>VFQP010002113.1_pt1 | contig 23289 bp, 17 predicted proteins | sample 3512351 | NCBI WGS metagenome assembly VFQP01 (sample SAMN10412372, study PRJNA504923) | tailings metagenome | isolation source: Relicate 1 Philex TSF1 revegetated site | place: Philippines: Tuba, Benguet | collected 2017-08-29
CGTCGCCCACGAATACTTCCATAACTGGACGGGCAACCGCATCACATGCCGCGACTGGTTCCAGCTCTGCCTGAAGGAAGGCCTCACCGTCTATCGCGACCAGGAGTTCTCGGCAGACGAGCGATCCGCCACCGTGCAGCGGATCACGGACGTCCGCCAGCTCCGCGCGGCGCAATTCACGGAGGACGCAGGCCCGCTGGCGCATCCCGTGCGGCCCGAGAGCTATATCGAGATCAACAATTTCTACACGGCGACCGTTTACGAAAAAGGCGCAGAGCTCGTGCGCATGATCGAGACGATCCTCGGAGCCGAAGACTTCCGGCGCGGCATGGATCTCTATTTCGAGCGGCACGACGGCGACGCGGCGACGATAGAGGACTTCATCCGCTGCTTCGAGGATGCTTCCAAGCAGGACCTGTCCCATTTCAAGCTGTGGTACTCGCAAGCCGGGACGCCGGAACTCGTCTGCGCGCTCGCCTACGACAAAACGAAAAAGCAGGCGCAGCTCAAGATCGAGCAGGTTTTGCCTCCCACGCCAGGCGAGACGAAGAAGAAGCCGCTGCATATTCCCGTCAAAATCGCGCTTCTCGCGGCCAACGGCCAGGAGATCGCCCTTAAGCGCGAGACCGGCGAAATGCTTGACGACGGCGTGCTGCACGTCACGAAACGCACGCAGACGTTCCGGTTCGACGATGTCCCCTCGCCGCCCGTGCCCTCCATTCTGCGCGGCTTCTCGGCGCCCGTGAACGTCACGCTCAACCTGTCGGACCGTGATCTCGAATTCCTGATGGTTCACGATCAGGACCTGTTCAATCGTTGGCAGGCGGCGAACACCTACGCCACGCGCACGCTGGTCGACATGGTGAAAAACCTGCGCAAGGGCGAGCGCGCCACGAACCGGGCCGTGGGATTCGTCAAGGCGCTCGGGGGCGCCGTCGGCAACGGCGACCTCGAGCCGGCATATCGCGCCGAGCTTTTGAAGCTGCCGTCCCAGAACGACATCGCGCGCGTGATCGGGCGCAACGTCGATCCGGGGCTGATCTTCCGCGCCCACCGCCAATTGGCCAACGCGATGGGAACGACCCTCGGGCCGATGCTCGAAGAGCTTTACGGCGAGATGCGCGCGAAGGGCGGATTCTCACCCGATGCACAGAGTGCGGGCCGCCGGTCGTTGCGAAACGCGGCGCTCACACTGCTCACGGCGCGCGGCACAGACAGTGACCAAGCGCGCCTCGCAGATCATTTCTTCAAAGCCAGCAACATGACCGACGAGCAGCACGCGCTCATGCTGATCGCAACCCGGTCCGGTCCGATGCGCGAAAAGGCTCTCGCGCGTTTCTACGACCGGTGGAAGGACGACCATCTCGTCATCGACGCGTGGTTCTCGGCGCAGGCGCAATTCCCCTTGCGGCCAGCGCTGGCGCATATCCGAGCCCTTACGCGTCATCCGTTGTTCAGCCTGACGGCCCCGAACAAGGTCCGCGCGCTTATCGGGACGTTCGCGATGCAGAACCCGGTGCAGTTCCACCGGGCCGACGGCGCGGGCTACGAATTCCTGGCCAAACAGGTTCTGGCGATCGACCGTTTCAACCCCTCGATCGCAGCCCGAATGCTGGCGGCTTTCCGCACGTGGAGCAGCCTGGAAGCGGGGCGGAGGGGGGCAGCCAAGCGCGCGTTGCAGGGCGTCCTCAAAGCGCCGGATCTTTCCCGGGATGCCTATGAAATAGCGTCCAAAATGATCGATCAGTAACACCGCCGAAAACTCTGATTGCGCTCATTTAATCTCCCTCGACACAGGGATCTCGAATCGGTGAACTAAGCTGGTGATTCGCCGGCGTACCGGCAGAGATATCCCCGTAGTTTTTTTCATACATTCGCATCTGGAGACTAGGATGGCTGGGACCACTACCGCCTGTCCACGGGATGAGTCTGCGCTCCCTCATGGGTCGCGGTCCCGAGCGGTGACCCCTGCATCCCTATCCGGATTCCTATCTGGGCGGCTGGTTCAAGTTGCAGCCGCAGTTCACGTCGCCTCTCTCGCGTTTGCGCTTGTGTTCCACTCCGTTTCGCTGCCGTCCGTCATTCTTCTCGTTTCCGGCCTGGTCCTGACACTGATTGCGCTTCGCCTACCGCAATTCAATGCCGGGTCCTCCGCCGCTGCGTCCGACGCCGCCTTTTTCACGACCAAGGCCGATCTCTCCCCGGCCGAAGATCTCTCCCAGCCGCTCGGTGGCAGCGGGGCCTCGCCCTCCCCGCTGCCTTTCATCGGCGAGAGAATTGCCATAAATCCCGAGGCCGCACAGCTTACTGGGCTGGCACGCGCCGCGGCCCGTCTCAGCCAGCTTTCATCCGCACGTGCCCATCCCTGGGGCGATCTCATCGCGCGGGTCAGCCATGAACTCCGTACGCCCCTCAACGCCGTCATCGGATTTTCCGACGTTATGCAGTCCGAGCTGCTCGGACCGGTGGGCCACCCGCGCTACCGGGAATACGCCCGCCACATTCGCGATTGCGGCCGGGATCTCTTGAAATCCGCTGAGGACACCCTCGCCATAACTTGTCTCCTCGATCACGATCCGCATGCTGCCATCGAAACCGGCGTTGATTTTCGCAAGATCGTCGAGGAAGCCTGGGCGTTTCACGGGGCGCCCGAGTGTGGAAACGGATTGGCGCTCGATGCCGACATCCCCGAAGGGCTCGAGGTGCTGGTCGACATCCGGCCTCTGCGGCAGATCCTGATCAATCTTTTTGCCGAGGCCGTTCGCCGCTCCGATGCGGGCGGCATGGTGGGGCTGGTGGCTACGATCGACGGCGATCTGGCGCAGGTCGAGATTTTCCTGCGGGGCCAGCCCGGAGACGCCAGCGTCGGCCAGGCGTCGCTTCCGATCTGCCTGGCGCGCGCGCTTCTCGAGCTTCATGGCGCCGCCCTGATCGAAGTGGACGACCCCTATTCGACGTGGCGCGCTATCACCGTCCTGCGTTGTGCGGCCCAGAACGACTTTTTCGGCCGCGCTGAGACATTCGTCTCGCACCAGCCGGCTCATTTCGCTCCCGCGGCCTTGGCTCTCGCGAGCTAGCAGACCTTCCGGTTATTCGTCGCCCGCGCCTTCGGCTTTGGCGTCCTTGGCCTTGTCTTTTTTCAAGGCGCGCGGCTTGGGCGGCTCGCTCTTCTTGCGCCACCAATCGGCGAGCTTCTGCCTCTCGTCGGGGGTAAGCTGCTCCGCGTGCCCGAGGAACAACGACACGGCCGCCTGGCGGAAGGCGCGCTCCTTCTCCGCGACAGTCGCAATCGCCGCCTCGAGCGCTGCGCGATCGAATGGCTGGGCCCCTAGCTTGTCGGCCGCTCCACGGCGGGCGACGCGGATTTCCTCCATCATCGGCTTCAGCTGAGCACGGTCGTCCCGAAGTTGCTTGCGGAACTCCTTGCGCCGGTCCTCCGGAAATTCACGCGATAGACCCATCAATCCGAAATCCTCACCGCGCATGTGACCGGGGCGCGGCGGAGGATGCTTACCGAAAGTGTACATGGCGCCGGCAACCGTGCCCAAAATGAGCAGATTGAGCGCGAGCGACGCGATCAGCGCATATTTCAAACGCCGGGATCCCGGCTTTTGAGGCTCTGCGCCCGGCTGAGTGAGGTCGGTCAAAGAAGGTCCTCCTCGAACATGGCGATCGAGTTGCTGTCGAATGCGATTTGGGCCGGGTCCATGTCCGTCTCGGAGGCGCTTGCGACAAGGGGCTCGACGGTCGAGTCAAACGTTCCGGACAGTCCGACGAACGCGCCGAGTACGAGCGACGCCGCCAGCAGCGCGGCGGCAGGCCACTGCGCCTCGCCGACACGCGGGGCCTTGCGCTCGAAGATGGCCCAGGCCACCCGCGCTTTCGGAGGCGCCGCGGCCGGCATGTCCTTATCGGCAGCCGCCAGAATCCGATCAGCCAGGGCGCGCGTATCAACCGCGGGCTGCGGCGCGAGGTCGAGAAGGCGATCGAGCGCCTCCGCCTCCCGCAGCCGCTTCTGCGCTTCGCCATCGCTCGCAAGCAGGCCTGCGAAGTCCCGGCGAACCGGCGCGGGCCAGCGCGTGCGATCGCTGCCGAAACGGTCGAGGACCTGCTCCAGGCCTTCGAGGCCCCTTGATCCTATGTTGGTCTTGTCAGTCATGGCCGTGGTCCTGGACTTCCGAATTCATTTGCCGTTCTCGAGCAGGCTCTTCCAATCCTTTTCGAGGTTCGCGCGGAGCGTGCGGCGTGCACGGGCAAGCAGCGATTCGACTGCCTCATCCGACACGCCCAAAACCTCCGCCACCTCGGCCTGGCTCAAGCCTTCGTGGTGAAACAGCGTCAGCGCGCGCCGCTGACGCTCGGGTAAAGCATTCATGGCCTCGCCGACACGTTTGGCGAGATCCTGTTCCTCGAGCCCCGATTCCTGGGTCGGCGGCTCTTCCACTTCGGGGACTTCGTCCGTCACGACCGTCCGCCTCGCGGATCTGATGCGGTCCAGGCAGAGGTTCGAGGTCACGCGCCGCAGCCAGGGGCGCAAGCCATGCGGACCGAGCTCGAGGGTCTCGCCCGCGCGCCAGAGGCGCAGCAAGGCTTCCTGGGCGATGTCGTCCGCCTCAGCTTCGTCCTTCAGCATGCGGCGCGCCAAGATGACAATCGAGCCGAGATGGCGATCGACGAGAATCCGGAAAGCCTGCCGGTCCTGGCGACCCACCCGGGTCAGCAGCACGCGATCCTCGGGCGCATCCGGCCAAGGTCCCGTCCGCACATTGGCTTCCGGCGTCGTCCCCATCGGTCCGCTAGGCCCCGCCCTTACCGTCGCACCGCTGTTTCTCCGTCCGCCGGGCAGCATCTCGGTCCTGCTCCGCAGATGTTCCTATCCGCGAAAACGGAGCTGCCCGCCGAAATCCGTCGCAACCTACCTTACGAGTTGGGAAAACTGTAGCGTGACGCCGGCCAATGTCTCGCGAAGTTGGCGTTCGAGGGCGCCAAAATCGGGCGCATCCCCGGCCCGCGCCAATAGGGCCTTGAGGCCGCTCGAAGCTGTAGCGGGATCAAAAGCCTCTTCAAGACAGAGCCTTAGAACCTGCGTCAGGTTGTGGACGAGGCGTGTGGCCTGGATGAGGCTGTCGGCATCGGCAGCCGGGACAAGCCCCGCCGCGGAGAGCTTTCGGAAGGCCGCGAACGTGTTCTGATCCAGCACCTCGGGATGCGCCGCGCCGTGGATGAGTTGCAGATGCTGGGCGATAAACTCCAAATCGACCAATCCTCCCCGCACCTGCTTGAGGTCCCAGATCTTGTCCGTTCCTTTTTCTGCTGCGATGCGCGCGCGCATCTCCAACACGTCCTTGGCGATCACGGCGCGGTCGCGGGGGCGAACGAGCGTGTCGTAGATGGCTGCTTCCACCTTTTGCCTCAGCTCCGGCGGCCCGGTTATGACGCGCGCCCGAGTGAGCGCCATGTGCTCCCACGTCCACGCCTCGGTCGTCTGGTATTCGCGGAACGTCGAGAGCTGCGCTGCGACCGGACCTTTCTGGCCTGAAGGCCGGAGGCGCATATCGACTTCATAGAGGGCGCCTTCCGCAGTCGGAGCAGAGAGGTGCGAAATGAGCCGCTGCGTATAACGGGCGTAGTACTGGCTCGGCGCGAGCGGCTTAGCACCATCCGACTGGATCGCGTTGGAATCGAAATCGTAGACGACAATCAGGTCGAGATCGGACGAAGCGGTCATTTCGCATCCGCCGAGCTTACCCATGGCCAAGACGACGGCACCGCCGCCGGGCACACGGCCGTGGACGCGCTCCATTTCCTTCTCGACGTCTGTCGCGAGCGCGACGATCAGGCGCTCGGCGAGAAGCGCGTAGGCATTCCCGGCCTCGCTGGCGTTGATGGCGCCCGTCAGCACTTTCACGCCGATCAGGAACGCCTGCTCGCTGCCGACGATGCGTGCGCGATCGAGCACATCCTGAGCATCGCCGGCGCTCGCAAGCTCCGCGTCGATCAGCGCATCGATTTCTTGCGCGGAGGGGAGCGCAGCAAATGTGCGCGGATCGATGATGGCATCCAGCAGGCGTCTCCGGCGTGAAAGAATGCGCGCGAGGCGCGGCGCCGTACCCATGATTTGGGCGAGTTGGTTCATCAGCTCCGGATTGGCCTTGAGCAACGAAAACAGTTGAACGCCGCCAGGCAGCTCCGAGAGGAACCGATCGAAAGTCGCGAAAGCGCGATCGGGGTCCGCCGTTTCGGAAAACGTCTTCACGAGATGCGGCTGGACTTCCGTCAGAAGTTCGCGGGCGCGCGGCGAGCGGACGGCGGGATAACGGCCGTGGTGCCACGCGCGTACGGCGGCCAGGACGTCGCTGGGGCGCGTATATCCCATTCGCTCCAAGGCGGCCACGGTGCCGGGGTCGTCGGTCTCTCCGGCGAACACGAGGTTGTCGCCATCGCCGGAGAGTTCGGGACTGCCTTCAAAGAGGCGCGCGTAGTGTCCCTGCACGCGCTTCAGAACAGATAGGATGGCATCGGAAAATTCCTGAAGGCTCGCATAGCCCGCAAAACGCGCGAAGCTTTCCAGGCGCGCTTCGTCTTTCGGCAACTCCTGGGTCTGCTCATCGGCGACCATTTGAATGCGGTGCTCGATCCAGCGCAGGTAGATGTAGGCGTCGGCCAATTCTTCGGCGATCGGTTTTTCGATCCAGCCGTACTCGACGAGCACGCGAAGGGCTTCGAGCGTGCGGCGGGTGCGGAGATTGCGTTGCCTGCCGCCCGCGATCAGCTGCTGCGTCTGCACGAAGAACTCGATCTCGCGGATCCCCCCGGGGCCGAGCTTGATGTTGTGGCCCGCGACGCCGATGTCGCCGAAGCCGCGGAAGGCGTGGATCTGCCGCTTCATCGCATGGATGTCGGAGATCGCCGCGAAGTCGAGGTTCCTGCGCCAGATGAACGGCGCAAGCTCCGCAAGGAAAAGCTCGCCAGCCTCGATGTCACCGGCCACGGCGCGCGCTTTGATCAGCGCCGCGCGCTCCCAGTTCTGTCCGAAGCTTTCGTAGTAGAGCGCGGCCGCGTCGGTCGAGAGGGCGATCTGCGTCGCGCCCGCATCGGGCCGCAAGCGCAGATCGGTGCGGAACACGTAGCCCGCGGCGGTCCGTTCATCGATGAGGCGCACGAGATCGCGCGTCAGCCGCACGAAAAATGTCGGAGGCTCAAGGCCAGGCTTGAGCCGGGCGCGCGACAGCTCATAGAAAACGATCAGATCGATGTCGCTCGAATAGTTGAGTTCGAAAGCCCCATACTTGCCGACGCCGAGCACCATGTAGCCGGACGTCTCGGCCGGATCGGCAACGCCGTCCGCAAGCCAGTCGCCTTTCGCCACGGCCTGGCGGAAGAGATAGCGCACAGCTCCCTTGAGCGCCGCATCAGCGGTCTCGGACAACGCACGCGTCACCTCGTTGACGCTCCACACGCCTGCGAGATCGCACAGCGCGATAAGCAGCGCGACCTCGGATTTGAAAACGCGGACCGCCGTCATGGCTTCGGCGAAGGCATCGATCTCGCCAAGCTGGGATGCGAGATGGCCGGATAGTTCCGCAAAGCGATGCTCGGGCACGGAACGCAGGAGTTCGTGAAACCGCTTCGGATTGCGGGCGATTTCGCTCCGCAAATAGGAAGATCCGGCGACTATTCCGGCCACCAAGTCGCGCAGCGGAGATTTTTCGACCAAGGCGACAAGCCCGCCGAGAGAGGGATCGCGCCGCCAGTCCTCGAGCAACGGATCGAGGCTCGCGCCGCCTTGCGGGTCCTGGGGCCACTGCTTCGACGCGTCCATGCGGTCTAGCAAAGTGCCGTGTGCCGGATTTTCACCCGCCATGCCGTCTCCCCTCGTCTGCCCGCGGCGGATTATGTTCCGCTCGCATTGTTGCGGCCGTTTCTAGTTGCTTTGGGCCGCCATGGGGAGAGTTACCACGACCCGGAGGCCGGGATCATTATCTTCGAGCCGGATGGCTCCATGGTGGAGCCGCGCCACGGCGGCCACGAGACTCAGCCCGAGGCCGGTTCCCGGCTGCGTGCGGCTCTTCTCAAGACGGACGAACCGTCTCAGAGCCCGGTCCCGATCCTTGACCTCGATACCGGGACCACGATCCGCAACGGAGATCTCCGCGGATGACCCGTTCCGCCCTGCCCGCACCGCGACCTCGGCAGGTGCAGGGGCCGACGCCTGCACCGCGCGCGCCGAATACTTTATGGCGTTGTCGGCCAGATTTGCGACGGCCTGTCCGACGAGTTGCTTGTTGGCACGCACGCGGATGCCTTCCTCGGCCTCGATGGTGAGCGCGAGTCCCGCCTCCTCGGCCACGGGCTCGTAAAGCTCAGCCACGTCGCGAACGAGCCGGCCGAGATCGAACTCCTCGGCGCTCTCCTCGACCACGCCCGCCTCCAGACGCGCAATGAGGAGCAAAGCGTTGAACGTCTTGATGAGATCGTCTGCCTTTTCGATCGTGGCTTCCAAGCCTTCGCGGTAGGCCTCCGCTCCGCGTGCGTCGCGTAAGGCGGCTTCCGCGCTATTGCGCAGGCGATTGAGGGGGGTCTTGAGGTCGTGCGCGATGTTGTCGGAAACTTCTCGCAGGCCGTTCATGAGCTGCTCGATGCGATCGAGCATCCCGTTGAGACTCTGTGACAGCTCGTCCAACTCGTCGCTGTTGCCCTCGACCGGAACGCGTCGCGAGAGGTCGCCCGACATGATCGAGCGCGTGGTCGCGTTGATGGCGTCGATGCGGCGAAGGACGGAGCGGCCGACGGCCAGCCCGGCGACCACTGCCGCGAGTGCGAGCGCGCCGAAGCCCCAGAGGAACGTGCGCTTGATGCGGGCCGCGAGCGCGAGCTGATCCTCGATATCGCGTCCGACGAACAAGCGCTGATTGGCGCTCACGGCGACGGGCACCGCAACGCCGGTCCGTTCACTCCCCGGCGCATCGTTCTCCCGCTCGAACCGGATGACGCCGCCAGTCCGGCTTTCGGCGAGACCGGCAGGTAGGTTGCGCAGATTGCCGGCGATTTTCTTCCCGTCCGCATCCGACAGGAAATAGAGGCTCGTTCCAGATGCGCTGCTGCGCAGGCGGATACGCTCCGCGAACGCGACGGGGTCGGACGCTTCTGCTTCATGGGCGAGTTCAGCCGCCTCGCCGCGAAGCTCATCGACGACGTGGTCCGTGAGCAGCGTATTGGTTTGCCAGAACAGTGCGCCAACGATGACCGCCGAAGCCACGAGAAACGCCGCCGCGCTAGCCGCCGCCAGCCGGAACGCCTGTGTCCCCATCGACTTCAGAATGAGATCAGAGAACGCCGTCACGGACCATGTATCCCGCTCCGCGCACGGTATGCAGCAGTGGCCGGTCGAAGCCCTTGTCGATTTTCGATCTGAGGCGCGAAACGTGTACGTCGATCACGTTAGTCTGCGGGTCGAAATGGTAATCCCACACGTTCTCGAGCAGCATGGTGCGCGTGACCACCTGCCCCGCGTTCTTCATCAGGTATTCGAGCAGCCGGTATTCCCGCGGCTGAAGCTGGATCGTCTCGCCCGCTCGCGTGACGCGGTGGGACAGGCGGTCGAGTACGAGATCGCCGACCGCATAGCGCGTCTCTTGTTCCTCAGGGACCGCGCGGCGCGCGAGAGCTTCGACGCGTGCCAGAAGCTCGGTGTACGCATAGGGCTTGGTGAGATAGTCATCGCCACCGGCACGAAGACCTTTGACGCGGTCGTCGACATCGCCCAGCGCCGACAGGATCAAGACCGGAGTGCGATTGCCTTCCGTGCGGAGCGTCTTGACGACGGTGAGACCGTCGAGACGCGGCAGCATGCGGTCCACGATCAGGACGTCGTAGGCATTGGTCTGGGCCATCTCCAGCCCGGCTTCGCCGTCGCCGGCGACGTCGGCCGAGTGGCCGCTCTCCTTCAGCGACTTTTGTAGGAAATGCGCCGTCTCGCGGTCGTCTTCGATCACCAGGACGCGCATGGATCGTCTCGCCTCCAAGACCTGTGCGAGCACCATAGCGGTATCGCCTCGTCTCAGCTGAAATACATCGAGGCGGCCCAGCTTCTCAAGAGCCGGGCCGCCTCTGTCCTTAATGGCTTATCGCCCGGGGTCAGCCCTTCTTGAGCTGGATCGGAACGATGCGGCGCTGGTCAGCCGACTTGATGTAGAGCATTACTGCCTTGCGGCCGAGCTCCTTGGCCTTCTTGACGCCGTCCGCCACGTCGCCCGGGCCGGCAACGGTGTTGCCGCCTACTTCCAGGATGACGTCGCCGGCCTTGATGCCCTTTTCGGCCGCGTCGGACTCGGGGTCGACTTCGGTAACTGCCACGCCTTCGCTGCCGCCGCGCGGCGGAGCAAGGGTGAGGCCGAGCTGGTCAAGCTCCGTGCCGTGGTGATCGTCGGCAGGCTTGCCCTGCTCGAGCTTGGCGATCTCATCGGCCGAGCCCGGGAACTTGCCGAGGCGAACCTTGACGAGCTCTTCCTTATTGCCGCGCCAGACCTTCACGTCGACGGTAGTGTCCGGAGCATAGTCTGCGATCTTGCGTGCAAGGTCGCGGCTGTCGGAGATCTTGTCGGTGTTGACCTGGATGATCGCGTCCTGAACCTTGAGACCGGAGCCTGCGGCCGGGCCATTCGGCGTGACTTCGCTGACGAGCGCGCCCTTGGCTTCAGGAAGTCCGAGCGCCGAGGCTGTGTCATCGTCGACGTTCTGGATCTTCACGCCGAGCCAGCCACGGCTGACCGTGCCGCTCTTCTTCAACTGGTCGATGACATCGAGCGCTGTACGAGCCGGGACAGCGAATGCGATGCCGACGTTGCCGCCCGAGGGGCTGAAGATCGCGGTATTCACGCCGATAACTTCGCCGTTGAGATTGAAGGTCGGGCCACCGGAGTTGCCCTTGTTCACCGCAGCGTCGATCTGGATGAAGTCATAGGGACCCGAGCCGATGTCGCGGCCGAGTGCCGAGACGATGCCGGCCGTCACCGTTCCACCGAGGCCGAACGGGTTGCCGACGGCGAGCGCCCAGTCGCCGACGCGGCCAGGCTTGTCGGCGAACTTGACGAACGGGAAGTTCTTCGAAGACTTGATCTTCAAAAGCGCGACGTCCGTGCGCGGGTCGGTGCCGACCAGCTCGGCTTCGAGCTTCTCCTGATCGTCGAAACTCACGTGGATCTTGGTCGCGCCATCGACGACGTGGTTATTGGTGACGACATAGCCGTCAGCCGAGATGACGAAGCCCGAGCCCTGCGCCTGGGACGGACGCTGCTGCTGGGGCGAATTGCGGAACTCCTTCGGCAGGTTCTTGAAGAACTCATAGAAGGGGCTGTCCTCGGGAATGTCCGGGAAGCCTTCCGGAAGGCCATTCTTGCCGACCTTCTCGTTCTTGCCGCCGGCCACGACCGAGATTGATACGACGGACGGCTTCACCTTCTCGATGATGTCGGCGAAGGAGAGCGGAGCGCGTCCGAAGGGCGTCTCGACGCTCGGTGCGTTGGGCGCAAGCTGCGCGAAAGCCGGCTTGATGGCGATCCCGCCCGCAAGCACGCCCGCGGAGGCCAAAGCGCCTACGGTTGCGTATGCCATGCGGCGTCCGATGGCTCCCTTCGACCTTGGCCCGGTCTTTGCTCCGGACGTCGTGTCACCGGAATTAAGCATTCAAATCCTCCGCTCAAAAGCGCTGAAAATCACTGTCAACGGCAGAGGTAGTCCGTTCGGCCTTACGGCTGCCTTTCGGTCACGTTAAGAGTTGGTAATGAGGGAGAAATTCGCACGAACAGCGCTTAGGCCCGCCGATCTGGCGGCCTCTCCAGCGCGCGTTCGCAACCTCCTCGGGCGGCTGTCCGCCATGGTGCTGGCGGGACTGGCTGCGTTAGTGCCCGCGGCCGCCACGCCCCTGTCCACGGTGCCGCCGGATCCCGGTTTGGAACGGCTCGCCAGGCCCGTCGCCGTATTCGGGCCGGACGACCGCGCACCCTTGCCGCCCCAACGTTCCGCGTTAGGCGCGTCCATCGGGCTTCTCTATGAAAGCCGTTCCCATTCCGTGTGCACCGCATTCTGCGTGGGCGACGACCTCATCGCCACCGCCGGACATTGCCTGTTCCGCACCGAAGGAGAGCGCGCGCCACAGTTGCGCGGCTTCGAGTTCCGGCTGCAGCCAAAGAACGGGCCGCCCGCCAACGCGCGCATCGCCGGATCTGAACGGAGCGCCGAGGCGCAGCATGTAGCGTCCGGAACCTTGAAGCTGCGCGTCAATCCTCCAATTGACGCCGCACACGACTGGGCGATCGTCCGTCTGCGATCGCCGGTCTGCAAAGGGCGCGCATTGCCGATCAGCCGGCAGCCGCAATCGGAACTCGTCAAGCTGTCGGCGGCGCAGCGTGTCTATCAGGTGAGCTACCACCGCGACTTCGGCAATTGGGAGCTTGCCCTCGGGGCGCCATGCGCCATTCGCCGATCGTTCAACGGCGCCGACTGGAACGCCATCGCGAAGGACTTCGTCGAGGCGGATCACGTCATTCTGCACACGTGCGATACAGGCGGCGCGTCCTCGGGATCTCCGATGCTGATCGATGGCCCGGCTGGCCCCGAGGTGATCGGGATCAACGTGGGCACGTATCTGCAGGCGCGCGTGCTCACCCAGAAGGGAGAAGTCGTTCACCGCTACAAATCCGAGACTGTGGCCAATACGGCTGTGGCGGCGGCCGCTTTTCGCCCCGCGTTCGAAGCGCTCTCGCGGGCCGAGATCCTCGCCGACAAGCGCGACCTCAAGGAATTACAGCGGCTGCTCGCAAGCGAAGGTCTCTACAGCGGCACGCGCGATGGCGTTTACGGGGCAATGCTCAACACCGCGATCCGGGCCTTCGAGCGGCAGGAGGGACGCAAAGAGACTGGCCTCGCGACAGCCGCGCTCATGAAGCGGCTCGCGGCTCTCGATGCGGAGCGGCGCGGCAAGGGGCCGGGGTTGCCGAAGTCGCCGTCCATCGAGACCGGCAGCGTGGGATCGCACGATCTCAGCGGCGGCCGGGCGCGGCTTCCCTAGCTCACCCCTTCGTCGCTTCGTCGGATTTGAGAAGCGCATCGAGGGCGGCCTGCTCGTCCGGCGTCAAGCTGCTTGCGGGCGTTGCTCCGGGTGTGCCGCCGCCGCTGGCGCGCGTATTGCGGAAGCTGTTTCGCAGAATGAAGAACGCGGCCGTGAGAGCAAGCAGCGGCATGAACCAGAGCAAAAGCGTCGCCGGCGAAAACGGCGGCTTCAAAAGCACGAACTGGCCATAACGATCGACCACGAATTCGCGGACCTGGTCATCGGTGTCGCCCGCGGTCAGCCGCTCGCGGACAAGCACACGAAGATCGTGCGCGAGCGGCGCGTCGGAATCGTCGATCGACTGATTTTGACAGACGAGGCACCGCAATCCGGCGGAAATATCCCGCGCGCGCGTCTCGAGCGATTTGTCAGGCAGAACTTCCTGCGGGGTGACGGCAATAGCCGAGCCGACGGTAGCCGTCATCATCAGGGCCGCGAGCATCGTGCCAAAGGTCCGCCGGGTCCGTATCCGCATCGGGTTCCTCACTACTCCGCCGGAACGCCTGCGACCGGCGCGCGCGCAGCGCGCCGGGGCGCACCAATTCGGAGGCGGCGATCGGACAGCGACACGCCGCCGCCAATGAACATGATAAGCGCACCAATCCAGATGAAGCGCACCAGCGGGTGGAAATACAGGCGCACGGCGAAGCCGCCGTCGGGTTGCTGATCACCGAGCACGACGTAGAGGTCGCCTGTCCACGCGTTGTAGATTCCCGCTTCGGACGTCGGCTGGGGCGGCGCATCGTACAGCCGCTTCGACGGTTCGAGGCGCGTGACGGTCGCGCCGCCGCTCGTGACGTCGAATACGCCGAGCGTTTCCGTGTAGTTCGGCCCCTTGGATGGCGCGGCGCCCCGGAACGACAGCTCGAAACCGCCGATCTCGGTCTTTCCACCCGGGCGCATCAGCAGGATGGATTCGCTTTTATAGGCGCTGGTGCCGACGATCCCGCAGACCATGAGGCCGACGCCGAAGTGCGCCAGCATGGAACCGATCGACGCGCGCGGGAGATTGCCCAGCCGGCGCAGCGATTCCGCCAGCGGGGCCTGGCCGAGTTTGATGCGGAATGCTGTCTCGGAAAGCGCGCCGCCCATGACCCAGACGCCGATGGCAAATCCAAACGGCGCGAGCCACGGTCCGCGCTCGGTCAAGGCGAACGCAGCGAACAGAACGATGACGGCCGCGATGCCGGCGACGATCAGGCGTTCCATGGCGGCCGCGAGATCGGCCCGCTTCCAGGCCAGCAATGGACCGAGCGGAAGCGCCAGCAACAGCGGCAACATCAGCGGAATGAACGTGGAGTTGAAGTACGGAGGGCCAACGGAAATTTTGGCGCCCGTCAGCGCTTCGAGCGCCAGAGGATAGAGCGTGCCGACGAGGACAGTGACGCACGCGGTCGTCAGCAACACATTGTTGAGCACGAGACTGCCCTCGCGCGAGATCGGAGAAAAGATGCCGCCCTGCGACAAGTCACGCGCGCGATAGGCGAAGAGGGCAAGGCCGCCGCCCGTGAAGAGCGCCATGATCGTCAGCACGAACACGCCGCGCTCCGGATCGACGGCGAACGAATGCACCGACGATAGAACGCCGGAGCGCACAAGGAACGTGCCCATCAGCGAGAGCGAGAAGGTCAGGATAGCGAGCAGGATGGTCCAGACCTTGAGCGCCTCGCGCTTTTCCATAACCACCGCGGAATGCAGCAGCGCGGTGCCGGCGAGCCACGGCATGAACGAGGCATTCTCGACCGGATCCCAGAACCACCACCCGCCCCAGCCGAGCTCGTAGTACGCCCACCACGACCCCATCGCGATGCCGATGGTGAGACACATCCAGGCGAGCAATGTCCAAGGGCGGACCCATCGCGCCCAGGCGGCATCGGTGCGACCTTCGATCAGCGCGGCAATGGCGAACGAAAATGCGAGCGAAAACCCGACGTAGCCCATGTAAAGGAACGGCGGATGGAACGCGAGCGCCGGGTCCTGGAGAATCGGATTGAGGCCGCGCCCATCAGCCGGCAGCGGATCGAGGCGCTCGAACGGGTTGGACGTGAGCAGGATGAAAAGCAGAAACGCGAGCGCGATCGAGCTTTGCACCGAGAGCACGTTGGCGCGCAGCGTTGCGGGCAGGTTGTTGCCGAAGACGGCGACAGCGGCGCCGAAGATGGCGAGGATCAGCACCCACAGCAGCATCGAGCCTTCGTGGTTTCCCCACACGCCCGAGATGCGATAGATCAGCGGTTTCGTCGAATGCGAATTCTCGGCGACGTTAGCGACCGAGAAGTCGGACGTCACGTAGGCGTGCGTCAATGCCAGGAAGGCAATCAGGATCAGCACGACCTGGCTTACGGCTGCAGGTTCTCCGAATGCCATGAGGCGCGGATCGCGATTGCGCGCACCCCATGCCGGTATGACGGTCTGCGCCAGCGAGACCAGCAGGGCCAGGATCAGGGCGAAGTGTCCAATCTCGATGATCACGCGATCCTCGCTCTCTGCTCGCGGGTATTCCGCTACTGGGTGGCGCCTTCGGGATGGGCGCTCTCGCCCAGCTTGACGCCTTTCGCCTCCAGGGCCTTCGCCACTTCCGGCGGCATATAGTTTTCGTCATGCTTGGCGAGCACGGTGTCGGCAACGAAGCGGCCGTCCGGCCCCAAGGTTCCCTCGGCGACGACACCTTGCCCCTCGCGGAAGAGATCCGGAAGAATGCCTTCGTAGCTCACAGGCACTGTCTGCAGCGTGTCCGTGACGGCGAACGTGATCTTGGTGCCGTCACCGCGCACGACGGTGCCCGACTTCACAAGCCCGCCCAGGCGGAACCGCATGCCCGGCGCGATCTTGTGCTCGGCGACGTCGCTCGGCGTGTGAAAGAAGACGATGGATTGCTGGAAGGCGAACAGCATCAGAATTGCCGCGATCGACAGCACGCCGACACCCAGACCGATCAGAAGTCCTCGTCTCTGCTTGCGCGTCATTGGGGGGAGGTTTGCTCCTTGGATGCCAGGCCGAGTTCCTGCTCAGACTTGGTGATGTTCTCTAGGGCGGCGGCATCGCCCGAGAAATTCTCTCGCGCGCTCGCGATTGCGCTTCGTGCATCTCCGTCGCGTCCGAGCACCTTATAGGCTCTGGCCAATCTCAACCATCCGTCGAGATCCTTACCGTTTTCCTTGAGGCGCCCTGCCAGCCGATCGACCATGCCTTGAATGAAAGCCTCGCGCTCGGCGGGAGACATCGCGGCGAGGTCGGGCGTTTGGGCGCTATCGGCTGGAGCGGGTTCGCCGCCTGCCGTTTCGCCCGGTATGGGCTCGCCCTTGAGCTTTTTCGTGACGAGTTCAACCCGATCGGAGATGGCCTTGCGCCACGGTGCATCAGCGGGCGCTTCCGCGAGCAGCGCGCGATAGTCTTCGGCTGCGCCCGCCAGATCCCCGTCCTGCTCTTTAGCGAGGATCAGCCACGCCTTGACCTCGATGCGCTTCGGATCGAGTTCCAGAACACGCGCGGCGGCTTTGCGGACCGGCTCTGTCACGATACCGTTGCCCGCAAGAAGCGTTGCTTCGGAGAAGCCGAGAAGCCGCCGCACGCTCTCGCCTTCCAGGCGATTGGCTTCGGCGAACGCGTGGGCCGCATCGCCGTAACGCCCGAGCCGCAGATAGATCGGAGCGATGACCTCCCAGCCCTTGCCATCTTCAGGATGGTCCTGCAGCCGCTGTTCGACGCGCGCGATGAGGTCGACGACGGAAGCCTGGCTGACATCGGCGGATTGGCGCTCTGCGAACGGGCGATCCGGCAGTTGCGGCGATCCGGTAAAGAGATAAAGCGCAATGCCGGTTACCGGGAGCAGAGCGGCGATGGCCATGTAGATCTTGCGGGCATGGCCCAAGCTCGCCGCGTCTTCGGCGGGGAGCTCAGGACGGGCGGCGTCGCCACTTGCGCGCTTCAGAAGACGGCGGGCGACCTCGGCCCGAGCGTTTTCGACCTCACTGTCGGCAAACAGACCGCGATCGCGCTCGGCTTCAAGCTCTCTGAGCTGGTCACGATACACGGCGACATCTGCGGCTGCAGGTTCCACCGCCTTGCCCGGCTCGCGGCGCAGCGGCTGAAGCAGCAGTGCAACCACACCTGCAGTCAAAATTGCGAAGCAAACCCAAAGCAGCATTAGAAGCCTTCTAACTCATCGTCCCGGTTCAATAGGGGCGAGGGTTCAGGCTGACAAGGGGCGCCTTGACGTTTCGGAGGCCGTTGAGGTCGCAGGCACGTGCTCCGGTGCGAGAAAGTGCGATACGTAAGGTATATATCGCAACGCAGCAACGGACCCGCTCCGACCGCTACTCCGGCACTTACCCGACGTTGCTCCACGTCCCATCCGGATTACGGCATGCCGTGCCACGCATCGCCTGCGGTTTTCCGTCGATGTAGATCTTATGCGTGTAGTCGCGGCAATCGACGGTGCCGCGCTTGTAGGGACGGCTCGGGACAACTTCGCCGTAGCGGCCGTTATCCGGGTTGCGCCATTGGCGCGAGACCCCGGACTGGCCGCGCTCAAGCGCTTCGAACTCTGCATCTTGAGCGAGGCGTCGATCCTGCGCGTCCATCGAGCGGCCGATTTCGCTGCCGACGATGCCGCCGACGACAGCGCCGATGGCGGTGGCTGCGATATTGCCGCCGCCCTTGCCGACCTGATTGCCGAGGATGCCGCCCGCGACAGCGCCCACGACCATGCCGGTGTCCGCTTTGCTCGGACCGTCAGGTCCGCACCCGCCGAGGGCAACCGACATTACCAGAAGCGCAGAAGCGCAAAGCGTGCGCATGAAGATCCCCGTTTTGCCCCAGGAGGCGATGTCTCGCCCGACAGCATGCCGGGCATACCCCTCATGCCCAAACAATGCTCAGAATGTGACTCGACTTCAAGCACATCCAACGCTCCGTTTCTACCGGGATTCAGGCGAAAGTTCGGCGTTTATCACCGGAAATTCCACGCCCTCAGGCGGCCGGCAAGTCGAGGCGAACCTGGAGGCCGCCGAGGCCGGATTTGGCGAGGTCCAAGCGGCCCCGGTACGACTGCACGAGATCCATGACGATCGAGAGCCCAAGTCCCGATCCTGGCTTGGTTTCATCGAGGCGCACACCGCGTTTACCAATCCCCGCGCGCTGCTCGTCGGAGAGCCCGGGGCCGTCATCGTCGATGCTGATGGAAAGGCGTCCCGGCGGCCGGCGGGTCGTCCCCGACGTCACCTGTACGGTGACATTCGATTTCGCCCATTTACAGGCGTTGTCACAGATGTTGCCCAGAATCTCCTCGAGGTCCTGCCGCTCGCCCGCGAAGCGGATGTCCGGCGGGCAGTCGACGGAAATCGAGATGCCGCGATCGCGATGGATACGCTCCAGCGCCCGCTTCAAGGGCTCGAGCACCGGCTTTACCGGCGTGGCGCGCCCGATCACCCCCGCGCCGGCCGCCACGCGTGCGCGGTCCAGGTAATGATTGACCTGATCTCTCATGATCTCGGCCTGCTCGGCGATCTTCGTGCCGAGCACGCCTTTGTCCTCGCGGGCCTCATTGGTGATGACCGCGAGGGGGGTCTTGAGCGCGTGCGCGAGGTTGCCGACCTGCGTGCGGGCGCGATCGATAATCTCCTGATTGGACGCGAGGAGCGCGTTGAGCTCGTTCTGCAAGGGCTCGATCTCGGCGGGCAGCTCGTCGTCGAGCTTGACCGCCCGCCCCGAGCGAATGTTCGACAGGCCTTGCTCGATCTTGCGCAACGGCAAGAGACCAAAACGCACTTGGAACAGCGTCACCGTGACGAGCCCGACGCCGGTCAAGAACAGCGCTATCGAAAGACGCGTCAGGAAGTTGGCAAGGCGGCTGTCGAGCCAATCGATCGGCCCGGCAACAATCACGGAGTAATCCGGTCCGCCCTGTGCCTGCGGGCGAGGATTGTCGATGACCTCCACCATGCGAATGCCCTCGCCGGCGGGACCGGTCGAGTTCATCCAGCGCGCGCCGTTGCCATCCGGCTTCACGTTGCGCTGGCTTGGGAGCTCAATGGACGTATCGCCGAGGGAAACCGAACGTAACGTCGGAGCGGCATTATCCCCTACTGGCTTGATCTGCCAGTACCAGCCGGAGCGGGGGTCCTCGAAGAGCGGCTCATAGCGGTTCTTCGGCGCAATGGGATCGTTGCCGCTGCCCACGCTGTCGACCGCGATGGAGTTCACCAGCTTTTCGAGGCGCGCGTCGAACGACGTCTGCAGGTCGTCGCGGTAAAGCTGATAGATAATGATGCCTGCGATCGGCAATACGAGCAGCACCCACGCCGCCGACGTCGCAAACAGCCGGAAGGCGAGCGACTTAAGCTTCATCGGCGCCGCGGCTCATGCGGTAGCCGAGACCGCGTACCGTCTCGATCACGTCGCCCGGGATCTTCTTGCGAAGGCGGCCGATGAACACCTCGATGGTGTTGCTGTCGCGGTCGAAATCCTGCTCGTAGAGATGCTCGACCAGCTCGGTTCGCGAAACGACGCGTCCGCTGTGATGCATCAGGTACGCGAGCAGACGATACTCGTGCGAGGTGAGTTTCACCTGCTGTCCGTCGAACGTGACGCGCGCCGTCTTGGTGTCGAGGCGAACGGAACCGCACTCGATCTCGCTCTTTGCATGGCCGGAGGCGCGGCGCACCTGGGCGCGGACGCGCGCGAGCAGCTCCTCCATATGAAAAGGTTTGGCGAGGTAGTCGTCGGCGCCGGCGTCCATGCCCGAGACCTTGTCGCTCCAGCGATCGCGCGCGGTGAGGATGATCACCGGCATGTTGCGGTTTGCGCGGCGCCACTGCTCGAGGATCGAGATGCCGTCCATCTTCGGCAATCCGAGGTCGAGGATCACGACGTCATAGGGCTCGGTTTCGCCGAGAAAATAGCCCTCCTCTCCGTCGAAGGCGGCATCGACGGCATAACCGGCGCCGGTCAGCGCGGTGTTGAGTTGGCGGTTGAGGTCTTTGTCGTCTTCTACGACGAGGATGCGCACGGGGTGTCTCGGTGTTGGTTAAAGGGAAGCATGCTCCTCGGACTATAGTTGCGGACTTGAGCCGAGCCTAGAGGTGGCCCGAAGTGTATGTCGGATCAGAGGCAAAGCGGGACTTGCGCCCCGCCCCACCCGCCTTCTAGCGCATCTTGAAGAGGCCGAGCGCGATGGGCTTCGTGGCCCGCAGGCGGCCGTAGATGGTCATCAGAGTTCCGATCAGCGTGCCGACGGTCTGCACGGTGTCGACGACCTGCTCGCCGGCATTCTGGACGAGGTCGCCGCTGACATCGATGCCGGTCACCGGCGCGAGAGCCGGCACGACCGTCGAAAGAATAGTCACGATGGTGCCCCAGATGGTGACGGAGTGGCCCCACCATTTCTGATTGGATTGGATTGCAGTCATGTCAGTGTCTCCTTCGGTTTGAAGCGGTGATTGCGGGACGGTCTCCGCCGCGAGGATGCGGGCGCGCTCTAGCGTCGTCTCGACGCGCCGCAACCAGCCGCGGCCGAAGCGCCAGAAATGCGGAAGCGCGCGGTAACGCCGCCTTCGGATTGAGGCGTAATTTTCCAGGATGGTGGAGAGCGGCGCTCTGGCGACGGCGGCGCGCGTCTCCGGCCCGAATTCGCCATCGACGTCCACGCCCACTGCCTCCTGCAAACAGCGGATCGCGGTGCCGAAGCCATGGTTGACCGCCGCATCAAAATGCATGAACCCGAGAGCGGGGTGCAGTTCTGCGCAATGAGCCGTGTCCCAATAGCGCTTGCGATAGATTTCGCGGACGGTGGCAGTGTCGATCTGTTTGAGATCGCGGATCAGGGCCGCGCGGTTCGCGTCGCTCAGCTTGACGCGGTTCCAGGCGGCAAACACGGCAAGCGTGATGCCCCGATTGGTGGGGCCGCCAGGATCGTTTGCATCATCTGTAAAGCCGCCCTCCATTTCGAGCACGTGCGCGAGAGCCTTTTCGAAGGTATCGCTGCCAGATCGAGCCGAAGACTGCTGCGCGGTCTGGAGCGCTGCTGGCCACCGCACGGCGAGCAGCCGGCTCTTGGGATAGCGCGCGACAGACACGGCATTGCCCTGATTGCCGCCGAGTACGAGGACCCAATCGTCCCTCTCGGCGAGCCAGAAGCCGACGTGACCCTGGGAGGGATCGCTGCCGCGAGAGAGGACGGCAATCGCACCGATCCGCGGCTTCGGAAGCGCGTCGCCCCACGCGAGATAAGAGCGCGCCAATAGCGATCGAGAGGATCTCAGCCCTGCTCTCTCCAGGATTGCCCCGACGAAGGCCGCACACCATGCAACCTCGTCATTTTTCACATCGGGATGTCCCGCGTCCCGGTACATCGCGATGATACGCGGATTGCTGGCAGCGCCCGCGCGCTCGGCCTCACCGAATTCGCGCCAGGCCTCATCCAGCCAGCTAGCGTCGTCCATGCGAACCTCGAGTTTTCGGGATCAGACCGTCGCGGTCCTGGATGTGCCGCGTCCGTAGGCGGCGCTCATCTGGTAGACGGCAATGGACAGCGTGCTTTGCACCGCGCCGAAGTCTGCGATCTGCTCCGCCTCGGTGTAGAGGCACGTCGATGCTGCAGCGGAAATCGTGCGGACGACGCCGGTGCCGTCAAATATGTCGACCTCGTAGCGCTCACCGTCCTCGGCAAGCGGCACTTCAACGGCATCCCAACTGTCGCCGCCCGCGCGCGTGCGGCGCTTCCACGTGATCGCCACATCACCGCTGCCATCGCGCGCGCCGCGAACATGCGCCGGCGACAGCGGTTTCAAGCCGCGGCCGGTGAAAGCATGCGTCGCCGCCGCGAAGGTTCGATCGGCGACATCGCGGTTTGCGGGACCGAACCGCCAGCGCAGCGGCAGTCCGATCTCGCCCGATGCGAGCGCGACGCGCGCCACTTCGGGACCGAGCAAAACGAAAGGCGCGCCAGCCGGGAGCGGCGCGCGCATTTCGTCCTCGGTGCCGGCCTGTCCGCGCAGGAGGTTCGACAGCTCGTAGGCTGCATCTCCCACGAGCGTAGCCATTTCAAACTGAACGATCTCCCAGCCGCCCTGCTCGTTACGGATCGCGGCTGCGTTGCGCCCGGCCAGCAATTGCAAGCGGGTAACGGATTCAAGCTCCCCGCCGCTCAGTTCAACGCGCAAACGCGTACCTCGATCGATGACGGCCGTTGGCCCGCCCGGAAACGGATCCAGCGTCGTGCCGATCACCGCGGGCGCCGTTGCGCTCGCGCGCACCACGAACCCCGCATCCTCGGGCGATCCGTAGACGGCAACGCGCCCGGGCCACGGTATTTGGAACGCCGCCACATATCCGGCGTCCGGCGGCTCGTCGCCGCGCAAGAGTGGCAGGTCCAGGAATTCGAGATGCGGCGTGCCGTCGAAGATGATCGCCTCGTCCGTCGTGTCGCGCGGACGCGGCACGGCCCCGTTGTAAACCTCCGGATCGATGCTGCGAGCTTGGATCTCGCGCAGCCCACGCTCGCCGATTTCGGTGACGCGAACGACGGTCGTCATTCCGTCCTTCTCCACCGTCACGACGTCGCCGGGCTCGATGGCGAGGGCGCTCGGCGGTAGTTTGAAAAGCGCTCGCTCGCGCGCCGCCCAGGACTCGAACAGCCAGGCGTCGGCGATCTGAGATGCGTTGTCGTTCTCCAGCACGATCGGGAGTTCGGCGCGCGCGACGCGCCCGCTCGCGCCCGTCAGCCTGCGCGCTTCAGCAACGGCCTGGCGATAGTCGCCTGCCGATGCGATGTGCGTGACCTTTGCGGACGCAGGAAGGTCCGTCTCCTGCGAACGCGTCAGCGTCAGGAGCGCTTCGCCAACACGCTCCTCCACCAGATCGCCCTCGCCCAGCGCGAGTACGGGCGGCTCGAGGCCGCGGTGACGAAATGCAATCTGTCCTTCGGTCTCGATGCTGTCGAAGAAGTAGGCGAGCTCCAGCGGCTGCAGCGCCTCGCGCGGCGACATCAGGCGGTCGATGACGTAGCCCTGCACGAGGCCGGTGAGGCGGCCCGCGTTGTGACCCGCGACGCCGTAGTCGGCGAGGATCTGATCGACGAGGGCTGCCAGCGGCGCGACCGAGAAGCGGCCGTTCAGCCAGTGGCCGAGGTGCCAGTTCTCGCCATCGCTCCAAATTTCGAGGTTGTAGGGAAAGGCCGG
>VFQP010002115.1_pt1 | contig 23267 bp, 26 predicted proteins | sample 3512351 | NCBI WGS metagenome assembly VFQP01 (sample SAMN10412372, study PRJNA504923) | tailings metagenome | isolation source: Relicate 1 Philex TSF1 revegetated site | place: Philippines: Tuba, Benguet | collected 2017-08-29
GCAGCAGCAGCAGCAGCAGCAGCAGCAGCAGCAGCAGCAGCAGCAGCAGCAGCAGTTGCGGACAGACGCAGCAGCCTCAGACGGGGATCGCAACCCTCTCATGGCATCTTCGCAGCAGCCACCCGCACGCCCCACCACACCGACCTGCCCGCAGTTGAGGCCCCTGGCTGCCGCCTCGCCCGGTGCGTTGCGGCAGATCGTCGCGCACCTGCACCCAATCGGCCCTCACGGGCAGTCAGTGGGTGGTGGGGGGCCTGGAGCGCTGAGGCGCCACCACCGCGCCCGGCGCACCTGGACCTGCAGGGCTGAAGCAGCTTGCGCCCGGCCCCAGCCGCAAAGAAGGCGTTCTGCACGCCACAGCGGCATGATGACCAAGGCATGTACGCTCAACCAACGCCCGCGAGCAGCACGGTGCAGGAGGGGCGGCGCTGAGCTCTGCACCTGCCCGCAGTTGAGGCCGCGGGACGTCGCCTCGCCCGGCGCCACCTGGCACGTCACCAGGCACCTGCAGACTTGCAGCATGCGGTCGTTGCAGTGGTCGTTGCGGCGTGCCCTGCCCTGCGCTGGCCGCTCCTCGCGCTGGAGTGGCGGAGCTGCGCGCTGCGCACCTCGACTTGCAGGCGGGCGTGTGCTGCGCCACGGCGAGTGAGCCGAGCAGCACCAGCGCGGCGAGGAGGGACAGCAGTGCCCATCGGCGGGGAACGCGTGTCGTGGTCCGCATCGCGTATGTCGCCGATGTGTGCGTTCTGCGCGTCGTCGGCGCGACTATCCGCAGAGGTCACCCTCTGACCTCATGCCGTGCCGATGGGGCTCGAGCGCCCCTCGCCCACAGCGCACGCGAGCGAGTGAGCGGTGATGCGCGCACTACTCGTTGCTGCTCTCGAATGCGATGCTGGGCTGCGCGTTGCGTTGGCTCTCCACTCGAGCCGCCGCCCCAGGCGCCGCAGGAGTCGACCGGATAAGGCGAAGACGTCGGCCATCGAGTTGCAGCATCAAGGCGGTGCGCGCGAGGTGAAGTGAGGCATCAAGGCCGAGCGGAGAACTGCAGAGCAACAGCGGCAGAAGCACACACACCAGAGCAGCAAAAGTGTGCGCGTCGCGTCCCTTGCCCCCAGCACCGCGCTACACACCGCCAGCCGTGCCGCAAGGAACAACACCGTCAACAGCAGCTTCGCGACCAAACATCCGCACAGGCAACACACACACATCGCACGCGCACGCGCCAGCCGCGCTCACGAGAGCACTGCGGCCAAGTCGTTCCGTCCTAGTCCTGCCCAATTTGGTGTTGGTCACTCCTCTGCGGCGAACACCGCACGCGCGCGTTCAGCAAGGCGCAAGCTGGGACCACGCCTCCCCTCTCGAAAAGCCGTGCGCTTAGGAGTCTGCACCAGCCGAAGCCAAGGCAAGCCACCTTCAGTGCCGATGCCAAGCCCCCCTTAGAACCTGTGGGGCAGCAAGGTATCGACGCCTGCAAGTCCGGCCAGCCAGGCGAGCGCGCGCAGACGAGGAGGGAGGTGCAATCGTCACCGTCGTCGTTCCCATGCACGCGCAACAAGGGAGCACAGGCCATCAGGAGGTGAGGAGAGCAGAGGGGCCGCTGAGAGAAAGAGAGGGACGCGGGGTGCGCCGCCCGCGCTTTTAAGAAACAGTGCCTACGCGTGCCGTGCAGCGCGGTGTCAGTGTGCGCCGTTGCCCGCAGTGCGACTGGTCGGCAACCGCAAACCACCACCGCAATACAGTACACGCGCGCGCCGTGCATGTCCTGTGGCAGTCCGGCGGCCTGAGCAAGCCTCCTTTTTTCGGATGCCCGGCCACAGCCACGTGCACGTGCGCGGCCCGCGACACACAAGCAGCGTGCCAGCACTGCTGCAGCAAACCAACGCAACCGGAAGCAACAACGGCGAACCACCAACCACAAACCAAGAAAGCTCGCAGCTTTGTCCATTTTCGACCGCTCTCCACCTGCCAGCCCTTCTAGCAGCAGAGTCGCCGAACCGCAGAGCGATTGCGCGCTTTTGGTGAGTGCGTGCGTGCGTGCGTGCGTGCGTGCGTGTGCACGAACCACCAGCCCCGCGCACCAGGGACATCATCGTGCCCGCTTCCAACACGAGAGCCAGCACCTCCACCTCCCCGCCAGAGCTTGCTCTGCGCCTGCCCCCACGCAGCGCCAGCCCACCTCGTCCCCACGGAGAGCAAGCGCGCCACACCGGCTGACGTGCAGTGGCGGCGCAATCGACCCGTGTCCTAGTGGCCTCATCAACCACAACAAATGCAGTCGCTTCGCATCACGCAGCAAGGCAGGCAGAAGCACCAACAAACGCCTTCTGCCCCCCCCCACACACACACACCACGGCCTTGGCTGCAGCAAAGGATGCCCGCAGACTGCGCCCCCGTCGTCCCCGCGTGTGTTCCGTCCCACCACGCCCTGGAGTGGTTCCTTTCTCTTCCCCCACAAACAGTCGTGCGCCATTCAGTGAGCCAGCACCGCATCGCACGCACGCAGGAATCCAGACGCAGGAATCATCAAGGGATTGCGGGACGACGCGCAATCGATCGATCGATGGAGAGACGGCAGCAAGAAGAGGGAGACGAGGTGGTCGTCAAGAGGTGGCGAGTCCAGCGTGTCTTCTGCTTGGGAGAGCGCCCCCACCCATACACTCGGGGCGAGGCGGTGTGGGTGGGCGGTGGCCCATGATCAGCCTGTCGGCCGCCCGGAGCCATAGCTGAAACAAGCGTGGGAGGCAGGCCCCCTTGGCGGGGCACTTTAGGAGGTGGTCACGTTCGTCCCGGAGGGGGATGCTCCCGTGCTCCTGTGGGGACATTTCCGTCGCCGGGTGTGTGCTGCACAGAGCTCAGGAGGGGGTGAGGAAGGCGAGAATGTGGGAGGACGCGAGCGCGGGTGCCCCCGCCCCGGTGCTGCCCGCCCCCCGCCGTTGGGAGTTCTGTGGCTGCGGGGGGCGGGAGGGGCGGGGATACACACCGCAAGCGCGCCCCCCCATGCACATGCACAAGTGGGCTGCAGTGCAGCGCGGCAGAGGGGGAGATGCACGCGTCTGACGGAGGAGCGCTTTGGTCGTGCAGGACGTGACGATGAGAGAGAGCGGTACGCTGGAGGGATTCAGACATCGCTCGTGTGAGAGAGGTGCAGCTCTTTTCATGTCGCCGCCGTCGCTGTCGCCACCGCCGCCACATCACATGCTGGCCGTGGCGCGGGCGGCGGGCGCCGGCGGCGCCTGCTGGTGCTGCTGCCCCAAGGCCGCCGGCGGGCTGAAGGCGGCCACAGCCGCCGGCTGCTGCTGCTGCTGCTGCTGCTGCGTCGCTGCCGCCGGCGTGGCCGGCGGGTGGGCGTTGAGAGGCGCGAGAGGGTAGGTGGGCGTGGGCGGCGGCGGCGGCAGCGCGCCCATGGCGTAGGCCTGCGTGAGCGTGGAGAGGATGGCGACGACCTGGGTGGCGGTAGGGCGGCCCTTGGGCTCGCGTGTGAGGCACCTATGCGCAGCGGCAGCGGCGGCACCAGAAGTGAGTGGCGATGGAGAGCAACAGCTGCCGACTGAGGCGCTCTCGTCAGCAGGGCCAAAAGGAAAGCTGTCTCTTCCAGCAACCGGCATGGAAGGTGGAGGCAAGGCACGCAGCGCCCACCAGTGCGAGAGCGCCTGCACGGCGTGCGGCGTGGAGGGCGGGAAGAGCCCAAAGCAGGGGTTGCCGCGGAAGCCCGACCGCTTGTCGCCCATGTACGGCGTCTGGCACGACACCACTTGCCTGCGCGCGCAAAAAAGGCACGCACCCCACCAGGTCAAGCACACACTTGAGCCGGAGCCTCAGGGCCTCGCTCCCCTCTCACTGCACGAGATGCACGGGACGCCGCTGTGCAGCCTGCAAAGCGCCACGCTCTGCACGCTGCATCCCACGCCAGGGTGATGGCGGCGGCCCTCCAAGCGCGCGCACCAGGTGATGACGCCCAGCGCGTATATGTCAGAGGCCGCCGAGGCACGGTGCAGCTCGCAGACCTCTGGCGCGATGTAGAAGGGCGTGCCGGACGAGACGTTGGAGACGTGCGTGGCGCCCGGCGTCAGCACGTTGACCAGCCCAAAGTCCTGCAGCACAGGGCCAGCGAGAGGCAGCATATGCACGCGCAGCATCGTTGAGCTGCGTAGGGCGAGGCGTCAGCAAGGGCACACAAACAGCCGGCGCTGAGGAGCGTCCGGACTCACCGCCAGCTTGGCCACGACGCCCGACGCCGTGGTGTCGTCTCGCGTAACGAGGACGTTGGCGGGTTTGAGGTCTGCAGACAACGGCATGCTCCGCACGCTTCAGCCGGAGTCCGCAGCGCGGGGGGCGCGGGATCTCTGTCCTGCTGCTGCACCACCACTGCTCACCCCCGTGGAGGATGTTGTGGCGGTGGAGGTACTCGAGCCCGCACGCCATGTCCAGCAGCAGCCTCAGCACCACGGGCTGCGCAGGCGCACACCCAGCGTGACCCAGGTCAGCGCAGCATGCCAAAACACCCCCGCAGCAGCACAACATGTGTGGAAGGCAGTACTGCACTGTCAAAGTGGTCAAAGTGTGTCCAGGGGGCCGCACAGCACCACAGCATGTAGGCTCTGCCTTGATCAAGTGTCCAGGGGGTCAGCAAGCGCTCACCAGGTCGGCCTCGCCTCCCGGGTGAAGCGCGCCCGCCTCGAGCACCTTGGCCAGGTTGGTGCCGCACAGCTCCTGCATGGTGACGGTTAGGGCTCAGGCTAGGGTTCAGCACAAGCGCCCCGCAGCTCTCACCACCCGCCAGGGGCACCGCAGGAAAGCCGGCAAGCGCAGCGGCTGGCCACCGATGAGGTGCAGCTTCTGGCGGCGAGGGCAAGAGACGGTGCGGGGCAGAGGAGGGAGGCGCACCTGGAAGAGGAAGAGCTTGAAGGGCACGGTGCCGTTGGACTCCTCGTCGGCGCCGCTGCTCGACGCCTGCTGAGGGGTGCCGGCCGAGGGGCCCAGGAGGTGCGTGTCCACCTGCAGTCAGCAGTCAGCGTGTGGAGGACTTGTGGAGGTGTGTGTGGAGGTGGTGCTCTTAGCTCCTTGGATCTCTCCCTCGCGGGCGCCCCAAGGCGAGTCCAGGCCCAGGTGGACACGGCAAGCCACGCACCTGCAGGCCCGCCTGCATCTGACCGGGCAGCACCTGAGGCCCCCCCCCCCCCCCCCTGCTTGCCCTGGCTCCTGACTGGAGCAGTGAGGCTCACTAAGGCTCACCTGCAGGCCCGCCTGCATCTGCCCGGGCAGCACCTCGAGCCGCTGCATGTCCCACGCGTACGTCTGGACCTGCGCAAGGCACGCACGCACGCACGCAAGAAACGCGCATGAAACGGAGGCAGCGAGGCACGCAGCATGCAGCGTGAGCGAGAGCGTGAGCATGTCGCGAAAGAACCCAGACTCGCACAGCGTTTGCCCGCGCGCACGGAGGGTGCTTTGCAAAGAGGAGGACAAGAGGAGCGGCGCGCGCGGGCGCTCACCACGTTGCGGTGCTTGACGCTGATGGCGACGGCCGCCTCCATGACGGTGCGCGACTGGGAGGCCACGCTGCCCTGCCGCGCCTCGGGCGGCGCGTCGAGGAAGATCTGCGGGCCAGCACAAGCATCACCCCGCATTCACCAGCCAGCGTCAGCGCCAGCGTCAGCGCAGCAAGGCAGGCGCGGGCCTGGTGGCAGAGAGGGGAAGGACGCGCGAGCCAGCAGCAGCGCGCCGAGGGCAGAGGTCCGCGGGGACGAGGGCGGCGAGGGCGCGCACCTGGGTCTTGATGGCGACGGGCAGGCCGCGCCAGGTGCCCGAGTAGACGGTGCCCCAGCTGCCGCGCCCCAGCACCGAGTCAATCGTCACCTGCCGCGGTGCAGGCGCGCACAGGGGGTGGCAAAGGAGGAGGCCAGCACACAGCTTTGGGAGGCAGGGCTGGGCCAGCGCAAGCGTTGAACGGTGAGCCCAGGAAGCAACTCACCACGTTGGTGCGCTCCAGCTTGCCGCTCTGGCCGCCGCCGTCCTGAGAGATCTGCAGGCTCCGCTGCTGCACCGCCGCCTGCAAAAGCAAGGTGACATGACGTGACATGACATGAGCCCCAGACGAAACGCGGTCCGTTGCCCTTCCCTCCCGCTGCCAGGAAAGAAAGCAGCGGCCTCGAAAGCCGCTCGGGCCGGCGAAGCAGCACCCTAAAGCCCTCACCTGCATGGCGGCGACGTGGCGCCGCTTGCGCTCCTCCAGCGTCGACGCCGTGCTGCGCATCGCCGTCGCCAAACGCTCCGCCTCCGCCCCACCGCCGCCTCCCGCTGCTCCTCCCGCCAGCCCAACGCTCGCGGCGGCGCTGCCGCCCGCCGACCGCGCCCGCCCGCTCGCCACCGCCGCGCTCGCCACCGCGTCCGCTGCCGCCAACGTGAGGCCGCTGCCCAGCCCGCTCGCGCCCGCACCCTGCGGCGTCGCCGCGCTTTGCACGCTGCCGGGATCCGGCGTCGCCGCCGCCGTCACGTGGTGGTGGTGGTGGTGCGCGGCGTCCTCCTTTTCGTCCTCCGCCGCGTGCCCGGCCTCCTGCAGCGCGCGCTGCACGTCCACGCGGCTCGCAGGGCTCTGCCGCACGCCGCGCAGTGACGGCATCGCCATGACGCTCAGCAGCGACGGCTGCCCGCCGTCGCCTCCGCTGGGGTGCGCCTGCAGCGCGCCGCCGGCGTGTTGCCTCTGGTTGCTCCGAGCGGTGCCTCCGCCGCTGTCGCGGCTGCCGCGGGCACTGGTCGCCGTCGCGGACGAGGGCGGCGTGGCGCCGCTGCCGCCGCCGTGCCGTGATGAGCGCGCAGCCTCCTCATCCGCCTCGCGCACCGCCGGCAGCGCGCCCTGCTTTAGGGTGGCGACGCTGTCGGACACGGTGACGACCACGGCGTCGGGCGGCGTGGCCGTGCCGGTGCTGCTGCTGGTGGCCGTGCCGCCGCCGCCGCCGCCAAGCCAGAGCCGGAGCGCGGGCAGGCGGTGCTTAACGGAGGTGGGCGAAGCGGTGCCGCCGGCGCCGTCGTCCAGGCCCTTGCCGTCGCTGCCGCTGCTGACGCTGGAGGGCGGCGAGGGCAGCGGCCGCCAGTGCCGCCTGCACAGGTGCACACGAGGCACGCGAAGCGTGCTGCCGCATGTGACGCACAAGCTCGGGACAGCACACAGCGCCGTCGTCGAAAACGACGCAAGAGATACGCGCCCGCCGCACCTGCGCCAGAGCAGCACCGCCAGCGCCAACAGCGCCAGACCCGTCACCGTCTGCGTCACCGCCAGCGCCAGCGTCGCCTTCTCCGCCGCCGTGTCAATGCCGCTGTCGCCGTCGCCGCCGCCGCTGCCGTAGCCCTCCCCGGCCAGCGCGCCGCCGGCAGGCTGTGCGCAGGCCGGCGTGAGCGTGGGCAGCCCGGCCTCGCCTCCGAGCAGCTCCTTGACGTTGACCCAACCCAGCGTGAGGCCGCCGTCGCGGTCGTCACCCTCAGGGTGGTACAGCACCTGCGGGTGTCCGTGCCAGGCGCACTGCCATGCCTCGCGACCACACCCGTCTACGGCACCGCACCGTGACGCAACGCACGTCATGCCGGCGCTGCGGCAGTGCCATGCACTCGTGCGGCGTGACCGCATCGCGCAAACTCGCCCTCCCTGCTTTCCCGCCGCGTCGCAGCAGACTTGCATGCACGCCGCGCTTCTGAAGCCGCTCAGGAACGAGGGCAGAACCCAGCCGGTGAGAAGCAGACGAGCTCAGGGGCAGGCGGTGACGCACCTGGGCGGCGCGCAGTCCCCAGGCCTCGATGAAGCTGACGCGGATGTACTCCCAGTTCTCGCCGACGGCGTCGATGGTGAAGGCGCGCACCGTGCTGAGCAGCAGCTGGAAGGCGGGGCAGGTGGGCGCGCCGGCGGCCAGCGCCGCTTGGGGCACCTTGACCTGCTCGCACGCGCACCACGCGAAGGTCTGCAGTGTCGGCGCGCGCCCCCCCGGCATGGAACGCTCGCGCGCTCGGGGCGGCCAAGATGCAGCGTGCGCTGCGCGCCCAGGCAGCTGTGGACAGGGGCCACGGCGCCGACAGGCAGCAAAAGCTCTTGCGCCCAAAGAGAGTCCTGTGGCGTGCGTGTTCCACCGCGAACCAACCTTGAAGGCGCTGGTGGCGGGCGAGGAGAACTCGGAGCCCACGCACGAGCCGGGCTGCTCGGCCAGCGCCTTGTACCTGATCTGGTGCAGCGCCAGCGTCAGGATGAAGATGTAGTCCTGCAGACGAGGTGGACGAGAACAAGCACATGAGCACGTGCACCGCCATCCGCGTCCGCAGGCAGTGACAGCACTGCAGCACGCAACGGCGCCCGGCACGCCCAGCTGCAGCAAAGCCCACCCCGTCGCCGCTCGTGTCTGTAGCAAGTGCACGGCGGAAGCTGAGGGCAAACTGTCACGGAGGGAACCACAGCGGCGTGCATGCCACCGCCACCCTACCTGCATGGGTAGGTGCAGGTTGCACGAGTCCATGAAGAGCGACTGGATGGAGGGGTGCGGCTGCCCGCCGGCGTAGGTGGCCACGGCGAAAAAGGGCAGCGTCGTGTTGATGGGCGGCAGCGCGCTGTTGGCCACGGCCTGCCCGCCCTGCGCCAGCTGGCGGTACGGCAGCCCGTAGAAGACCTGCGGCGCAGGCGAAAGACAAGGCCACGAGCTTGCAGGCTAGCCCTATTCTGCGTTTGATCGTGCTTTGTGCAGCAGCACGTCACCCACGCCAGGCCATGCGAACTCCCGGGCGGGCACTGCGCAGCCTTCCTACCCAAGCCCGCGCCTCTTACGCCAGCGCACGCACCATCTTGTACAGCAGCAGCGCGGCGTTGTTGGCCGTGTTGACGAGGAAAAAGTCGCTGCGGCGGCTCAGGTTGAACGGCGCCAGCTGCACCCACTCGTTCATGTCGTCGTTGTACGGCCCAAACAGCACCAGCTCGCCGCGCTCCACGTGCACCACCGGCTGGCCCGTCAGGAAGGCGCGCCCCGCCACGTGCACCATGTAGGGCATGATCTGCAGCGGTGATCGTGGGCAAAGCAGAGGAGGGCCGCAGCCAGCTTTCTTGGCCCGCGTGCACGAGAAGGCCGAGCCCCACGCACGCCCAGACCAGCCTTGGGCGCCCGTCGCCACTCAATCCAAGCGCGAAACACACAGCATGCGTGAGCCAGCGACGGCGAAAGGAAGCGCATGCACGCACCAGGGGGGCGCGGGCTCCCTGCAGAAAGATCTCGGCCGTTCTGAGCCCCGCCGCCAGCGAGGCGTCCGAGTCGGCCACCCACACGTTGCTCATGAGCGAGCCCGTGTCGAAGGCTCCCGGCAGCGGCACGTTGCTGCTGGAGCACAGCGGCGTGGGCTGCTGGATGCCGCCGCCCGACGCGGAGAGCAGCGCCAGCACAGAGTCGGTCGGGCGATCGGACACCTGCACCCACGCGCGTCGTGTTCACACCGCACAGAGTTCGATACGCACTGGCGGGGTGCGCACCCACGGCAGGCTTCACAGTAGCGGATCACAATCATCCAAACTCAGGCCCGTGTGCGGCACCCCGAAAGGGATGCCAAGGGAGGTGGCGGCGTCCAGGCCTGCGCCTGTCACCAGTGGCCCAGGAGCAGGTGCCGAGGCCCGCTCACCCGGAAAAGGATGTCCCAGGCAACGAGGCTGCTGGTGACGTACGACGCCAAAAAGCCGTAGCGCTCGGTCCACGTGATGTTGGTGCCCTGCCGCACGCCCAGCGTCGCCTGGTACGGCCGTACTGCGCGCGCACGGTACGAAAACCACCGTCTGTCTTGCTCTGCGCTGCTGGGGCGCGCAAACGCCCGCTGGCGCCGCCACTGAGCTGCGCTTGCCCCACTATGTGCCAAGCACCCAAGCACACCTGCCCCTGCCCCTGCCGCTCCAGGCCTGCAGCGGCCGCCCGCCAAACACCCCGTCGTCCTGGAAACCCTTGTGGACGCGCCCTCGCACCCACCTCGCGCAAAGGGCATGCGCTCAATGGTGGCAGCGTACAGCTGGACCGCCACGTCCTGGGCCGACATGTACACCTGCTCGCATCCACATCCAGAGCAAATCCAGATACGCCTAACGTCTAGAATCAGGACGCCGCAACCACCCTGCCCCCGGTGGAACAGCCGCTCCTGTCAAATCGCGGTGGATCGCAGCCGCCGCGCCAGGACCTGCCGCCGCAGGCCCTCCAAAGGCGCAAAGAAACTGACCGTCACATTGACGAACGTGGTGGTCTGCTGCGGGCTCTTGCTGATAAAGGCCACGTCCGAGGGCGACGTGTAGACGGCGTCGCTCACGCCCAGCTTGGTGGCCATGCGGCACGCTGCAAGCACGCACATGCACATGTACAGCGATGAACGGCGCTCCGGAAAAGCGCGTCCGTCCCGCGCCGTCCGAATCCGCTATCCACAGCCTGGCGCAGGGGGAAATGAGTCGATGGCGCCCAGCGGCGCAACTCACGGTTGACGATGATGACGTCGAGCAGCACCAGCCGCGCCGGGTCCATGAAGAGCGGCGTGGCGTCTGCCAGGCCGCCCGTGTCGATGACTGCTATTTGGGAGTCGCTGTCCTGCACGTCGCCCTGGATGCACAGCGTGCCCGCCCTGACCACGACCAGGCTGCTGGAGGCGGTCCTGTTCCAGGCCGTGGCGTTGACGCGGATGAGGCCGCGGACAAAGATGGTGAAGGTGCAGGACAGCGAGCGGATGTGGAACATGCGCTGGTGATCGTCATGGGTGACCTCGCCCCGCTGCGTGGCCAGGTTGGGCGGCGGCGGCGGCGAGGGCGGGGACCTGACGGTCTTGTTGGAGTTGGTGTTGCGCCGCGCCTCCTCCCTGCTGAGCTGCACGAAGCGCTGCAGCGCCGCCAGCAGCTCGCCGGCGTCGGTGACGACCTCCGTGTGGTTGTGCTGCACGGCCGCCGAGCTGTTCTTGCTGCCCACGCTGTTCAGAGTGTCGGGCTGCGCCGCGGCCAGAGCCAGCAGGAAGCCGACGTGAACCAGGACCGCCGCTGCTGCTCCCTTGGGTTGCCGCTGCCAAGTGGTCCCGCGACCAAAAGCGCCCCGCGTTGGAGCTGTGCCAGCGACGCGCGAGCCGCGCGCGCAGGCCATTGGGGCAGAGCCCGCTTCCTGCGCCTCCTGCTGCTGCTGCTGCGTCGTGTTCGCGTGGGCCGGCCTCCCTGTTCTCACTGGTGCCGGGTCACAAGCCTGCCATTCCGCTCCGGGCGCGCCTCCGGTTCCGGGCTGGGGTCAAGTGGGTGCGTGCTGAATCGATTGCCCCGATCCTCTGCTCCGCTGGGGCCTTCTGCGTCGCTGGCCCGAGCTGGAGCCCCCGTAAACGCCCGTTTCTTGCGGAGCGCAGAACGGGTGCGGCAGGAAGTAGGGAACGCCTTCGCGAGGCCGTGCAGAGAAGCAGGACGAGCGCCCGTGCAGCAATCTCGAGGCCCCAGCACGTCGAGCGGTGCCGCTCGCTTGTATTGCCGGGTCCACGCTGGCGAAGGCGTGGCTCAACGCCGGCTACCGGTCGACCCAGTGCAAGCGCCGCCGGGCGCTCAGCCCGGCGGCCGGGATAAGAGCCTGAGCAGGGCACCCGCAGCACGCACCGGAGCAGCACGCACCGGAGCTAGCTGCGGTGGTGATCCTGGCGCCTGCGATGATAGTGCAGCCTGCTGGCCGCAAGGGCGCCTGAGGAGGCGGTAGCGTCGGGAGCCGTCGGGACGGCGGCCGAACGGCACCACCACCTCAGGTCTGCACTGCCCAGGGCAGCCTGTGTGCCAGCCTGTGCTGGCGCGCACGCCAGGCCCAGGAGCCCCAGCGCGATGAAGACGTGATCAGCCTCGCGCTGGAACCGCGCTGCCGACAACTGCAAGGCTTGCAGAACGGAGCCAGGCTGTCCACTTGGCAGGGCTCTTGCAGTCTTGGTCAGGCGGCGAGCACTTCGACCCGCCGATCGCTTTCCCACGTGCACTTCCAGCGGTTTGCAGCGTCGGCCCTCCCTCCGCACCGTCGCCGCGGCGAACCCCGCAGCCATCGCCACTGCCATCATCAGCGCCGGCGGTCCTTCTTGCGCCTGCCGCCGCCCACGTCAAAGTTGGCGTTCTGCACACCACGGGGCGCCACGGGGCACCACGGCCAGGCGAGCGCCTACCATCAGGCCTGAGTACAGTGCAGGTCAGGCGCCTGCACCTCGCTGGACAGATCCTCCTCACCTGCCCGCAGTTGAGCCCGCGGTCGGTGACGGCCACGCCTGGCGACGTGCGGCACGTCAGCGCGCACCTGCGATGAGGAGGCGATGCAGGATGTGGACGCTTCGCCCGCACCGCACGCAGTGTCACCGTGCGCCCTGCGGCCCGCACCTCGCCTTGCAGGTGGGCGTGTGCTGCTGCAGCCGGCGCACGGGCGGGTAGGGCACGCGCCGCCCCTCGCCGTCCACCATCAGGTTCCTGCGCAGCAGCGCAGGCATTGCTTGCCACCATCCTCCACGCAGGCTCTGCCCTTGATGCTGCTGCCGTGGAGGGCGCTGGCTGCGGCGCGGCCCCACCCGCGCAGGCCCAGCCATCCTCGAGGCGCTGCGATGCTGCTGGTGACTCGCGGCTGCTGCTGCTGCTCCGAGCCGATGCGCGCTGCGGCCGCCCTGTGCGCGCCGGGGAATGCGACGATCATCGCGCTCAGGATGGCCAGCAGAGCGACCAGCGCCGCGAGCGCCGCAAGCTGCGGCCGGGCGCGAACATCGCGCGACATCCTTCGCGGCTTGGTTCTCGCCTCACTTCGCGAGGGTGCCTCGGAGCAAGAGCGGTGCAGCTGTCACAACGACTTTGCCCAACAGGAAGCAGCAGCAACAGCAGCAGAAGAACCTCCTCACACAGCCATGCTGCTGCCGTGACCGCCAGGCTCCCCACCGCCGCCCACCACCGCCTCGGCCATCTTCTCCACCAGCGACGCCCCGCCGCCGCCGCCGCCCCCCTCCTCGACGCCAGCTGGCTCCTGCGCTTTGGGGCCCTTGAGGCCCAGCGCCTTTGACAGCAGCCCGCCGGGCAGAGCGCGCTCGGGCCCTTCCGTCTGCTGCTGCACTGAGGGGTCCAGCGGCTTGGCCAGGGAGCCGCCTTCCGGCGCTGCCTGCACGCGTGCACATCGCGCAGACTGGTTCTTCGGCCAGTCCAGCAGCAAAGCTCACTGCCAGCGCGTGGAGGAAGACGAGCGCTCACCGTGTCAGTGGCGGGCACCACGCCGGCGGACGGCCCCAGCGGCAGCTCTTGCGCATCGGGCGCCACGTGCCGGTGGCAGGTGCGCACGCCGCCAAACAGCGCGCCCAGCGCGCCGCCGGTGCTGCTCCTGCACGGCACCTCCTCGCCCGCCGCCGCGGCGCTGTACCCCTTCCCGCCCGCCCCGCCACCCTCTTCCACCGTGGGTGCGGCGGCAGGGGCGACGCCGCTCTCAGGAGGGCCGGCCTTGACGGGGTGCTCACGGCGGCCCAGGCTGGTGATGGGCGTGCCCGCGGCGCCGCCGTAGCCCTCGAGCGGCTCGTGGTGGTGGTGGTGTGCGGGGTGGGCGGGGTGGTGCGCGCTGGCGGGAGGGGTCGTCGTGGAGGAGGGAGGCGTGGTGTTGGTGGTGGTGGGGTCGTGGTGCGGCTTGAAGCCCAGCGTGCCCAGCAGCCCGCTGCCGCCCGCCTCCACCTGCACATGCACACCACACGCGCACGCACACAATGTGACGTTGATGGTGCGCCCGGCGCGTCACAAGGGGCAACGGCGCGAGCGGCGTGTGCGTGGGCAGTGCAGGAGCAAGCCGGCTGAGCGCCTGGCGCCGCACCTGGTGCGCCTTGTCGTGGCGGACGTGCGCGCCGCTGCTGGCGTCGCTGGCCTCGCCGCCGCCCGCCGCCACCGCCGCGCCGGGCCCCGTGGTCGTCGCCGTGCTGCTGCTGACGTGCGGGGCGGCGTGGTGGTGCGCGCGCGCGGGGTGAGCGGGCTCGGGTTGCGAGGTGAGGAACTGCTCGGTGAGCAGAGGCGTGGTGACGGCGGCCACGTGCGGCGGGTGGGCGGTGGAGGGCGTGCCGTGGCGCGGGGGGCTCACGGCCAGCCCACCTGCGTGAGGTGGTGACAAGGACGCGTTGGAATGCGGAGAAACGGTCGCTCGGTGCGTGTGTGCACGTGGAGGAGCTGCCGTGCCTTGCCAGCCACGACGGAAGACGGGCAGTGGAACCGCATGATCAGCCATGCCTACAGGACGGCTGTGCAGGCTCCAGGCGATCCTTTGGTCATTGCGCGCGCTCACCAGCCGTCGTCGGCACGTGGCCCCTCTCCTCAAACGCCTTGTTGCCGCCGTGCACGGCCGGCTCGTCGAGGTCGCCAGCGTAGCCACCACCACCGATGGCGGCGCCGGGCAGGGGCTCCTCCTGCCCGCCCTCGCCGCCCAGGTGCAGCCGGCCCGCGCGCGCGCCCCTGGTGGGGCTGCCGCCGCCGCGGACGCCCAGCAGGCCGGCGATGCCGGCGGCGGCGCTCTCCACCGCGCCCTTGATGCCGCCTCCGGTGCTAGCGTGGGCGGCGCGCCCGGGTGGCGCCACGTCGCGCGTCGCAGCGGCGGCCGCGGGCTCGGTTGCTGCGGCCGCAGCAGGGCTGGCGGCCAGCGCCTCCTGCGTGGGCGCCCTGCGAGGAGGAAGAAGGCGCGTGTGCGCGTGCGTGAGTCCCGCGGCTGCGGCGCGGGAGGGGGGGCGGGCGCGCGCGAGTGGTGACGCACCCCGACGCCGAGACCGTCGAGATGTGCGCGACGGCGCCAGAGTCCGTGAAGACGCGCGTGGCGTGCACCGCCTGCTCCTCCGCTGCCGCTGCTGCCGTCGGCGGCGTCTGCGCGCCGGGCTCCTGCTCCTTGACGCGCGACCCGAAGCCGAGCACCATCTCCGTCTCGCGCTGCTCAGGGTGCTGCTCCTCTTCAGGCTCTGAGGCTCTGGCCCTTGCACGTCTTTGAGCGCGTGTGTCGGAGTGCAGGCGCGCAAAGTGGTGGTGGTGGAGCATCGATTGTGCGGCGCGGGGGGGGCGCTCAGCCCGCCTTTATCGCGTCCTGCGCCCCTGGCCCGCCGCCGCCGCCATGCTGTCCAGCGCGCCCGGAGACGATGTTGGCGATGAGCTTGGCCCACGACTTGTCCGCGTTGGTGTTGGACAGCTCGAGCGACTGCGGGCAGGGGGGGCGGGAGAGCGCGCGCGACGCACTGGTGCGGTCGCCGCTGACGTGCAGCTGAGGCAGCAGCAAGCAATGCACGCCTTGCCTGCAAGGTCGTGTTGTACTGCATGGCGTCGCAGAGCGCCTTGGCGCCCTCGTCGCCCACGCATGAGAAGGACAGGTCCAGGCGCTGCAGCGCCTTGTTGCTCGACAGCGCCTGCATGCGGGCACGCGCGCACCGTGGCAACACAACGCCACGTTGGTGGCGACCACACGCCTGTTTACGATGCGTTCTGTGGGTGTGCTGGTGGTACGGACCCTCTCCTGTGTGTTGGTCGTGGCCTGCGCTGCGCGTTGCTGCCCTAGCGGCATGCGCTCGGGCTCTTCCTCACCTGCGCGATGGCCGAGGCGGCCTTGTCATCAGCGCCCGACGCCGACAGGTCCAGCGCCCGCAGCCCGGCGTTGGTGCGCAGCCCCTTGCCGATGCCCTCCACGCCTGCACGCGCGCGTTGATTGTGCCAAGGAAAGAACCAAGGCCTCCAGTGAGAGCAAGCCAACGAGCGGTCGAGCCAATGTCAGGGACGCGCCGTTGATTGGCGTCTGCGCCGGCGCACAGGTACCTGAGGCGCCCAGCTGCACGCCCCTGAGGCACAGCTCCTGCAGCGTGCTGTTGCCCTTGAGCATGGCGCCCAGCGCGTGGCCAGACTCGGCGCTGACGGGCGACACGTCAGAGAGGTCCAGGCGCAGCAGCGAGCGGTTGGACGCCAGCGCCTGCACCCAGGCAGGCACACACACAGATACAAACCGCCTGGGTGACCGGGACGACGCCAGAGCCACAGCAGGGGCGCACAGCGTGTGCACAGCAAGCAGTGGCCAATCAGGTGCAACGGGTGCCGACGAGGTCGAGGAAGCTGCTGCGAGAGAGATTTGCGTTGGACCAGCCAGGCACGCGCAAATGAATGCAGGTTGCCTCGCCGGCGCTGCGCCGCATGCCCCAGGGCCCACTCACGTCGCACAGCACCTTGACGCCCGCGTCCCCCAGGGGGTTGCCCGCCAGCACCAGGTGCGTCAGCGTGCGGCTGTCGGCCAGCAGCTTGGCGCAGGCGTAGGCGCCCTGCTCACGCACGTCGTTGCGGCCGAGCATCACCACACGCAGCTGCAGCAGTCGGTTGGCGCGCAGGCCGTCCAGCAGGGACGTCACCGCCTTGTCCCTGCAGCCACACACGCACGACACACGAGGGAGAGTGGGACGACACACGTTTCTGCAAGGGCCCGTCAGCAGACGCCGTCTTGTCCCCGCGCCACGTACTGTATGCGAGCCAGGGCATTGAATCACTCGAATGCATGCTTTGCAGACGCACTTCCTGTCGCCGACAGCCCTAGCGAGCTGGCGAGGCTCACCCCAGGTTGTTGTTGGAGAGGCGCTCCCTGTGGCCAGCAACCCTAGCACGCGGCCAGCAACCCTAGCTGGCGAGGCTCACCCCAGGTTGTTGTTGGAGAGGTTGAGCGCCGAGAAGCCCACGCTGTCGCCAAGCACCTGGGTCAGCATGGAGCTCATGTGCCGCCCTGCGCGCCCGCGCACATTGCACTCCTCCACAGCGTCGGAGAGCCAGGGCCCTGGAGAGCCTGCTGTGGCCTCCTTCAGAGGGCAAGGCGATCTCTGAGGGCAAAGCGAGGAAGGCGCGCACCGGGGTGGATGTCCGAGCCGTCCAGCGCCTGCACGCTGCGGGGGTCCCGGAACTTGGACTTGTCCAGGCGCCGCGCAATCACCTCGGCCCTGCAGTGTGTGGGAGGCAGCGAGCAGCGGTGAGGGGCACGAGACAAGACACAAGGCGGGCTGCTGACAAGGAAGCGAGTGCTCCTGTCCTTGCGGCTGGGTGTGGAGTGGCCACGCCTCACTTTCTGCTCCTTAGCCGGCCCACTGCAGCGCCCCGCTGACCACAGGGCGCAGCACTCACTTGTGCACCTTGCCGGACCCGTTGAAGGTGCGCAGCGCCTTGCGCAGCAGGTAGGCCTTGTGCCCGTCGCACAGCTCGCGCGCCTCGCCCTTGCAGTTGAACCTGCGCAGCGGGAGGCAGGCGCCGCACAGCGCAGCACAGCACGGCGGCGTGCAGCCAATGATGACGGCCCTTGGGCCCGCAGCATCAAGCACACATGCACTCTGTGTGAGGCACCACACCTGTGCCGCAGGCGCAGAAATGCGGTCTGTGATATGATCATCTGCTTGCCAGAGATGGCTCCATCAGATGTAAAGCTCAACACACACATCCGCCATCGCGTCGACGCCAGCAAACGGCATCCGGCTGCTGCCGAGGAGCACTGCAGCGCGTGGCAAGCATGGTGAGGATATGGGGCGGCGTGCTCACGTGTAGATGGAGAAGAGGTGCCGGAGCACCAGCTCGTCGTCCTGCTGGCTCAGCTGCAAGTTGCACCTGCGCAGGCGCACACACAACATGAGCAACGTGCGTGTCGGGCTCCACTCCACGCCTCGTCGATGCAGCCACTGGCGCTTAAGCATGGCCAGCCAAACAGTCACGGGAACACGCACCCGGCCGTCTTTCCTCTCTTGACAACCCAGCGCTGGCTGCCCCCCTCCTGCTCCCGCCCACCTGAAGAGCCACTCGAGGATGAGGCCGCGCCCAGTGATCCCAATGAAGCTTGCCTGTCCTCAACCTCCCGCCCTCACCTGAAGAGCCACTCGAGGATGAGGCCGCGCGGCAGGCGGGCGGCGTTGCTGCGCATGAAGGCCAGCGGGTAGCAATCGTCCAGCTCGGGGTGCAGCCACGGGTCCGCCAGGCTCACGCGTACCCTGGGGGAGAGAGGCGCGGGCGCAAGCGTGCAGCACACGCTCAGCCGGCTCCGCCTCCCGCCCCTGCCTCGTCCGTCCATGCAGCGCAGTGCGCTTGGGGAGCGGCTGCTGTCCCGGGATTCCCCACACAAACCGCTCTGGTTCGGCTCACCACTTTTCGAGCACGTTGAGCAGGGAGAAGACCAGCGCCAGCCTGCAGCACGCACGCAGCAGCACCAAGCAGCAGCACACTTCGAAGCTGCGCTTTGCAAGGCCTTCCCGTCAGACTCCAAACCGCCCTCAGAGTCTGGTGCTCCTCTCTGAATGCGTTCCAACTCTAAAGCGCCATCCACTCACTGGACCTGGTGCTCGTAGCTGCGCACGTCCACGTTGTCAATGTCAAAGTCGGCGAACCAGGAGGCCGCCACGTTGCGGTAGAGGACCCCCAGCACCACGCACATGGGCAGCGTGTTGACCAGCATGTGCAAGCACACCCGCGCCTCTTCGTACCTGCGTTCGCGGGGCCACGCAGCGCAGAGAGCGGGCAGGATAACGGGACAGACCAGGTCGTCCGCCGTTGGGCGCCGCTGAGCTCGTGAAGAAACGAAAGGAAGTTCAGGAAGAGAGCAAGGTCTGCAGGCGTGCGCATGCAGCATTTGCGACGCGCTCACACCTTGAGCAGCACCTCGCCAGGGGTGAGGTCCTCCCCAGAGGGTGCGTCAGAGAGAGAGAGACGTGACCTGGCACCCTCAGTCACTCACCCCTTGAGCAGCATCTGCGTGAGCCCCTCGAGCATGCAGTTGCTGTGCACCAGCGACACGAGCAGCTGCAGGTCCCAGAACAGCACCTCGACCACGCGCTGGAGGAACGTGACCAGCTCGCTCAGGTTGTACCGCCCTGCGTGTGTGTGGTACGCACCGGCACCCGGAAGCAGAGCGGAAGCAGCAGCGGCGGCAACGCGTGTGTTGTCCCAGTCAGTCTGGCTGACGCCGCACGTGAATCGCTGACCGCGCGGCAGGGCACTTCAACCGGTGGCGAAGCAGCGTGGCGCACGAGGAGCGGCGCGGGGCATGCTGCCCCACCTGTGTTCTTGATGCGGTCCATTTCCATGTAAACGATGACCCCCATGACATAGTGGCTGATGACGTAGAGCGCGATGATGAGCTGCGCCGGCGCCCGGTGCGCGTGCGTCCACAGCAGCTGCAATCGCATAGTGGCACCAGGCGCAGAGGCATCTTTTCAGGACGCTTGAAAGGGAAGACTGCTGCTCCAGTGCGTGTGAGGCCCCAGGCCCCGACGCTTGCCATGTTCATGCACTCACGTGCGCGACGGCGAACGTGTAGATGACGGAGAGGAAGTGCAGCAGCAAGGAGAACTGGTTCCACAGCCAGAGCCACCCGGCGTGCACCTGAGGCCACGAAGCACAAGCGCCGCTCTTGCTTTGTCTTGCATGAGCCTTCAAGGGCCGCCAAGCCCTCCAGGGCTTACCGTGGGCGCGTACTTGTCCATGACGTCGCTGGCGTGGAAGACGGCCACGCTGAGCGGTCGGCACAGCCGCTGCCACCGGTTGAGCGCCCAGCCCACGCCCCGCACGAACTTCCAGGGGCCGATGACCACGCCGTACATGAGGTACTGCGCGCGTCGGGGATGCAGATTGCATGGGGCTGCTGCGGTGGGTCGCGAGCCGGCGTGCACGGAAGGATGCGGCCCGCAGCACAGGCAATGCAGGGATGTGGGATGGGCGATGTGGGCCAGGGAATCTGCTCTGGCGTGCCGCGCCGTGGTCACGTGCGGGAAGCGACGCAGGATGGTGGGCCTTTTGGCCATGGACCCAGGACGCGCACCGCCCACCGCAAAGCCCTCTCAGCAGCCCACCTTACAGGCCTTGTGCAGCGCGGCGGACACCGGCCCCTGGGGCTCCTCCTCCCCGCCCTGCATCTCCAAAGGGGAGGCGAGGGACTGCAGTGAGGTTTTGCGGGAGTGCGCTGTCATGCTCGCTTCACCCGCGGCAAAAGCCTCACCTGCCCCTCTATCCGTGCGCCCGCGTCCCAGGCCGTGGCGCCGCTGATGAGCAGCCCCGCGCCCTGCGTCTGCTCACGTGCAGGCACGCCGCATCTTTGCGGCGCTGCCTGCGCTGTGCGTATTGCGCCATGGTGAGGATGGCAAGCAGCAGCTCACCTGCGTGCCGCCTGCTGGCCCAGCGCCGTGCCCCTCCTGCCCGCCGCCTGCACAGTTGTCGTCCCGGGCCGGACGCCAAAACATGAGTCGTTGGCATCGCGCTGCTGGCAAGGCGCTTTCACAGCACCTTTCACAGCCAGTCACCTGACTTGTACTTCTTGCGGCCCTTTTTGCTGAGCTTGACGGCGCTCTCCTGCCGCAGGCCGCGCGGGCCGGGGTCGGCGGCGGCATCCCCACCGCCGCCGCTCAGGTAGGCCGCGGAGCCCTTGGACCTCGCGCCCCTCGCGTCGCTGCTGCTGCTGGGGCCCACCTGCGCACGCCAGTGAGGGACAGAGCGCCACGCGTGGAGCAGATGCGCATGCCGCTGGCCCTGCTGCTCTCGCCACGCCAAGCGCACCACGCCGTCGAGCATGGGCACGGTCTCCAGCTCCTCCTCATGCTGCTGCACGTTGTGGCGCTGCGGCGGCTGCGAGACGCCATCATCGACTGGGCTGGCTTCCACCTGGCCTGCTGCAGCGCCGCGCGCCTTCCGGCCCATTTCGACTCAGCGGCAGCAGGCCGAGTGCGTGCACGACCGCTACCGCCGTGCCGCGTTCATCCTGCTGCCTCGCTGCGTCTTCTCGCGCGAGATTGCTGTGCGTGCAGGAGCAGCAGCCGCGAAGCAGGCAGGTCGGCTGGGCTTTGCGTTGCTGTGTGAGGCGCGTGAGTGTGCAACGTGCTCAGCTCTTGCGCAGCTGCGCCAGCTGTGCGGTGCAAAGGATGCGCCGTGCGGGGCGGCATGCGCCCACGTACCTCTGGCGAGATGAGGTACGCGTCATTCGCCGCCGCACCGGCAGCAAGCCGAGCTGCTGGCAAGGGCCGCAGCAACACCGCAATCACGATGCATGGCAACGTCATCAAGCAGAGCGCAGACGCTGCGCCGGCACGTCAGCACGCATCGGGATGCCGCACTTGCCACACCGTTCCTGGTGCTGCACCTGCACCACTGGCTACTCTTGCGTAGCTCTTCTCAGTGTGCTGCACGCTCAGTGCTCCTTCCTGCTTTCCCCAATCGGGCGCCAGCCGTCCGAGGCAGCGCGAGGCGGGCTGGCAGGAGAAGGATGCGATCGAGGCACGCCGCGCGGCTCATCAGATGCGCCATCGCGCCAGTGCGCAGCCAATGTGCAGTGCGCACGCCAACTGTCGACCCAGGGCCCGCAAGCTCGCTCATGCACGACAGGTCGTGGCTGTCCCCCGCCTCCGCCACCAGAGCAGCAGCAGCAATGGAGCACAGCAGCAGCACTGCACCCTGAGCGAAAGCAGCCAGTAAGCGTGCATGTCAGCAGCGCGGGGCCCCTTGTGCTTTGTGAGGCAGCGTTCAGCGGGCAGCGGAGCAGCCAGGAGTGTGGCGAGCAGCGGCGGGCATGCAGCTGGCCGGCAATCCGTTCAAGCCGCCGGAGCGCTCGTCGTCGCCGCGGCTGCTGGCGCCCATTGGCGCGGGGGCGGAGCAGCACCAGAACCAGCCCGCCAAAGGCGCCAAGCAAAGCCACTCGCCCTGGACCGCTTCCAAGCCGAAGAAGAAGCATCGCCAGCTGCACAGCGATGAGGACGACACGGACACGCCGCTGCGAGTCGCCGCCAGCCTGCAGCCGCAGCACTGGGCCGACGAGAACGTGCCGCCATTGCCAGGCAAGAAGCCTGTGCGCGGGGAGGGACAGCCGCGCGCAGGAGCCCCTGCCGCGCAGCAGGACCCCGGCAGCAGGTGGCGATGGATGGACCGCACCGGTCGCTGCGCGGTTCCGGGCTCGTGGGCGCCGCTTGTGTGTCTTGGCGCGCGTTGAACTCGGCGCGGGGGGCCAGCCAGGTTTGACCCTCACGGCCCTCCTGCAGCCGCGCCACACGCGCATTGGCTCCGGGGCGCCGCACACAGATGGAGCAGGCGCATCGGTGGCTGCTATGACGCCCGGTGCGCCCTCAGGCCCACACAGCCGTGGCTTTGACCCTTGCCCCGGTGGTGCCGGTGTGCAGGGGGTGGAGCCGAGGCCATGAGCCTCGACGTCTCGATGCTGCAGCAGGGCATGGAGCGGCTGCGCGTCTTCAGGCGCGCCGCGGGCGTCAAGGGCTCGCTCGCAGCGCGCCGGCAGCAGCAGCAGCAGCAGCTCGCGCAGGCGCAGGCCCAGGCGACCGGGAGCGCCGCGAGCGCCTTCTTCCCGGCGGCGTGCGCGACGGCCCCGCCGCACGGCGTGTGCTGGGGCGTCGCGCCGCCGGTCCACGGCGCAGGTGAGGCGCGCTGGTGTCGGCTCACGACCGATCGCCGAACCGGCAGCTTCCGCACGCTCGCGCTCTGCTTTGCGGCGCCTCGACGCCCCTTCGGATCCACTGCCCCTCGTGCGCGCAGAAGCCGCCGCGGCCGCCATGCCCCCTCCCCCGCCGCCAGCGCCCCACCCGCACCATGCCCACGGCGCGCAGCAGCAGCCGCCGCTCCTGCTGGTTCCGCCCATCAGCACGGCGCAGCGCTTCGGCGGCCCCACGCCCCCCACGGGCCCGCAGGGCGCGGGGACCGCCGCCGCTGGCACCACGCCGTGCTTCACCCCGGTCGCGCAGCAGGAAGCAGGCGCGGCGCCACGGCAGTGCATGCAGCAGCCGTTTGGCGTCCCTGCAGGTGCGGGCGGGACCAGGTGGTGCTGTGCTCCTGAGGCAGCACAGCAGGCTCTGCATGTATGTGCATTTGCATCAACGGAGCCGCCCACCGCCCGCGTCAAGCAGAAAGGATCAGCAGAGCATGTGGGCGCGGGGCGACCGTGTCGGGCGCGGGCACTGTGCCTGGCCGCAGCGCTGGGCGCCAGCTGCGAGCTCCCGCGCGACGTGAGCCTGTGCGCCCGCCCGCTGGACCTCACGGCCCTGTCCGCCGACTGCATCCTGGTGCGCGTACGCGTCAGGATGGGACCGCTGACAAGCGCATCAGCACGTGACTGGCCTGCACCAGACCTTGGTGTGTTCCCATTCATGCCCGCAGATGGGGCCCCCGACGGCGCGCCCCTCTGGCCCACAGCCTCCGCAGCAACCCGCCTTGGGCCAGCAGCAGCAGCAGCAGCCGGCGAACGTGTACGGCGAGGCGCCGCGGAGCCTGGGCGACGGCATGGGCGAGGTGGCGCGGTCGG
>VFQP010002116.1_pt1 | contig 23265 bp, 40 predicted proteins | sample 3512351 | NCBI WGS metagenome assembly VFQP01 (sample SAMN10412372, study PRJNA504923) | tailings metagenome | isolation source: Relicate 1 Philex TSF1 revegetated site | place: Philippines: Tuba, Benguet | collected 2017-08-29
ACACACACACACACACACACACACACACACACACACACACACACACACACAGACACACACACACACACACACAGACACACACACACACACACACACATTCACACACCGCAATACATACCGCAATCGTGGTTCTGTCTTTGTGAGTTCACCTTGTAGTGTCCCTTCCTGTGTTTTAAGTGATCCCTCCCTCTCTGCGAGCTGCAGCAAGTGACCCTCCAGAAACCTAGGGGGATGGCAACATGATGCAGGTGTTTTGCAAGCAATGTAATGCGCATGGTACTACTATGTCTGGCAGGCACACAAACTGTCAGCACTGGTTACTGTCAAACAGCAACTACCTGATTTCCTTGTGCAGTTTGGCAACATTGTCCTTGGATTGTTCGTTTTGAGATTGCAATTCTTGGACTTGCTGCGAATGTGCTTCAGGTGCATGTGGGTATGTTGCATCTGTCTGCAGCTGTGCCACTGTGGCTGTCAAGCCTGTGTGAGTGGTACATATGGCAACAATTGCCATTGTATACAACACGATGTGCTGCAAAACAGGGGGTTTGTATGCAGAAAATGCACACCATCTCGCACCCTTGATAGCTTCCATCACTTCGTGATCCTTGGCACTGCATGCATCTTGCAACCACTGCTTGACCTCACCAATCTGCTTGATGTGTTTGACATCTGACTGGCTCGCAAACTCATCCCGGAGTGCGCTCATGTACTTGACATGCTGATCAAACTCTGTAGCAACCATTTTGTTATGATGCGAAATGACTCGAGGTGCTTGCAAGGGATTAATCACGTTGCTGTGGTTGCTGTGGCACACTGGACAAATGGATGGTCTGTTGTTGTGAATGGATCAGTATATGTGGATTGCTTTTTGTTGTAAAGTTTTTGTGTTGATTTGAGCTGTGTGTGTGTTTGAGATGTTTTCTGCACACGTGTGCCGTTCCAATATAATGCATCATATCAGATCAACGCACTGCAATCCAACATACTGCAGTCCATAATCAAGCACCATACTTGATCACCCCTGCTTCTCCCATCAACCAGATGCCGCACGATCACAGCTGTTGAGCACCGCAAAAACAACATGACCATTCTACAAAACCCCCAATCGTTTTTCCATATATCCATCTTGTTGCTTGTTGTTTTCTGTCGTTGTACAGAGCAGTATGAGTTTGAGATGGCATACCAAACAAAATGCTTGATGGAGGAGCTCAGCAAAAACGTGCTGGTCGTGTTGGATTACAAAGCATTCCACAAAGATATGCCAGAGGAGCTTGTTACTGTCTCTGTCACGGTACCTAGTACTTGGTAGTATGGGTCGGCGATGATGATCAGCGCCTTCACCCCCCCCACACACACAACAAACAGCTGGAGGACCCCAATGGCAAACTCTTGCATGAACGCAGACACGAGCCATCAGGGCAATTTGGCTTTACCACAGAAATGGAGGGTGACTACAAAGCATGCTTCATGGTCAAAGGTGAATTTCAGTCGAATATACACAACCATACCATCCACACATACCATCATCAACCTTATCCCACACAGATTACACCACTGCGCAGCACACGCGCATCTGGGTGGATTGGAAGACGGGTGTACATGCGCGGGACTGGGATGCATTGGCCAAAAAGGAAAACCTGCATGCCATGGCTGCAGAGCTCACAAAACTCGAAGAAACAGTCAAGGATATTTTGCAGGAGATGGCCTACTTGAGACGACGGGAGGAGGAAATGCGGGACATCAACGGTACGTGTGGAGAACAAGATGATTGGGTGCAGGGTTTTCCAGTGCCTTTTTGCACACACGCACACACAACCCCACAACAGAGGCCACGAATGCACGGGTAGCCTGGTTTTCACTGGGATCGTTGTTCATTTGTGTTTCCGTAGCGCTGTGGCAGCTGTGGTATTTGAAAAAGTTTTTCCGGCGGAAAAAGCTGTTGTAAGACGAGCTGTTGTGGGCACAACTTGTGGTGCCATGCAGGGCCAATCCAGCAGCTTGTTATACCACAAAGGCAACTGCATCTAAAAACAATCCCTATTACGAGGGAGGCAGGCATAATACTGGGGTTTTTGTGATCAACACAGCCCCACATGGGATCAACACCAATAGTACACTATTCATATTGTTCTCCAAAGGCACACAACAGACAAGCACAAAAATGAGGATGGCCCTCCATGCGCATACATGACAACCAATGATGGCGTGCCCAACGCGCACAGAGGGTACAGGAACACATTGCATTAATGAGCACAATGTACAATACAAAGTTGTATGCAGATACCAGCATAGCGAGTTTATAGCACACACACAAAGAAGCACACTCTGTGCCATGGATAATTCCACAACGTGCAAAAGATAGTGTACACAAAAGACGTGCACACTATAAAGGTATTGTACAAGCACATATTACTGCAAAGGCGCCTGTGATGCAGCTGGCACAGGGGCCTGCTGCTGTGCAGCAAGGAGCTGCAATGCGGCAAGGGTTGGGTCTTGTGGGGCCCGGGACTGCCCGCCTTGCTGGCGCAAGCCCATGAGTTGCTGGGACGTTCCCTGCGTGCTCAATTCCTGTGTGTTGTTGTTGGCGGTCTTTGTGTGGTGCTTGGGTACGGGTACATTGTACATTGGAACCCTTCAATTGTACACGTCTACAATGGGCAAGCTCACACACCTGTAGCTGTTGCGGTTGATAGAGCAATGCGGGGTCGACACCATGCAGGAGCATATTGGACTGCCCCGCCAACAGATTTTGGTCAGTGATGTTGGTAATGTTGGACGTCGATGGCATCATGAGCGCGCCAGTAAGCACGTCATACAGCCCGTTGGCGTCATACCCTTGTACACCCAACGTGTCCAATGATGCGGACAGCGCTGTGGATTGGGGTCGGGGCAGCCACGGGTTTTGGTTCATGTAGTGGTCGCGTGGGAATTGCCGTCCACCAGAACCTCCACGACCACCAGGTCCATATGCCTGTTGATGATAAGGGATGCATGTGCAAGCAGGAAACAAGCATGTTGTGTGTGGTCAGGCATCACTCCATACCGTGCGAGTCTTCACACCACTTTTCCCAGGTAGTGTGAAAACAGTCTCTGGCACATACTCCAACAGCGATTCAAGGATGCCAGCCGCTGCTGCCTGCTTTGCGTCCTTCTTTGCCCGGCCCTGTTGGTGAATTGTTTTTGTTGTGACAAAAGGCGTGTGTGTTTTACCTGCACGCTTCACACCCTCCACACCTGACTACGTGCTACTGCATAGACATGTTCTTGATTGACAGATGCTAGCTTTGCCTCAAATTCAAATGGACCCACAGTGCTGTGGGAAAGCTCAGTGTAGACAACCTCTCGATGAACACGTGTCGCATACTCGTGCAATATGGCTACAGGGGTTTTGTTGTGATTGTTTGGGCTCTGGCGTAGCATATAGAGCAGTTGCTTGCAGCGAGGAAACTTGTCGAGCATGGTGGCCAAGGACTCGTCCCGCTGAGGTGGCTCTGCACTCGGCGACCTCTCCAGGGGCAACGGTGCTGCAGGCAACTCCTCAACTGCTGCCAAAGCCGCCTCTAAAGCCGCTTTTGGATCTTGTCTGCTGTGTATAAGCTGAAGAAGCTGCTTGTAGTGTCTGCCAGGCTGCTGTGGCAAATTGGGGAATTGCATGCTGGATAGTGTTGGGGAGCGCACGGTTAGCCTATCACGCATCCCAGCTACCTGTCCAGAGCCCTCACACGCAGCTGGTGGTTGGTCCGAGGATGCATTCGTTGTCCTGTGCCCACCGTACATCGAGCGTCATGTCTTGTCGCTTTACAAAACTTGTGCCACCCAATTATTGTGCCAACTCTTTACTAGGACAGTACTCATCCATCACAATATATCAGGCAGGCCAGCTACCGTGTCTCGCTCGCGTCGCTGCTTGGTGGTGACGCAGCCATGATCTTGCAGCCCTAGTCCACTGGGGTTTTCGCCCAACCCTGGACAGCGGACATGGCAAGTGGATACGGTGGATGACAATGGAATTGTGGGTTGTTGGTTGATTGTTTTTTATGCTGAATCCGGATCTGTAGAGCGGCTATAACATTCTTGACGCTTGAGCTCTGGATTGCTAGTCCAATCAGCACGCAGTGTTTTCAACAATTTACGATTGTCAAGATGCACCATTGCTGCCACCGAAAATGTCTCGGCACCCCTCGTATTTCCCAGACGCCCTGCTTTCCCAGTACCCACCCTTGTATTGAAACATCAAATCACGCCCCGGGCGTGCCCCCTGCACCACAGAAAACCATCGTGGGCGTATAGGCTCTCCACGTTCAGCCGCGCGCCTTGCTGCCCGCTGCTTTTCCTCCAGTCGCTGCTTTTCCGCGTTGGCCTGTGTGAATTACACAACTCAGGGTGGGTTGTGAGCATGCGGTGCACGTGTTTGCAGGGGGTGCAACGATGTACAGAATTCCAACCAGCACGTGTGTGTGCACATGGATGAACAACAAGACCCCCATGCCATACCTCATCATGCATGCCACGTTCCAAAAACGCCTGATCAGGTCTCAATCGACAATCTGTGGGGGCCAATTTCTCCTCGAGCCCCGGGGTAATCTCATTCAACTTGATTGCCCATGATGTCAAATTGTATCGTGTGGGCTGTTCAGCAGGGGGGTTTTTCGTCCACAGGCGCATGCTTGTTCCATCTGGCATGTCGGCAAAAAGTTGGTTGTCCCAATTGCCGTGGATGGTGATGCCAGGGATGCGTTCCTTGCCACGTTCAATGTGACCCTTGACCTGTGTTTTGGTGTGGTGATGTGGTGGTGGTGAGGGTAATGGGTGATGGTGACAACAAACCCAGCAATATACACTGCCACTACACAATAACAACCCCAACACCCATGGTGTACAGATACCAACATGACCCCCCAGCTGCACCTGTCGGGGGTTTTTGTCATACAGCATGCCTGTCTCCTTGAATCGTATACGTGCAGTCAGCCCCGACTGCTCACTTGTGATTTTCATAATGCCACCATGATCCACATAAATCCTGCCTAGTATGAGGTTGTTTATGTATGTAGTGACCTTGTTCCATGTGTAGAGCTCACCATCAGAAAACGTCACCTGTAGGGGGATGTTGTGTGTGTGTATGTTGGGATGATATGTGTATAGAAGGGATGATGTTGTGGTTGAGTGGGATGCAGAAACATGGCCATGCTGCAGAACATATGCATGCTGCCCCACGCCCACACCCATACACCAACTACAGTCAGCCCCCGCCCCCTCAATTTACATTCACCAACACCCCAGCCTACAGTCACGCACACACCCACACGTACCGTGAGTACCCCCTCTGGTATGAGTTCTATAGAACGCCCCCAAAACTTTGACTTGACCTCAGCGTCCCCCTGTAATGTCCACCCAGCCCCCTCCGCTATAGCAGCAATGATGGTGGGATGATGCACAACTTTCTCAGACAAAAAGCGAACACCCTGTGTGACATGGTGTGGTGGTGAGGAGGGCGTGGTGATGAGGAGGGCGTGGTGATGAGGAGGGCGTGGTGATGGGGAGGCAGTGGTGGGGGGAGCAGGTTGTTTTTCCTCTTGTACACATGATGTTTCTATTGTACACATGGTGTTTCTATTACACAAAAAACGCAACCATCGGTCAACCCCCCCTCCCCCCAACACACACCCCTGCACACAACACCCCCCCCACACACAACATCCCCCCCCCCACTGGACACACCTTTTCCTGAAACACCAGTTCATATGTTTCTCCAAGTAGTGGGTTGAATGGTTTGCTGGTACGGTTGATGGTGCCACTGTACCCACTGATGGCAAATGCAGCCAGCCACACAAGACGTTCTGTGCTGCCCTTGGGACACAATGCTGCCTGCGAGAGATTTGGGGTGTGTGAGAAGTTTGAGTTGTGGGTGTGTAAGAGGTGTGGGTTGTGGGTGTGTGAGAGGTGTGGGGGGGAGTGTGTGAGAGTGTGTGTGAGAGTGTGTGTGTGGTACTGGATATACATTGACACACACCACATGACACATTGACATACACAATAATACACATTGCCATCCACAACAATACACACACACACGGTCTCACACCCCACTCCACCCCACAGAATCCTGCACATCCCCCCCATCCCCTCCACCCCACACACCCTGCCCAACCCCCACCCCACTCGTACCTTGTCAAGCAACTCACTATACTCAAGATCCTCTGCAATTTTTTGCAATGCAGACAATGGTTCATTAAAATACACAGGCAAACACACACGGGTCAGATCCTTGCCAATCATCTCTTTAATGATGGCCCATAGACTCACTGGTTTTTCCTGCTGTGCAGGGGTGGGGAGGCAATCACGGCGGGGGGGGGGGGGGGGGGCTCTTCCCTGGGGGGGGGGTGTATTGATGTGCGTTGGTGTGTGAAGGAGAAGGGGGTGGGGTGTGCGGGAGAGATGAGGGGGTGACACATACACACCACACCCACACACCACACATACATAAGCCATGCCGGTTGCGGTCGCTTCTTCACCACATCCATCGTATCCATCCGCTGTAAATGCACCCCCTCCTCCACACCCTCACCCCCCACACTCCGCACACTGATCGACCGCAACGACTCCCGCCTACTGCCGGCCCCACCGGGCCCAGCGCCCCCTAGGGGGCTCCCCCCCGTGCTGCTACTGGTGCCGCTGCTGGTTCTAGTGAGCCATGTGCTTTCTGCTTCAGCATCTTCAAACAGGTCCCCATCAGCATCACTGCCATCAGAATCGAGGGCCCCGTTTTCTATGTCTGTGATGGCTATGGAGCCCTGGGACCCTGTGCCGGCCCCTGCTCCTGGGTGTGGTGAGGTGGGGGGGGTGTTGTGGATGGGTGGGGTGTTGGGAAAGGTGTGTGAAGAGTGCAAGGAGGGGTGCAAAGAGGGTTGGGTGTGTACCAGACATGAGATATGCATACATGCACACCCAAAAAAACACCCAGCAACACACCCAACAACACACACCCACAAACACACCTGCATCAAATTCATTACTGGAAGCAGCAGACTTGTGTTGCAACCCTGTGCCCAATGCAAGCTGTTGCTCCAATTCCTCCTTTTGTTCCTAGGGGGGGGGGGGAGTGTATGTGTGTGAGTGAGTGAGTGAGTGAGAGAGAATTCATGAGTATGTGTGTGTGTGTGTGTGTGTGTGTGTGCGCTAGGTCAGATGGTGACACCCACACCCATCCACCCACACCCACCCACTCACGCACCACAAGGTTGCTTGCAATCTGCACCAGTGTTTGCCTCCTATTTTCCAATTCCTGCATTTGTGTCATGTACGCTTCCCGTTGCCTTTGTAATGCGTCTGACACAAGTTGAATGATTTCTTGAGAGGCACCCCGGTCAGTCAAACCAGAAATGACCTCATGCAGGAGTTGCTTGTCATCAGCTGGGATGTCAAGACTGGGGGCGTGTGAGTGGGTGTGGGTGTGAGTGGGTGAGTGGGGGTGTGAGTGGGGGTGAGTGGGTGCGTGGGGATGAGGGTGGGGGTGCATGGGTGGGTGGATTGGAGTGCCGAATGTCTCTCGCACTGTATGTATGTGAGTATAGACACAATGCACAGTGTAAGCATACACACATACACAAAGCATACACTCCTTGCACTCCACATACACACAGCATACCCACACCACATACGCATCATACCCACACCACACACGCATCATACCCACACCACATACGCATCATACCCACACCACACACACATCATACCCAGGTGAGTTTAATGAAATTGCCTTGGACATGTGATCATGCAGTGCTGCCCATGCCTCCTGTGCACTTTTCAATGACTGAAACCACCTCCACCGCTCCTCACTGTGACATGGTGTGTATGTGAGGGTGTGTACTTTTGTGTGTGTGATGGTGTGAGGGTTGGGGGTGAGGGTTTGAAGGTGTGGGTGGGTGCATGTGAGTATGTGGGTGCATGTGAGTATGTGGGTGCATGTGAGTATGTGGGTGCATGTGCACAAGACCATACACCTATAGTTGACACATGCATATACTCACAAACACACACACACTCTCAAACATACTTGTCTGCTGCTTTGAATATGTACATCACACCACTGCCTGTTTCTATCTTGAACTTGCGAGTGTCCCTCTTAGAGGAGCGCACACGTGCCACCTGTGCCACACACGTGTGAGTGAGTGTGTGCATGTGCATGAGCGTGTGTATGTGCATGGGTGTGTGTGCAGGCGTGTGTGTATGTGCATGGGTGTGTTGAGCATGATAATGGTGTCTAGTCACACATCCACACTCACTCATCACAGAGTCATTCATCACAGAGTCATCACATTGCCCTACTTTGAGGCTGACAGTGGCAGCAGGTTCTGGCAGGGTTGAAGGATCCCCAGTTGCAGACCTGTTGTTGTTGTTGTTGTTGAGAGTGGGATGTCAATGGTATACATGTACATGCGCAGGTACGTGTATTAAAAACATAAAAAAGGCACATCGTTCATGCATCGATAACCACAACTATACCTCTTGCCATGCTCTTCCATCTGCACAGCCTTGAGACCCAACACCTTGAGATCTCCAGCTTTGCGCAACTCGGTAAACAAATCGTACACGTTGATGCGTGCGTCCATCCCAAGCTGTACACATGGGATGTGCATGCACATGGTGGGATACACATGAGATGCACACATGGGATGGGAATCATACAATATGAAAGCCATATGGGATGCGCATAATGGGCAGCATGATGCAACACAAGCCTGTGCGCTTGATGTGCCACATCATGCATCACCATATGCACGCACCTTCCAGTAGCGCACGGTGTCGTCCTGCAGCACCAGCAACCGCGGCTGCCAGCCTTGCGCAAAGTTGACATACTTGAGGACCACACCAGCAACAATCTGTACAACACAGGAAACACAACGTGCAACATGGGCGATCACTGTCAAACAATCCAGCAAACCACATACTTGTTGGGCTTCCTTGGATATTTTACCGCCCTTCATCATGCCCAGCTCTACCTGCACCGTGTCTATGTTTCCACCGGAGGAAACAGGCGTATCTGGAGGGGCTGCAGTGCCAGGCATGATGGTATAGGGATTTGCAACCACCTTCTAAATGGAGGATTGCATCATTGCTTCCCACACGTTTTGATGTTTGATTGAAGTGATTCAGATGTGGTTGATTAGGACGTGGATGTGGGAAACGAGCACATGATTGGACCTGCTGTATGTTGATGGTGTTTTGGTTGATGCAAAAGCGCCTTACGTTTGTGTTGCACGTGTAACAAAGCGTGCGATGATGCAAATGCTGGTACAACAACTGGGTGTTGGTTGAACAACCAGGTGTTCAACAGCCCAAAGAAAAGGTCAAGAAGTCAAACACTTGCATCACCATCCGCATTGACGCATCCGCATTGACGCACACTCACAACGCACAGATGACGCATTGCCATACAATTCACGATACTGCCAGGTACACCTGCTGTGCATCCATCAACCATCATATGCATCTACACAAAGAGCCATCACCAACCACCCATTTACACAGTGATCTCCTGCATGAGCTTGATAATGCACTTTCTGCAAAGAAAGCATCGCCAGTCAGCCAACCACAGCAGCGACTTTCCTTTCGCATATGGGCGCACCCCGATCAACGGCAGGTTGTGCCACCATTGCCACTGACGCAGGTTGCCAGCACTGCTGCACACAGCACACCACACAGCACCACACACAGCACCATACACAGCACCACACAAAACAGCCAACAAGTTGCACACGACATCAGCAACTTGATTGACCGTACCACCACCATGTTGACCACCACCATCAAGCATCCACCACCACCCATACGCACCATGTCTGGTATCACCACATCCCGCCGTGGTACCACACTCACCAGTGGATATGCACAGTTGTCCTCTGCCACCACTCCCAGCTCCCAATGGTGGGGGGATGCAACAACCACAGCCGACGATGAGATCATCATCCCACCACCACCAGCAACAACAGGAGGCAACGCTCATGTGCTGCTCAATGCTCCAAGCACAGTGACTGCTGGTGGTGTGGCTGATGGTGGATGCAGTGACGTACATGCGCGCGATCGTGCAAGCACCATCAACATGCATGTCGGCCAATCCAACACTATGCACACATTCCTCCCACCCAACACAAGCCGCAGCACCAGCCGCACACACACACACCTCACACCAACCACTCCATATTCAGCGAGTCGTGCATGTACAGCTCGCAGTACAGCACGTGCTCCCCAATCTGTATCATTTGTCCCATCCATGGGTGACAAGGGTACCACCACCGGCCCCTCTTTTGTACAGACATCACGAGCAACTGCGCAGGAGCCTCCACCTTCCTCGCCACGTGCACTGCGTGCACGCTGGGCACGCTCTGGGCTTGGGAGTGCGGTTGAAAGTGCAGGAGGGGGTGGGCTTGGGAGTGCGGCAGGGGGCGTGCAGGGCGCCAGGTATATGCATGTGTTTGTGTACATTTGTACACATTCGTGTTGTACGTGACAGACATGTACACATACTTACATATACTCACATATACTCTCACTTAAAACACACACAATCAGGTTTATTATGATGGCTGATGCACTGGCCACCAAAATTGACAATGTGTTGCTCCACATACAACACCACACGTACACACCAACACCAACCAAAACAACAACTACAACACCAACCACAACAACTGCAAGGGTGTATTTGGGCGCCCCCTTACTGCATCAGCACCACCACCATTGTCTCGTATGAGCACTGCTGCCACGACCACCCTCACCACTGCTGCTGCTGGACGTCCGAGCACTGCAGCACGTGTGTTGTGGTAATGGAAGAGCAACGAATTGTGCAGGTGTAGAAGACAGAGATAGTGTGTCGACACAGAGAAACCAGAGCAGGGATGTTTTCTTGGGAAACGCAAATGCGAAATGAAAAGGGGGAACAACGAATGTCTTTACACGCAAACACCAAAGCAATCCTAATTCAAATGCGTGCTCGTACGTGGTACTGCGTGAAAGAGTAATACTGATAACACACAACCTACCACGCCGGCTTGCTACAGTGTACAACATGAACCAAATGAATACACAACAACCACACTCATTTGAGACCATCACAGACATGTTGTAAAATCCACCACACATACACACACACACACACACGCTCCCTTTTCTCCCTTCTTCAACTCCCTAGCATCACTTGGTCGAGGCAAAATCGCACTGTTTCATTCAATGGAGCTATACTCTGTACCAGCAACGTGTCAACTGCACCCAACCCCCCTATACGAGCACATCGAAATTCATCCAGGGTGACGCTGTACTGCAGGTACCCATTGGGCTTTCGTGCAACAGGAGAGGTGGTGGGGAGTTCAATGGATCCATCACAAAAACGGTTTGTTGCAGCATTGTACAATCCCAACTGTGTGGGGGTGTGAGGGGGGTGTAGTGGCGTGTGTGGATCATCATATGGCTGCTACTGCTGCTGCTGTTGTTGTTGCTGATACTACTGTATGATGTAGTGCATTGGTACACCATCTCCTGCGTATACCAAACAATCACCACATGCCCCACAACCCCCCACACCACCACTTCACACACCACCTCACACCACACCACACCCACCTTGATAGGCAGCCCAATAATAGGTGGTTGTGCAGGTACCCCAGGTGGTGGTGGAGGTGCATTGGGTGTGATCCACAGTGACAGTGTACGCGCATTGGCAAAGGGTTGGTAGTCCACATCCGTGCCATTGGGCATACCCAGGTTGATGCCCCCACCCTGTGTGACTGACAGACAGGTTGCATTGCTGCCATCAATGCCTGCTTTAGGGGCAAAAAAGTAGACGTATTGGGCATAAAAGGGGTTCCAGCGCCACCCTGTGTGCACCAATATTACAGGGGTTTTGATGGTTGGGAGGTGGTTGGGAGGTGGTTGGGAGGTGTGGTGATATGGTGGTGGTGTAATGATGGGGTGGGGATGCACAAATACGCCCTCTTCACGTACCAGCTTCAGGTCGCTCCCCATACAGTGTCTTGTTGTACACACCAGGTAGAAAGCGCAGGGGTTCTTTTGTGTAGCAATTGACAGGGCGTGCTTCTATGCCCATCACACCATATACTGGGTGTGCAAGGCGCTCAAATGCCCAAAAGCTGAGGTCCATGTGCCTGTAGTGGGTGGTGTGTGTATAGTTTCTGGTGAGTGTGGTGAGTGTGTCTAATGCGTGTGGTGTGCAGTGATGATGAAGGATATGCATGTTGATTGCAGTGAATATATGCATACACATAGAGAATATATCAATACACATTAATACACATAAACAAACCCACCGCAAACAAAAACATGCATATACTCCCTTTTTCATTTCCCAATATCCCCACCCACCATTGATCGCCCAGGCACCACCGCTGAGGCACAGACTCATTCCCCTCCTTGATCTGCACAGCAGGACACGAATCAATAATCGTCACCACAATGCTGCTGCTGGCGTTCCAGCACTGCACCACTTGCTGCTTCTTAGATTTCCCAGCGTTGCCAGGGTATCGACGTCCCCTGGTGTCAAGCACAGTGGCGTTGACGTCCTCGAGTACAAAAAACTCGTCCGTCGAGACGGGGAGGTCGTCGAAGCCAAGGACGACACCGGGACGGCAGCGGACCTCATAACAGCGCCCACAGCTGCCTTTAGGAGGCGTTGAGGTGGTGGATGTAACTCCACACAACACGTATACACATGTACACTGTATATCAACACCACTTACAAACACACCTGGGAAATCTGCATTGAGCACACCCACTGCAGCTACAGCATCTTGATTGTCTGTGTATAGAGGAGATGTTCCCATCACACTATGCCATCATGCGATTAGCCAACAGCAGCAACACAAAACACCCCACACAAGAAAACCCACCCACACACTCCAATCATCATACAGGGTACGTCTGTGGGTCGCACTGGCAGCGTGCCCTGTTGCTCAAAGTAGCCACAGGATCCATACAAGATGTCGCCAAAGCTCCCCTCGCCACGTACAGCATAGGCATCACTAAAATATTCTGGGGCGCCAAAAAATGTTGCGCGTGCCTGGATCCTGTGTGTGTACAGTGGGATGCATTTGTATGTGTCTGATAATGCTTGATGAGTGTGTTGATCGCGCGATCTACCATCCATCACGCAGCAGTGGGTCGCCAGCAGTGGCGATGGTGTGGCGTGGGACATAGTACAGTAGCAGCACAGCAAGTAGGATGGCCCACATGAGGAGGACGCTGTGTGTGCTGCAAGGGAAGCAGGTTGGCTGTGTGTTGTGTGCACTGCTAACAGGACGGCGTTTTATGGGTGTGGGGTTTTTCTGTATCATGTTTTAGTTGAAGATGGGATATGCATGGTTTCATGTGTGCTAGGTGAATAGGTGACGGTGCCAACAGCACAAAGAAATGCGGCGACGACCGGGCATTGCGGGATTGCAGAGAGATGTTGCAACGAGGGTGTGTTTATGCTTGACATCGTAGCAGCGTATATATTAAATGATGAAGTGATGCATTTAACAACTGCAATACAACTATGTATCCCACAACATCCTAGGGTGTGTACAAGGCAGTGGGGGAACACGTGCAACAAACAACAACACAGCAAGCTCAAGCACAGCTACAAACCTTTCGCAAGAGCCTAGAAGAATTTGCACTGAAACACCGGTGGGGGGCTGGGGAAATGTTTGATGATAGCTGGCACTGTTGCAGAAGCTGCGAGGAAGACGCATGTGATCATCTCAATATGATGTGTATTTCACACACGTGTATTCCACACACGTCACATTCCCAGGGAGGATATCAGGCGCAACCATGCATTCCGTGCACAGTTTCACACAATGTGTGCCAATATTGGGGTGGATCCACTGGCCAGCAACAAGGGCATGTGGGCGCAGTTGCTCGGCCTGGGTGACTTTTACTATCAACTTGGTGTGCAGGTGATTGAAGCATGCTTGACAACAAGACACATCAATGGCGGCATGATTGAACTGCACAAGCTGCAGGCGCACGTACAAGTATGTTGGTGATGTGGTCTTCTTGTGTGTTGGTGTTGTGTTCTTCTTGTGTGTGTTGGACATCAGGTGTACGTATCTACCTCAGCAACAGAGGTACTGCACAAACAACACACTCAACACCCACACCACAGCGGCGGCGTGGGTCTGTTGCAGATCCCATCAGCACTGATGATGTTGTACGAGCAGTGGAAAAGCTCAAAGTGCTTGGGGGTGGATTTGGCCTCGTGACTGTGGGTGCACAACAATATGTACGCAGTGTGCCTGGGGAGCTTAATCTGGATAAGAATAGGGTTTTAGAGGTTGCACAGGTGTGTGTGTATGTGGTGGGATGTGGAATGAGTGGTGGGATGTGGAAAAATGGGTTGTGGGGTGCTTTGCAATGGGATTGATGATGGCCCATGATTACCACTCCTAGGGCCGTGGGTATGTGAGTGTGGAGCAACTCTGCCAGCAAGCTGGATGGGAGCATGTGCGTGCAGATGGGGTGTTGCATTCACTCTTGCGTGATGGGTTGTGCATGGTGGACAAGGGAGATCCATCTGGTGTGGAGTTGTATTGGTTTCCATGCGTGGATGCAAGCGGGGTGTTTGATAGCTGACAGTGCGACTGGTGACCAGAGGTGTTGAGAGCTCGAGAGGAGTTTAGTTGCTTTTCTGTATATTTGCATAATTATTTGCTCATATTTGTACAATCAGCGTGTAAACCTGCATAGCCAACCTGGTGCGTCCCTCGCTCATCGAACATGATCCCTCGCTCATCGAACCACGTTTGACCAACGCCATAAAGAGTATTGCAGACATTCCTGACAATTCGTAGTGAAACGTCGTCATACACACCGAAAACACACCGTCGTCAATCAGAACACAAGTTGATCGGTGCATGGTAGTACATACCATGTCGAACGTCCCTCCGTGACACCGCACCATGGGTCGTACCACATCAGAAAACTTAGAGCTGCTCATGGAGGCAGCAGCCCTATCGGAACCACATCCAGCAGGCAGTGGCACACACATGTGCGACCAGCTCCTGGCCCTGGCCGAAGCTGCCAGTCAGCGCTCCAAGGTCTGTCTGTGCCAAGGGGGGTTGCCTCACCTGCTTCCTCTGCACACGCTAAATACAAACACCACCTGTTCTCCCCAACATCACAGGAGGAAGCACACCTGTCCAACCCCCTGCCCCACGTCCGCGTCACCCACCAACAGCACAGCAGCAAGGACGAACCAGGCAGCACCGGCCGCTATGCAGGACACATCACCCCTTCTATTGGCCACCACAGCAGCAGTGGGAGCCCTGCCATGGGATCCCTGGGGGCCATCAATTCGAACCGCCATGCTGCCGCCAACGCCCGCACTGAACGTGCACGTGGTAGGGCTGTGCAGCGCAACAAGTCAGCAGCAGCAGTGAGGGGATCTGCAAGTCCACAGCAGCATGGTGGGGAACAGGGAAGCAAGCGGCAGCGCAAGTATGCCAGCAACGTACCCCGTATGGGGCGCATTGCATGGATTGACAACCGCCACACCGATCAAAAGCTGCGCAGCAGATATGCAGGCGTCACACAGGTGGTCTTAGGGGGTATATGGGGGTATTAAGAGGGACACCATGGTGTACATGCCATTCTCTTGGATTGTACTGCAATTACACACATACCCTATGATTACCAATATTTCACACACATACCACACACACACATACCACATACACACAGTATCAGCAAACACCCTTGTGGAAAGCCCGCATATCATGTGCATTACAGAAACAGATACACCTGGGCGTGTATGCTGATGAAGAGGAAGCTGCACGGTGTGTCAGGGATGGGTGGTGTATGGGATGTTGGTGCTGTTTTTTTGCAGTACATCAATGCTTTATGTGGGTATTGCACGTGCACATACGCACAGCAAGTTGTACATACAGCAAGATGCATATAAGTACATACACACACTATGCATATGCCTCTGCAGGTGTTATGATCGTGCTGCATATCAGTTCAAGGGTGAGAGGGCGGTGTTCAACATTCCCGACTATAATTATGCACATGACCCGTTCATACTGGTATGTGTATAGTGGTGTGTATATCACATCCATTCTCACCCCCACACCATCAACCCCCCTTTCTCACACACCACTACTATGTACAGAGTTATCAGCATCTGGATGACAAGGACTTTATTGCACAACTACGAACACGAGCAACTGATTTGTTACGACGGTATGACACACCTGATGTGCGCTTGTATCTTGTACACAATGTGCTGGTGAATGCACACATGCCCTACACCACCAACAATGTGTCATCATACACCATAAAACATCCATACCCCACCTCCTCCTATACCAGGGCTGCATTGGGCATACACGCCCCTGATGAACATCCCGACATGGTCCCCCCCCCACCCTCCCTAACAGCCCCCAACTCTCACACAATCAATGGCCACCCACCTGGCGCCAGTGTGTCTCCTCAAGCCAGTGCAGGGCACCACATGCCCCCAATGGTGGGGATGGTGGGGATGCCAGGCATGGCGAAAATAGTATCAGAAATGCCACTCGGAGCGCCACCATATATGGCATCCATTATACCACCTCCAGCAGCACATGGACCAGCAATGATGTCACCCAAGCACACCAGGCAAGGGAGCTTTGACCCCGCCATACTGTTTGTGGGCACCAAGCGACAACGGGCCCACATGGAGGAGGCCTACCCCCAACCACTGGTGTTTGATCCTGCCAAACCTTTGCACGAAGATCAGGCACGACGCAAGCAGCAACGCCGCCGCACCCACAAACCACTCCATCCCACGATGCAGCAGGTGCCATTGGATGGGGTGGCGGGAGGGGTAGGCATGGTGCCAGTGGATCGTGCAACAGCCTGGAGCAATGTGTTGATGTCTGTGATGACTGCATATGTGTCCACTGCTGCTGCCATTGTACCTATGGTGCTGCAGAGTAGGGAGTAGTAGATGTCGAGCAGAGTAGATTGTGCAGTATTGGTTTTATTGTTTTTTTTTTCTTCCCAAGTGTACAATAAAACCCGATGAATATAATGTAATGGTTGTATCCAAACGTGTGCAAAACATAGCAGCAGTGTTTCTTGGCCTGACGGTACGGACATGTGAGTTTTGCATTCGCTTTTGCAGATTACTCCACTCTACCTCAAAATTACCACAGGTTGCTGCATTCACCACATGGGATGTACACAAGTCGATGGTTGCAAACAGTAAACCATTGACGCCAGAACAGCAGGATGCTTTTGAAGAGTTTGCCCGCCAGCTGCAGGCGTACAAACAGCAACATAACAAGAAATGACAACACATGCAGCACCCCTGTACACTACAAAACATTCCTCCAAAGCACTCCGCGACGACAGCGGGCCCTTGTGTGCGTATGTGCGGGGGCCGCCCCTGATCCCTACACGCTCCTGCAGGTCCCTCGAGGTGCCTCACGCAAAGAGATACGTGCTGCATACATCGAGCAGATTCGCACTCTCCATCCAGATGTATGTGACCGTGAAGACGCAACACAAGTGGCTGCGGCATTGAATGCAGCGTATGCTGCGCTGATGGTCAACGTTGACAACGTTGATGATGATGACCAACCCCTGCTCGATGAGTTTGATCAATGCCTAGAACCCCCCACCTGCGTATTCATCAACCCCTTTGCCACCAATGCCAATCCATTACTGTGGCAGGAGCTGCAGGCAGTGGCTGCCGGTGCGGAGGACCCCCTGGAGGCGCTTCGGGGTGCAGGGGTGGCTGCATCTGAAGCGGCAGTGTGTTATCTCACACGGGCCCAGGTGCAGGCGCTGGAGGAGGAGTTGACACGCATGTGTGGGAGCTGGGCATTTGATGCTGCTGCGTATTATGTGTCGGATTGCTTGGCGAGGGCGCGTGTGGTGAATAATAGAGTTGGTGGCCCGAGATAAGAGGGGGTCCCACACGGCTATGTTTGTGTATTATTTCCTGTATCATTTAATATGTGTAGTCAATCAGCTACAGCAGTAATACAAATGCATAAGCTTGTTCAACAGCAACACCATCATCCTCATCACCACATTGTTTCCTCCCATCATTCCCATCTCCATCCATGGCCTCGCATGCACCAACACATCTCAGGTGAAATGTCGTTTTGACTTGACTGTTGCCAGGCGACTCAGGGCCCCACCCTCCACACCCCCGCCAGCCCCCGGTGGGGGGCCCGGGGGACCCGGAGGACCCGGGCTCCCCATGCGCATGGTCATGTTTCTGCTCATCGGCGCCGCTCCGATAGTTTGCTTGAAGCTCATGGCGCCCATCATGGAGGACAACTCGCTCCTGGGGGACCCCACACGCCCAGGGGACCCCACACGCCCAGGGGACCCCACACGCCCAGGGGACCCCACGCGGGACCCTGTAGATTGCGGCGACCCTGGCATCCCGGGAGATGCCACGCTGCTGGGTCGTCTGCTCGCACTCGAGTAGTAGGATGGTTGCGAACCACGTGGTATTTTGTTGCGGAATGCAATGGTCCATTGTTCCTCCACGTCATCCCATGCGACATGTTGATTGATGAGCGCCTGTGGGTGGTTCGGGGGGGGGGGGTGTAGATGCTCCATGGGAGGACTGCACCAACATGAATGTGCATGGATGTGTGCACCACAACTACCTGGTACTCTGTAGGTATTGCAGAGTCGATGATGGCATCAAGGAGCTTCACTTCCCTCAACAGGCTGTGTATATCATCCAACAGCTGGGCCCGTTCTGCCTGGGTGGCGTTTATGTGCATTGGTGATGAATGGGTGATGTGCGCGTCCACACATACCCACACACATTCACACAAACATCCACACACACCTGAAACATGCTGTTGAGGTCAGCTACTTCTGCCTTGCGTGCCAAATACGCAGCATAACTCTTTTTCAACTGCTTGGATATATTCTTCAGTGCTTCCTGCGTATCAGCCATCTTGTCTTGCATGTTTTGTCGCTGTTCCTCAAGTTCCCGGATTCGCTGCTGTGCATGCTGTGCACGTTGCTGACTGGCGGCAAGTGCTTCGTCAGCTGCTTGTTCCCATGCAGAGAGTTCACCGAGGCGTTGTTCCATTTCACTGCCACCATTGAGTAACTGTGCGTGCGTGTGTGTACACAGGCTACGAATACATGTACGAATATACATGTTTTTTTGTGTGTGTGTGATTTGCGTGTGTATGTGGTGGTGTGAATGTACAGGGCATACAGCAAGAATCATGGATTGGTGATGGTGGGCACACATTTCCTGTACACCCCAACCATACACCCGCCCCCCCCTTCCACTCCTCACACAACACACACCCTGGCCCTCATGTCCTTGATGCGTTGTTCTAGCTCCAGGCGTTCTCTCTGTTCTTTTTCCAGTCGCTCAGCATAACGTGCCAACTCTGCTGTTTGCTCATCAATCTGTATTGTGTGTGTGTGTGTGTGTGTGTGTACCTATGCACTGCACAATAATAACAATGTCGACATGCATATATCACCACACACATTCATATATCACCATACACACAGCAATGATGTTGACATAGCGCTCCCATACAGAGAACCTCTCTCCACATCTCCCCCCCCCCCAATAATTTAACATACACCTACCTTGTGTTGTTGTGCCTGGGTCAGTTGTTGTGCCCCTCCTGCCATTGCAACAAGCTGATCACGTGCAGATGATTCTAGTGTCTCCCGGGTCTGTGTAGGTGTCAAAATGTGTGTGTTGTATGTATGTTATTTGTATAGGTGTGCACGTATCTCAAAACCCAAGAACACACATCCCCTTTTCCCAAGGCAATGCATCCACACACGTCCCCACACACTGCCCCCCCCCCCCCTCCCCCTCATCCCCACACACATCACATACATGTTGCAATGCATCTGCACTAGCACCACTCCTCAATTTTGCCTCAAGCTCCTTTTTAATCTGCTCTCTCAGCTCTGCCAACCCCTCAATCGCACCACTACCACCACCACCGCCTGCAGTCTTGGCACGTTGTTTTGCAGCCAATTTTGCTTTGAGTTGTTCAATTTCGTCTTGGAACTGACGTATGAGGGCGTCTTTGGGGTCCTCATTGATGCGGGGCTTGTTCTGTATAAACTTTGCCCTTGAGGGAGGAGAGGAGGGGGGGGTACTTTGGAAGCGAATGATGGTGGTGTGTATTGTTTAGTTTTTGTTCATGTGTGTGTTTGGTTGTGTATGTGTAAAGGAATGATGTGGCTATATGTTGTTGCGGGCCTACCACCACCTACCAGGTCCTACATCCCACCCCAACCCACAACACCCCTCAAATGTATCACACCGTGATGCATAGCGCAGCGTGCTCAGCGTCTCGTCATAATTATAATCAGCTGGTGACACATTGGCAATCATAACTGTTTTTGTGTTGCCACCGAGTGAGTCCTGTAGTAATCTGGTGAGCTTGGAATCACGATAGGGTATGTGTGTCCCTTTGCCATCAGCCAGGGCAGAGATGACATTGCCCAGGGCTGATAATGAGAGGTTAATTTTGGTTGCCTCTTTGAGACGCTGACCAGTAGCACCTGAGGGAGCGGGTGTTTTGGGTGTGAGAGAGGGAATGTTTGTGTTTCACCCCACTTTCTTAAACCCCACATTCTTTCACCCCACCCATCCCCACCAAACCGACACAACCCCCACACCTGTCTTGCTCTGTCGCTCACTTCCTGCCAGGTCCACCAGGTTGAGCTTCCCCACCCGCACGTGCCCCTCTCCACCTGGTTGGCTGGGGTCATGTTCCAGTATCTCCACTGTGATGGTGAATATAGAGTGGGAGCGACTGGAGTCCTGGTTCATGAGTGTGGCGCCTGTGGTTCTGTTGCGGTTGCCAGCCTGTGTGATTGTTTGTTTTTTTGTGTGTGATGTATGTGTGTGTATGTGTGTGTGTGTGTGTTCTGAACACATGCTATGATGATGCTGATGCTGTCTCTGCTGCCCAACAGCAACCATTCCCTTGCACATGCAATCCCATCATATACACACATGTGTGCAATGCCATCACTTGCACACATATGATCATCCTCACACATGGTCAACCCCTCACACCATGAGAAGTTCTTGACACTCATGAATCGTCTTGACCACATAATGTGTGAGATCCTTTACATACACCCCCTTGTCAGGTTGTTCCTTGAGCTCCAGTCGCTGCTGCTGGTCAGACCCACCATGCCCAAAGGTGTTTGAGGTGGGTTTGGCAAGCAGGTCACGGATGTCTTCATTGTATATCTCGAGAAAGGAGGCGCGTACCAAGTACTCCTTGCCTTGCCCTGTAGGTGGTGTGTGTGTGTGATCGATACGTGTGTTGATGTGTATGTGTGAACGATGTGATTGAGGTGAAGACGATACAAAGCACATTCGTGCACAACGGTGGTGGGCGTGCTATATATAACAACCAAGCAGTACAGTCTCTTTCTTGCACAGCACTCCTCCCAGCTACACATACCCTTGGCAATTTCAGTAAACAGGTGGGCAAATGCGTTGGGAATGATGCCACGCATATCTGGTGGTGCATCACGCCCAAGCATGGTGAATGTCTTGCCACACCCAGTTTGCCCATAGGCAAAGATGGTGCCATTGTATCCGTTCAGTACTGCTTCCACAAGGGGACGTGCCACTTGGTTGTATACATCAATCTGCCTGGAGTTGGGGTCAAATGCCTAGGAAAGGGGTGCATGTGGTGGGGGTGTGGACGATGATGATGTGATCTGTGTGAGCGTGCAACCTACTTTGTCATACGTAAATGACTTTGGTGGCTCATGTGGGGCTTCTGGATTGACAACCTGAGGGATACATTGCGCAGTGCAGTGACAACCAGCTGTGGAAAAGGCATCTTGACAACTTGTTTGCACATACCGACACGGTGTACACATCCTGATCCACGGTCACCACACTGCTGCGCTTTTCATTGCGTTCCTTGTCATTTTCAGGGCGGCATCGCACAACCACCTGCACGCATTCCGTTTTAGACGCTCCCATGGTGGGGTGCTGTGCTGTATAGTGCTGCTGTTACAATCAAACAGCCACCACGTACACAAAACAACAACAGCAACAAACAATGCAGCTTGACAACATTAACAACTTAACATTGGCAACACAACCAACAGCCAAAACACCTCCAGAGGAGGAGCGCCCTTTCCAAAAACACACCCACAAACACACCCACAACCCCTTTTTAGAGCTGTAGTGCGTACATTGCCTCACAACGCTGCTTCTCGAGGGCAGTCATCTGTGTGTGGCTGGCCACCTTTTGCATCTCTACCAGCGACTCTTCGAGCATCTGCGCATACGAGATGGCCTCCTTGACTGCCTCACTTGCCAACGATGGTGCTTCCTTCTCGCTTGCACTCATTAGTTTGTCCAGTTTGGGTAACAGCTGCTCAGCTGCTGCTTGAGCCTCCTGAATTGTGTCTGTGTCACCGAGCATGTCTTTCAGGGCAGGCAGGAGGATTTGCTGGTCTGTCAGCACACGCAGGCGCAAGAACAGTGCTGCTGTATCTGCAGCCATGGTGATAAAAGTCTGGTCCTTGCTTGAGACGGCCTGATCGAGCTGTTTCTGGAGAGCATCAAGGTTGCGATGATCACTCAACAAGCAATCTGCAAGGCGAGGCATGCGACGGTAGCTGGATGCTTCTGCCATAATGAGGAGGGTTGGGTGTTTCGTGAGGGGGTTATGGATGGCTGTGGTGGCTGTGGTGGTTGTGGGTGGCTGAAAAGGTATTGCGAAAACACACACCGTGTCTCGAAAGGACACCCTTGTTGCCTTCTCACCCCCAACAAAACCATCATCCATTACCACCCACAATCACATCATACTTTTGTTGGCCTGCTCACCTGAAAGCCACACACGACTCTACCCAACACTCCACACACCACAGCCCATCACCATGTCGAGCATTGAAATCATCGAGACATACCCCCGCCTGGTAGATTTTGTGCTCTCAGACCACGTGCTTGTGCACGTCCTGTACACCCATCTCACAAATGCCATTTCCAACAACACCAAATTGGCTGGCAAGCTGTCCAACGCCATTGCCTTGCTTGTGCGTCAGCACTCTCAGGCGGAGATGGATGTGTTGTACCCTGCGATGAAACAAGACCTGGGGCCCATGGGTGAGAGTCTCTACAAGCAAGCCATCCAAGAGGTATGGTTGGGGTGTATATATGGTGGGGAGCATGGGTGTAGTGTGTGTGTGTGTGTGTGTGTGTGTGTGTGTGTGTGTGTGTGTGTGTGT
>VFQP010002118.1_pt1 | contig 23258 bp, 33 predicted proteins | sample 3512351 | NCBI WGS metagenome assembly VFQP01 (sample SAMN10412372, study PRJNA504923) | tailings metagenome | isolation source: Relicate 1 Philex TSF1 revegetated site | place: Philippines: Tuba, Benguet | collected 2017-08-29
CACACACACACACACACACACACACACACACACACACACACACACACACACACACTAGCACAGCATCTCATGCTCTCACACGCTCCAGCATGCCACTGCTGCTCTCCCAACACATGTGGGAACACAGGCAGCACAGCAAAAGAATAAGGTCACTTGGTCACCAGGGAAACACAAAAACAACACGTTGAAACACATGAAAAAACACAGTGAAACTCATGAAAAAACACAGTGAAACAGAAAAAAAACACGCAGAAACACATTGAAACACATGAAAACAAACAGTGCATGTGTGATTGCATGTCAGACCCACGACAACAACACTGCATGGGACACATCATGAGGGGGTGCGTGCACACACACACACACACACACCAAATCAAACACACACACACACACACACACTTGACACACCATCCCCAAACACCATCCCCAAACACCATCCCCAAACACCATCGGTCACGACGCAACCGTCAGCAAGGGCGCCAGTGTTTCGTACACCACATCCGCAGCATCAAATGCAAATTTCCGCGCAAACACATGGCATGTGTATTGGGTCACAGGGTCCCTCAACAGGGCCCTCATAAAGGGTGACTCCCCTGCCCACCGTTCCCCCCCTTGCATGATGGTTGCGAGGGACACCAGTGGTGCTGTCCCACTGCCCTCCTGTTCCTGCTCTTGTTGCGGTTGGGTTTCTATGACATGTTGTGCCGCAACGTCCCCCTCTTTTTCCGCATTCTCCTCTTTTTTCGTATCTACATGCTGCGTCTGCGTTGGGTTGATAGTGGCAGCTGCATTGTCATTATCGGCTGTTGCTGTTGTCTTGGTGGTTGCCCCATCAGCTGTAGTATTACTACTGGTGGCAGTAGTACTGCTGGTGGTGGTGGCATCAGTGGTAATGGTCTGGCTGGTGTCGTGTGGCAGCAAGAGGTGGGGGTGTTGGCTGTCGTCCCATACAGGGGTTTGCTCAACAAAGACATTGCTGGAGGGATCCTGTGTATTGTGTTGTGTATTGGATTGTTGTGTAGCTTATTGTTGTGTTGCATATTGTTGTGTTGCATATTGTTGTGTTGCATATTGTTGTGTTGTATATTGTTGTGTTGTATTGTGTGTATTTGATATTGTGTGTGTCTCTCCTCATGCATGGTAAATACATCACACCGCCATCACATCACCTCAAACCCACATGCTCACAGTACACACCACCCCCCACACTCCACACACACCTCCAAGTCATCGAGCAATGCACCACCATCCTCCACCACCCCCACCAATCCCCCATCTTCCCAACCAGCACCATCAATCCCACCTACATCACCATCCCCAACACCCACTATCCCATCACCACCACCACCACCCTTTGCTGATGTGTCTGCTCTTGGTTTGTCCACAGTAAACAACAATGCATCTGTGTCACCATCCAGCAAGTCCGCTACATTATATTCATCCTCCTCTTTGTTATTATTATTATTATTATTATCATCATGCCTGGGTTTCTCTGGATCATGGTTGCTGTTCTTGCTGTTCTTCACGGACGCACTCCCATCACCACCACCACTACCACTAGCCCCACTACCACCACCACCACCACCACCACGTTCTTGTGCAGCCCAGTCATACAGGTCAACATCATCTTCCTCCCCCTTGTTGACCTTGTTTCCACCCACATCCTTTATTCGGTGTATCTCATCAAGCACATTGGAGGATATCTCAAACACCACAGGGTCATCATATGAGGTTGATGTTGTGGTGGTGGTTGCTGTGGTAGTGTCCTCTGTTGATTGTTGTTGTTGCTGCTGCTGTCCCACAACCTCCTCCTGCACACTCCCACCACCACCACCACCACTACCATCACCCTCCTCTGGCTCATACAGCAATGTCAAATCACTCGACTCAAAATCGAACCCATCTGGTAACACCACAACATCGTTTTCTGTACCACCACTAGTATCTGCTGTTGTTGTTGCTGCTGCTGCTGTTATGTCACCACCACCACCACCACTGCCACCATCTTGTGTGGTCGTGTCTTTTGGTGGTGGTTGTCCTACAAACACCACACCACCATGAATACCACCACCATCACCACTTTCAGCATGTGCGGCACTATCACCAGCAGCAGCCAATACATCAACAGCACCATCAACATACATATCCACAGCCTCCTCATGTGTGTGGGATGTGTGTTTGTCCATATCCCCCCCCTGCACACCAGCTGTTGATGTTGAAGCACCACCATCCGCTGCTTGCAGAAGCGTTCTCATCCACCCACCCCCCACACGTAGCCCAGCACCATCCTCACCACCACCAAGCAGGGCCCTTCTCAAAAAACCCCGTCGTCTCCGTCCCCCACCCACCCCCTCCCCCTCCAACCCCGACATCACTTCACCCAATGCAGACCGCCACACCGAGCTCCCGGCCAGCTGGTGAAATGCATCCAACGCACGCTGTGCTGCGTTGTTGCTATCACAGCGTGCAGTATCACGACGGTTGTTCCAGAAATCGGGGTGTTGTATGTCGGAGGTCGACCATGTGTGGGGGTGTGGGGAATTGTCAACACCCCACATGATTTGTGTGATGTAGCCTGAGGGGAGAGGGGGGGGGGAGTGGTGTGACAGGGAGGGGGGGGGAGAAAGGGGTGTGGGAGGGAGGAGTGGAGGGTTCACTGAGTGGTTGGGTGGGGTGCAATGGGCATGCAAGACATATATACCGGGGCATACACACATGTACAGACACACACATGTACATACACACACATGTACATACACACACACACACACATATATATATAGGGGCATAGGGGCATACACAAACAAACAAACAAACACCCTACCTCCACAATCTGTTTGGTTGTCCAATCCATGTGCTGCTAGCAATGTAGCAAGATAATGCTCATCAGAAGCACAAAATTGTTCCCAGCGATCTTTACCAAGCTTTGTGAAGCAGTGACGACTGAATGATGCCTCCACCTGGTGTGATGTTTGTTGGTGTGATGTTTGTTGGTGTGATGTGTGGGTGGGTGAGTGGGTGGGTGCATGTGGGTGTTTGTGGGTGAGTGGCATGTGGGTGATAATAAGGAATATATGTGTGTATGCATCATGATTGTGTATGTCATGCATGTATGGACATCATACACATCCACACACACAATTCTTACACACACACAACCCCACACACAAATCACACACCTGTGTATCATTCACAGCCACCTCAGCATGAGACCTCATGAGCATCACCCACTGTGAGCTTTTCCTCCAGTGATGTTTTTGTAATACATCATTCTGCATTGCGTCCTTCCACCTGAGAAGGGGTTGTGGGGGGGTTGTGTGTGAGTGTACATATGTATGTATACATTTGCTCTATTGTGTTGTTGCTGTTGAAAGCTAGGTGTTGCAGAGTACATTGCATATACAACATCAACCTTCTAAACATAACCATCTAAACACCCCCACCACCCTCTCCCCCCCCTCACACACATCCCCCACACCCCCCAACCCACCCACACACCTCCATATGTTCCGCTCATCCTCATCACTCTCCCCCCTGCTGCATGCATTGACACTACTAGTGCTACGCAGTATCAATGCTGTATATACAAGTGGTGCTGGTTGCACAGGCACACAGGCATCTGAGAGCAACATGAATCGCTGGTTGAGGGGGTTGGTGAGGGCTGCACTGAGTAATAGCTTTTCAGCAACCACCTGTTTTGGGGGGGGTATGGGAGTGGGTGGGTGTGTACGTGGGGGTATGAGGGTGTGCATCAAGGTGTGTGGGTGTGGGTGTGTGGGTGTGTATTAAGGTGTGTGGGTGTGTATGTTTTTCTCTTGTTCATTTCATTGCACTTTATTTTCTTTGTGTATGCATGTATGTACGATTGTAAATGTGCAGTGGTATGCTTGTGTGTACGTGGGTGTGGGCTCATATGCACATGTGCAAGTACACCAACATACCCACCACCCTCTCCCCCTCCCCCCACACACAATCATACCAAAGTATGTTGCGCCCAGCGAGCATGCACCTGCATGGGTGTCTCTCTCCCAGCAAACAACGACGAAGGTGGAAAAAAATACCCCGGCCTGCAGTGCACATACAACCCAAACAACCACTCCCACCGGGGGGTCCCGGGTAACTCAGGGAGCCCTGCTGCTGCTGCTGCTACAGTGGCCCCATCAAGGAATGCCCTCCATACGTTTTCCATGGGGAGTTCTCTGTGTGGGTGGGTGGGGTGCACATGTGTGTGGGTGGGTGGGGGGGGGTACATGTGGGGGTGGGTGGGGGGGGGTAATAGATAGCGAGTGAGAATGTACAGATAGAATGTGAGCATACAAGTAAAGCGTGTGAGCATACAAGTAAAGAGTGTGAGCATACAAGTAAAGAGTGTGAGTACACAGAACATTGCATCGCATGGATAGTGCAATGTATAGGTATGCACCCATGTCCGCATGTCCTCTCAACATCGCACCATCACCATCATCAATCCCATACCCGCGTGTGAGGAACATCAATGCAACACGAGGCACCCCCAACTTGATCTCCAGTGGCCCCGGTATCTTATTCACGGACTTGTATCGTGCACTGTTGCGTGGTTTGGGACGCTGCATGCGTTCAAGAAAACTGCTAGTGCTGCCAGTTACTTGCAATGATGCAACCTCATCGCCGGATGATGATGAAGAGGATGATGAAGAGGATGCACCTGAAGAAAGTGAATCCTTCGTGCTGTCCCCCACAACATTACTACTACTACTATCATCACTTTTGAGCATTTCATGGGTACGAGCACCCTCCAGTCCATGTGCAATCTGTCCACCATGATGATCACCACCACCACCACTGTCGTCATCCACATTCTCCACAACCCCAAATCCATCTGCACGTGTGACACGCCCAAATAGTGTTGTTCGGTTGCTGGCTGCATGTGTGCGTAGAGCGTCCATCGTGTGGGGGACCACGCCGACCCATGCCTATGAAATGTGATCATGTGCATATGTGTGTCTGTACCGTTTTGACAGGGACATTGGGTGCACACCCACCTACCTGCCCCACAAGGCGGGCTGTGGTGTACACTACCAGCAAGGAGAGCAACAGTATTGCAGCTGCACGAGGTGGGATCCGGGCTGTGTTGTGTTTGGGGTGCTTGTGGCCTGCTATACCTCCCCCAGGGGCCGCACGCCCATTATTATCAAAATGCATATAGTTATTTCAAGCGTGCATGTGGTGATGTTTGTGAACGTTGTTGTTGGGTAGAGATTACAAACATGCAGTTGTTGTTGGGCACGGGGATGCAGTTGCGCGTTTTGTAATATAGTTCAGTATGTGTACAGTGATTTTGTGTAGCATGCATCACTTGCCTTCGTGATGTATTTTTCCAACATGATTGCAAATGCAAAACCAGAAAGTGCAAACACAACTTGTCGTTTGAATGGATTGCGATAGTGAAGGTTGCAGAAATGCTGCATGGCTGCATGCGGCTGAAGTTTAGAGAAACATTGATGGGTCGTGAATGCACATCCACGATGGACTGATCTGACAAGCCATTCCTGTGTTGCCAATGGCTGAATCATTCCAGGACTTTACCACTGCCACAAATTGGGAGAGGTTTGCAGCCAACATTGAATCTCACTTGCTCCAGTGGGTCACAAGCATTCCCCCCGCAACACAAGGTTGTTGTTTATGGACGCAATAGCATGAGTACCATTCGTGCATATAGTATGCACCGTTGCCATCACATGAGCACCTCCCCCCGTTGCCATTACATGCACCAACCCCATCATCATCAGGTCCCATACATGTTGTCGACATCCCTCTTGAACAAACCCTCACTGCAGATAGCTACCCATACAAGCTCCAATGCATTAGTCCTGCTGCACCTGCCATGCACACAAATCCCACCGTCGCATACGCAAACGCCCCCCCCGTCAAGGATGTGTTGCAACATCATGGCATGCATGCCCCATCCATGGCATCTCATGGCCCATCATCATCATCGCAAACACTGCACCCTCCAAATGTACTCCCATGGTGGTGTTGTCCACCCAGTGCACGACTTGTGGATGCACATCACAAGCTGCAGCAATGGTTTGGGGTGACCCACATGGCAATTGTGGTGCCATTGAATTACACACAGCGTGTGATGCGGCCACAGGTGTGTTTTTCTGTACACACACATACAATATATATACAATGCACACACACAACATATGCAATGCACACACACACACACTACCCAACAAACAAACACACACACACACACTACCCAACAAACAAACACACACACACACACACACCACACCACCAGGAGTCAACATTGGTGTTGAGTGCAGCAGCAGTGGCCCTGCATGCGCTTCTAAAACACTGCCCCTCAGTACCAGTTGTTGTCTTTGTGCCTGTGCAGTCCAACATACAAGATGCATATCATGGTGGGTTGTGTGCTGGTGTGGGGGGATCTGTGGGTGGTGGGTTTGTGGTGTATGGTGTGCATGATGGTGTGACACACCCCCTATACACCCCCCCTATACACACACACCCCATACACACACCCAATACACACATCCTAAACACACACACACCATACACGCCCCCATACACTCCCAACCCTATAATACACGCACCACAGGTGTTGCCCTAACCCCCACTGGTCAATACATACGTCTCGACACCACTGCCCTCCGCACCGCCTCCCCACCCCCACCCCTCGTGCACACCCATGGCCTCGTAGCAACCCTGGCAGCACAGGTGGGCGGGTACTCTCACAATGCGGCAGGGGCCCTGCACCAGCTGTTACATGATATGGATATTGCTACACAAGCAGGGGCCCTGGTGGGGGGTGTTTTGGGTGGTGGGGGGGTAGGGGGATTGGGGGATGATGGCTGGCATGCAGGAGAGGGTGGTGGGGGTGAGTTGGGTGGTGATGGTGGTGGGGATGATACAACAACAGCAACATCAGGTGATACAACAGCAGGCTATAGTGGTGGGGCTGCTGCTGCTGGTGATAGTAATAAGAATGCTGCTGCTGGGAAAAGTAATAGGAATGCTGCTGGTGCTATGGTGCTGGGGTATGGTCATGAGCCTGCATGGGTAGTGTCAATGGCAGTGCAGCGGTGCTTTGTGGTGCCTCGGGTGTTGGTGGGGGGGGATGTGGAGTGGGATGAGGGGGCACCGTGGAGGGGGTGGTTTGTGCAGCGAGACACAATAGGTGTGTGTGTATTGGGGGGGGGTGTTTATGGGTGTTTTGGATGTGTGTGTTTGGGTAGGGATGCTGGGGGGTTGTTTTGTGTAGAGTGAATATCATCACATTGCATTGACCATACCAATACAAGACACACCAAAGCACCAAAAAGACACATACACCACATGATACACGATACACAAACACCAAACACAGACACACACCAAAAACACACGATACACAGGTGACTTGGTGGTGGATGTGCAATGGGACATGCTCCCCCCCAACAGCAGTGGTGATGATGATGCACTTGATGTGTTGCAAGCATCATGCTGGAGGTTGACTGTGCTTCATGAAGAGGTGTGTGTGTGAGGGTATGTTTTTGAGGGTGTGTCACAAGGTGTTTGTACGTGTGTGTGGGTGTGTGGGTGGGTGTGTTGCCCTGCATGAGCTGGTAATTTATATTGCTACATACAACACAAGAATCACATCCACACAAAAAAACAACCATCCGACACACATACCCAATACACATACCCAATACACACATACCCAACACACACATACCCAACACACATACAGGCTGATACACACTCTCGTGGCTTGTTTCCCTCACTCAAATCCAAACCTGGCATACGTGCTGTGTTGCGAATACAACCCCCACAGAGCGCACCACACATACACACCGCCACCACTTCAACACCTGCTGAAGATACCATGCAAAATAACACACAAAACACAATGCAAAACACGGGACATACACACAATGCCTCACATGTCAATGATGATGATGCTGATCGGGATGAGGATGGTGGTGGTGGTGGTGGTGGTGGTAGTACCAGTAGTGGTGTTTATGCAAGCTATAGCAGTGGTGGTGATGCTGGTACACGCTATAGCAGTGGTGGTGATGCTGGTACACGCTATAGCAGTGGTATCTGTGGGGCAGCAACAGAGTGTGTGAGGGGCATGATCGCAGGGATACAACATGCACACTCAGCATCATCACTAGGTCAACTTGCATCTGCTGCATGGTGGGTGAACAAGGGGTTGGATGTGTGTGAGGGTGGTGGTGGTGGTGGTGATAATGGTGATGGTAATGGTGGTGTACATGATTATTCAGGTATGCTGTGTCTTGAGTGTGGGAATACAGGGGTGTACACAGGAATGATGGGATCCCCCCCCACACACACACAAAAGCCATCCACGCCACACAAAGACGCCACCATACATTTTCCAGGTGAACAACAACAAGGGGTCCCACCACCAGCACCGGGCCCTGCTACACTTCAAGACACACTCCACACACTCCTTGATAGACATGTGAAAATGACAATAACAATAGAAGCAAGAACTGCACACACACGTGGTACTCATGATGCTACACAAGGGTGTGGTGTGTTTGCATACACAGCACCTGTGAATAGCCTTCTTGCGAGGTGTGCATGTGTTGTTGCTGTGTATGTGTGTTGCTGTGTATGTGTGGCTATGTGTATGTGTGTTGCTGTGTATGTGTGGCTATGTGTATGTGTGTTGCTGTGTATGTGTGGCAATGTGTATGTGTGGCAATGTGTATGTGTGTTGTGTATGTGTGTTATGTGTGTATGTGTTGACCATGGATGTATACACCCACAATCAACATTCCCACACACAACCACTCCCCCCCCCCTTCCCCCCCCCCCACACCCTCACACACCCTCACACCACAAAGGGTTGCTATGCAGGCACTGTTATTCCAAAACCCACGTGCCATTGCAACCATGTGGTTATCCCTGGTTGATGTGTTGCGTGTGGGGTATTGGGAGACAGGAAGACCTCTCCCCCACATGTGTAGAGTGGCAGACCCACAAACACCCACATGGGGGACGTGTGTGCTGCACCAGAAATTGCAGATGATGGATTACTGCATAATGCACATGGGTAGGTGGGTGTGTACCGTTTGTGTATAATGCACATGGGTGGGTGTGCATGGTTGCGCATGTGTGGTGCAGTTGTGTGTCAACATACATACGTTGGTCGTTGGGTTGTCATTGTTAAAAACGCTGATGTATTGACCATCATGTTGACCATCATGTTGACCATCATGTTGACCATCATGTTGACCATCATGTTGTTGACCATCATGTTGTTGACCATGTGCAGTATGCAAACAGCATCCCTTGCCCCCCACACACAGGCCCCCCCTCTCTCTCAACAACCCCCGCCAAGACCTCCCACTCCCACCACCACCACCACACTCCAGCACACAGCACGTACACAGATGCACACACACCTGCAGACACACCTGCACGACACACCCCACCCTCATCCTCATCAGATACGAGCGATGAGGAGGAGGAGGATTTTGCGAGTGCACAAGGTGGGGATGAGGAGGAGGAGGGGGAGGGGGAGGGGGAAGGGGAGGGGGATGACCATGTGTATGTTGATGAGGAGGATGTGCTTCATAGTCATCAAGGGGGACGTACTGTCAGTACACAACGTAGCCTGCGCTTTGAGAGTGTGCATGGTGGTGGTGGTGGCAGTGGTGGCAGTGGTGGTGGTGCTACAACCACATCGAAAACCACAACAGCACCTCCAACCACCACACCACCACCTGCAACGACAACAACACGATCTCCAACAACACAAGGCACAGCATGCACAACACAAGGCACAGCATGTACAGCACAGCGCAGCACGAGTGGTTTAGCAGTGCCAGTGGGTGTGTTGCGTCCCATGCCTGGTGTGTTTTTGCGTAATCATCCACACCGACCCCTCCATGTACCTATCACACATGTATGGTTTTCGTAGGAGGGATGGGAATTGTGTGTGTTATGGGGAATTGTGTGTATTGGGTGGGAATTGTGTGTATGTGGGAGGGATAATTGCATTGTGTATGTGGGAAGGATCGGTGGGGGTGGTTTGTGTGGTTTTGTATACTATCTGTGTGCTTGTGCACTATTCTCCAATGTGTGTTGGGAACACACTCTTTGCCCCAACACACCACACACACACACACACACACACACACCATACGACACACACGACCACCGTTGGCATCAATCACAGGCCCAAGCAATCACTGAAGATGAGCTGCATGGACGCGCCACCATACTTGCTGCTGATTTTGCCGTACAACACACCAACACCATGCCAACCAACATCAATACCACCACCAACACCATGCCAACTGACAACCAACCCAATGAGAGTACCACCAACACCACTTATATGCCAACTGACAACCGACCTATTGACAATACCATCAACAACAACAACGACGACCCTCAGGCACATACCCACCATGCACAATACACCCACCATGCACAATGTATCCAGCAGTCACTCACCTGTCAGCTTGTGTTGGAGGACATGCGAGCATTCCTGTTGGCCAACCCTGGAGCTGTATTGAATGATTTTCAGCGGTGGAAGCAACCTGAGGCATATGATGAGTATATGCAGGTTGCTGCACAATCATTGCATACACAACTATTGCTACATGCACGACCGTTGCTACCTACACTACCAATACAGCAACAGTCTAGCAATGCACATGAAACACCACCGCCACCTGATTGGAGTGTGTTGTGGAGAAAAGCATGTGATGATGTAGCAGCAGCACAACAACAAGATGAAGAAGAAGAAGAAGAACAGGAGCTACAGGAACAACAACAACAAGGACAAGTACAAAAACAACAGCAGCACCCACTTACCCAGGAGCAGCAGCAATGGAAACTTCATGAAGCAGCAGGAGAAAGGGCCCTCCATTGGCTGGAAACGGTGCCCCCGGGGGCCCTGTTGCAGCAGCTGCTGGGCGTTGCGCTGGACTGTCTTGTGTGTATGTGGCGTGCATGTGAGGGGGCGGGGTTACCCACTGCTGCTGCTGTGCTGGATAGGTAGGTGAGGGTGTGGATGTGGTGGGGTGAGTGGTGTATGATGGCACCATGTGTGTGTATGATGTTGCTGACTGGGTGTATTTAATGATGCCACTGTGTACATCGTGCACGTATATCAACACATACCTACACAAAAAAGCATGTAAAACACACACACACACAAATCTCATAGATTTGAACAACGGTTTGGCCCCACCATCACGGCACTTGGACGCAGCGGCATGCCATCACCCCATCCCATCCCATCATCCGCAACACACCAACCCACCTACCCCTGCGTGCCCCTTGACGAACTCGATGGTCTTGTACAGCATTTGCAATACACTGAGGCAGTCATTACCACTGCAGAGTCCCTCATACGAAGGTTGCTAGGGAATGTGGCATTGGCGCAACGGGCCCTTTCTGCGTGTGTGGGGGAGGCCCTCTGTGCCCCTGTGGGGGGGCTTGGGGGGGGCATGGCAGATGATATACATGAGGAGCGCGATGGGGGGGTACCCTTCCCCACACCCAGCCCACACGCCACACCACACCACCACATTCCCCGCCCCCCAACCTCCATCCCCAACATCGCAGCATCGGGCACCATCATGTTGACCGGCCCATTTGACCGTCGATGGATGGATGCTGTGATGAACCTGCAGGTGCCCCTTGATGAGTCAGCAAGCACGTGGGACGTGCAGGGAGCATGGCGCAGCGTGCACAGCACGTGTTGGGTGTTACAGTGTGCACCCGGTCGAGGGATGGGGGCGTGTCATCGACTCATGGTGTGGTGGGGGGAGGGGGAGCTGAGGATTGCAACGATGCTGGCGTCTGATGATGGAGGGCAGTGATGTGGTGTGATATGGTGATTGGTACTTGTGTATTTTTGGTGTGAAATGTTGGTGTTGCTTCCATTCGTTATTCCTTGTCGTATTACAACCCCACACACATTGCTTGATTGTGTGTTGGTAACAATTATTTGTTGATGCACACCACTGCTGGGAATGAAAACATTACCCCATGCAACGCCCTACGCACAATTACACACGCTGCTTGGCATAATACGCCAGGGTGCTGCCCATCAGCTGGGGCACCATGCTCCTCCACCCATGCATGAGCCACCACAACCAGTGGGGGAGCTGCTTACGTACATACGCAATGGCAGGCATCCGCACGAGATGGGCGACGGGTCCCTGATCGAGTATGATTGCATCCTCCTGCCACATGATACGTGGTGGCGTGGTGTTGTTTGTGGACGTTGTGGTGGTTGCAATATCGTCCAAGGGCCAATCCTTGTCGATGGGACCCTTTCCAGAGAAAGAGTGCCCGGTGCGCTCAAAATGCAAAAACACACGAACATGGAAAATCGTGGGCTGGAATAGTAAAAACCAGGGTGTGATTTCGTACACGACGTTGAGCATTTGTATTGAGGGGTTGCTGACGTCCATGGCTGGCAAGGAGGTTTGTACATGCGATTGAACACACATGTGATCAAATCCACCACCACAAACACACCCATACCAGTATCAATGTGCAGGATTCGTAGCTGCTTGTTGGCAAGGCGCCATGCAGTGTACACACCAGCAACACAACGGACACCCTGCACAAGAAACAAAGGATGGGTAAACAAGGCGTTGCGCGTGTAGTGTTGTTCAATGAGCGTGCATTGTTTATGTAAGCTGGGCTCTTGCAGCAAACCGTGCACCAGTGCACTGGCCTGGGTGTTGTTGAGTACGGGGTGCTGCTGGTGCTGCATAGTGATGATAATGAACACACACGTGGGAGGGTGACCAAGGGTAAAAAAGGAAGACGTAACAACAAAAAACGCCACATTTCGTACGCACACAAACACCATCATGGCGCCCCACGGCAACAGCAACATCACAAGCTCGCTGGTAACGGGCATCACAGCCAAGAGGCCCGTCCCTGATGATCTCGACAGCGTTATCAAAAACCCAGGCATGTTGGGGGTTTTCATGTCTGATTGCGTGTGGATGGTTTGATTGTGTCCAACGTGGTGCCAACAAGGTCGTCCATGTGACAAATGGGGCCTCGGTTGGCTCATCATCGATCTGGCCTGCAGGATTGCGCAGGCTGCACACTGGGAAAATACCCCAACCATTGCATGCACTTGCCCACATCTGTAGCACCTCAAATACCTTGCACACCTTGCACCCAACCCCATACAGGATGTCCACGAGCCAACATGGTGATTGATCGTGAGCACCCCGATGGCGTCAACACATCCCCCCCCACTGATTTGACAGTCATTCAACAGCATGTGGGATTTTGGTAGGTGCTTTTGTTGTGGGTGTGTGTTGAGGGTGTGTGGGACAGAGGGGTAGTACGTGTCACGTATTGAGTATATATGTCCAGGAAAACCTCCACACCCTTGCCGCAACATGGACCCCACCACGCCACACCAGTTTCCACCACTCCACACAACTCTGTGTTCTCCCACCACTCCACACCACACCCTGTTTTCACCACTACACAGGGACAGGGATGGTGATGGTATCATCTGGCCACACGACACATACATTGGCTTTCGCAACCTGGTAGGTATGCATGTATGTGTGTGGTGCACTGTATCCTGTACCTGTATCATACCTGTATCATACCTGTATCATACCTGTATCATACCTGTATCATACTGTTGAACACTTTGCATGCACATGGTACATAATACACCCCATACACATACAAAACACATCACATGCATACAAAACACACATTACATGTATACAAAACACATCACATGCATACAAAACACACATTACATGTATACAAAACACACATCACACACAAAACCAACATCCCCCCACACTCACACAGGGTTTCAGCATCATCATCTGCCTCCTAGCAGTCCCCTTTATCCACCTGTCCTTTAGCTATGCCTCCTGCAACTCATGGCTCCCCGACCCCTTTTTCCGCATCTTTATTAAAAACATGCACCTGTGTAAGCATGGGTCTGACAGTGAGTGCTTTGACACAGAGGGGCGGTTTGTGCCTGAGAAATTTGAAGAGATTTTCACCAAGGTGTGTTGGGGGGTGTTGGGATGGGGGGGGGGGGAGTTGTGGTGCATATGCATATGGGTATTGTATATGCAGCATGTGTACAAGGGTCATGTTGCAATACTCCCCCCCACTAGTGCCCCACTGATACAAATAACACCATGCACACCATGCACACACCACACACCACATACCACACATCCTCATGCACCCAGTATGCCAAAACCACACCCAATGGGTTGACCATTCGTGAGCTATGGCAGTTTACCCAGGGCCACCGCAACATCATGGACCCTGTGGGATGGACCGCCATGAAGCTCGAGTGGTTTACCCTCTACCTCCTATGCGCAGATGGCAAGACCCACACACTGTCCAAGGATGCCATGCGTGCGCAGTATGATGGCTCGCTGTTTTACACCATTGCTGCAGAGCGTGAGAAGCAGCGTGCACAGCGTGGTGGTGGTGGGTGGGTGTCGTGGATCCCTGGGTTGAGTGGTGGTGGGAAGCGTCGAGTGGGTGGCAAGGTGGATGATAAGGTGGGTGGTGGCGCACACGACAAGGAGCTGTGATGAGGGGTTCCAAACCCGGACGATGATGCATGGTTTTGTTGGGATGGAAAATGTACACATTTTGTTGTGGCTACTTCTTTGGCTAGTAGGTACCCCAAGCACATGTCTTACTTGCACGAAAATAAAGTAACAATCACTCAAGCCACAACAACACATTGGAATCTGATTGTACCCGAGTTGCCGTAACTCCGGGATGCATACGTTACCAGCATCGACGTCAATCACCTAGCACAGATGGGTTGGGACGTGTTTCTGGTGCCCGTTGCATCAGTGGCGTTGTTATCAGGCGGTGGATGGCTGCTGTTGGATCACTCATACTACAAAGACTTTCGGGAACGTGCATGGCCAGTCCAGGTGGGTTGTGGACTGGTTGCTGATGATGAGGATGTTGTGTTTTTGTGGTAGGCGAGGGTGCACTGCATGCATCCATCTATCACCATCACAGACACTGTTCTCCCTCGTCTTTGGCTTTTCGGTGCTGATGCTGGAGCTGATGGTTTTTGAGATCAATGAGCTACTCACCCCCAGGTAGTATGTGTGTAGCTGTTGGCGTCCACCACAAACAACATTGTCACTCAACGTTGTGACAGTCCCCTACCATTGTGACCCCTATCACAGCGTGCGCCACAACTTGTGGGTGTTGGACATTGTTGCCCTGCTCTTGCTCCTCTTGCTTGTACTGCCATTCTACCACACATACAGAACACTCTCAATGGGTGCGTGTGAGGCAATTATGTTGACCATCTTGTAGTATGCATGTTTAATGTGTGTGCGAAAAGAAAATCATCATAGCACGCATACACATGACAATCATGACAGCAATGTATCAGCAGCAACAGAAGCAGCATATTGTCATGTACTTTACTTTTTATGCATGTGCTCGTCACCACACAAAGCTATCATCATCTCACCAGTTTCATTACACCAACATATCATCATCACACCATCATCATCACACCAACATATCATTACACCATCATCATCATCATCAACATATCCTCACACAGCCAAGATCAGGCCCAAGAATGCCGGCATCATCAGTGGTGTGTTGGTATTGGTGTTGGTGTATGCATTCTGGAAGATGGGCAAGTACCTTCCAGGTGTTTCCGCACAAGCCATTCAAGCCAGCAACTTCAAATCGGTGTGTGTGTTTGTGTACGTATGGTGTAGGGCATGTCAAGTATGCGGTGTAGGGCATGCATGTGCAACATACACTCACACACCCGTGTGCATACACCCACGCATACATACACACCTCCATCCCCCCATCTGCACACAGTTGATTGGTCGTGTCGGTGTGCTAGGGGTGACCATCGTCGCAGTGCTGTCTGGGTATGGCACAGTACACCTGCCCTACACATACCTGTCATTGTTCATACGACCAGTGGAGGCGTTTGAAATTCAAATGCTTGAGGCACAACTGCGACAGGTGGGGGGGGGGAAGGGTGGGGGGGAGGGTGTGGCATGTGGTGTGGGGATGGTGGGGGTGGTAGGGGTTGTACTTTAAGGTTGGTTGAGGTGTGTTTGACCAACAATCAGTGTGTTTGACCAACAATCAGTGTGTTTGACCAACAATCAGTGTGTTTGTATACATGTGTAGTACCCATGTGAATTTGCCATGTGTATACTTCTACTTCTATGATGAGCATGTATTCAGTATGTGCATATGTGTCAACACATACCCAACCCCATCTTGCACTTTTTTGCCATTTTCCTTGACTACCCTTTCCTCGTGTATACAACCACCACCACACACCACTGCATCACACGCACCATCAACAGGCTGAACAAACCACACAAGCCAAGCGACACCGCATCGAACAGTTGCAGCGTGAGGTAGATGCACGTAAGAGAGCTGCTGCTGCTCGTGGTACAGAGACAGGGCCCTCTGCATGGTTTCGCAGTGTGGTGGACGTGGTGGCCCCTAGGGATGCTGCCGCGAGTACTATTGCTGGCTTGCATACAGAGGTGCGTGTTTGTGTGTGGGGGGGTGTTGTAGGGGGTTGCATACAGAGGTGTGGGTGTGGGGGGGGATGGTGTAGTGGTTGTGGAGTGGGGTGTTGTAGTGGGTTTTGTGGAGTGGTGTGTGTGCGAATGTATGGAGGACGTCTGCTCCCCTTGTATTCACTCTTTTCCTGTTTCCCTGCCTATTGTCTAGTGCTCATTTTCATTTTTTCTACACATCCACATCCCACCACCTTTTTCACACATCCCACCACTTTCCTCACACCCCACCACCGCTCCCCTCTCATTTCCTTCCACCGCTCCCCTCTCATTTCGCAGGTGGAGGCCCTGGAGTCCCTCAGTCAAGCCCTGTCCATTGAAGTGAGAGAATTAAAGAGGGAAAGGGAAAGGGCACTTGAGAGTCGCACAGTGCAGGGGCATGTGAAGAATATTGCTGGATATGGCATGTCTGCATATTGTGTGTTTCGGTATGTGAGGAATGTGTGAGGGGTGTGTGAGGGGTGTGTATGGCTGCACATTGTGTGTTTCGGTATGTATGGTGTGTGAGGGGTGTGTATGGCTGCATATTGTGTGTTTTGTGATCAGGCATGATGCTTTACTGGTATCGTCATCCACAACAATTACAACAACAACATCAATAATGTGTGGTTTGCAACACACCACGTGCAGCACCCTCCACCAACCCCATCCACCCCCACCACACCATCACTCCCCCCACACACCCCTCGCACACAGCATGATCTCCTCCCTGCGCGCACTCCTACTAGGTGAGGATTTCACCAGTGATCCCCTCAGTCAAATACTGCAAGCATCCCTTGCCTGGCTCACACATGGGCGAGTGGCACTGGATGTCAAGCAGGTGTCCCAGTACCTCACATTGGCGTTTGTGGGGTTTGTGTCTACCAATAGCTTGCGGGCGTTTCTGAAGCAGCTGGGTCGGGTATGAAATGAGAGGGGGGTGGGCGGGTATGAAATGAGAGGGGGGTGGGCGGGTATGAAATGAGAGGGGGGTGGGTGGGTATGAGAAATGACAAGGGAGGGTGTTGTGAGAGGAGGGGTGAGAGGAAGGGTGACGGTGTTTTTCTATATGTGTACAAGTATGGGTACATTGTGAGGACACCCGTGCATACCCATACATATCCCGTCACAAGGATCACAAGCACACAATGACAATTTCTCTTCTCTACACATGACAATTACTCCTCAATAAAACTATCCTCCAAATAGTCAAACAATGGTCAAACAATATCCTCCACACAGGTGTTTTCATTCATGTCTGGTGCCATGAACACCTCTTCCCTTGTCTTGATAGTCACGGAACTCACTTGTTTTTACAGCATTGCAACCCTGTTGCTCATTCGCAGACAGCTACCCATGGCATGCAGGTGTGTGTTGGTGGTGTGGGTGGTTGGGGCATGGTGGTGGCGTGGTTGAGGCATGGTAATAATGCTGTAGAAAGGGGCATGGTGGTGCTACAACCCACCCACCCCACAAAACAGGTTGGCCATCAATGAAGTGGTGGGCTCCGACTCGGAGTTTGAGTTTATACACAAGTGGTTTCACTTGCTGTTCTTGGCGTCCGCAGGCCTCACAGTGCTGTTGATCTATGGTCAGCTGCAAAACAATGTGCGCGACAGTGAGATGGATGTGTTGCCAACCTACCTCAAGCCACATTGATTACATGTCATTGATTACATGTCTTTTGGATTTTTTTCAACAATTAGCTAATCTCAACCATACCAATTTGCACGTAGAATTATGGCACCCATCTAGCGCTCCCGTGCAACGTGCGGGGTGCGTGAATAGCATACATCAGGAGCCACCATGGACAACGCACCTCCTGCCAAGATCGACGAGTCCCCCCGATTCTGTCGCGTGAGCTCAATATGTGGCCATTTGCAGCGTGCAATGCGCAAAGCACGCAAATCGATGGACGAAAACCGGGTACGTGGGTTCAACACGAGATGCCATAAGCAGTACACATCAGCAACCAAAATTATGTTGTCAATTTCAGCATGTTTCCTTACCCTGCACAGTATGATGATGCTGTCAACCACTTTACAGCAGCGTACGGCGTCGCACAGCGTCCAGCAGACCAGATTGCAGCATTATGTGGGCGGGCAGAGGCGTACATACGGTATGGTGGGGTTGTGTGCAGTGTGGTGGATGGTGTGTGCAAAAGATGGTGGCTGTGTCAACCATGTGCGCTTGTCCAGGCTTTGTCGATCCATTTTGAGTCGTCCAGCACGTGAGTCGGAAGAGCGCGCGTTGTTTGCATTGGAACCCAGCAGCTACGCAGCACTGGCGTTGCAAGATTCTGACGCTGTGTTGCGTTTAGGTGATCGCAATGCCACAGCATGCACACTCAAGGTGGGGGGTGGGGGGGGTAGTGGTTGGATGTTGTGGGTACGCACGGAACACGTACTGATGACGCACCACTCAACAATCACATAAGTTGCTACACACACTTCAACAGCCACACACCTCAACAATCACACTTTAACAACAATCACACTTTAACAACAACAACAACACACCCACAGGGCACAGCACTTCTCCTCCTAGAACGATACAATTGTGCCCAAACCACCCTCATGCACGCCCTGTTTCTTGATCCTTCCAATGCCCCCGCCCAAGAGGCCCTTGCTGCTGTCCAAGCAGCACTGGATGCAGCAGCAGATGCACCAGGCAATGTGCTTGCGGGGGGGGGTTCGGGGAAGACACTTGGGCGTGCAAGTGCATGCAGCCAACGGTACGTGTTTGTGTTTGTGTGTGAGAGGGGGGGCGGATAATGATGGTCTGTGAGGGGGGGAAAGGATGTTGATGGGGTGTACACATGGTGTTGTACATGTGCATACACATACGCACACATGTTTTTCTACTCTCTCATGTATACAATCATTGATTTTCATACACACATATACACTGGCAGGCACATGCACACACACTCACAAACACACCCACACACACCTATACACACATTCACATACACATGCACACCACAGGCAGCTACAACTAGAGCAATGTGATGATCTGGAATGTATCCTGTGCATGCGTCTACTCTATGAACCAGTCACAACACCATGTGGCCATTCTTTCTGTAAACCATGCTTTGCACGTTGTACAGACATCAAAAACCGATGTCCAGTGTGCCGCACGGTGTGTGTTTGGCGGGGGGGGGGGGGTGTTGGTGGGTATGGATACAAGTGAAAGTGTACATATGAGTGAAAGTGTACACAATCATACTGTTTGATCAATATACACATCTCAACATACACACATCAACATACACATTGCAACACATACACGTGACATGTAGCATACACCCACAACACCACCCACCCATCCACCCACCATCACCCCCAACCCATCACCACCACCACGCAAGGTGTTGCATGTGGGCCGTGAGCTCCCTGTGTCAGTCACACTCAAACGCATTCTGGAACGTTCCTTCCCTGAAGAGTATGCAGCACGTCAGCAAGAGGAGTGTGGTGGGGGTGAGTGCAGTGGAGGGGATGAAGAAACACCATTGCCACTGTTTGTTATGAGCGCACTGCTGCCTGGGGAGCGTATGGGGCTACAGGTGGGGGGTGTTTGTGTGGGTGTGGGGGTTGTGGGTGGGTGTGTTTTGGATGGGTGGGTGTGTTTTGGATGGGTGCGTGGGTGTGTTTTGGAAGTGGGGGGTGTTTTAGGTGTTTGTTGCATTGTTCCAAGTAGCCAGCAAGTATACGACTCTCTCTCCATTTCTTCATTGCATTATACATCACACAAACCCACACATCACACAACACCCACACATCACACAACACCCCACAGATATTTGAACCCCGCTATCGTCTCATGGTGCGTCGCTGCATGGAGGGCAGTCGCAGGTTTGGCATGGCAGTGCGTCTGGAAGGTTCCGAGGAGGTGGAGCCCCTGGCTACTGAAGCTGAGATCACAGAGTGCACACTGATGCCTGATGGGTATGTGTTTTGTTGGGGTGTAGGGGGACGTAGGGGGGTGTGGGGAATAGGGGAGTGGGGAATAGGGGAGTGGGTGTGAAGAGTATGGCGCACGTGTATAGCATTACACCACCACAAACACAACACATCCCCTGTGTATTCCACCGCCCCACCCCACACACAATACAGACGCTTTCATTTGGAGATTGTGGGTCGTCGTCGATGTCGACTACAGCGTACATGGGAACAGGATGGGTATCGCATGGGGGTGCCTCGATACTTTTGCGATGACCCTCTGCCGTGCCCACGTATGTGTGTGTGGGGGGGGGGGGGGGGGGGGGGTATGTGGGTATGTGGTTGTATGTGTACGTGTTGTTGGAGGGTGTATGTGTATGGCAGATGGTGTATATGCAGTGTATCACAAGTGTTGACTGTGCAAACATCCCCCACACCTCAATACACACACCTACACACACTCACACTTCCACACTCTCCCACAATGACACCTACACACCCACACAGAATCCCCTGAAGGAGAAGCACTCGCAGCACGAGAAGCATCCCTATTGGAGGACACCACAAAGTGGGTGGAACACCTGAAAGCTGCTTCTCAAGGTGCGGTGGTGATGGTAGTGGTGGATTGGCATGACGTCGGTGGTATTGGTGATGCTGGTGGTGGTATTGGTGGTGTGCTGGTGGTGGTATTTCTGTATAGGCATTCTTTCTGTACACACATACATATACACACTTACACTTACACGCACACGCACACGCACTCACACTCACACACACTCACACACAGCACGTCGTGCATATCGTGCATTGGAATTGCTGTATAGAGCTGGAAATCAGCCCCCACTGTGTCACCCTGTGCCGTTTTCATTCTGGGCGGTGCGTGTGGGGTGTGAATGGGTGTGCTGGTGATATTGGGGTGGGGGTGTGCTGGTGATATTGTTAGTGATGATGATGTTTGTATTGTTGTTGTTGTTGATGATGATGGGGTGCATGTGCGTGCAACACACCACCATCCCTAGCACCACCACCATCCACTACACACACACACTACCACCACCATACACTACACACACACTCCCAATACCACCACCACCCTCTACACACACACACACGCACACACAAAAAAATACCACCATCACCACCATCACAGGCAGCATTGCTACCCACACTCGACTCCAACCTACGCATGGAGCTGATGGACTGCTGCAATACACATGCACGTCTCACACGGGTACAGCAACACCTGCAGGGGGCCATTGATTCGTTTTCAGCAGAGGGATGCAGCGTCATGTAGGAATGCCATATGGAGGGGTGTCATGGAGGGACATTACAGTGAGGGATATCACACGGTGGGACATGATGGAGGGACATCATATTGAGGGATATGACATGGAGGGATTTCAGGGAGGGTTGGGGGACAGGACAAAGTGGTGCAGCATCAACTGTGGGGGTGTTGTACATGTGGTGTTTGGCAGGTGTGTATAGCGCAGGGTGTGATGGCTGTGGTGGTGTGTACACAACAAGTGGTGTGTAGGAGGGGCACAGCGTGTTGTGTGGTGTATATGTGTATGCACCTGTGTGGGGAGAGCAGAGGGAACCTCTGAGGGCAGCGCACAATGGTGACATTGTGCAGCGACTCGGATGTATGTATCGATGTCTCGCATTTTCTTGCTGTTGTTTTGTGCATTGAAAATCACGGCATTTCATATACAAGTATGGTACTGTTTGTTTGCTAGTTTGCAAGACTTTTATTGTTCGTGGTGCCTGTGCTAGGTGCCATATTCGCTTGTAACCTGTGCATGTGTGCATGTAGAGGGGGAAGAATAACTGATATTGACTCAGCAAATCAGCACGAGTCTGCAGTAGCATAAAGATGCTGTACACGACTCAATCAAGCGAATACAGGTGCTGTTAGGGGGACATCATCGATGATCGCGTGTGCACAACGCAACTCCTTCCACACCCCAATCAGGGAAGAGCCATTGCAGCCAATCAAAAGCCCTGCTTCCTGGACATCCAAAGAATACAAAGATCGCGCAGAAACATACACATATACGTTGACCACATCTGACATTGCCGAGCTTGCTGATGCAGTACACACCATCTCCCATCTGTCAGACACTGCCCTCCATGTGCGGTGTGATGCAGCAGCAGCACATGTGGCAACACACACACACATGACAAAAACGCACACAGGCGCTCCAGCATGCCCCCACCCCACCATCCCTCCCCACGCTCTCCCCCACCCTCTCCTCCATCCTGTCCGAGGTACAATTTGGCAAGGGGTTTGCGCTCATACGTGGCATACCAGTGCAGACATGGAGCAGGAGGGAGGTGGTGTTGGCGTATTACATAGTCGGGTTACATTGGGGGACCCTGCGTTGTCAAAATGCAAGGGGCCACCTTGTGGGGCATGTGCGGGTGTGGGTGTGGGGTATGGGTGGGTTGTGGGATGTGTGGATACACATGCACACATTCAACGGTACATACACATGACACATCCACATGTACAACTACATACACAACACACATTCACGTATGCACCCACATACAGCAGACACATATGTACACCTACATACATTAGACACACATACATAACAAAACATACAGGATTTGGGATTGAATCCCAACAACTTTGCCAACAGAGTGTATGCTACCCGTGCTGCACAACCATGTGTGTGTGGTTGTGTGTGTGTGTGTGTGTGTGTGTGTGTGTGTGTGTGTGTGTGTGTGTGTGTGT
>VFQP010002119.1_pt1 | contig 23253 bp, 18 predicted proteins | sample 3512351 | NCBI WGS metagenome assembly VFQP01 (sample SAMN10412372, study PRJNA504923) | tailings metagenome | isolation source: Relicate 1 Philex TSF1 revegetated site | place: Philippines: Tuba, Benguet | collected 2017-08-29
ATGGCGTCTTTCAAAAACACCAATCCGGCTATTTATAACTACGCAGAAAAACACTTTTCACTTCTTCCCCGCCATCTCCAAAGCAAGCCTCAGCGCCCTGTCAACTCCCTCCACCAGATCCGCCACACGCACAGGAACGCTATGATCCGGTATTACGCCACGGCCTCGCTCCTTACTAATCACCTTATTCCAGTACTCATACAAATGAATCCGCACTTTCAACTTCGAATACGGCAACAACAACTCCGCATTCGTACCCGAAGTATTCCCTTCAAAACCACCTCCCGTTTCTTCTCCAATAAAAACAGCTTTGGTCAACTGCCGCAATAACGCCGCCACATCCGCCGCGGTAGAAAACGTTCCGCCATCCGTCAGTACAAATGTTTTCCCGGTAAAAGGAATCTCTCCGGGTTGTTGAACACCAACACCGGGATGCAATCCAGTAGTAGCCAGGTAGCCGCCTGCACCATCACTTACAGTACCATTTCTCAACTCCTGCAATGTTCTCTCTAAAAAATTTGTAAACGAAGGATTGATCGACCTCAGATGAATGCGATCGAAATAACGGAATGGCTGATCGACAAACTGCGCCACCAGGAAAGCACCAAACATATCCACCCCACCACCATTACCCCGCAGATCCAGTACCAGATTGTTCGCTTTCTTATCGTGAACAGTTTTAAACGCAGCATTGATTTTCTCGTAAAAATCATCTCCCTGGAAACTGCGCACCCGCACGTATGCAGTGCCCGCCTGCGGAAACTGTACCGATATATTTTCAGCCGGTCCGGATAGCGAAAGAATGCCTGCAGCTATGCCTGAGTTAACCTTATTACTATTCCTGTTCGGCTCCAGTTCACTTTTCAGAACACCCTCGATCCGCCGATCCATCACTTTCCCATTCAGCTCTTTTACCGTGAGATTAAACTGATCTGCTGTATCGATCAGCATCCAGTAGAACGAATTGAAAGATTGTTCCAAGCGTTTCTGTTTACCGCTTTGGATATAACCATCTCCCGGAAGTTTGGTATAAATTGTTCTGAGAATATTGCTTGCTTTCTCTCCATTGATCTGTACAATCTCATACCCCGGCTTAATGGTGCTGTCATCCTTCGTTTCATTATACCGCACCATCATCCGGTTGTCTTCGATCAGAATGGAGAAAGGGAACAATTTGGCTTTGCCAAAATCCGAAATCGTCTGCTCGTCCATGATCAATCGCATATGGCCGTCACGGGTGTCCGCTAATACTTCCATTACGAGCTGGGTAAATTCCCGGCGGCTGGTCATGGACGCAACTCTTTTCCGTTGGCTGTTAAACCTTGCATCGGTTGTTGGCTTGTCAGCAAAGCGATAGAGTCCGCCATGCACCTCTTCCAGTGATTGCCGCAACAGGTCAAAGTCTTTCTCCATGGCTGCAACGTTCAAAGCACCTGGTTGCTGAGCAATCAACAGGGAAGACGAGATCAGAAAAAGGGAGAGTAAAGTTGTTTTCATATTTATCAGACGCAAGAACCCGCCGATAGTTACAACACCCATAAACCAAGCAGACCTGGAAAGCTCAACTCCTTCGGTAGTTGAAACTAAACTGCATCAGTTCACAGGATTACGAACCAATATTATTTAGCGCTATTCAATTTTTAGTTCGCCAGATCTTCGATTATCAAAGCGTCTCTTCATTCAGCTTCTTTGTGCTGTGTTTCTCCGGCCTGCCCGCCGAGGCCTGGCAGGCGGGGCCGGGAATACTGCAATGCATTCACACATCCTCATTTCAGATCCGGCGCGTTAAACGTATCTCCCTGCCTCACATCTCCCGTCTCATAACCCTTCTTGAACCAATACGTCCGCTGCGCTGATGTTCCATGCGTGAACGCATCCGGCACCACTCTGCCGCCCGACTGCTGCTGCAATCTGTCATCACCGATCGCACTCGCTGCATTCAATGCCTCTTCGATATCACCCGGCTCCAGGATAGCATTCATCTGGTTCGCATGATGCGCCCATACGCCTGCCAGGAAATCCGCCTGCAATTCCATCATCACAGAATACTTATTGAACTCCCGCTCACTCAACTGTTGCCGCAGGCGGTTCACTTTTGCTGCCGTACCGTTAAGGTTCTGGATATGATGCCCCACTTCATGCGCTACCACATAAGCCATGGGAAAGTCGCCGGGTGCATTGAGTTTATGCTGAAGGTCTTCGTAAAAAGAAAGATCGATATAAAGTTTACTATCGCCCGGGCAATAGAACGGACCGCTTGCCGAACTCGCATAACCGCAGGCGGATTCCACCTGTCCGCGGAATAAGACCAGTACCGGATCCTGGTAGCTTTGTCCCTGCTGCTGGAACAGTTTGTTCCATACATCCTCGGTATCGGCGAGCACGACTTTCACAAACTTTGCCCGCTGGTCATCCTCCTGCTGTTCTTCCGCAGTCATTTGCACAGGGGCATCACCGCCGCCTATCTGCCGTTGCACCTGCGAAGGATCGATCTGCCCTCCGCTCATAAAGGTATATACCAGGTAAATGAGTACGCCGATCACACCACCGCCTGCCGCCACTTTGCCGCCGGACATGCCTCGGCGATCTTCTACGTTACCGCTTTCGCGTCTTCCTATCCATTTCATATTGCTAAGTTGATTTTGATTGAAAATGGCGGACTGAATGGCCGCCGGTGAAGGAAAGCAAATACTTTGCCGCGGTGTACCCACATCTTTTAAGCAATTCGAATGGCGTAAGTTTTCCCACCTTCGCTTCGCTACGGCGGAGGAAGCCTTACCCCATACCAACTGCATCAATCATTTAATCCATGCAAAAGCTCATCAGCCTGGCTCCCACAAACCGGGCATTGGTTTTGCAATGAGCAATTATAGCATACCTAAATGACTTATATGAAATCGATCCGTCAGTTCGCCGTACTTGCTTTTGCTGCATTGATACTTGCTTCCTGCAGCACGCACCCGCGTGGTTTTAGCAGCCCGCCTCCGGGTCATCAAAAGAAAGCAGCGGGCTCCAGATCAGCCAAACCCTTTGCACCTGGCCAACAGAAAAAACATTAAAAGATAAAGCCCCTCTTTATGAAGGGCTTTATTTTTAGTAACGTAATTCCGGGCGATCCCGCCGTCATTCATTCGAGTTTACATCACCATTTGAATGCTTCCTCCACCACCTTCTGTGTATTCGGATGATTTCTCGTAGGCGGATACCTTTCAACCCTAATCCCAAACTCTTTTGCCTTTTTAAAATGCTCTCTCGCCTTATTGGGATCCGTTTCTCTGCGGATCAGGCCCAGTGTAAAATTGGCGCAGGCTAGCAAACCGGTGTAATCCGGCCGGTCTTGCATTGTCTTTTCACAGAAAGCAGCGAGCTCACCCAACTTGTTATACTGTTTGTAGATTTCAAAGGCATCAACATAACCTTGCAGGTTATCGCGACCTTGTCCGCCTATGAATGCATTCAGCGCCTGCGGTGAATTTGAGTTACCGGTCTTTACCAAAAAACGCAGCCGTGCAAATTGTGTAAAGAATTCTGCGCGATGCAACGTGTCTGCCTGCGTATAACGGAAGAATGCTTTTTCATTATCGTTCTGCTGTTCATAAGCCTCTCCCATAATACGCGCAGCTTGAGCTCGAAGTCCGCGGTCGTTTGTCATACTGAATACAGCATTGCCTGCTTCCACTGCTTTGGCCGGCTGTTTGGCCAGCACAAAAGCGTACGCCATTTCAATCTGCGCCTGCACATGTTGTGGGTTCAGGCGTAAGGCTTCGCGAAGTTGTTTGGCGCCCTCTGCCGGGTTGTCGAGGTATGTATTCGCATAACCGACAGCATAATAATAACCTTCATCCTGGCAGTTGGCAGGGGTCACTTTGACCAGGTAATCACGCACGGCCCGTAGGCTCGCGAGCGGCATATAGCGTTTCTCCTGGTTCATCGCCCAACTGTAAAACCGGCTTGTTGCAACATACATGGCACAGTCTTTCGGATATTGCTGCACACCAAATTGAAGGGCGCCCTCCAGGTCGAATTCAACTTTATCACTTTTGCCATTGCCCGTTGCCGGTTTATTCATCAGCGCCCATTGCTTATAGCTTTCGTCATGCCAGGTGGAATGACTGGTAAACAGCGTCACATAAAGAGGAATTACTTCCTGGAAATTACTGTCGACGACCATCAGCCAGTCGAATGCGGCGGAATATTGCTGACGCTTCATGAGCGCTCTCGCGGAATCAAGAGCGACCTTATCATCCTGCGTCAGGCCTGTTAAATGCGGTAAAGAAAAAGTGAGGATCAGGATAAACTTTTTCATGGCAAAGATTAATAAGTCTAAAATAATAAAGTTGTCGTATCGTGGGAAACTTATGAGATCAACTTCAACCCGATTACCCATGCCCGGGTAAAGAACACTCTAGCCATACACCGGAGTAGGATTGAAATCGTGAGCTGCCCCGGCGCTTAGCAAGAAGGGAAGGTTGAAGAGTCATTGTAACAAACCCTGCCACTCATTACATCGATCTTAGAGATGATGGATACGTGGATTTTATCATACCGCACGATCAGTACGGTGATTTGACAGCACAAGATAGAATGATATACATTTTTATTTGTCCCCCAAAATAGGTACAACAATTTTGCAAATCAGACCACCACCACTCATAAGGCATGACTGAAATCCTATAAAACAGCAGGAGCACAATAAAGCTTTATATTTTGCGTATTGACGATACCAACTTTTCAACCTATTTTACCCTGCCGGAAAATAACCCCTATATGTTTAAAACAACGCTGTCCCTGATAATCGCTTCATTGATCACCCTTTCTTCCATTGCGCAGGATTACTCCGTATCAAATACAAAGAAACTCCTTACCGCACAAGAATGGGAACTGAAATATTATCTTGAAAATAATAAGAAGACTGAAATCCCGGAAAGCATGAAAGGCCTCCGCCTGGTTTTCATTCCGGGTAAAGACCTGGTCTATGAATACACACCCGGCCAGGAAGAGACCATCCATATCAGGAAAGGAAAGATAATGGAGGAAAGCTTTAAGTATGAAGACAGGATTGAAGAGCCCGAAATGATCATCAAGATGGACATGCTGGAGAAAGAAGGCAAACTCGCGTTCATCGATGAATTCGAAAAAGAATCGAAATACTCTGTTTATGAAAAAGCAGGCAGCATTACCAACAAAGGTTATCCCGCCGGCAAATATGAAGTAGAAAAACCGGATGTGCCTATGCAAAGAATACATCCGGAGCTGCTGACAATGGTCTCCGCGCTGAATACAGAACTGAAAAAGAATATCGGCAACCTCTACTTCCATGACAAGAATAAAACGAGGTACCTGATGAAAGAGGCAAAACTGGAAACAACCGAATATGGATTGAAATACTCGTATGCCTATGATAGTAAAGATGAAAAGAATGTATCTATCTCTTATGAGTTCATGCCCGAGCATATCAAATCCATTACCAACATGAAACTCGATCCGGAATCCAGCCTCGGGTTCCTGAAGATTGAATTAACCAACGAAAATGCATTCTACCGGTCGCCCGGCGCAAAGGTCACGCCCAACTCTGTACTTAAAACGATCTATTTCCATTACCTCAAGGAATCAACCAGTTCTTTTGAAGACATGGAAACCCAACTGAACGATCTTAGCGATGCCTTTGTATTCGCCCGCGCCAACAGGCTCGAGTTTGTCAAGAATTTCATTAATATCGGCCGAAAGATCCGTCTTTCACTCGATGGCAAAACCAGCAATTACGAGATCAGTGCGCTTGATATCGCTGGAAACAAACTTTATATCCATTATAACCTGGACATGATCGGGCTGTCTGACTCAAAGAAAGGCTCCTACCTCACTATTATTCCGCTAAAAGATATAACAGCCATGACAGTTGAAAATTCAAAAAGCAATCCCAAAACGCTGTTACTCCATGGCAAGAAAGGCTTTGAAACTTTCGCATATAAAACAGACATGTATCTTCCTTCTGACAAGGTCTTTGTATTACCCTTGTTCAACTATGGCGAAAAAGGAAGTGATCAGCAGCGCATCGCAGGCATTCTTAAACAACTGATCGCTGATGATGATGGTGAAAATGTTAAAGTCGTATACAATCCTTAGCGCCGGGTAAGGAAATACTGCCTTACGTTTGCGAACGCAAAATCAAAAATTTAGAGGAATGCATATCATTCCTCTTTCCTTCATCAATATAGCATACTGAAATCTGGTATCTATACACCTGGCAAGGTTGACCCTTCCAAACCTTTCAGCTCATCACGGTATTCAGTAATATTGCAGGCAAACTACATTCCCATGCGACAACTACTGATCTGCTTTATTACCCTGGCAACAACTTCATCAGCATTCTCCCAGCAGATCACCTCCGGTGTCTCCCTCGCATTAGCTGAATACCGTCGCGCAGAAATATCCTCCATTCAATACCAACTACATTTCCAGATACCTGCTTCAAAAAAGGAAAATATTCAAGCGAAAGAAACCATCCGCTTTACGCTTAAATCCAATAAACAACCGCTGCAGCTCGACTTCAGGCAACCCGCTGAGAAAGTCCATTCAATCTCTGTCAATGGCAAACAAGTCACACCACACTCCGAACACGAACATCTCATCATTCCCGCAGCGCAGCTTCGTACAGGAAGCAATGCCATAGACATTTCCTTCATCGCCGGAGATGCAGCGCTTAATAGAAACAACGACTATCTCTATGCTCTATTAGTACCAGATCGCGCACGAACAGTATTTCCTTGCTTTGACCAGCCAGACCTGAAAGCAACCTTCTCCCTCACCCTGACTGTTCCAAACGGTTGGAAAGGACTCGGCAATGGCACATTGATCGACAGCAACCAAAGCGGCACACAAACCACCTTTCGCTTTAAAGAATCAGACCTGCTACCAACCTATCTCTTTTCCTTCACCGCAGGTAAATTCACCCGAGCAGCGCAACAAACAGGAAGATCTATAGCAGAATTATTATACCGCGAAACAGACCCGGGAAGCAATGCAGACTCCATCTTCCAGGCACACATATCCGCTCTGCGATTTCTTGAAGATTGGACGGGTATTCCCTATCCATTTCAAAAGATCGGCTTCGCCGCTATTCCGGATTTTCAATATGGCGGTATGGAACATCCCGGCGCTGTACTCTACAAAGCATCCAGCTTATTTCTAAAAGAACCGACCAAAGACCAGTTACTCGCCCGCCAAACCCTCATCTCACACGAAACAGCGCACATGTGGTTTGGAGACCTCGTAACCATGAAATGGTTCAACGATGTCTGGATGAAAGAAGTATTTGCCAACTTTATGGCGGATAAAGTGGTTGAGCAAAGATTGGGCACCGAAACCTTCCAGCTGAAATTTGTACAGGATCATTACCCCGCTGCCTATGGCGTGGACCGCACAGCAGGAGCCAACCCGATCCGCCAGCAATTGGAAAACCTACAGGAAGCCGGCACCATGTACGGAAGCATCATTTACCACAAAGCACCGATCATGATGCGCCAGTTGGAAGCGCGGATGGGCCGGGACAACTTTCAAAAAGGCATACGCGAATACCTGAAGACCTACGCCAATGGCAATGCCACCTGGAATGAGCTGATCGGGATCCTCGCGAAATATTCAAAGGAAGAGTTGTACGATTGGAACAGGGTCTGGGTCAATGAGCCCGGCCGCCCGGTCTTCGACTATACCATCAAATACGACGGTAATAAAATAGCGGAGCTGGAGATGACCCAACATCCTGAAAGAGGAACAGCCCGCATCTGGCCGCAGATAATAACACTGGCGTTAGTATACCCGGATAGCATCCACACCGTGCAGTTAAACATGAATAAACCAAGCCTGCAAATTCCGGCGATGAAAGGATTACAGAAACCAGACTGGATCCTCTTTAATGCGGATGGAATGGGCTATGGACTTTTCCCAATCGACAATACAGGACAACAAAAAATATGGCAGCTAACAAGCCCTGTAGGCAGAGCCTCCGCAGCCATCAATCTGTATGAAAATGTACTGGCGGGAAGGACCATGTCTCCGTCAGAATACATTACCTTATTAACAGAAGGTCTGCGACTGGAAAAAGACGAAACCAATCTGCGATTACTGACCAGCTACCTCGGAAATCTGTATTGGAACTTTATCACGCCTGACAAGCGTACGGCTATCGCACCCAAACTGGAAGAAGCGCTGTGGTCCGCCATGCAAACACAAACCAATGCGGGCAGTAAGAAAGTACTCTTCAGAGCCTATCAACAAATAGGAATAACCCCTGCAGCATTGGGACGCTTATATGAGATCTGGCAGACACAACAGCCACCTTCAGGACTGCGTCTGGCAGAGGATGATTATATTTCATTGGCATTAACGATTGCCTTGAAAAACGATACGGCAACTTCGGTCATAACTCAACAACGGGATCGCTTAAAAGATGAAGATAAAAAAGCCCGGCTTAACTTCTTAATGCCTGCCTTATCCTCCGATCCAGTCCGGCGGGATAGCATGCTGACTTATCTGGTATCTCATCCTAATGAATACAAAGAATCCTGGACAGCTGCAGCAGTAAGCTATCTGCATCATCCTTTACGTCAACAAACAGCCGCGAAGTATTTACTTAAAAGCCTGGAAGTACTGGAAGAAATCCAGCGAAAGGGAGATATCTTTTTTCCGCAGGACTGGCTCAGCTCAATTTTCGGTGCATACCAAACGCCGGAAGCGTGGAAAGTAGTAGAGCAATTTTTACAGCAGCATCCGGCATATAATCCGAAGTTGAAAGCAAAGATCGAACAGACAACGGACAATCTGTATCGAGCGCAGCGGCTCATCCGGTAAGAGCCGGCACATTACCATTTATACGTGGAAGTGATCGCAGACGATAAGGCAGATGGTGCACAATCGGCACTTAATCTCCCCGTTATCCCGCAATGATAAGTAAGAGAACCGCAAGGTTCTTTTTGATAAAAGAAGTAACGGTCTTATAAAGAAGCAAGTCTTCCATAAATTTTTTCATAAACCCTCATGTGTTGATCTGCAAATACCGCATCCTTCGTTCGCCAGCTTTCAATCATCTCCCTGGATCCATTGCAAATCTCTTCACAGGCAGAATTCCCCGCCATTTTTGCGATGATCATCTTACGAAAGACAAGACCACCCGGATAAAACTGCTGGGCGAGGTCCTGATAGCTTTTGGATGGATCATTCACGAGCTGATCCAGCGATTCCATCGTTTCATGCGCGCGCATGAAAGGGGAAATAATGTTGTCGAAATCCGCGGATAGCTTCGCGATACATCCTGCCGTTCCTTCTTCAATAAACAGGACTGATAGCCCGGAAGGATTAAGAACACCTTATTTCATCAGCAAAATTCGCTGTCATTTTTGCTTCTCCACCACAAACGCTTTCAGTTCAGCCAGCTTCTCTGCCTCGAACCGCCATACATCGCAATACCAGTAATGCGTCACCTTACCGGCAGTGTCTTTCAAACTGATCTCACCCATCGCCGTCAGCATATTGCCTTCACTGATCAGTTCATCCACCGTCACCACAGGGGGTTCAAGATAAGTCGCCGACATATACGCGCGCACAGCCTGCTTACCCTTTAATGTTTGGTCACCTACAAATATCCAGGTGGTATCCTCCGTACAAAGCGATAAGAAGCCTTCGTGATCACCTGCGGCAATCGCCGCATTACCTTTCAATAAGATCTCTTTATGTATCGACATCGATACGTTGTTTAACTTGTTCAATCGTTTTTATTTCAACTAAAATGCCAATACGCACCAACTGCCATCATTACCGGTAAATCAAAAGCCCTTCTTAAAGAAGGGCTCCCGAACGTTTCTATAGGTAAGACCAGCTCAACTGGTGCTTTATTTGATCTTCAACACCGGCTTCAATTTGTAATTGCCGTTTCCTTCCTGAACGATCGATAAGGCTGCATCAAAATCGATCAGTACAGAATCAATACCTTCCCGCAGTGATTTGTTCAGCTTGATTTTCAATCCGCTGCTGCTGCCACTCGGAATAGTCAGCGGATACAACACATTGTCGATCCTGATACTGTTGTCGCTACCCAGTACAAAACGGATCTCTTTCAGGGGCTGTGTCGGAACAACTGCACTGGCAATCAATGTATCGATACCGTTTTGAAAATCCAGCAGGTTATAAACACCTGCACGCGTATCGAGATTTCTCCAGCCTTCATCATCCCGGTCATCATCGCTGAATTTAACGCGCACCTGTTCTATATCAACATTTACTTCCGTGGCATTGTACGGATTGTCAGTAAGACGGACGCGCAGGTCAGTAGTCTTGTCATCATCTTTACTGCAGGCAAGGACACCCGTGAAAAGAAGGCCGCCGGCAAGCAGGTAGTGCAGAGGTTTCATGTGTAAGAATTTGACTAGTCTTAGGCAAAACTGTGCCAGATTGGTAAAAAAGGAAGATATGTATGACCTTAATCAAGAGCTTTCAAGCGATCGCTTAGGATTATTGATTTGCCTCAATTTTATAGAACATCCTGTAAAAGCTGCTGATCCTGCACAGCGATATCCCTTGTTGTAAAATGTAAATCGGGCATTCCTTTTGTATAAGAGGTTGATCACTAAATTGAATCACATGAAGATCACTAAACTGTGTATGATGCTCGCCTTTGCCGGATTCATGCTCTCCTCCTGCACCAGCACAAACCCGCGCGGATTCAGCAACCCGCCGGCAAAGCACAAGAAAGCACCCCGCGGTAAATCACCACGAGGCTTCTGATCAAATCAACAAATGATGGTTGATAATATACAGCCCTTCCCAGGAAGGGCTGCTTTTATGTATACGCTGGCTGAATAAACATTCACACACACAATTACGCCTGCTGGCATTCAGTGTTCTTAAGGTATGACTTTTGTGCATGAAGTCTGGTCATGCGATTGTATATTACCAGACATTTTATTCCTCTGTCGTCCTGATCCCGTGTCAATTTTCCGTACTCTTAACCGGCTTCCAGTCGGGATGATTGTCTGAAGCCTTGCTGAAATTTCCCTGAAGTTCTACTGAAGTTGTTCTGATGTTAATGAAACCCATTTTCAACCACTTCACCCTTTCTCTATCCTCTATGTTTACCCAATCCACCTCCAGCATACCCTCCTTGTTGGTGGGAATATTCCGCTACCCCCCAACTTTTAAACTTTCAAACCATTAAACTTTTAAACATTCACCCCCTCCATATCTCCCACTTTCCAGTGATTGTCCCGTCTGCATTCCCCGTGTAATATTGCAGGACACCATTCACGTGTCCCATGCTTATGCAATACACACTCAAAAACTTCCTTCTGTGCCTGTTCGCTATCTGCTCATTGAATGTTTTCGCGCAGAAGGAAACTTACGACCTTGTTACTTACACCATTCCCAAGAAATGGCAAAAGCAACAACATCCCAATGGCGTGCAATTATCCGCGGGTGATGAAAAAAAAGGGACCTACTCCTCCATTCTTATCCTGCGTTCTTCCCCAACAACAGCCACTGTACAATCTGACTTCAATAATGACTGGGAAACACTGATCAAGAAAACGGTTACGGTAAATTCCGCACCGGCGATGCTGGATCCGGAGGAGAAAGATGGCTGGAAAATATTGACAGGCTCCGCACCCTATACGGATGGTAATTCCAAGGGCCTGACCATGCTGATAACAGCTTCCGGTTACCATAAAAAGATCAGCATGATCTTCGTGTCAAATACCGATGCACACCAGCGTGATGTAGAAGGTTTTTTTGCATCAGTGGAGCTGACAAAACCGGTTGTACAAAAGCAATCGCCCACCAACCAACCAGTTGCTGCCACGTTCAAAAACGGATATAAGTTCACCACTACCAATTTTGATAATGGCTGGTCTGCGTCGGAGCAGGCAGAAGGTGTTATGCTGACGAAAGGATCAATCAGCGCTTTGCTGCATTTCCCTGATGAAGTGACAGAAAAATATTACCCATACTCAGAAGATGCATTAAAAACCTGCTGGACGCATCTCGTGGCAGGTCGTTATACATCGGTGAATAATTTAAAATTCTATTGGCAATCCAGCGCTGTATACAGGCCAGCAAAGATGGCGGAAGCGGAGGTAATGGATAAAGCGGGCAAACGGCTGTATGTTGTATTGTTTCAACGGGACGGCAGCTACTGGACTGAACTGATAGCATCGGATAAAAATGCTTTTATAAAAGAGTTCAATGTTAGAATAGAAAACCTGGAACCGATGTCTCCCAATGAGATCTTTGATATTTTCTCTTCACTCTCCGGTTTAAATCGTTTCGCGGTGGCGCCCGGCGATCTCACAGGAAAATGGAGCAGCAACGCAGCGAGCAATGTTGCTTATGCAAATATTTATACCGGCGCTTATGCCGGGGGAACAGTGTCGGGATCCAATAACACATTTAACTTTCTTCCGGGAAATCAATACAACAGCACGCATAACGGCGGCTATGGGACGATTGGCAATGTGCAGACGTATAAGTACCAATATAAAGGACAGACAACAGTCACCGACTGGTCGGTGACGCTTACCAAACGGTTCGAAGGAAAAACGGAAAAGTTTGATGCCTGGTTTGTAGCGTCGAAGACGGGAAGGATACTGATGCTGAAAAACGCTACAATGTCATACGCATTACTGAGAGAGGGAAAGTAATAGCAGAACTAAACCAGCCATTAACACCTAACGTTCCCATAGTTTACGCAATTGATCAAAGAACAGTTCGATAAGTCGTCTGTCTTCCGTAATGATATCCGCCTGGGCAGACAAGCTATTATTGAACGCGATTGTCCTGCCATAATTGGTCCGCAGTCCATCAGGCAAACTGGCTTTGAGCACAAAACTATCCGTACGGTTGGGGATCAGCGAAACGTAATGAATAGTGGCGGTCAGCAAGCCAAATTCCTCACTGGGAAATCCATCCACTTTTACGATCACCTGTTGCCCTTTCCTGATCTTACCGAAGCCCCGCTGACCGGCAACCAATTCCAGGTAATAGCTGGATGTGCCGGGCTGAATATAGAACATGGGTTCACCGCTGGGGATCAGTTGGTTTTCTGCCAGCGACGAAGCATAAAGCACCCGGCCATTATCGGGAGCAACAAGAACATATTGCTGGATCCATTTTTCCGTTTCACTTTTTAGCTGCAGGAGGCTTGAACGGAATTGCTGCTGCAGATCGGTCACCTGTTTTTGCAGATCAAGCAACTCTTTATATTTCGCATGCCCATTCATCGCATTATTGGTGAGCAACGCCGCCGATTGTTCAAGGTTTTGATCCTTACTAAGTAAACGGCTTTTGTATTGGTTGAGTTCCAGTGGTGCAATCACTTTCTCCTGCTCCAGTTTAACATACGCTTCGTATTCTTTTTGCTGCAATGACCGGTCTTCTTTCTGTAAGTTTTGTTGCTGCTGCGAATGTGAACGCATATTGGCCAGGTATTGCAGATCCTGTTGAAGCGCTTTTTGCTTTTTTACGAAATATCCGGATGCAACCGTTTGCTGCGTCGCAAACAACTGGTCCTGGAATTGCTGGTAACTTCCCTGTAATTCGCCCAGGCTTGAGAAAAAGGGCAGCTTCTCCGTCATAGCGAGGCTCAGATCTCCAGCACCCAGCTCACTGGTAGTTTTATTCAGCCAGTTATATAACGCCATGACCTGTTGATAATCTGCTGTGCTTTCAAGATAGGCGAGATGTTGACCAGCCTGCGCCGTATCGTTATCCTGCACGAGTAACCGCGTCAGTTTGCCCTGCACGCGGGATACGATCTGCTTGGGTGGATTGGTTGCCACCAGCCGGGCCGATGATCGGATGATATCGGGGTAACGGATCAACCATGTCACCATTAGCACTGCCAGCAATACCAGCAGAAAAAATGCGTTACCTCTTCGAACGATCCAGTGAGGGCGATAAGAGATCAGCTCCTGCACTTCATCCGTCAGCGGTTCAGATCTTTGATTAATAAATGGCATACACAAGAATTTTTTAACTGATGTAGTTTCGGGTTGAGAAAGATCTTGCAGGAATTTCCTACCCGTTATTTACATGCCCAACTCCAGTTGATTCTTCACCAACTCATAATATGCCGAACGCATAGCGGTCAGCTCCTGATGCGTACCACACTCCACGATCACCCCTTTGTTAAGCACAACGATCTGGTCTGCATGTCTCACTGTGCTCAAACGATGGGCAACCACCACCACAGTACGGCCTTTAAAAAACTCCTGCAGATTGTTGACGATCGTCATTTCATTATTGGCATCCAGGCTATTGGTGGCCTCGTCCAGAAAAATAAAATCCGGATCACGATAAATGGCTCTTGCCAGCAAGATCCTTTGCTTCTGCCCCATGCTGATCCCTGTGCCCTCCTGTCCGATGTTGGTGTTATACCCTAATGGCAGCGAATCAACGAACTCCTGCAGGTTTGCCATGGCAGTTGCGTGCCGGAGGCGTTCCATATCGATTCTGTCCTGCCCCACCGCGATATTCTTCCCGATCGTATCGGAGAAAATATAGCTTTCCTGCATCACAACACCGCAATGCGTACGCCATTGTTTATGACTGATATTGGCGAGGGCAGTTTCGCCCAAACGGATATCGCCTCGCTGAGGTTCATAAAATTTCAGCAGCAGTTTCAGCAGCGTGGTCTTTCCGCTTCCACTGGTGCCGACGATTGCTGTTGTTTTTCCCCTCGGAATGGAAAGATTGATCGCATGCAATACAGGCGCATTGCCCGCACCAGGATATGTGAATGAAACCTCGCGGAAATGAATGGCCGCATCCACTTGAACTTTCGGTAAAGAAAGATCCGCCGGATCAGCGGGCAAAAGAAAGCCAGACGCCGAAGGAGCAGTAAAGTTTTTCACCCTGCCCATATCCGCTAATATCGTTTCGCTCATCCCCCCAACTAATTGCCGGGTGAAGGAAGCCGGCAGTTCCTGTTGCAGAGGAATGTCGCGGGGTTCCTCATCCTGCATCGCATGCACTTCGTTCAGCCGGTCAAGACTGATCCTTGCATTCTGCCAGCTTTGTACAAAGCCGATCATTTGTTCTACCGGGCTATTCAGTTGCCCGATAATATATTGGATGGCCAGCATGGCCCCAAGCGTCATTTCGCCATCAATGACCGCTTTGGCAGAGAAGAAAGTGATCAGGATATTTTTTCCTTCGTTGATAAAGAACGCACCCGCCTGCTGCCATTGATTGAGAGAAAGTCCCCTCATATTCAACCCGAAGATCTTTGCCTGCAAACGCTCCCATTTCCAGCGCATCGGACGTTCAGCTCCATTCAATTTGATCTCCTGCATGCCCTGCACCAATTGAATGGTCGCACTTTGCTCACGGGCCGTGACTGCAAAACGTTTATAGTCCAGGGTCTTTCGTTTTTTTAAAAACAAGATCACCCAACCCGCGTATAATATACTGGCAACCGCAAAAACAAAGAACACACCGGTATTGAATACAGCCAGCACAATGGAAAATATCACAAGGTTCACCAGGGAAAACAACACACTCAGGGAAGACCCGGTAAGAAAACTTTCTATCCGCTGGTGATCATTCATACGCTGCAGAATATCGCCGGTATGTTTACTGTCGAAGTAAGACATAGGCAGCTTCATCAGCTTGATCAGAAAATCGGTCAGTATAGAGATATTGATCCGCGTACTGATATGCAGCAGGATCCATCCACGAACAAACTCAATCACCAATCTGCCGGCGAACAGCGCCAGCTGCGCCAGCAGTACGATATACACAAAATGGATATTGGCGGTATTCACACCACGGTCTACAATACTTTGTGTTAAAAAAGGTAGGAAAAGTTGTAACAGGCTTCCTACACCAAGACCAATAAACAGCTGTACAACCAGTTTTCGGTAAGGAAGAATATAGCCGAGAATATTTTTAAACCTGAGCGCGCCGCCGGCTTCGGGTTCTTCTGCTGCCTCTGCTCTTTCATAAAACAGGGGAGACGGTTCCAGCAAAAGAGCAACGCCTTGCGGCTCTTCCTGTTCAGGATCACTCACCCAGTGATCACAAAATTCTTTTATGGTATAGGTCAACAACCCCCTGGCTGGATCGGCTACAGAAAGCTGGTTCTTTTTTACTTTATATAATACCACAAAGTGGTTCTGATCCCAGTGAAGTATTGCAGGGAGCCTGGCATCTCTGATGAGCGATTGAAAAGAAAGTTTATAGGAGTGTGTACGGAAACCGATCGCTTCTGCGGCTTCTCCGATTCCCAGCAGATTTACTCCACCCTTACCGATCTGAGAAAGATCGCGAAGATGTTGCAGCGGTACGGAACGCTTGTAAAATCGGGCCACCATTCGTAAACACGTGGGGCCACAATCCATGGTATCGGGTTGTTTATAAAAAGGAAATGCCATAGTCTTTTGTTGTAGGGATAGGTTAATTCAAATAGCGTTCAATCAACTTCGTCAGTTCCGGATCACTGGGTCTGGGGGCATCGTTCAGGATAATACGCCCATCTTTTCCTATCAGCATATATCGCGGAATGGAATGCAGACCGAATTGTTTCGCAAAAGGAGCATCATCGCTGTTGAGAAACAGGTAGCTGTCCTTACTCTCCAGCTTTTCCTGTCCGGCAGCCTTTTGCCAATCCTGCGAATTGGCGTCAATAGAGATATACAAAAAGGCAACGGGTTTATCTGCATATCTTTCCCGAAGTGCAGCAGCTGCCGGCATTTCAGCACGGCAGGGAATACACCAGCTTGCCCAAAAATCAATCAAGAGTAATTTGCCTTTGTATCGGTTCAGCATCTGTTGCAGATCTTCGATCGTCTTTCCATCGCTCCACCGCAGGTTGTTTACATTTCGGCTATCGCTATGGATCGATTCAGCTTCGGTAAGTTTTTTTCTGACAATTTCTTTGTACTCCTCATTACTGCAAGCAGTATAGTAAGCAGCAAGATCTTTGGGAACAACAGTGATGGCTTTGTTGTAAGCATCCAGCAATAAACGGGTAAGGGTGAAATTTGCCCGTGCGCCGGAAATATTATTCATCGTAAGATGATACATAGTCGTAAGGCTGCCGCTATCAGATACCACATAGTTAGGATTTCCATTGAACAGGCAGGCAGCGGAAGAATTGGAAAGTTTCGTATTAAAAATATAAGGGAGAAATTCAAATGAGTTGATCTCTTTCACTTTCCGTTCAACTCTTTTGCGCATTTCATTGTGTCCGAGGTTCAACCGGTTGTTCCAGTAGAGAACCAGAAAATCATACAGCGCAGCACTTTGTATGGCGTTATCCGCAATGTGCAAAAACTCCGGGCTAAGTTCGGCTTTCTTGTTTTCCAGCAGGCGAAGCCGCTCAGCGGTGATGCTGTTGATCTTGCGCTCGGCAATGGTAACGCTATCGGGCACAGAAGTAGATTTGAGATGAGGCATTTGCCGGAAGGCATAGGATAAATTATCCGTCTGCCGGATCAGCGTAGAAAAAAACGCCAGTTCATTGGATCGTTGCGGGTTTCCTTTCACGTAAAGCGTCGCCCCCTTGTCTTTCGAATAACGGATATTGATCTTTTCTCCGGGGTATACCAGGAAGGGGGTTTGCTTTTCATCTGACTGCAGGAAAAAGGCAGGTCTGGTTAAAAAAACAGCAGCGCCATCACGGAATATGGAAACAGGATGACCATAGCCCAGCGAATCATGATAATACATACTGACTGCGGATGCATTACCGGGAGGTAAGGGCGTGTCAGCATCTATCTCAAAGTAAACAGAATCCTGCGCAACCAGGGGAACAGCCTTTTCTGTTGCCTGTTCTCCATGTTTTTCCGATTGCGCGTTACATAAGACGCCCGTCATCGAAAAAATCAAAAGCCATCTTTTCATACATACATTTTTAAATGTGGCGGCCGGTAGACGGCCGCCATCAATCGTCAGAGGACAATATTAAGGTAATGCAGGCGGGTTACCCGGATAGCCCGGACTGCTGCCGCAAGAGCAACAGTAAAACGCTCTTACCCCGTTTGCAACCACATACGCAGACGCAGCAGCCTGCGCTTCTGCAGCGCTTGAATAACCACACTGGCTGACAGTCCAGCCTTCTGTGTGTGCACAGCAGTTAGCTGCTTCTACTCCACCACCAATCATTCTTTGTTCACTTTTCGTCAGGCTTCTGCCAAGGACTTGAAGTCTTTTCATAATGTAATGTTTAGTGTTTGATCAATGAACCCGGATTAAGGCACCAGGCAATTACCCGTTTTGTTTCCCGGAACGAGCGGTTTTGTTTGCGCAGAACAATATTGTTTCAATCAGGTTGTTTCCATTTCGCTGACTGCAGCCATGCCAGACATCACACGCAGCACAGGCAACAGGTCTTCAGCCGTATACTCTTTGGGCATTTCATAGCCATTGATGAACAGCGTCGGTGTGAAGGATACCCGTGCATCATCGATCCATTGCTGATGCTGACGCAATTCATCATCCACCTCCTGCAGGGAGTCCAGCGGATGCTGTAAAGAAAATTGCTGAAGGTTCATCAGTGCATACCAGTCGTGAAGCACTGCCCTCTTAAACTCCGCAGACTTACCGGAAAGCAATCGCAGTAAGTAGGTTACTGCTTCAGTCCTCATATCATCTTTTACCGAAGGATTGGAAGTGAACCGGATGGTAACGCCTATCTGTTTGTTTCCGCTCAGCTCATGCAATAACTGATGTGTTTTTGCACATGGCGCGCAATAAGGATTACAGGCCACCATGATCTGTACAGGTGAATCAGGATTGCCTGTTTGCAGATCGTCCATCCATGGAGTAGTATTCACTTTTTTTTGCTGATGCAACATTGTCTGAAAGATATTGGCATTGTACCGGAATCGTTGTAACCGGAACTTGTCTTCCTTGATTTTGTTCTTCTCTTTGATCAACGGCCTGATCAATCCGGTCCAGACCACTGCGCTTCCTAAGAAAGCAACCCCCGAAAAAGCTACAGCAGAAAGATTTACGGCTGTTATGGACAGCCTCGTGAGTGCCGGCCAATGCAAAGCGAACTGAACTCCGATCACCGCCAGAGTCAACAAACAAAGTGTACACCATTGTTTGATAATCCTCCATTGATAGTAGAGGGAAAACAGTAGGAATGGAACAGCCATTGCAGAAAAAACAGGCAGTAACGGATTGCCGTTCAACAGTAACAACAGAGAGGCAGAAAAATAGATAATACCAATATCAGACCAGCTGAATACTCCGGCGATCTTACTTCCTTTGGAATGTAGCACCGCATTACAGCCTTCATCATGTTGCACACCACAAAGCTTCTCAGTTAGTTCGTTGCCGCCACCAGCAGCTGTTTGTATGATCAATACAGCAATTCCCAACCCGGCGATAGTCGTTCCCAATAAAGCAAAAGACAACAATGAAAATGAAGGGGAAAGTACAGCGAAACAGCAGACAGCCAGTAGCGACAGTGAAAGCAGCCAGTACGTATGCCTGCGTTTCTGACGAAGCAGGAGATCGCTTACTTCCTGATGCAGCCAGCCTGCCGGCTTCTCTGCGAATACAGCTATACCATGCCAGTGCTCGAGTTTACCGCCTTTGTCCATCATGGATTTATCGCGCTGCCGAACGATCACGAGCTTTCCCTGCTGATCATTCAGGTGCGCGACAAACGGAAATGGAAGTTCATCCCAATCAGCTTTATTTACTACATAAGCACCGTTCTCCAGGCCAAGATCATCCAACAGACCAGTGATGCTGGCAAGTGAAGGATATTCAGGATGCGTGGTTAATTTTTCTTCGAGATAAGGAAGAGGAGCAGCAACAGACAATTCTTTCAACCATTGATGCAATGGCAGGATCATATCATTTCTCATGTTGCGAAAAGGATTAGGTTTAAAGCCAAACGACAGACTCAACATTTGTTAATAACCGATGAACCTGTTATTGAATCTAAAGTGTTTTTACGATAGCGCGCAAAAAAAACTTTCGAATTACGGAAACAATTGTTGAATTAACGATTAACACTTATGCACAGTAAATGATAGCACTGAATCAATCTGACACGATTGGATTACTAATGGAAGATGGGGTAGCGATAAAAAAACCGGCAGTCAAGTTACGTTGTACTGCCGGCTCTTTCAACCTCATAATATTGGAGTAATTAAGGCAAACCACTCTGTCCATCATATTCACCAGACGAACGTTTCACAAAACAAGACTGAATGGTTTTATAAAGAACAAATGTGATTGCGTCAAATTTCCCAAGAGAACTGGAACCTTCTATTATCCCTACTTTAATTTACGATACCTGAGCTTATGCGATAGCCATCATGCAATTTCTGGAATGGAAGGATGGGCTAAAAGCGATTTCATATCAGGTCGCTTTCTGGCAGCAGCCTTTTCTAAGTGTCCTGTTAAAAACTGAACCCCTTTACCAGGCTAACTTTAATCCGGGGAATGAGCGGATCGGAGGAAGGTACCAGTGACTTGATATCGCCGCCAACAGAAATAAAGCCTAAATCAAAATCAATAAAAAAGCCATCCTGCTTTTGCTCTGTAGAAAGATTGAGGTAGGCGTTCAGACCAAAATCCACAAAAGCATACAATTTATTTCTGTAGGTATAGTTGGCTTCAAAGTCTTTAATCCCATCAGTAAGATAAAAAGGATTCAGGTTTGCGTAAAAGCTTAAGACTTTGCCAATAGCTATATATTGCAACCCAGCCTTAAATTGTAACATGCCTGCGTTGAAAGTAGAAGAGTCCGTTTTAGCCATTGATTTTCCTAAGTAATAGGCCCCGAGATTTATTCCAAGCTTTTTTATTGGTTGACGAGTATTTTGATCCACCTTGAATGAATTGTCAGAAGGTATGAAACCAAGACTGAAGTCAGCTAAAAAACCGTAGCTACTCGCCTCAGGTATAAAAAGGCGATAGGCGCTGTTATAAGTACTTTTCTCTGCAGCAGTTGGTGCCACAAACAATTTCAATTGTGCGGATCTGCTACTATTTTCATCCGACACGCTGCGATAACCCAGAAGGCTAATATTAGGAACCAGTTTTCCCTGTTCGCCAAGTGGCTGAGTTATTCCTGCAATTGTTTTCAGATCCCCCTTACTTCCCTCAGCAGTCTTATACGTTTTATAGATCTTTGCGATACTTTTCTGGCTATTATTAATTTCAGTCTGAACATCACCGAGCGACTTCTTAGCCGCAGACACGCTTTTACCAAGATTCTCCAGTTTTTCAGCAATCTTTGCATGAAGAGTTCTTTGAGCAGCCATAAGCCTGCTTAAAGTGTCTGTGAGGGAAGGATTGTTTCCGATTCCGACAATGACGTCAATTTTGTCCCTGTTCTTTTGATCTTTTTTTACTTCTTCTTCGATAGTTGATATATCAGTCTTCAAATTCTCAACAATCTTCTTTCCTTTTTCATTTTGTAAGACCATATTAGTATAGTAGTCAAGTACTTCTTTGTCATCTTCCTTTACCAGTATCTTGTCCTCGCGCCATGCGCGCAATTTTATGCTGCTTTCCTCTACTTTATTCAACTGAGTACTCAGATCTTCTATATTCGTCTTTATCTCTTCTATCTGATGGTTGAATGCGTTCACCTGCAACGTGATATTTTGATTAGATACTCTAAAGTTTTCATAGTTGGCTTTACTCACAACTTCCTGGGCTTCTGTGAGTTTCTTTTGAAGATCGTTTTTTTGCGACTCTACGTTTTGTAAAGAGGTTTCAAGAGATTGTGCCTTTTTCTGTAAAGACTCTACTTTTTTCTTCAACGCCGCGATGATCTTTTTATCTTCTTCAGACTGCATGTTGATCCTCGATAAGGATTCAGACAAACTCTGTGATTCTTTTATCAGGTCTTCGCGGTTAGTTTTAATATCATCATATTCCTTGTTTACCTTTTTCAAGGCATCTGATAAGTCTGTTATTTTCCTTGATGCATTTGCATCAAGTGTGTCCATTGTTAATCCGGATGCTATTGAAAGAGTAGAAATGCTTTTAGAAACTTCATTCAGTTTTTCCGTTAAAGTCAGGCTTGTTGTATCCAGCGTCAAGCCAGACTTTTGTTTTGTGGCATTCGATTGTACGAATGGCGTTTGGCAGTATACACTCATTGATCCGAAAAGTACCAGGCACAAGCATAGATGTTTTACCATGTCATTAATAGTTGAGGTTGTTATGAGTGGGATGGAATATTTCAGGCTGGTAAGTTGCGTCGACAAGCTGTTTCTAAAATCCGTCCTTTAACGCTTTTAAAACGGGAAAACAACCGTTGAAGATTGGGTGAAAAAACGGTATTAATACTCGCGTAAAAAATGTCAGAGAAATTTACAGACCTTCCGGAGTAGAAGGATTATTGTACAGGAACTACGTCACATTGATGATAGTAGCACTACTGATGAACAAGTCATTTTGACATTTTGCCCTCTGAAAATCTCGGACTCAATTAAGCTCAAAAACCATCTAAACGCCGCAGGTTTTTTCAAGGCTTCTTGGTCGTCGTTAGTTCGTCTCTTGGTCGTCCTTAGTCCGTCTCATATTCGACTGGAAATTATGGCCCGATTTGATAGTTGCCAGGCGATCACGAATAGTTAAAAAAGTCCAGAAAACCTGACAGGGTGTCGCAGTGCTGCCTCCGCTTAATAATGCCCCGGTGTTCTTTAATGCAGCAGTAAGAAAGTCAGAATTTTGTTGTCCTGATAAAGCAAGTGATTTTGACGCAACTCCCTGCACGGTGCTATCAAATACACAAAAGCGTTGCGGGTGCAGAGTTCGGCAAAGACGACCGGCCCCTGACATACATTGTTTTGCGCTTGTTTAATCCGAGGGAAATCCTGATCACTGACAGAAGGGGTAATCGGGAGAAGTGAATCCATGCAGACGGATGCTGTAATACGCCCTCCATGAAGTAAAGATCGTTGTCGTGGAGCGGCAAGGAGCGAAGTATTTAAGACAAAGATAGACCTGACAATCTTCCGAGTTTGCCGGATTGCCCATAGTATAAAGCGATGTTAACGTCAGGACCTTCTGATGTTAACACCGCTTTATAGTTACCCGGCTTCAAACATCACCACCCCCGTCTCGTATTTCTTGGAAGATTGCTTTGGCTAAAAAACTTCTGTATTCGTCTCGAAATAGTGTGTTGTCGCCGCCCAACCATCCACAATAAAAAGCTTACCACGAGTGCCGTAATCCAAAGAGTTTTACCGATCCAGCCTGCATTTACATAAAACATAAATATCACTCCGA
>VFQP010002120.1_pt1 | contig 23238 bp, 23 predicted proteins | sample 3512351 | NCBI WGS metagenome assembly VFQP01 (sample SAMN10412372, study PRJNA504923) | tailings metagenome | isolation source: Relicate 1 Philex TSF1 revegetated site | place: Philippines: Tuba, Benguet | collected 2017-08-29
CACGACCACCCGCGTCGGCTCAACCCCAAGAGTCAGAAGTTTGTGCGCTTGGTATGAGGACTTGCGGGTTCGGGCGACCAATGCTCCCGTCGCGGCGCTCAGCACTCGATCACGTTGACCGCGAGGCCGCCGAGCGAGGTCTCCTTGTATTTGTGCGACATGTCGAGGCCCGTCTGGCGCATCGTCGCGACAACCTGGTCGAGGGAGACCAGGTGTCGGCCGTCGCCATGCAATGCGAGGCGGGCGGCATTGATCGCCTTCACAGCACCGATCGCATTCCGCTCGATGCAGGGCACCTGGACCAATCCCGCCACTGGATCGCAGGTCAGGCCGAGGTTGTGCTCCAGCGCGATCTCGGCGGCGTTCTCCACCTGCGCATTGCTCCCACCCAGCGCGGCAGCGAGGCCGGCGGCGGCCATGGCGCAGGCCGACCCGACCTCGCCCTGGCAGCCCACCTCGGCGCCGGAGATCGAGGCGTTGCGCTTGATGATCGCGCCGATGGCGGCGGCGGCGAGGAAGTAGTCCTCGATGCCGGCGGGGTTCGCGCCCGGCACGAAGCGCTCGTAGTGGTGCAGCACAGCCGGCACGATGCCGGCAGCGCCGTTGGTCGGTGCGGTCACCACGCGCCCGCCTGCGGCGTTCTCCTCATTCACGGCCAGCGCCCAAAGGTTGGTCCAATCCATCGCGGCGAGCGGATCGGCCTCGTTGCGCGCGGCGGCTGCCTCCAACCGCCGCAGCAGGCCGGGCGCGCGACGGCGCACCCGCAGGCCGCCCGGCAGTTCGCCCTCGCCGCGCAGGCCACGCGCAACGCATGCGCGCATCGCCTCGCGGATGCGCGCGACACCGGCCGAAAGCTCGGCGGGGCTGCGCAGCGCCGTCTCATTGGCGCGCATCAGTCCGGCGACCGAGAGGCCCGCTGCGTCAGCGGCTGCCAGCAGTTCGGCGGCATTCGTGAAGGGGTGCGGCACTTGCGCTGCATCGCCGCCAGCCCCGCCGAGCGGCTGGCCAGCCTCGTCGACGACGAAGCCGCCGCCGACCGAGTAGTAGCTCCGCGACGTGCCGCCGACCGTCAGCCGCAGCGCATTGGGGTGCAGGGGCAGCGTCTCGCGTGGACGGAATACGATATCGCTCTCAGCATCGAAGCCGATGCGCTTGCCGCTCGGCAGGGTCAGTCGCCGCGTCCGCCGGACTTCCGCCGCGATCGTCGCCGCATCATCCGGATCGAGCGTGTCAGGTCGCGCGCCGCCAAGGCCCAGGATCACCGCCGTATCGGTGCCGTGCCCCTTGCCCGTCAGGGCAAGCGATCCGAACAGCTCGACCCGGATCGCGTCGGCCTGCATGTCCAGCGAGGCGGCAAAATGCGCGGCAGCGAGCATCGGCCCGACCGTGTGGGAACTCGACGGCCCGACGCCGATACGGAACAGGTCGAACAGCCCGATCCAGCCGTCGCTCATCGCGCGCGCACAGCGACGCGGCGGCAATGGACCGAGCCGACCGCAACCGAGGACGAGCCGAACGCGGGCAAGCTCCGCACCGCGACGACGATGGCCGTGAGGATGACCGAGACTTCCATCCCGCAACGCTCCACGCCGCGCCGGCGGCGGTCAAGCGGCCCGCCAGGCTAGCGCTTGGCGGTCCCAAGCACGATCACGGGGCTGGCAGGCATCGGCCATCGACTGGCGAACCGGTCAGGCGATCGACCCGCAAACGGAGATTGGCGCCACAACCCTGGCCCGCGCCTCGCCTTGACCGCCGCGCGACCCCGTTTAGCGTGGCCCGACCAGCCTTGGCGCGGACCGGTCGGCCCATGCCAGCGAGATCCCCGGGGAGCCCATGGCCACACACCGCTTCCATCCCACGCGATACTTTAACGCGATCGGCGTCGCCGAACCCTGCCTGCGCGTCGCGGATGGCGACACGGTGGTGACCGACACGGCTGATGCGTCAGGTCTGGATGCGCGGGAGGTGACCGTCGCCAGCCGGCCGAACCCGATGACGGGCCCATTCTTCATCGAGGGTGCCGAGCCCGGGGACACGCTCGCCGTGCGCATCGATCGCCTGACACCGAGCCGGGCAACCGGCTGGACCTACTCGCCGCTTGCCCTGACGGTGCTGGATCCGGCTGCGATCCTCGACCGCCCACCGCAGCAGCGCGTCGTATGGGATATCGACCGCGAGGCCGGGACGGTGCGACTCCAGGACAAGGTGAAGGGGCTCGAGGATTTCGCGCCGCCCCTCCAGCCGATGATCGGCTGCTTCGGGGTCGCGCCGGCGGGCGGGCAGGCGCTGTCCACCGCGACCAGCGGACAGAACGGCGGCAACATGGACTACCGCATGTTCGCGCCTGGGACGACAGCATGGTTTCCCGTCGCGGTGCCTGGCGCGCTCTTCTATCTCGGCGACGGGCATGCCTGCCAAGGCGACGGGGAGATCACCGGCACCGGCATCGAGACATCCTTCGAAATGGAGGTGACGTTCCGCGTCCTGAAGCGGACCATCACTTGGCCGCGCGGTGAGACGGCCGACGACATCTTCGCCGTCGGCAATGCCCGGCCGCTCGACCAGGCGCTGCAGCACGCCACGACCGAGATGTCGCGCTGGCTCGGCGAGGACTACGGCCTGGACGCCCGTGCCGCCAGCCACCTGATGGGTCAGGTCGTCCGCTACGATGTCGGCAACGTCTTCAACCCCGCCTTCACGGTCGCCTGCCGCATCGCCAAGCGCTGGCTCCCGACGCGGTAGGACCGAGGTCGCACCGCGCGCCGCCGGATGTTCGGGCGCGCTCAGGCCGCGATGAAGACGCCCTGGGCTGCGCCATCACATGGATCGTGCGGAATGGCGGTCGCCGCCATCAAACGCGGATCCAGGTCTCCGAGAACGCCAGCATCGCCGTCGAGATGCGATGCCCCGCGATCTCCCGCGGGACCGGCGCACCCGGGCGCCGACGCCCGTTCACGGTGACCGTGGCGGCGTCGCAGCCCACGAACAGGCTCGGCATGTGGTGGCGGCCGGTGGCGGATTGCTCGGGCGGCAACGCAAAGCAGAACGGCCTCCCCAGCCCGGACCACTGCAGCACAACATTGAGGTCGCCAGCCCGCACTGCCTCGCTGTAGCTGCTGATGGCGTCCCCGCCCGACGTCACGCTGTCGAGGCTTCGGTACTCAAGCCCCTGCAGGCCGGGCAGCCCGCGCCAAGCGCCGAAATGGGCCACGTAGTCGGACACCAGCCAGCGTGCGAGCGGCTCGTTGTCGGTCAGGCACAGGTTCGCATGGTCGGCGCCTGGCGCCGCCTCATGCGGCGACAGCATGAGCACCAGCGCATGCCCGCGCCCATGTGGCGAAAGCACCACGCGAAAGAACGAGGCGAGGGTGGTGAAGGGGCCGTCCGGCGTTACCTTGAGAGAGATGCCAGGGTTCTCGCCGGACCATTCCACGGTGCCCGGAAAGACGAGCGTCTCAGCCATGTGTCGGTCCTTCGCTGTTTGTCCTCCCGAACCGTGCGCCGCGAACCAAATCAGATCAATGGCTCCCATGCGCCTCCCCGGCACGGACTGAACCGCGCCAGGTTTGCCGGAGGCTCCAACCGTTGCCGCATGAGCATGCGCGAGCGCTCCATCGCGGCGCTGCACGCCCTGATCGTGTCGGCGCTCGCGAGCCGAAGCCCAACGCCCGTCGTGCTGCGCGGCGAGACCATCCCGCAGCGCCTGCCGTCGGGCGGGCTCGTCGTCCTGCGCGATGGCGAGACGGTGGAGGAGACGCCGATCCTGTCGCCGCTGGCCTGGGCGATCGAGCACCGCGCCGAAGTCGAGATCACCGTCGCCGGCGCGACACCGGCCGCGCGCATCGTCCTGCTCGACGCGCTGCTTGTGGATATCGGTGCCGCCATCACCCCGGACCGCGCCCTCGGCGGCGCTGTCGAATGGACGCAGCCGGGCGCGCCCGAGTTTCAGGACGTGGAGTTCGAAGGGGCGGCCTCCGCCCGCGCGGCCCTCGTCCCCGTCACGCTGTCCTTCACCGTCGCCGGCTCGCCGCTGGCCTGACCATCCCCCTCCTGCCGCTGGAGAACCCCGATGCCGCGTGCCATCGGCGCGAATTGCCGCCTGCTAACCATCCCCGAGGTCACCTACGGCACCGCGCCGGGCAGCAACTGGCGGCGCATGCCCTTCCTCTCCTGCGACCTCGGCGCCGAACAGCCGCTGCTCGATGCCGACGTCATCGGCGTCGGCTCCAACCGCGACCCCGCCGCGCCCTTCCTCGACATCGTCACCGTCCAGGGCCAGGCCGTCGTCCCGGTCGACCTCGTCAACATCGGCCACTGGCTCCGCCTGCTGCTCGGCCCGCCCACCACCACCGGCACCGACCCGAACTTCATCCACACCTACGGCTCCGGCGCGGCCGCGCTGCCCTCGAACAGCATCGAGATCGGCTATCCGGACGTACCGAGCTACGACGTCTGCACGGGCGTGCGCGCCGACACGCTGGAGATCGACTTCTCGCCGAGCGGGCCCGCCACGGCGAGCTTCGGGTTGATGGGCCAGGGCTCGGTGCGCAGCGGCACGAGTTCCGGCGGCACGCCGACCACTGCGGCCTACACTGCCTTCCACAAGGCGCAGGGCGCGATCAGCCGCGGCGGCTCGCCGCTGGGCCAAGTCACCGGCGCACGGATGACCTATGCCAACGGAATGGAGATGGTCCGCACCATCCGCGCCGATAGGAAGGTCGAGGGCGTCGACCCCGGCATCGCGCGCGCCACCGGCCAGGTGACGGTGCGCTTCGCGGACACCACGCTGCTCACCCAAGGCCGCCACGCCCGACCTGGATCCCGACATGGCCCGTGGCCTCGCCTTCGCCTTCCTGGTCAAGGCCCTCGCTCACCATGCTGTCACCGCCTGGGACGGCGTTGGCGATGTGTCGGGTGCGCCGCTGCCGCTCTCACCGGAGGCCGTCGAGCGCCTGATGGATCTCGACGACATCGCAGCGGCCTGCTGGAATCGCGCCACCGCGCCCGTCGCCGCCGTGCCCATCGAGGGAAACGCCTGAGGGCCCGCGCCGCCTGGCATTTCGGCCAGGGCCCTGACTACTGCCGCGGCTGCGCGGCGCTCGACCGCGATTGCGGCCACCTCTGCCCCTACGCCGCCCACGCCCCAGCCACCATCGAGGGCGCGACCGCCTGGACCGCGGGCACCGCCTGCACGGTCGCGACGATGGGCGGCGCGACGCTGGATATGGCCGGCGAGTTGGCCACCGCGCGCGAGTTGGGCGCCTCCGGCTGAGCCACCGCTGAGCTCCTCGCCGCGCTTCGTGCCGGCATGGCCGAGGGCCTCGCCGCGCGACAATCCACCCCCACCGACGCAGGAGGGTAGCCGCCGATGGCCGACGCCACCCGCGGCGTCTCCGTCCGCCTCTCCCTGGACGACGCCGCGCGGGTCAAGGCCGAGCTGCGCGAGGTCGGCGAGCAGGGCAATCGCAGCCTGGCCCGCATCCAGGACGGCGCCGATCGCGCTACCCGCGGCCTCAGCCTGCTTGACGTCGCCATCCGCGGCGTGCAAGTCGCGTGGCCTCGCGCAGGTCGGCATCCGGCACCACGCGGTTGATCAGCCCCATCGCCAGCGCCTCGCGCGCCGGGATCTTGGGATTGGCGAACCAGATCTCCTTCGCGCGCTTCTTGCCGACCAGGTCTTCCAGGTACCAGGTGCCGTAGCCGGCATCGAAGGAGCCCATCATGGGGCCGACCTGGCGAAAGACGGCGCTTTCCTTGGCGATGGTCACGTCGCAGACCATCTGCAGCAAGTTGCCGCCGCCGACCGCGAAGCCGTTCACGCTGGCGATCACGGGCTTCTGGCATTTCTCGATCGCCTCGTACATCTCCAGCGTCGGCAGCGTGCCGGCGTGGAGCGTGGTGTCTTCCATGCCTTCCTTGCGGCCGCCGATGCAGAAGAACTTCTCGCCCGCGCCGGTCAGCACCAGCACGCGGGTGGGCACGGACGACCTCGCCGCGATCCATGGCCGCACGGATGAGCGGTGCCGCCGAGGCGATGTTGCCGGGCGTGGTGATGTGCTGGCCGTTGTCGGTGAGGCCCGAGCGCGCCTCGTGGTGGACAGCGTCACCTTCGGCCAACCTCCCCGATAGTCCGTTGAACAGAATCCGGACAGACAGCACGCCTGCCGGGTTTCAGGGCATTTCCACACGGATCGCCGAATCCGGTCGCCCGTGAACTTCTCCTACACACGGCCGCGGTGCCGTCGTTCGGCGTCACGCGGTTAGGCGCTGCCAGGCGCTCGCGCCGCGGGCCGATTCCAGCGCGGCCTCGATCAGGCGTACTGAAGGCATCGAGGCAGCGAAGTCGCAGGCCACCTGACCACCGCTACGAAGCGCCGCCAGCATGTCGCGCGTTGCCCCGCCATGCTCGGCCTCGGCGGCCAGTTCCTCCACCGCCTCACCGCGGCTGGTGAGTTGGCGGAAGCTCCAGCCGAGCGGATAGCCGAGCGGCCGTCGCAGTTCGATCAGGCCGTCGTCGCCGAAGATGCGAAGCTCGTCCCACATGTGCCAGCCTTCCTCCAGGCAGGCGATGTGACATTCGAGGCCGCCGAACAGCAATTCGATCAGCCCGCCAAGATCGGTGCGGCCGGGTGGCCCCTCGCGCAGCCGCGCACGCACCGCATCGGCAGCGCGGCCCAGCAGCCAGGGGATGATGTCGGCCATGTGGCTGGCGCGGCCGAGAAAGGGTCCGGCGCCGGCCAGCGTCGGGTCGAGGATCCAGCCGCCCTTCTCGTAGCCGAGTTGCACCGCCTGCACGAAGCGCGGCGCGCCGATCGCACCCGCCGCCAGCGCCGCGCGCGCCCGGCGGAAACCGCGGTCGAAGCGCCGGTTGAAGGCGACGGCATTGATCTTCCCGCGCTGCGCGGCCTGGGCTGCCAGCGCCTCGCCTTCGGTCGCCTGCACGACGAAGGGCTTGTCGCACAGCACGTGCCAGCCGCGGGCCAGGGCGGCGGCGACGTGCGGCGCGTGCAGCGCATGCGGCGTGCTGACCAGGGCCAGCACGGTCCCAGGCGGATCGGGAAGCGCCTCGGGCGCGGCGACCAGGGCGGCGCCGGTGCGCGCGGCCAGCTCGCGCACTGGCTCGGCCGGGAAGGGGTCGCAGATCGCGGCGATCCGCACGCCCGGATCGGCCAGCAGCGATGGCAGGTGGTAGCGGCGCGCGAAGGTGCCGCAGCCGAACAGGACGGCATGGATCATCGGCTACTCCTTGGTCCCGCCCGCGGTCAGCCCGCGCACCAGGTAGTTCCGCACCAGCAGCGAGAAGGCGACGACGGGCAGCATCACCAGCGTGCTGGCCGCCGCGATGCGCCCCCATTCCCAGCCCGCATACTGGATGAAGTTCACGATCGCGACCGGCGCGGTGGAGGCGTTGGTGCGTGTCAGCACCAGGGCGTAGAAGAAGTCGTTCCAGGAGAGGATGAAGCAGAGCACCGCGGTGGCCGCCAGACCGGGCGCCGAGAGCGGCAGCGTCACGCGCAGGAAGGCCTGCCAGACGCCGCAGCCGTCGATCCAGGCGGCTTCCTCGAGCGCCGCCGGCACGCCCTCGAAGAATCCCTGCATCATCCAGATCACCAGCGCGAGGTTGAAGGTGAGATAGACCAGGATGAGGCCGAGCTGCGTGTCGATCAGGCCGAGATGGCGGTAGGCGAGGAAGAAGGGAATGGTGAAGGCGATGGGCGGCGCCATGCGGGTGGCCAGCACCCAGAGCGCGATGCCCCGCCGCCGCCGGAATCGGGCCCGGGCCAGCGCGTAGGCCGCCGGCACGCCGAGCAGCAGCGCCAGCCCCGTGGAGGCCAGGCTGACGACAACCGAATTGAGGAAGGAACGCGGAAAGACGCCGCCCCACAGCGCGCCGTAATGCTCGAGCGTCGGGGCGAAGGCCAGGTCGCTGCCGAAGATGTCGGCGTTCGGCCGGAACGACATCTGCACCAGCCACAGGAAGGGGAACAGCACGAGGCCGAGCAGCAGGAGCGTCGCCGCGTCGCCCAGCGCCTGGCGGTGCCGCGCGATCCAGCCGGGGCGGCGCATCGCCGCGCGTTCAGCCGCCACGGTCGTCGGTCCCGCCCAGCAGCCGGTCGATCATCCAGGACAGCAGGAACACCGCGATGACCATCACCGTCGCGATCGCGCTGGCGTAGCCCCAGAGCGAGAAGTTGAAGGCCTGCGTGAAGGCATAGAAGTTCGTCACCGTCGTCGCATCGCCGGGACCGCCGCCGGTCAGCACGTAGATCAACGGGAAGGCCTTGATCGAATCGATCAGCCGGAACAGCGCCGCCACCACGAGGGTCGGCGCGATGAAGGGCAGCAGCACGTGCCGGAAGAGCTGGAGGTCGTTCGCCCCGTCGATCCTTGCGGCCTCGACCGGCCCTTCGGGCACCATCTGCAGCGCCGCCAGCGCCATCAGCATGGTGAAGGGGAACCACTCCCAGGTTTCCACCACCACGATTGCCCAGAGCGCGAAATGCGGATCGGTGATCAGCGGCGGCACCGGCAGGCCGATCCAGGCCAAGAAGCGGTGGAAGGGGCTGATGTCCACCGTGTACATCACGCGCCACAGGATGCCGACCGCGATGGGCGGCAGCACCATCGGGATCAGGAACAGGGTCCGCGCGGCCTCGCGCAGCCGCCCGCCGCCATGCAGCAGCAGCGCCACGCCAAGGCCCATGAGGATCTGCAGCACCACGGTCGCCGCCGAGAGCTGCACCTGTAGCCAGGCCGAGCGGTGGAATCGGTCGTCCTCCAGCAGTTCGCGGTAGTTGAAGGAAGGCTCCGAGAAGTCCCACGCCGTGCCCGGCATGGTCAGGTTCAGCGGCGTGAGCGAGGTGACGACGAGATAGAGCGCGGGACCCGCCGTGATGAGGCCAAGCACCATCAGCGCCGGCAGCAGCATGGTCTGGAAGGCGCGCCGCCGCGCACCGTTCCAGCCCGCGGCGGAGATGGTCATCAGAAGCGCACGCCGGCCCGCCGCAGGTCGGCGATGGCGTTGCGCTGCGCCTGCTGAAAGGATTCGCGCGCCCCCATCTGCCCTGCCACCACGCGCTCCATCGCCTGGTTGATCTGCGTATTGACCTGCGGATAGACGTGCACGGTGCGATAGGCCATGTGGCCCTGCGCGGCGGTTGCCAGCGTCTCGCCGAAGATGCGCGTGGTGTCCACGCCGTTGATCGTCATCCTCTCGCGCAGCATGGCGGATCCGGCGATGGAGGTCCGCGTGACGGAGCCGTAGCCCTTCTCGCTCACCATGCGCGTCAGCAGTTCCTTCGAAAGCGACCAGCGGATGAACTCCCAGGCCGCGTCCTTGTGGCGGGCGCCGGCGGGGATGCCCCAGCCATGCGAGGAGATGCTCGGGAAGCGGCCGCGCGGGCCGGCGGGGACCAGGCCGAAATTCACCGTCCCGCGCGTGCGGACCCCGGCCTCGCCCAGCTGCATCAGGTAGGCGTGGTTGTGCGGCGCGTAGTTGACGCGGCCGAGCCGCATGGCGTTCGTCACCGCGTCGAAGTTGAATCCCACCGCCTGCGCCGGCCCATAGCTTCGCAGCAGCCTGGCCAGGAACTCCGCGGCCTGCACGAATTCCGGGGTGTCCAGGGTGGGAAAGAGGTCGTCGGGCGGGTTGCGGAACACGTTGCCGCCGAAGCCCTGCACGAAGGGGATCAGCGTCCAGCCATAGATGTTCTCGGCGATGAAGCCGGCCACCTCTTCGCGGTTGTGCACCGCGGCCACCGCGCGTTCCAGATCCTCGAAGGTGTCGGGCATGGCGGTGAAGCCGGCCGCGCGGAACAGATCGAAGCGCGCCGCGCCGGCGATCAGCGCGTCGGCCGTCCAGGGCACGGCGTGGACGCGCCCCTGGCGGTCGCGCATCGGCTGCACGGTGCCGGGGTTGAAGTCGGTGAAGTCCCAGTCGGGCGGCGTGCGGTTCGGATCGTTGATGTAGCCGTCGAGCGGGGTGAACCAGCCGGCGCCGATCCAGCGGCTGGTGTAGATGAAGGTGATGTTCAGCACGTCGAAGGCCGAACCGCGCGTGGAGAGTTCGAGGTCGGCGCGCTGGTTGTAGATGGCGAAGCCGGGCGTATCGTAGACCACGCGGATGCCGGTGGCCTCGGTGAATTCCGGGATGTAGTCGGCGAGGAAGCGCGAATAGGGCGCGGCCCAGCAGGCGACGTTGATCGTCGTGCCCTGGAAGGGCCGCGATCCCTGGGCGTGGGCGGGCAGCGGCAGCAGCGCGGCGGCCGCCAGCAGGCGGCGCCGCGGCAGGCGAAAGGCGGGCATGGCGATCCTTCCCTTCTCGGTCCCGGGTGTGCGGTTCATGCGGCCGTTCCCGGCGCGATCGGGCGGCTACCTGGCATAGTCGTGGGCCTCGCCGGGCGGCGGCGAATAGCCGATGTCGCCGCGCGCCAGCACCGCCGCGCGGCCGCCCGCCGCGTCCAGCAGGGCGCGCTGGCGGGACCGGGCGCGCGCATCGGCTTCGGCCGGATCGCAGTGCCGTCGCAGCGCCGCCTGCATCTCCGCCAGCACGGGCGCATGGGCGGGGGAGGCGGCGAGGTCGTGCAGTTCCTCCGGATCGGCCTGCAGGTCGAACAGTTCGGGCGGCATGCCGCCTTCATGATGCACGAGCTTCCAGCGCGACGTGCGGAGCATGAAGATGCCCCGGCGCGAGCCGGTCGCGTGGTATTCCGAGAGCACCTCGCGGGCCGGGTCGGGCGCGGTGAGCGGCACGCCGCCCATCGCCGGCGGCACCCAGATGCCGAGCAGGCCGAGGATGGTCGGGGCGATGTCGAGCAGGCTGACCGGCGCCGGCCAGACGCGCCCGGCGGGCAGGCCCGGCCCGGCGAGGATCAGCGGCACTCCGACCGCTTCTTCGTACATCGTGGACTTGCCCCAGACCCCGCGCGCGCCGAGGTTGTCGCCGTGGTCGGAGGCGTAGATCACCGCCGTCCGCCCGGCCTCGCCCGAAGCGTCGAGCGCCGCGAGGATCCGGCCGATATTCGCGTCCAGGTAGCCGACCAGGCCCAGATAGCCGGCGATGCCGCGCCGCACCGCCTCCGGCCCGTCGAAGTAGCGGTCGTAGTCCAGGTTGGCGGCATAATGCGCGAGATGCGGATGGCGCGGCCGCGCATCGGGCGCGTGGAGCTTCGGCAGCGGCAGCGCGGCGCGCTCCACGGCGTCGTAGAAGGCGGCGGGCGCGGTCAGCGGGAAATGCGGCGCCACCAGGGAGACGAACAGCACCCAGGGCTTGCCCACGGTCTGCCGCCCCTCCTGCAGCAGCCAGGCCTCGGCGGCCTCGGTGATGCGGCGGTCATAACGAGTGTAGGCGCTCTCGCCCGGGCCGGCCATGGCGGCGAGTTTCGCCGCCCCCGGGCGGGGCAGCACCTCCTCGCGCAGCAGGCCGAGCAGGTCGCCGAGCCCATCGGGGACGTGCATCGGCACGATCTCCTCGGTGAAGCCGTGGTCGCGGCCGCCGCCCTTGAAGTGCAGCTTGCCGATCGACACCACGCGATGGCCTGCCGCGCGCACCAGGTGGTGCCAGCTCGGCACGCTGCCGTCATAGGGATCGGCGTTGCACCAGAAGCCCGCGCGGTGCAGCGGCTGCCCGGTGGCGAGTGCCGCGCGTGCCGGCACGCAGATGGGCGAGGGCGTGCAGGCGGCGGCGAAGCGCGTGCCGCGCGCGGCCAGCGCGTCGAGGTTGGGCGTGCGGACATGCGGGCTGCCCGCGCACCCCATGTGCCGCGCGCCGTGCTCGTCCGACATCAGCACGAGGATGTTGGGCAGCCGGCTCATGCGCGGAAGCGGTCCAGCGCGGTGCGGTCCACCTCGATGCCGAGCCCCGGGCCGGTCGGCACCGCCACTACGCCGCCCATGTGCTCGATCGGCTGGGTCAGCACCGCCTGGCGCAGCGGATGCTCTGAGCGGTCGAACTCCAGCAGCGGCTCCTCGGGGAAAAGGCCGGGCGGATTGTGCGGGATCACGGCGAGCCATTGCAGCGCCGCGGCCAGCGCCACGCCCGTGCCCCAGACATGGGGGTTGCAGCGCAGCCCGAAGGCGGCGGCCATGTCGGAGATCTTGCGGCATTCGCTGATGCCGCCGGCCGCGGCGATGTCGGGCTGGAGGATGTCCACCGCGCGGGGCTCGGCCATCAGCGCCCGCATGCCGAAGCGGGTGAACTCGGCCTCTCCGCCGGCGATGGGGATGGACAGCGCGCGCCGCACCTCGCGATAGCCGGCTAGGTCCTCGGGCGGCACCGGCTCCTCGAACCAGCCGATGTCGAGATGCTCCACCGCGCGGCCGTAGCGGATGGCGGCGGTGGCGTCGTAGGCGTGGTTCGCATCCACCATCAGCCCGATGCCGGCGCCGATCTCGGCGCGCACGGCCTTCGTCATGGCGATGTCGTGGGCCACGCCGAAGCCGGTCTTGAGCTTCATGGCGCGGAAGCCCTCGGCGGCGTAGCCGGCGGCCTCCTCGCGCAGGTAGCGCTCATGGTCGTCGCGCCGGCGGCGATAGAGGCCGGTGGCATAGGCGGTGACGCGGTCGCGGATCGGGCCGCCGAGCAGGCGGTGCACCGGCTCCCCCAGCACGCGGCCGCGGATGTCCCACAGCGCGATGTCCACCGCCGACAGCGCCTCGATCGCCAATCCCTTCTGCCCGTGGTCGCGCAGGCGGTTGTAGAGGTCCTGCCAGATCGCCTCGGTCGCCATGGCGTCGCGGCCGACCAGCAGCTCGCCGTAGAAGGCGGCGACCGGCGCGGTCAGCCGGGCCGGGCCATAGGCCTCGCCCCAGCCGGTCACGCCGTCCTCGGTGGTGATCTCGACCAGCATGGCGCCGCGCCGGTCGTACCAGGCCTGGGAATAGGCGAAGGGTTCCTTCAGCGGCGCCTCCAGCACATGGGTGCGGAGGGCACGGATGCGGGTGCTGCGGGGCATGGCCTTCACTCCACCCGGGCGCCGGAGGCGAGGACGAGGGCGCGCCACTTCGCCGCCTCGGCGCGGATGAAATCGGCCAGCCCGTCCGGCCCGGCCGGCATCGGCGTGAAGCCCTGCGCGACGAGCCGCGCGCCGAGCGCCGGATCGGCCAGCGCCGCCAGCACCGCGCCCGAGAGGCGCGCGACGGCGGCCGGCGGCATGGCGGCGGGGCCGACGAGGGCGAACCAGACCACCGCCTCGTAGCCGGGCAGCCCGGCCTCGGCCATGCTCGGCACCTCGGGCAGCAGCGGCGCGCGCGCGGCGCTGCTCACCGCCAGCGCGCGCAGCCGGCCGGCCTGGATGTGGCCGAGCGTCGGCGGGATGCCGATGAAGCCGAGCTGCACCGTGCCGGCCAGCAGATCCACGACCGCCGGCGCGCCGCCGCGATAGGGCACGTGCACGATCTCGAGCCCGCCCGCCATGCTGCGGAACATCTCGCCGCCCAGATGCTGCGGCGTGCCGATGCCGGTCGAGGCGTAGGCGAGCGTGCCGGGGCGCGCGCGGGCCAGCGCGATCAGCTCCGCCACATCCCGCGCCGGCACCGAGGGATGGGCCAGCAGCAGGAAGGGGAAGGAGGCGAGGCGCGCGACCGGGGCGAAGTCGCGCTGCGGATCGAAGGGCAGGTTGCGGTAGAGGCTCGGGTTGATGGCGAGTTGCGCGGCATCGGCCAGCAGCAGCACCGAGCCGTCCGGCGTGGCGCGTGCCACCACCTCGGCGGCGATGTTGCCGCCGGCGCCGGCGCGGTTCTCGATCACCACCGTCTGCCCGAGCTCGGCCTGCACGCGCTCGGCCAACGCACGGGCGAGCAGATCGGCGCCGCCGCCGGCCGGGGCGGGAACCAGCCATCGCTGCGTCTGCGCCGCCGCCGGGGCGGTGGGCAGCAGCAGGGCGAACAGCAACAGCACGAGAAGCCGCATGGACGTTCCTCCGGGCCGCGGCGTGGCGCGGCGATTCAGCCTAGGCACGCCATCCCCTGCGGGTGAAATATGAATTTGAACACCATTGAGACGGAATGGATATCAATGGATCTCCGCCGACTGCGCTACTTCCTCGCCGTCGCCGAGGACCTGCATTTCGGCCGCGCCGCCGCACGACTCGGTCTGGCCCAGCCGCCGCTCAGCCAGCAGATCCGCGCCCTGGAGGCCGCGGTCGGCGCGCCGCTGTTCGAACGCAGCAGCCGCCGCGTCGCCCTCACCCCCGCCGGCGCGGCGCTGATCGGCCCGGCGCGCGCCGCCCTCGCCGCCGCCGCCGCCGGGCTCGAGGCCGCGCGCCGCGCGGCACGCGGCGAGGGCGAGCCGGTGGTGATCGGCTTCCTCCATTCCCTGGCCTACACGCTGCTGCCGCGCCTGCTGCCGGCGTTCCGCGACCGCCATCCGGCGGTGCCTGTCGCGTTGATGGAGATGGATGCCGCGCAGCAATGCGAGGCGCTGTCGGCCGGCCGGGTGGATGTCGGACTGCTCCGTCCGCCGATCGGCCACCCCGCGGTGGAGACTGCGCCGCTGCTGGCCGAGCCCTTCGTGGTCGCCCTGCCGGCGGGCCATGCGCTGGCCGGGCGGCGGCGCATCACGCCGCTGCTGCTGGATGGCGCCGCGATGGTGCTCTATCCGCCCGAGGCGCCGCCGCAGGGGTTTGCGCAGGTGCTGCGCCCCTGGTTCGACGCGCATGGCATCCTGCCCTGCCGCGCGCAGGAGGCCCGCACTCTGCACACGGCGGTCGGGCTGGTCGCGGCCGGGATCGGGCTGGCGCTGGTGCCGGCCTCGGTCGGGCGGCTCGGCGTGCGCGGCGTGGTGTTCCGCCCGCTGGCGGCCGAACCGCCACAGGCCGAGGTTTGGCTCGCCTGGCGGCGCGGCGAGAAGGCCGCAGGCGTGCTCGCCTTCCGCCGCCTGGCCGCCGATCTGCTGCCTGGACCGCGCGGCGGGGCGGCTTCGGCATCCCGCTGATTGGTTATCGAAAGAATTATTGACAATTTCTCCCGGCGCCTGGAACCTGCCCCACGCCGCGCGGCATCCGTCGGCGCGAAAGGGGAGGAAGGCCGGATGAGGACGCTTCGTCGCCGCGCGCTCGGCGCGGCTTTCGCAGGCACCGCGCTGCTCGCCGCGGGCTTCGGCCTCACGCCCGCGCGGGCGCAGGCGCAGGAGACCACGCTCTGGTCGCACTGGGCGGCGGAGCAGCCGAAGCGCCAGTTCGTCGAGGAGGCGATCCGCCGCTTCCAGGCCGCCAATCCCGGCGTGACCGTCCGCACCACCTGGTACGAGAAGAACGCGCTCTACGCCGCGCTGCGGACCGCGCTGCGCGCCGGCCAGGGCCCCGACGTGTTCTATGCCGAGCCCGACCAGGTCGAATACGTCCAGAACAACTTCCTGCTCGACCTCTCCCAGGGCATCAACTGGAACAACGTCGAGCCCTGGGCGCGGCAGATCTGGACGCACAATGGCCGTGCCTATGGCCTGCCGCTCGAGGCCTGGACGGTCGAGATGTATGTCAACACGCGCCTGCTGCAGGAACTCGGCGGCAGCGTGCCGCCCTCCCTCCAGCATTCGCAGGCCGAGTTCCTCGACCTGGTCCGGCGCGCCCGCGCGCGCAACATCGTGCCCGTCTCGGCCGGTGTCGGGGACCGCCCCTTCCCGGGGGCCTTCCTGACGCATGAGACGCTGCTGATGCGCCTCGGCATGCAGGATTACGGCCGCCTTCTGGCGGGCGACCTGCGTTGGGACGATCCGCGCGTGGTGGAGAGCCTGCGCTTCGTCCGCAGCCTGGTGGAGGCGCGCGCCTTCCCGCCGGGCGTCGCGACGATGCAGCTCGGCCAGAGCCACACCTACTTCCACACCAATCCCGGGACGCTCTTCTTCCCGATGGGGTCCTGGTACACCTCGCGCGCCTTCAATCCGCCGAACCAGGGCGGGCAGCCCGCCGATTTCCCGCTCGGCGTGATGCGCCTGCCCGCGCCCGAGAACGCGGCCTGCCCGCGCTGCCGCACCATCGCGGTCGGCGGCAGCTACGTGGTGAACGCGCGCACCCGCCACCCCGACGCCGCGCGCGCCTTCCTCAACGCCTTCACCACGCCCGAGATGGGCAATCTCTGGCTGCGCGACGTGATGGTGCAGACCGGCATCAAGGCCGATGCCAGCCGGATCGAGGGGCCGCGCGCCGGCTACTTCCGCCAGCTCGCGGCCGCCAACGAGGGCTCGGACTACTTCTTCGGCATCCCGCTGCAGGTGCTGCAGGGCCGCGCGCGCGACGCCTTCACCCAGGTCGTCAACACCGCCTTCATCTCCGGCCAAGTGAGCGTGGAGGAGGTGGTGCGGCAGATGAACGCCGCCCAAGGGGCGCGATGACGGGCGCGATGATGGGCGCGATGACGGGCGCGATGACCGGCGCGGCAGGGCGCGCGTGAGCGCGACGACCGGCGCCGCGGCCGTCCCGGCCCCCGCCGCCGCGCGCCCCGCACGGCCGGCCGAGCGCCCGGCCTGGGCGGCGATCCTGCCCTTCCTGCTGCCGGCGGCGGTGTTCTACCTCGGCCTCACCGCCTATCCCGTGGTGCGGACCATCTGGAACTCCGTCCACGAGGTGCTGCCCGCTGGCGATGCCTTCGTCGGCGCGGCGCACTACGCCGAGCTCTGGCTGGACGAGACCTTCTGGCGCGCGGTGCGCAACACGCTCACCTGGGCGGTCGCCGCGCCGCTGCTCGAGGTGAGCATCGCGCTGCTGCTGGCGCTCGCGCTCTACGCCCGCGTGCCGGGCGCGCGGTTCCTCCGCATCGCCTGGTTCACGCCGGTGCTGATGAGCTACGTGGTCGTCGGCATCATCTGGGCCTGGATCTACAACTACGACTGGGGCGCGGTGAACGTCGCGCTGCGCGCCCTGGGGCTGGACGACTGGGCGCGGCCCTGGCTCGGCACCACCGCCACCGCGCTGCCGGCGCTGATCGTCGTCACCACCTGGATGTGGACCGGCTTCAACATGGTCGTGCTGCTGGCCGCGCTGCATTCCCTGCCGTCGGAGGTGATGGAGGCGGCCGAGCTGGACCGCTGCGGCTGGGCCGCGCGGCTGTGGCACGTGATCATCCCGCTGGTGCGGCCGACCATCCTCAACCTTCTCGTCCTGTCCTTCGTCGGCAAGATGAAGATCTTCGACCTGGTCTGGATCGCCACCAAGGGCGGGCCGCTGTGGAGCACGGAGACGGTTTCCACCTACACCTACAAGCGCGCCTTCGAGTGGAGCACCTTCGACCTCGGCTATCCCTCCGCCATCGCGACCGTCTGGTTCGTGATCGTCATGGCCGGCGTCGGCCTGCTGACCTGGGCGCTGCGGCAGCGCCAGAGGCTGGAATACTGATGGCCGCGCGCGTCCTGTCCCGCGCGGCGGTCATGCTGCTGATCGTGCTCTGGACCGCCTTCGCGGCCGGACCGCTGGCCTGGGTGGCGGTGATCAGCCTGCGCTCGACCAGCGAGTTCCTGCGCGATCCCTACGGCCTGCCCGAGGCCTGGCGCTTCGACAAATACGTCACCGCCTGGACCAGCAGCGGCTACGATCTCTACTTCGCCAATTCGCTGGTGGTCGTGCTCTCGGCCGTCGCGATCGTCACCGTGGTCGGCGCGATGGCGGCGCACTGCCTCGCGCGCTACCGCTTCCCGGGCAACCGCGCGGTCTATTTCCTGATCTTCTCCACCATCGTGCTGCCGCCGCAGATCACCATCATCGCGCTGTTCCAGACGCTGGCGAATCTCGGCCTCTACGACACGCGGATCGGGCTGATCCTGGTCTATGCCGCGGTGCAGCTGCCGCTGACCGTCTACATCCTGGAAAGCTTCTTCGCGCGCATCCCGGCCGACCTGTTCGATGCGGCGCGGATCGACGGCTATTCCGAATGGGCGGCCTTCTGGAAGGTGGCCTTCCCGGTGGCGATGCCGGCCATCGCCACCGTGGTGATCCTCAACAGCATCCTGCTGTGGAACGAGTTCCTCTACGCCGTCGTGCTGATCGCCGACGACGCCAGGCGCACGCTGCCGCTCGGGATCCAGAAGTTCATGGGCGACCAGCTCGAGGATTACGGGATGATCGCGACGGGGCTGATGATCGCGATCATCCCGGTGGTGCTGGTCTATGCCTTCTTCAGCGAGAAGCTGATCCAGGGCATGACCGCGGGCGCGGTGAAGTAGCAGATGGCGACCGTCACGCTCCGCGGCCTCGGCAAGCGCTACGAGCCCGCCTTCGGGCGCGGCGCGCGGGACGGCACCGCGCCGGCCGTGCAGGACGTCACGCTCGACGTCGCCGATGGCGAGTTCTTCGTCCTGCTCGGCCCCTCGGGCTGCGGCAAGTCCACCACGCTCCGGATGATCGCCGGCCTGGAATCCATCACCGAGGGCGAACTCGCGATCGGCGGGCGCCGCATGAACGAGGTGCCGGCGCGCGACCGCGACATCGCCATGGTGTTCCAGTCCTACGCGCTCTATCCGCACATGTCGGTCCACGACAACATGGCCTTCGGGCTGCGCCGCCGCGGCCTGCCGAAGGCCGAGATCGCCCGCCGCGTGCAGGAAGCCGCCGACATCCTCGGGCTCGGCCCCTATCTGGCGCGCCGCCCGCACGCGCTGTCGGGCGGGCAGCGGCAGCGCGTCGCGGTCGGGCGCGCCATCGTGCGCGACCCCGAGGTGTTCCTGTTCGACGAGCCGCTCTCGAACCTCGACGCCGCGCTGCGCGCCTCCACCCGGCAGGAGCTGTCGCGCCTGCACCGCCGGCTCGGCGCCACGATGATCTACGTCACCCACGACCAGGTCGAGGCGATGACCATGGCCGGCCGCATCTGCATCATGGACCATGGCCGCGTCGCGCAGCTGGGCGCGCCGCTCGAGGTCTATCGCCGGCCGGCCACCACCTTCGTCGCGGGCTTCCTCGGCAGCCCGCCGATGAACCTGCTGCCCGCGGCCGTCGCATCGGGCGCGATCCGCCTCGGAGGGGCCGTCCTCCCGGCGCCCTTTCCGCTGCCGGAGGGGCCCGTGACCATCGGCATCCGCCCCGAGGATCTGGAGATCGCCGATGACGGCGCGCTCCGCGGCGAGGTGGTCGCCGTCGAACCCCTCGGCGCCGAGACGATCCTGGGCCTGCGGCTTCCCGGCGTGGAACGCGACCTCCTGGTGCGCGCGGGCCGCAACGCCGCCGCCTCGCTCGGGGATCGGCTCGGCCTGCACGCCCCGCCCGCGGCGCTGCACGTCTTCGAGGCGGCGAGCGGCCGCCGGATCGAGCCCGAAGGAGCCACCGCATGATGATCCGACGACGCGCCACGCTGGGCCTCGCGGCCCTCGCGCCCCTCGCCGCCTTCGCGCAGGAAGGCTGGCCGCGCCAGCCGCTCCGCATCCTGATCCCCTTCGCGCCGGGCGGCGTGCCGGACATCGCCGCGCGGCTGCTGGCGCCGGGCGTGCAGGCGGCGCTCGGCCAGCCGGTGCTGGTGGAGAACCGCCCGGGCGGCGCCGGCACCGTGGCGGCCGAGGCGGCGGCGCGCGCCGCGCCCGACGGCCATACGCTGCTGATGACCACGGCCAGCACCCAGGCCATCGCGCCGGCGCTGTTCCCGGCGCTGCGCTACGATCCGGTGCGCGACCTCGCGCCCGTCGCCTTCATCGCCCGCGTGCCGCATGTGCTGCTGGTGCCGCCCGCGCTGAACCTGGCGACGGTGCAGGATCTGGTCGCGCTGCTGCGGCGCGAGCCGGGGCGGCACAACTTCGCCTCCTCCGGCGTCGGCGCGCCGCCGCATCTGGCGGGCGAGCTGTTCCGGATGCAGGCGGGCGTGGAGGCGACGCATGTGCCCTATCGCGGCTCGGCCCCGGCGCTGACCGACCTCGTCGCCGGCCGCGTCACCTATCTGGTGGACGCGCTGCCGCCGGCCCTTCCCTTCATCCGGGACGGGCGGCTCATCGCGCTCGGCGTCGGCACGCGGCAGCGCGCGCGCCTCGCGCCCGATCTCGCGACCATCGCCGAACAGGGCCTGCCCGAATTCGAGAGCTACACCTGGGCCGCGCTCTATGCGACCGGCGGCAGCCCGGCCGCGGCGGTGGCCCGGCTCAGCGAGGCGGTGCGCGCCGCCGCCGCCGCGCCCGAGCTCGCCGCCCGCTTCGCCGAACTCGGCTACGAGGGGCCGGCGACGGGCCCGGCCGAGCTCGCCGCCATCCAGGCGGAGGAGGCGCGCAAATGGGGCGAGGTGATCCGCCGCGCCGGCATCCGCCCCGAGACCTGACGCAGGACGAGACCATGGCCGAGGCCCCGACACTGACGATCCGCCGCGACTGGCCGCGGCCCGACGCGGCGCAGCTTGCCGCGTTCAGGGACGCGCCCACCGGCTGGGTGGTGGACGCGCAGGGCCGCCGCGGCGCCCTGCACCACGGCATCCGCCTGCTGACGAAGACGAGCCGCATCCTCGGCACGGCCCTGCCCGTGTGGTCGCGCGGCCGCGACAACCTGGCCCCCTATGCCGCGCTGGCCTTCGCCAGGCCGGGCGATGTGCTCGTCATCGCGACCGAGGCGTACGAGGCGGCTTCCGTCACCGGCGACATCATGGTCGGCATGGCGCGCAATGCCGGCATCGCCGGCGTGGTGACCGACGGCATGGTGCGCGACGTGCCGGGCCTCGACGCCGTCGGCATCCCGGTCTTCGCGTGCGGCGTCTCGCCGAATTCGCCGCAGAAGGACGGCCCGGGGACGATCGGCCTGCCGGTCGTGCTCGGCGGGCTCGCCGTGCACGCCGGCGACCTCATCCTGGCCGATGGCGATGGCGTGGTGGTGGTGCCGCGCGAGGCGATCGGCGCGGTCGCCGCCGGGCTCGCGGAGGTGCGCGCGAAGGAAGCGCAGATGGACGCCGCCGTGCAGGCCGGGGCGAAACAGCCCGGCTGGCTGGCCGAGCGCCTCGCCCGCCCCGACATCCGCGTCCTGGACTGAGCCGCCATGCCGAAGGTGGCCTATTGGAGTCACGGCACGCCCGAGCTCTACGCCCTGTTGCGCCGGCTCTGCCCGCCCGGGCTCGAGCTGCTGACGCTGGCCACCGGGGAGGAGGCGGAACGGCTGGCACTCGTCGCCGAGGCCGAGGCGGTGGTGGTGGCGGCCACCCGCTTCACCGAGGCGCATCTGGCCGCCGCGCGGCGCCTGCGGCTGGTGCAGCACCAGGGCGTCGGCTGGCAGGACACGGTGGCCTGGCAGGGCCTCGCGGCGCGTGGCATCGCGCTGGCCACGACACCGGAGGGCACCACGGGCCCGGTGGCGGAGATGGCGGTGCTGCTGGCGCTGGCCGCGCTGCGGCGGCTGCCCTTCGCGGATGCCGAGCTGCGCCGCGGCCAATGGCATGTGAACGCGCTGCGCCCGGTCTCGCGCAGCCTGGCGGGGCGTGTCGTCGGCTATGTCGGCTTCGGCCGCATCGGCCAGGCGGCCGCCGCGCGCTTCGCCGCCTTCGGCACCGACGGCCTCTATTTCGACCCGGCGCTCGTGCTGCCGCCCGAGCAGGCGGCGCGGCTCGGCGTGCGGCGCGCGGCCAGCCTCGAGGCGCTGCTGGCGGAGGCCGAGATCGTCTCGCTGCACCTGCCGGTCACGGCAGCCACGCGCAACATCCTGGACGCGGCGGCGATCGCCCGCATGCGGCCCGGCGCCGTGCTGGTCAACACCGCGCGCGGCGGGCTGGTGGACGAGGCGGCGCTCGCCGAGGCGCTGCGCTCCGGCCACCTGCTCGCCGCCGGCCTCGACGTGTTCGCGCAGGAGCCGCCGCCGGCCGACCATCCGCTGCTCGGCCTGCCGAACGTGGTGCTGACCCCGCATATCAGCGCCGGCACGCGCGACGCCTTCGAGGAGAAGCTCTCCGCCGCGCTGGACAACGTGGCGGGCTTCCTCGCCGGGCGGCCGCTGCGCCATCCTGTGGCGCTGGCCGGCGTGGCGGCCTGACCCGCGTCACGCCGCTGCCGCGGCGCCCGCGTCACGCCGCTGCCGCGGCGCCCGCGTCACGCCGCTGCCGCGGCGATGCCCAGCACGCGCCCATAGGCCCGCTTGGCAAAGCTGGTATGGCCGATGCAAAGGCGGACCAGCGCCTCCCGGTCGGCGCGGCGCAGCGCCTCCAGCATCGCGCGGTGCTCGTCGCGCGCCTGGCGCGCCAGGGCCGGGTCGGCCATCGCGTGGCAGCGGAAGGCCAGCGAAAGGCGGGCATGGTCGCGGATGGTCGCGGCGAGGTGGCGGTTGCCGCAGGCGGCGAACAGCGCCTCGTGGAAGCGGTCGTTCTCGGCATGGATGGCCGAGAGGTCGCCGCGCTCCACCGCGGCCGCATGCGCCGCCTCGATCGTGGCCAGGCTCTCCAGCAGGGCGGGCGGAGGCGGCAGGGGGATGCGCCTTGCGGCCGCCGCGTGCAGCATCTCCCGCACCTCGGTGATCTCCTCCACCTCCTCGGGGGAGAAGCTGCGGACCTGCGCGCCGCGGTTCGGCAGGTGCACCACCAGCCCCTCCCGCGCCAGCGCCTGCAGCGCCGCCCGCACCGCGTGGCGCGTGGCGCCAGTCCGCGCGATCACCTCGTCCTCGACCAGCCGTTCCCTCGGGAGGAGGCGCCCGAAGACGATCTCCTCGCTGATCCGGCGCACCAACGCCTGGACGACATCGACTGATCGGCCCCGCTTGTCCATGTAGGCAGCCTAGCATGAATCCGAGGCGCATCCGACTGGCATCGGCCTGCGTGGCGTTGCCGCGCCGCGGCGGTCAGCCGGCCACCGCCTGCCACCAGACGGCGGAAGCGCGATGCGCGCCGTGGCGGTGGAACATCGCCCTCGCTTTGCCGCGCGTGTGGATCGCGGTAATTTCGACATCATACTGATAGCAGCGCTGTCGTGCGGGCGGGGCGACCTGCCCTGAGAGGGCGTTCTGCCGGTCGACTCATCGGCTTGCACTCGCGGCCCCGCGCCCAGAGAATTTTGTTCCCCGGTTCCCACCGCTGCTGGCTACCGGTCGAGTCTGGGGCCGGAGCAGCTGCACGCGGCTGTTGCAGTTGGCCCCCATTCCCCCATCGGTTAGGCTACCGGTCACGGATCGCCGTCCTCGGTGTCGTTGCAGTTGGCCCCCATTCCCCCATCGGTTAGGCTACGACCTTCCCCAATTTCCTGAATATACAGGAGAAAAGGGCGGGTCGGGCCGGCCGAATCATGTCCATCAGAACAGCATCGGCTGATCAGGTGGTTAGCGTCCGCGGATGTGGTGGAAATTTGCTGAGGGTTGCGGGTGGGATCGGGCC
>VFQP010002122.1_pt1 | contig 23198 bp, 22 predicted proteins | sample 3512351 | NCBI WGS metagenome assembly VFQP01 (sample SAMN10412372, study PRJNA504923) | tailings metagenome | isolation source: Relicate 1 Philex TSF1 revegetated site | place: Philippines: Tuba, Benguet | collected 2017-08-29
CGAATTACGAATTACGAATTACGAATTACGAATTACGAATTACGAATTACGAATGATCTTCCTTAATAACGGGAAACTTTAATTCGGCATTAGGAATTCGGAACTCGTAATTTTCTATTGGTTCTTCAACGATTCCTTAATCTCCTTCATAAAGTCGGAAGCGAACACAAAATCATTGATTTCTTTATTGTCCGTTGTAATGATCGATTTGCGGTCGCCCTGCCACCAATTCTGACCTTTGTTAATGAAAACAACGTTGTCGCCGATTTCAATGACCGAGTTCATATCGTGTGTAATCACAATGGTTGTGATTTCGTATTCATAGGTGATTTCACGAATCAGGTTATCAATGATAATGGAAGTCTGCGGATCCAATCCTGAGTTCGGCTCATCACAAAACAGGTATTTCGGATTCATGGAAATAGCGCGTGCAATTGCGATTCGTTTCTGCATTCCCCCGGAACATTCTGCCGGGTACAGTTTATTTCTTCCGGCCAGATTTACACGTTCCAAACAAAAATTCACCCGGTCGAGCATTTCCTTTTTACTCATCTTGGTAAACATCGTCAGCGGGAACATGATGTTTTGCTCCACCGTCATCGAATCAAAAAGTGCTGAACCCTGGAATAACATCCCGATTTCCTGGCGAATCTCTTTTCGTTGTAAACGATCCAGTTTCGTGAAATCTCTTCCGTTGTAAAGAATTTGTCCCGAATCAACTTCGTGAAGTCCGACAATGCATTTCGCCAAAACAGATTTTCCCTGACCCGACTGACCGATGATCAGGTTTACTTTTCCTTTTTGGAAAGTTGTGCTAACGTCGTTCAGTACCTGATTCTCACCAAAGGTTTTATTGACATGGATAACTTCAATCATTACAACAAGAACATTTGAGTTAGGAAGAAATTGGCGATCAGAATGGCAACACTTGCACTTACAACAGCTTCGGTGGAAGATTTACCAACATCCAAAGCTCCGCCTTTTGTGTAATAACCTTTGTAAGATGCAATAGAAGTAATCAGGAATGCGAATACCACGGTTTTGGTCAACGCATAAACGATATCACTGTCCCTGTAAAAGAAGCGGATTCCGTAAACATATGTTTCCGTGGATGAAAGTCCGGAAAGCAATAAGGACAACCATCCGCCCATCAAACTCAACCCGATGGAGAAAATAATCAGGATCGGGAAGAAAACCATTGCCGAAGTGACTTTCGGAAGCACCAGGTAACTCAAAGAGTTTACACCCATGATTTCCAATGCATCAATTTGTTCCGTTACACGCATGGTTCCTACTTCCGAAGCAATGTTGGAGCCAACTTTTCCTGCTAAAATCAGGGAGATAATGGTCGGCGAAAACTCCAGGATGGTAGAAGAACGGGTAATGTAACCGATCGTGTAGGAGGGAAGCAGCGGATTGTCCATGTTTGAAGCGGTCTGCAAAGCAATTACAGCCCCCATAAAGGCAGACATCAATGCAACAATCGGAATCGACTTAACTCCAATCAGTTCCATTTCCTCAAAAAAACGCTTACGGAATATTCTCCATTTCTCTGGTTTCGAAAACACGATGTATAACATCATGAAATACTTACCAATGTTTTGTATAATCGCCATTTCGGATATAAAGTTAAAAAAATATGAATAGAGGAATTCAAAATTCAACATGTAAAAGTGAAATGATCCGGATGGACTTGATAATTGATCCTTACTAATTATCTATTACAAATTAGCAAGGAGCACTATTACAGGTTGAATTTTTCATTTTTGAATGGAGGATTATTCACCGCCCCGCATTCATAACTTGTTATATCACCTGGTACTTCGAAACGAAAAATGCCGTTCTTTTGCACAATTGGAATTGAAAGTGACGAAAAAGGAAAAATACGAACAGCAGTTGAAGGCTTATCTGCCGACCGGTTTCGAGTCGATGGTGGCGGATTTACTGTTGAGTCATCCGGTTCGTTTTGCAATCACCAACCCGCGGTCGACCAAGCTGGGTGATTATCGTGCTCCACAGCAAGGAGAAACTTTTCATCGTATTTCGGTCAACGGAAATCTGAACCGGTATAATTTCCTGATTACCACCTTGCATGAATTTGCGCACTTACGGGTGTATGTTCAATTCGGATTTCGGGTGAAACCGCATGGTGAAGAGTGGAAATCCGAATTCCGGAAATTGCTTTGGCCGGCTATTCAAACCGGGTTGTTGCCCCGGGATATTGAAATTGCCCTGATGACGAGTCTGACAAATATGAAAGCCTCTTCCTGCACGGATACACAGCTTTCCCGTGTGCTGCGGCAATACGACAAGCGCGAAGGCGGGGAGATTATATTAGAGGAAATTCCAAAAAATGCTACTTTTGTTTTGCAAGGAAAAACCTTTGTGAAAGGAGAGTTGAGGCGAACTCGTTTTTTATGTACGGAAGTACCTTCGAAACGCCAGTTTTTAATTCATTCGCTTGCAACAGTTCAACTTTTAGAAAACAACCATGAAGAATAATTATTGTGTGATCATGGCCGGAGGAATCGGAAGCCGGTTCTGGCCTATGTCAACTGCTCAGCGTCCGAAGCAATTTTTAGATGTGTTGGGGATTGGAAAATCTTTGTTACGCATGACGTTTGAGCGTTTGCTACACATTGCGCCGGCTGAGAATATTTACATTGTAACCAATGCAAACTATGCTTCATTGGTAAAAGAGCAGCTTCCGGAACTGACTGACGGGCAAATTCTGACCGAACCGGAAAGAAAAAATACGGCTCCTTGCATTACATATGCAGCTGCGAAAATTCATTCGATCAATCCGGATGCAACATTGATCGTTGCACCTTCGGATCACCTGATCTTAAAGGAAGATAAATTCACGGAAATTGTAAATACGGCGATCTCTACGGCAAATAAGGAAGATCGTTTGGTAACTTTGGGAATCAAACCGACGCGCCCCGATACCGGTTACGGTTACATCGAATTCATCGAAGACGGAGATATTCTTCCCGGCCAGGTGAAAGATGTAAAACACTTTACGGAAAAACCGAATCGAGAACTGGCTGAGATCTTTTTAAGAAGCGGAAATTACTATTGGAATTCCGGAATTTTCATCTGGCGCGCGAAAACGATTCTGAATGCTTTGGAGAAATTCAAACCGGAATTGTATCATTTGTTCACGGACCAATCTGAGAAGTACAATACGCCGGAAGAACAAGCGTATGTAAATGCTTCTTTCTCGGCATGTGAAGATATTTCGATTGACTTTGCTGTCATGGAAAATGCGAAAAATGTAGATGTCGTGTTATCCAATTTCGATTGGTCGGATTTGGGAACCTGGGGAAGTCTGTACACGCATTTGGAAAAGGATTACAACGGAAACGCAGTAATCGGAGATCATGTTCACATGATCAACTCCGAGAATTGTATCGTGAATCTTCCAAGCAACAAACTGGCATTGATCCAGGGCTTGCAGAACTATATCGTAGTGGAATCGGATAATATGCTGATGATTCTGAACCAGCACGACGAACAGAATTTGAAAAAATACATGTCTCCGATGGAGGAGTCAAGCCCGGAATTCTTTCCGAAATAGTAAAACCACATAGGAACATAGGTCACATAGTTTACAGAGAATTACATGCTATGTTTTCTATGTGAACTATTGTGGTTGAAAATAAACCACATAGGTACATAGGATACATAGTTGGATTGCTTTTACCAATTAGATGCTAAGCATTTTGTTTGCTATGTGATCTATGTGTTTTACTGTGGTTAAAATACACAAGGGATTGTCAATCGACAACCCCCTGATTTGTGTAAAGGATGGTGGTCTTTACGGTCTATTATTGTATTCGCGAAGTAAGTCGAAGTAGCTTAAAGTCTCCATGACAACCACTCCGCCGGTAGTATCTCCGTATTTTGCAGGAATTGCACCCGAATAAACCATGATGTAACCCAAAGCAGCGCTCGGCACGTTCTGAACATCATTCATTTTTACTCCGTCGATGTAATTAATAACGTCACCTTTACGCGCACCGCGGAACATCAATTCCCCGTCATCGGAAAGCTTCACATCGGAAGAAATCGCAGTAACCATTTGTTTCGCATCGAATTTAATCGGCATGTGTTTGATGTCTTTTGCAGTCAGTTTCACTTCCGGAGCAACTCCTGTTGTCAGCCTGTAAATCTGATTGGAAACGACTACGTCCGGAAGGATTTCAGTTGTAGTTTGAGCAACAATTCCGGTGTTTCCGAAACCGTCCGGGGAAACTTCTACCATTTGCGGTGCATAAGTCGTGTCGCCATCAAAGATGAAATAGACTTTGTATGAACCGGCGGGAACTGCTGAGATGCGGAATCTTCCGTCTTCGTCCGTTACGGCTTTAAAAACCTGGTCACCTCTGCTTGTTACAACAAATGCTCCGAATACCCCTTCTTTTTTATCCGGAGTTACAAACGTCCCGATGATATCCCCGAATGTATTTTGTGCGAAAGTCATTCCTGTCAGAAACAACGCTGCGATAAATGTGATTGTTTTCATGATTGAATTTTTAATTGATTTCTATAGAGATGTCGGGGGAAACAAAATTCCATAAGCAAAATGAAAAATAATTTCAGTTGTTAATTTTTTATTCACTGAGCGGACGCAACGTTAAAAAACATTTAATCAGAACTTAACCTAAATCGATTTTGTAACAACGTAGCTTTGCCGAAAAAAATTGATATGCGGCAAATTTTACTCATGATGTTGTGCTTTTTTACAGGATTCTACGGATTCGGACAAACAATCCATCCTTATTTACAGGCACCGACACCGAATTCTATCTATGTGAACTGGAAAACTGCTTCCGTTTCAACACCGACCATCGTTTATGGTACAACTGCTTCCACTTTGAATTCAACTGTAACTGGGGCTCAATCCCAATTCATGGATGGCGGATACAGCGGAACTTACTATTACAACACGGTTCAGATGATCAACCTGTTACCGAATACCAAATATTATTATAAGGTTATTTCCGGGACCGTATCTTCCGATACGCTTAGTTTTCGGACACTTCCTTTACCGGGGCAGGCAACAACATCCGACGGACATTTGCGCTTCCTGATTATGGGAGATAACCAGATAAATGCTTCCGGACGCTATGACACATTGGTGGCGAAAGCAAAGAAAAAGGTGTTTGAAAAATGGGGTGGAGAACCTTCTGATTTTCTTTCGCTGACATTCATGGTCGGTGACCAGGTGGATCTTGGAAACCTGGATCAATACGAGAACATTCATTTTAAAATGAACCGTGAACTTTCCGGGTATGTTCCGATCCAAACAACTGTTGGGAATCACGAAACATATGGTGCATTGGGAATGAATGCATATTATGCTCATTTTTATTTGGATCAGATGAATTACCAGGGAATCAGCTCGGGAACGGAGAATTATTATGCGATGCAGGCAGGAAATGTCCTGTTTATCAGTTTGAGTTCCGAGCACACAGGAAATGCGCAGTTTACCTGGCTGCAGCAAGTGATGAATGCTGCTGCGAACGATGCAACCGTGGATTGGGTATTAACCTTTAGCCACCGTCCGTATGAAGCAGAACAATATGTGGGTGATATTTCAGGCTGGGTAAAAAATACGGCGGTTCCGTTTTGTACCGGTTTTGATAAATACCTGATGCATGTAGGAGCACATCACCATTTATATGCCCGCGGTCAGCTGAAAGATGTTCCGGTGTATAATATTATTTCGGGTGGAACGGCATGGGATCAATATTGGGGACAATCTACCGAACAGGATTTTGACTACGTGCAAAAAACAATTCCGAATTGGTGTTATCAAATTGTGGATGTCGATGTAACAAACGGAAAAATTGATGTTGAAACTTACTCTGTAGGCAGCCCGATTATGTATGCCAATAATCAATGGAAAAATAATGAGTTGGTTGATTCGTTTCACCGATATAAAAACCAAGCAGCCCCAAATCAACCGGTCATCACTACCAACTTCGGAGATTCATTGCAGCTTCCTTTTACAATCGCCTCATCACCGTATGCTTCTTCAACAGCTGAATTGTTGAATAGTACGGAATTCCAGGTTTCACAGACAACGAACTTCAGTGTAACGGAATTGGACGTTTTGCGTGATTATGAAAATTTATACGGTCAGGCTCCCGGTCAGGCGGCAGATTCCACCCGGGATTTGAACGCGGGAGTCAATATTACGGAGTATACGATTGCTGCTGGGACACTTTCCAATGGAAAACACTATGTTCGTGTGCGTCACCGTGACCGTAACCTGGAATGGTCAAATTGGAGTGCGATCGACTCATTCCATGTTTACAATTCATTTGTTTCCGGTCCTTCATTGGCAATGGATTCCTCTGAATACAACCTGGGGTCTCCAATGATTGCTACTTATGCAAATGGTCCGGGAAACAATACCGATTGGATAGGTATTTACCACCTTGGAAACACGCCTGGAACGATTGCGTCTACAGCATGGCAATACTGTAGCGGAAGCAGCGGAACAATGAATTTCTCCGGGAATGCATTGACTCAGTCAGATATGTATTATGCCGCTTTTTTTGAATTGGACGGTTATTCTGAAATTGCTTCTCGGGATACATTTTACTACGGGAAAATTCCTGTAATTACTTCCGATACGAATGCGTACGCGATCGGTTCAACCATTCCGCTTTATATCGGAAACGCCCCGGCTGTTGCGGATTCGGTTGAGGTGATTAAAGTCGGACACACACATGGTGTTCAGCCCTCCGCTTATTGGGGAGCAATAAATCAAACTTCGGATACCATTCAATTAAATGGAATTCCTGAAGGATATTATGTGAGCCGTTATTATTTTAAGGGAGAATTCCTGGTTGGTGAACCGTTCTTTTTCTCAGTTGGAGATACGATTACAAGCCTGTGGATTGATCAACCGGTTTATGATTTGGGGCAGGAGATTGTTGCTACCTGGACGGATGCTCCCGGAATTGTGAAAGATTGGCTGGGAATTTACAATGAAGGAGATGAGCCGAATAGTGACCCCTTACTTTCTTATGCTTATTTCGGAGGTGTTGCATCCGGTACTAAAACATTAACGGATAGTTTATTACCGACTGCTGCAGGAGATTATTTCATTGTGATGTTTACAAATGATTCTTATACGGAAGTTTCTAACCGGGTGCATTTTACCGTTGTAAATCCTTTAGGAGTGGAAGAAATCGGAAATTCAGGAATAAAAGTATATCCGAATCCGTTGACCGATTCACAAGACCAGCTGACTGTTTTTTCTTCCGAATATCCGATAGAATACATTCGGATCCTGGATATGAATGGAAAAACGGTTTATAAGACTGAAAATGTCAATCAGCAAAAATACTCGCTCTTATCTCAGCAGCTGCCGAAAGGTGTGTACGAGATTGAAATACAATCCCGCAAATTGTTCAGATACAAATTGCTGGTGCAATAAGAACCATCTGAATGACTGTTACAATAGGAAAACAAAAGCCGGTTTAAAAAACTGGCTTTTTGTTTTATGGACGTAATATTGCGGAATTACGTCCAAAATGACCGGAAGCATAAATAAAAGAGGGAACGCGATGCATCGCATTCCCTCTTTTGATACTATTCTTTACTAATTACAAAGACTCAGCAACTACCTCTTTTACATCCGGCAAATGCTGCTTCAATAAATTTTCAATTCCACCTTTCAATGTTGCTGTGCTGGAAGGACAACCTGAGCAAGCACCGCGAAGCGCAACTGTTACGGTTCCTTCTTCAAAGCCTACGAAATCGATTGCGCCGCCATCGCCTTCAACAGCCGGACGAACGTATTCATCCAATAGAGAGCGAATCGCATCATCGTATTCGGACGGAGCATATTCTTTTGCCGGTTTTGCATGTTCGTCATCCGAAGTTTTTGGCTTCGCAACAGGCATTTGGATTAATACATCTTTTCCTTCCGCAATCCAGTTCTTAACGAATTCACGCAATTCCATCGTTACGAAATCCCAGGAAATGGTATCGTTTTTTGCGATAGTAACAAAATTTGCAGTGATAAAAACTGTTTTTACAAAAGGGAAGTGGAACAATGCTTCCGCAAGCGGCGAATAACCTTTTGCTTCTGCTCCTGAATGAAATTCTACAGACTCTCCGTTGATCAATAAATACTTGTTCGCTACGAATTTCATCGTGTTCGGATTGGGAGTCATTTCAACATATACTGTAACCGGGACTGATGTCATGATGTTTGTCTATTTTATTTCTACAAAGATACAGCAAATTGAAAATGTAGAATTGAAAATTGAAAAGCAATTAACATCTATTCGGAAAGTTACCGGAGAATGTTTTTGGACTTAAAAACTAAATCAGGAGTCCTTTCCAAATTTTGAAGAGAATTCATAATTCGTAATTCGGCATTCGTAATTAGGAATTATTCCTCAGCCGGTTCCACGTGTACCAATACATCCTCAATTTCGGGCAAAACATCCATCAGGTGTTCTTTCAGATTGTGAGCGATAGTGTGCCCCTCATGAACGCTTAGGTTTCCGTCGACATGAATGTGCAGATCCACCCAATAACGCATTCCGGATTTCCGGACCCAGCATTTTTCAGTTGTGTGAATTCCTTCCACTTCCATGGCTTTTTCGCGGATGATCGCAATAAAATCATCGTAGCGGTGTTCATCCATGATTTCGCCCAAAGCAGGCCGGAAAATGATGTAAGCATTGTAGAAAATGATGAGCGAAGCAATTAAAGCAGCCCAGTCATCTGCTTGTGCCCAGGAATCGCCCATGTAAACTGCAATTGCAATTCCGACAAAAGCACAGGCAGAAGTAATTGCATCGCTGCGGTGATGCCAGGCATCTGCCTGTAATGAGGTGCTTCCGACTTCTTTCCCTGATTTGGAAACAAAGCGGAAAAATAATTCCTTCACCAGAATTACCCCGCCGATAAACCATAAAGTATACGATTTCGGAGCTTTATGGGGTGTCTGAATATTGTGAATGCTTTCAATAATGATCAGGGTAGCGGAAGCAACTAAGAATCCCACGACAACGAAGGTAATCAGCGGCTCAACCTTTCCGTGACCGTAAGGATGGTTTTCATCCGGCGGGCGCTTGGCATAACGAAAACCGATAATTACGAGTGCCGAAGCGAAAACATCACCGGTCGACTCGATTGCATCTGCGATTAGCGCATAAGAATTTCCGAAATACCCGACGATTCCTTTTACAAGAGCCATCAGGAAATTCCCGATCAAGCTGTACCAGGCAGTTCTTTCAGCCTTTTCATGCTTCACACTCATTCCTTGGAATCTTGACAGTTCTTACAAATACCTGAGATTGTAAAGAATGTTTCTTCCGCCTGGAAACCGGCAGGAAGAGAAAAGGAAGGAATCACGTGATCGAGACAAGTCAGTTCACCACAAATCCGGCAGCTGAAATGAATGTGTTCATGATCGTGCTCATGCTTGTGATTGCAGGAATTGCAAGCTGCGTAATTCACCACTCCGTTCACATTGACGATCTTATGAATCAATCCGTCATCCAGTAACCGGTCCAAAACCCTGTAAATCGTTACACGGTCACACAAACCGTTCAATTTGTGTTGAATAGCAGGTTGAGACAACGCTACATTTGAATCGTTGATTAATTCTAAAATTGCACTGCGTGCAGCTGTGTTTCTTGTTGTCTTCATGGTGAATCTCCGGATAACAAAAGTACGAAGTTTAATCCGTTGGCATTTCAAGATAACTATTTTTTATGCATTTGCTCAAACTTCTTTTTTTGTACTTTTGGTTTCGTATGAAGCGAATGCTGCAGATAGGAATGATCGTAATTGTACTGATGGGAACCATCGGTATTCCGTTCTATCAGCATACTTGCCTGAGCGAAAATTTGGTTCATAAATCCATCCTGGTACCGATGCATGCGTGTGCCCAGGAGCATGAAAAAGTTGAAAAACCATCGTGTTGTTCTGCAGATAAAACAATTGCAGCGGCTGATGAACAGGAAAGTGTAGACGGACATTGTTGCGTGGACGAAGTTTCCAGCTGGCAATTCTCCTTTTTCTTCTTCCAGAACGTACATCCGATTTTTGCAGATGCATTTGAAGAACTTTCGATTCTATCTTTTTTCAATCCTTTTGAAACAATATGGACAGACGAAGATCGCGAACTGTTTTCAGGTTCGGATCCGCCCACTCTCACTGTCCTCGAACGGTTAACTCAATTGTGCATCTGGCGTTTATAGAAGCTTGCTTTTGAAAAACAAAAGTGAAGTTGAATTAAACGTTAAAAACAATGAGATATATTCTATTCGGTTTTTTCCTGTTTGTTGTTTCTTTCAGTCATTCTCAGTTACAGGGAATTGTATTCGGAATAAAGAACGGCGGAAAAGTGCCACTTAAACAAGCAAAAATTACATTAAGAAAAGCTCAGACGCAGGTTTACTCAGGAGAGAACGGTCGTTTTGAGATCATACTGCCTAAAGATCTGCCGGATGTGATGGTGATTACCGCGCCCGGCTATGAAAGTGATTCCGTTACGGTTACAAAAGAAGACCGTTTTGCAGGAATCGAAATCATTCTTTTTGAAATCGATGAACTCGATGAGGTCGTCGTGGAATTCAAGCAGGATTCTAAAACCTTTTCGCGTCTGAATCCACTTCAGGTAGAGAATTTAGGCGAAGGAGAATTGAAAAAAGCAGCCTGTTGCAACTTGTCGGAATCGTTCGAAACAAACGCAACGGTCGATGTGAATTTCACGGATGCCGTTTCGGGAGCGAAAAAAATCCAGCTGTTGGGATTAGACGGTGTTTATACCCAGTTACAAATGGAGAATATTCCCTTTCTGACCGGTTTGGAAAGCAGTTTCGGGTTGAATTCCGTTTCGGGAACCTGGGTGGAATCCATCCAGATTACGAAAGGAACCGGTTCGGTAGTGAACGGCTACGAATCGATGGCCGGTTTGATCAACGTGGAATTCCGCAAACCGAAAACCATGCAGCGGCTGTTTGTGAATGGTTATGGGAATACGCTCGGAAGAGCTGAGCTGAATGTGCACGGCGGACAAATCATCAACGATAAATGGAGCACCGGAACATTTGCTCACGTTTCTACTTTGCAAAGCGAGTGGGACATGAACAAAGATGGTTTCCGTGATTCTCCCTTGAGTAAATCGGGAGCATTTATGAACCGCTGGGAATACAACGGGAAAAAGTTCGAAACCCGCTTCGGAGTGAATGCGTATTACGATCAACGCCTGGGAGGACAATTATACGGAATTGCTAACCGATACAAAGCGGAAACAACCAATCAGCATGCGGAATTCTTCGCAAAAACAGGATTCCTGTTCCCGAATAAACCGTACCACAGTTTGGGAATTGTATACCAGTTCAAATACCATCAATCGGACGGTTTATATGGTTTGAGAAACTTCGGCGGAAGAGAATTGCGCGGCTACGTGAATGCTATTTTTGATGGAATCATCGGGACAACGGCTCATAAATACAAAGTCGGATTGTCGGCAATTGGCCAGGATTTGAAACAACACCTGGATTCTGTGAATTTCGATCGCAATGTGATTACACCTGGAGCGTTTTTTGAATACACCTATACCGGAACACGTTTGGTGTTGGTTGCAGGAATGCGTGCGGATTACCAAACTGCATTCAAAGATCAGAAAGAGAAATTCCAGTTTTCGCCGCGAATCCATGCGAAATTTGCCTTGGATGAATACACGGATATCCGCGTAACAACCGGTAAAGCGTGGAGATTGCCGACCATTATTATGGACAATTCTTCCTTGTTGGCGACTTCGAAAACCTGGGTGGTGAATGCAAGTAACGAGCAGGAAGAAGTGTGGAATTCCGGAATTTCCGTGATTCGCAACATGAGATGGTGGAATCGTGCTGCAAGTATTTCTGCTGACTTCTACCACGCGCGTTTCAATAAGCAATTCATTATCGACCGTGAGCAGTCGACCGATTCGATTTTCTTCGGTTTCCAGTCCAATGTTTCCCGAAGCAGCACGTTCCAAACCGAATTGAGCTTTATGCCGTGGAAATCCATTACGTTCCGTTTGGCATACAAATTCCTGGAAGTGAAAGCGGATTATGCGGGAAGTCTGCGCCAGCAAGTAATGATTCCGCAACACCGTGGATTGTTTAATGTGGCTTATGCAAGCAGAAACAAGAAGTGGGAAATCGATGGTACGATTTCTGTATACAGCAGAATGCGTTTGCCGGATGTGACATTACCGGACGGAACGCGTTTAACAAATGAAAAGAGTAAAGTGGTTCCGGTTGGATTAGCGCAGATCACACGTCATTTCAAACGTTGGGATGTATATGTGGGCGGAGAGAATTTGTTTAACTTCAAGCAAAAGAACCCGATCATCAGTGCGAATAATCCGTACGATCCGACGTTCGACGCAACGCGCGTTTGGGCTCCGGTGATGGGAACGGTTGTTTATGCCGGATTCCGATATGAAATAAAAAGAAAAGTAGAAAAGAAGTAAATATCAGTTGCGGCTGATCTGTAAAAATTTAAAATTTAACCATATGAAAAATAGCTTGTTATTAGTGTTAGTTCTCTTCGTGAGCAGCTTCGGTTTCAGTCAGAAACCAACGGGAAAAACGGAAACAGTCGTTATTCAGACAAGTGCCGAATGCGGTGAATGTAAGGAGCGGATTGAAGGTGCTTTGAACTATACAAAAGGAGTTAAATTCGCAGAATTAGATGTGCCTTCGCGAAAATTGACGGTAAAATTCAAAAATGATGTGATTTCGTTGGATGAAATTAAGAAACAGATCAGCTTGCTGGGTTACCAGGCTGATGAGGTAAAAGCAGATCAGGCAGCATTTGATAAACTGCCGGCTTGCTGTAAACCAAATGGAATGGAAGGCCACGGCGGACATTAACAAGCCGTGATCAATAATTAGTGAGAAAGGTTGTTTCTGCGGAGACAACCTTTTTTGTTATCCGCCGATTTTAAAGGGAAGGCTGGTTACCATGAGTACTATAAATATCGGAACTATGATGAGAACGCTTGTTTGAGCCAGATCAATCCAGATGTATTTTGTTTGACCACTTTTGCTGTGTTTCATGATAATGATAATCGTGGTCCAGAGCCAGAACACCGAAATTGAAACAGCACACGCAAGCAGGTGAATGATTCCGTCCAGGAAATCGTGCTGAACGGCCAATGCGATAAAAAAACTCAAAATCGCGCTTCCCAGGTAAACCAAAACAACCGGGAACAGCAGTTTGTGTTCAGGTGCGTTCATAATCCGGTGAAACCATAAAAGGCAAACGGTGAAAGCAATAAGATTCAGAATGATAGCCATGAGTAGAAGTTGAAGTTCATTTCTGCAAACATACTATTTCTTTTTAATGTCCGCATCCCGATACTCGTTTCGTCCCTCAACGAACTCGATGGGACATGAAGAGATCACTCATGTCAGTTCGAGTTCCCGGCCTTCGTCGGGAGTATCGAGAACGACATGCAGATTTTCCACCAGGATAAAAAAACAGTACTTTAGCCCTAAAGCATTCGTTATGACCAACTTTTCTCTTTTACACGACTATTTGCTCTCCCTTCCGGAGATGACAGAAGAACCTCATTTCGAAAAACGCTCCTACCGCGTGAAGAAGAAAATTGTGGTAACAGTGGATGAAAAAGAAGAATTTTTCGTCGTAAAACTCACCGATTTGCAACAATCCGTCTTTTGCAAATGGGATGAAAGTGCTTGTCACCCTGTCCCGAATAAATGGGGCTTACAAGGCTGGACACGTGTTTATTTCGACAAAGTAGATACAGACTTCCTGAAAGATATCATTAAAACATCTTATCTGAATGTCGCTCCGAAGAAATTGGGGGATTTGATTTTAACAGATGACAAATAATCCATTTTTCAAAGAAGAGTTGTCATTAATAATTCCATTTTTTGTGTTCAAATTGTGAATACCGAATGCTTCCATCAAAAGGTTTGGAGTAATTCTTGCCGTATTTCAATCTTATCTGCGTTTTGTAGTTTCCCTTGAATATAGGAGCAAGTGTAATTACAATTTCATTGGGTGGTAGCATGTAACGAGAAGGATTAATTTACATGGCCCTTATGCTGAAAATCGTAGAAAAGAAACAAATGGAGCGAAAAAAAGCATTTGTTGTTTGAGTTCGGTCAGCTAAAGCTGCCGAACGAGTTTTAAATGCTTTCGCGAAATGACGTGTACTTTTCAGATTTTCGAATACAGGCCTAGACTTTTTGCTTACTTTTTTGGCAATGAAAAAAGTAAGAGAAGCCGAGTAATAGCATAAGATGTGCGCATCATTAGTCAATCACCCCTTCGGGAGGCCTAGACTTTTGTACCTTGCATAACGCCTTTTAAGCCATGCTTCGTCTTCAAAAGTCTTACTTTTTCTTCTTTGTGGCAATGGCAAAGAACATGATCAACAATGAATTACAGCTGGTGTTTCTGTTCTTCAGAGGAATACTATTTCTCTTCTTCCATCTTCTTAAACATTCCGCCCACTTCTTTCGACAAGCGCTGAATCGTTTCAACACCGGCTGCAATCGGGCTTCCGTTCATATCGTCGTAAGCAGCGTAAGACAAGTCTGATAAGCTCTGTGAAGGATACACGAAAATGCGGTCTAGCTTCGGGTTTTCCTTTTCGATGCGCTGCGGTAAATATTCCATTCCGGTGAAAGCGGAAACCGACCCTGAGCGCGCAAAAACGGAAATCAATAATTGATGCTCATTGAATTCAATGATTTTGGGCAGTGCATCTTCCGGTGAATCAATCGGGTAATGTGTCAGATCCGCGCTGAATTTTCTGTGCGTACGGTATGCCTTGAATTTCTCGAAGGTTTCACGCGTACTGTAAACATCGATATCCAGGTTCAATTCTTTGGCAATCCGCATCACACGCTCCAGCCACTGCTTGCAATCCTGTTCCAGTTCAGCGTAAACCGGGCAAACAACCGAAATTTTCCGGTAACTTGAAAAAGCATGATTGAAACGGCAGAAGAATACCGTTTTTTCGCAGACATTCAGCAAATGTTCCCGGTCGTCGCCGATTAATCGCTTTAAGAAATTGATCTTTGAATTGTCATTGATCAGCACGATATCGGCAACCAATTCTTTCGAAACGCGGGCAATTCCGCTCGAAAGATTGTGGTCGATCGTAGCCATGGCATGCACGTTGATTTCCCCGCTGTTGTAATGCGTAATGAAATCATCGATATGTTTTCTCGAACGGCGGATCTGCATTTCTACTTCCTCGTCATTTTCCAAAACACTCACCACGGAAATCGGGTTCATCACCGATTTATCTGTGATCAATACCGAAAAATCAAGGAGCGGTTCGTTTCCTTTCAACTCGTTGGCAGCAACCAAAACGTGCTGACTGCGCATCGAAGGACCTTCCAACGGTTCGTTTTTTGTCTGTGCAATCCGCAGTTTTTTTCCGGCATTTTCCGTTACAAATGAAGCGGTCATACTGGTAATCAGGATCAGGATTACGGTTCCGTTGACAATCTCAATGTTGAGAATTCCCATCGTGTAACCCACATTGATCACAGCCAATGTGGCAGCTGCGTGAGCCGTACTCAAACCAAAAATGACTTGTCTTTCCGGTCTGCTTAATTTGAAAATCAGCTGGGTAATCCAGGCTGCCAAAAACTTGCTGAAGATGGCAAACGCGCTCAGGATTCCGGCAATTGCCCAGGCCCACGGTTCGTTCGCCAATGCTTTCACATTCACAACCATCCCGATGGAAATCAGGAAGAAAGGAATGAACAAGGCGTTCCCGATAAATTCAATCCGGTTCATCAAGGTAGAAGAGTGCGGAATCAATCGGTTCATGACCAATCCGGCAACGAACGCCCCGATAATTGCTTCGATTCCTGCTACTTCAGCCAAAAATGCAGCGAAGAACAAAATCGAAAGAACGTAGATGAACTGCGACGATTTCTCAGATTCCAGCTTACTGAAAAACCACCTTGAAATCTTGGGAACTCCCCAAAACATGATCAAACTGAAGATGGAAAGCGTAATGGCTAAATGCGCTAATACGCTGGTGTTGATCACTCCGTTGTCGGAACCGGAAATTACCGCAAGGATAATCAGAACGGCAGTGTCTGTTAGAATGGTTCCACCGACAGCAATGGCAACAGCTTCCATTTTGGAAATTCCGAATTTGGAAACAATCGGGTAGGCAACCAAGGTGTGTGTTGCGAACATGCTTGCGGTCAGCAAACTGGCAATTTCATTGAGCCCCAGGGCATAACGACAAGTCGGATATCCCAAAAGAAGCGGAATGAAAAAGGTGAGTGCTCCGAAAGTCAGCGATTTGTTCCGGTAGCGTCTGAATTCCTGCATATCAAGTTCCAGACCGGCCATGAACATGATGTACAACAAACCGATTTTGGCAAACATCTTCACAAAACCGGTTTTCATATTTGCTTCCGAAATCAGCTGAAAACCATTTGGTCCTATAATGACTCCTGAAATAATCAACCCGATTAATGCCGGAATCTTGACCTTTCTCAGGATAATCGGAGAAAACAAAATGATGAGAAGAAGCAGTGAAAAAGTAAGGATAGGATTTTCCAGCGGCAACTTGAATTCACCAATCAGACGTTGAAATTCTCCGGAGAATTGCTCGAACAAACCCGCCATATTTTCTGGATTTAATTCCGACAAAATTAATCGCATTTTTGACCAAGGCTCTACGATCGTTCAAAAAAGACTCAGAAAATCTTCATTTCGTGATTCGAGAACAATGTTAAATGCGCTCCGGTCAATAAATATTCGCTGATGGAACAAGTGTGTTTTATTATCTTTACAGGCTGTTAGAACAACTTCCGGAATTGAAAATGCGCTTTGGCATCGTTTTTGAAATCCGCCTTAAATTAAAACTTAATTGTATGAAACATTTTTTTACCTTTTTTGCCCTGCTATTAGTCTCCCAGTTAACCTTTGCGCAACAAAGCAGCAACCTGGTTTTCTTTTCTGAAGAGGGACAGCAGTTTTATATTATCCTGAATGGAATTCAGCAAAATGCTAATCCGGAAACGAATGTGAGAGTTACGAACCTGATTCAGCCTTTTTACAAAGTGAAAGTGAAATTTGTGGATGGAGTTACTCCTGAAATTGATAAAACAATCAACTTTGAGCAAGGGACGGAAACAACGTACACCATTAAAAGAACAAATAAGGGAGAAATCGTGCTGCGATGGATGAGTGATGTTCCGATCGCACAGGCTCCGCGCCCGGCTGCAAACCAGCACGTGATTGTTTATCACACGACGCCTCCGGCTACAACTGTTACTCAGACAACGGTTGTTTCCAGCTCGACAACGACAACAAATCCGAATACAGGTGGAATCAATATGGGGGTGAATGTGAGTGATCCGACAAATGGCGGTGGAAATATCAATATGAACATCCAGGTAAGTGAAAACGGAATGAATTCACATTCTCAAAGCACCACTACAACGTATTCCACAACGACTACTTCAACAAACACCAATACAAACGTTGGAACGGTGCAAACAGGTTATGTGATGCCGGGATATAGCGGAAATGTTGGTTGTAACGGTTACCCGATGGATGAAACACGTTTTAACCAGGTAGTTCAATCCATCGAAGCAAAAGGATTTGATGACTCCAAACTGACAATGGCAAAGCAGGTAATCAATACAAACTGTATGAAAAGCAGCCAGGTAAAGCGTTTGATGATGTTGTTCAGTTTTGAAGATACCCGTTTGGATTTGGCTAAGTATGCTTACGGTTATACATACGATATCGGTAACTATTACCAATTGAACGATGCATTCAAATTCGAATCAAGCATTGAAGAGTTGAACGAATATACCAACGGATTCAAAAGATAAGAACCCGGATAGATAGAAACTAAAAAAGTCCTGACATAATCGCCAGGACTTTTTTTATGGTAAGTTGTAATCTAAAAATTCCCTTCAGCTTTATTCCAAATAAATTGAAAACTGCGTATTTCCTCTAATATTACTTGTTTTGAATCACCAAACTAAGGTTTCAGAATAAGAACTGAAGGGGTATTCGTTAGCCATAGGCTTTGTGTTTCAACTGCTTTTTTCCAGCTGTCGTGACTGATCAGCATCAAATCCTGCTGACTCATAAAATCTTTATCCAGGCGAGGCTCCGTTTGCAAAGAAATATGGTTGGGAGCAACTTGTTCGATCATGCGGATAGACTCTTTTAACTCGGGGTGTGTTTTTACAATTCCTGAGGAATCGATGATTACCACCCGTGCATTGCTGTGATGAATTAATTTTTGGGCATAAACCAACAGGAAACTGTCGTGGATGGAGAAAACCGGTAAAAACACGTTTTCTACTTTTTCCAGGTTTTTGTCGATGACAATTCCTACCGGAAGTTTAGCATTTTTAATCAATTGACGCGTACGCTCATCAAAAATGGTGTTTTCGAAAAGCGGTTCTTTTCCGGTAATGGTTTCGTACAAACGCTCCGGATTGATCAGTTTGGTGGTGAATCCGAGAATTCGTCCCAACAATGATCCTTCGAAAACCGATCTCCCGATTCCGATCAATAAGAGGTCGAAATTTCCTGCATTGGATGTATCCGTGATTTCCTTATCGATGTCAACGGTCGGTTTGAACAGCGTAACAACCGGGATGTGCAGTTTTTTCGATTCTTCGCTGATTGGCGCGAAGCTGACACGTTCGTATTCTTCTGCGTTGAACTGATTCAGATCGTTACTCAATGAAACGTGCAATGCTGTGATGTTTGCATTTTCCGGTGATTTGCGGATAAAGCTGTTTGCAAGACGAAGCAGGGTTCGTCCTCTTTCCGGGCTTCCGAATGACAACAGAATGGAATACTTCGTTGAAAGTTCCTGTGTGCTGTTAATCTGTTCTTCGGTTTGCTTTTCAGGCATAAAACGGTTGATCAGATCGAGCAGCGGCCCGGTCATGAAGGTAGTGATCAGCGCCATAATAACGAGCATCGCAAAGATTTCATCCGAAAGAACTCCCAGGTCATACCCGATATTCAGAACGATCAATTCCATCAGACCACGCGTATTCATGAGTGCCCCGATAATCAAGCTGTCTCTCCAGCTTTGACCTACAAATTTGGCTGCAAGTGCCGAACCAAGGAATTTTCCGGTAGTCGCTACGCCAATGATCAGGATGGCAATGAACCACAAATGCCAGTCATTCAACAATCCGATTTGTGTTCTCAATCCGGTGAATACGAAGAAAAGCGGAAGCAATAACAGAACGGCAACATCTTCGATTTTTTCAATGAAAATCGTTCTGAAATTCATATTGGAAGGCATAATCACACCTGCTAAAAATGCTCCGAACAAGGCATGGATTCCGATTACTTCGGTCGTAAATGCGGAAATCAATAACGTGATGAAAAAGATAGCTACAACCGGTTTGCTCAGGCTTTCCTTGTTGGAATATTTGTCGCCCAATCTTTTTAAGAAAGGTTGAACCAATTTCAGCATGATCAGGACATAGGCAATGGCCATGAAAATAATGTAGATCGAACTCAATACGGATCCTGCTTTTACAATAGCAATCACAGCTGCAAGAATACACCATGCGGTAATATCATCGGCTGCTGCACAGGTAATCACGATGGAACCTAGTTTTGTTTTGCTTAATCCCCGTTCCTGGACAATCCGGGCAAGCACCGGAAAGGCGGTGATACTCATGGAAATCCCGATGAACAAAGAGAAGGAAAGGAAGTTGACGTTATCGGGAGCGAATTCCGAATAGATCAGGTAAGCCAGGCCAACTCCCAGTGTAAACGGGAAAATGATGCTTGCGTGACTGATAACAACTGCGTCATTTGCTTTGTTTTTCAGGGTTTTCAGCTCCAGTTCCATTCCGACTACAAACATGAAGAGAATCAACCCGATCTGGCTCAGGAATTTCAGGTTGTCCATCGATTTGTCAGGGAATACAAAGTGTGAAAACTCCGGGAAGTACATTCCGATGAAGGATGGTCCGAGGAAAATTCCGGCAATGATTTCCCCGATCACGGATGGTTGCCCGATCTTTTTACAGAAAAAACCGAAAATCCGCGCTACGACTATGATTGTGACGATTTGCAGTAAGAGAATGGCTAAAGGATGTGTCAGGTTATGGTAATACGTTTCCGTAAATTGCTGCCAGGTGGAAGCGGTTACTTCCGGTTTGAAAGTGGTTACTTTTCCTTTTTCCAAAGCTCCGCCCGAAGCAATGACTCCAAAGATCAAAGTCGCAAAACCACCGATGGTCAGAATGTAAAACAACAGATTTTTGAGATTACGCATATCCTGAAAATTTTAGGCAAAAGTAAATTTGTCTGTCAGGAAGGGAAAATACTTCTTTTAAGAATGTACTGAAACCTGTTTTTATTGTACTGAGTTCAGAACTACTGTTGCTGAAAGACTTCCAGAAAGGATTTCCGGTAGTTTTCGCTCAGGTTAAACTCGATGTATTTTCCTTCTTCGTTGCGTAATTTGCTGATGACAAAATCCCCCTGGTAACCTTGAACAAAATCTGTGGAAATCAATTCCGATTTTGAAATACGGATGAAGGAAACGGCATCCAATTCCTGGAGCAGCTGATCGAACGATTTGTTTTTTACAACCAGTTGATCGCCGTTTTTCAGTAGTAACAATTTGTCCCGTCGGTCGTATGTGTCGGTAGAAAAAGAAACGATGTGTGATTGCTGAATGGATAGTTTTCCTTTGTTCGTATTGACAGTCCAGGTAGCCTGTGATTTCAATTGTTCGATCTGAACCTGCACCTTTTCGATTGCGCGCGCCAGTCGTTCCCGTTGAACCGGTTTTCTCAAATAATCAACCGCTTCCACATCGAAAGCGTCTGCTGCATATTCGTTGTGGGCTGTCGTGAAAATAATCGGAACGGATTTCAGTTCCTGCGCAACTTCGAGTCCGGTCAGGCTTGGCATTACGATATCGGAAATACAGAAGTCGAATGTCAGGCTTTTGATCTCTGAAAGAAAGATAACGGGGTCGTCAAATGCCTTCACGACTTCAATTCCCGGAATGGAATCGCACAAGGTGCGCAAGTATGCAAGAGCAAGTAACTCGTCGTCCAGTAATACAACCCGAAGTGTCTTATCCATTTAATTGAAGCTTTAACTGAGCATGAAAAACAGGTTTTTCATTTTTCAGGGTGAGTTGATAAGCACCGGGGTAAGCAATTTTTAGCCGCTCTTCGAGGTTTTTCAATCCCAAACCGCTTCGTTCTTTTTTCAAAGGTGCTCTTTCCGAGATCCGGTTACTGACTTCCAGGATGAACTCCCCATTTTTGATTTCCAGGTGAATGGAAATAAAGGATTCATTCTTTTGAAAGTCGGTGTGTTTGAATGCGTTTTCGATTAAATCGATCGTAATTAAGGGTAAAATCTTCAGGTTGCTGATCCGTTCGTCTTCCAGGTTGATCGTATTCCGGATGCGCAGATCGAAAAGAGGGCTCAGTTTAAGCCGGTTGATTTCGATGAAATTTGCGGCAAAATCCATTTCTTCACGTAAACTCACAAGCGGCTGATCGCTTTCGTAAAGCACGTAATCCAGGACACCCGAAAGTTTGTCCATGGAATAGTATGTCTGATACGCATGTGATTGAATAGAATTCAAGGCATTTTTGAACAGGTGCGGATTCAGTTTGTACCGGATCGAACTCAATTCATCGGAATGAACCTGTGTATTCAGTTCTTGATTTCTCAGGCTCAGCTCCCGGTTTGTTTTCCTGGAATCTCTCAACTTCACGTACAGCATCCTGCAGTAAACTGCCAGCGCCAGGAAAAGTACTGAAAGGGAAAAAAGTGCTACTGAAACCATCATTTGAATTTCGAAGATAGAGATTTTATCGCAAAAGGTTGTTTGAGATTATCAATTGCATTTCGAAGTTTTTTAACGCAAAGAAGCAAAGAGCGCAAAGGAATGAATAAAATATTTCAATAATTATTCTTAACTTAAATAAAGATCATATTACTATTCACAATGACTGAAAACGAATTATCATCAATTATTATTGGAGCGGCAATAGAAGTTCACACGGAGTTGGGGCCGGGATTGCTTGAAAGCGTTTATGAAAGGTGTTTATTTCATGAATTGAAGGAAATAGGACTTGAAGTGGAAAGACAAGTCGATTTGCCTGTGATTTATAAAGACTGTTGTCTAAATGCAGGATTTAGATTGGATTTATTGATTCAAAATAAAGTGATTATTGAAGTGAAAGCTGTTAAAGAACTTTCTGATATTCATCTTGCACAAACGATGACATATCTGAGACTTTCGAATACTAAATTAGGTCTATTGATAAATTTTAATGAAACTCGTTTAAAACACGGGATCAAGCGCGTGGTTAACAATTTGTAAGATCAAAAGGATCTTTGCGCTCTTTGCTCCTTTGCGTTTAAGTAAATATCTGAATTTAATGTTTTGTTCAAAGTGATCAGTCAAATTTGGCGCTGTTTGTTTTTCGGGATATTGATGATTCCGGCACCGTCTACCAATGTTTTATTACCCAGCCTGGTAACTTTCAGAATGGATTCAAAACCATCTTTTTTGCCAATGACAGTTACCAATTGATTGGCCGAATCAATTTCTTTGATTTCAAAAACTCCGTCTGTATAATCCTGCGCATTAAAAATCGGGTCGAATCCCAGGCCATATTCCGGATCTTCTTTTTCTGCCGAATCCAAAATAGAGTTGTACTGCTTTTTGAAATCCGGGGAAAGAAGCCCGTTTTTATTAATCCAATCTCTGGTGTTCAGTGTGGTGTCGGAACTCAGCATGATCTCATCACAGAAATCTTTGTAATCATTGATGAATTCTACAGCAATCGTGTAATCGACCACTTCCTGCTTTTTGGTTTCATTGATCGGATGGGGATTTTGCCCGCTATTTCCTGGTGAACAGGAAACCAGTGTCAGAATCAATAAACCACCACTGATTGTTTTTATAAGTGTTTTTCGATTGTTCATTAGAGATACTTTGTATGGTATATTTCGCCGGTTTGCAAAGTACTTATTTATCGGGCAGATAAGGTGGATTTTTAATCGGATTATTTCTTTTTTTTTATTAATCTACTGAATTAATAGAATATTAACATCTGTTTTTTCAACATTCGGGAATCTTTTTCTTTTTTTTCACTAATTTCGCACCCATAAATTTT
>VFQP010002123.1_pt1 | contig 23186 bp, 22 predicted proteins | sample 3512351 | NCBI WGS metagenome assembly VFQP01 (sample SAMN10412372, study PRJNA504923) | tailings metagenome | isolation source: Relicate 1 Philex TSF1 revegetated site | place: Philippines: Tuba, Benguet | collected 2017-08-29
TCCTGCGTGATCTTCATCGAGCAGAATTTCGGCCCGCACATGGAGCAGAAATGCGCGACCTTGTGCGCCTCCTTCGGCAGGGTCTCGTCGTGGAAGGCGCGGGCCGTGTCGGGGTCGAGGCCGAGGTTGAACTGGTCCTCCCAGCGGAACTCGAAGCGCGCCCGGCTCAGCGCGTCGTCGCGCAGCTGCGCGGCCGGGTGGCCCTTGGCGAGGTCGGCGGCGTGCGCGGCGATCTTGTAGGTGATGACGCCGGTCTTCACATCGTCGCGGTTCGGCAGGCCGAGATGCTCCTTCGGCGTGACGTAGCAGAGCATGGCGCAGCCGAACCAGCCGATCATCGCCGCGCCGATGCCCGACGTGATGTGGTCGTAACCCGGCGCGATGTCGGTGGTCAGCGGCCCGAGCGTATAGAACGGCGCCTCGCCGCACTCCTTCAGCTGCTTGTCCATGTTGATCTTGATCTTGTGCATCGGCACGTGGCCGGGGCCCTCGATCATCACCTGACAACCCTTGTCCCAGGCGATCTTGGTAAGCTCCCCCAGCGTCTCCAGCTCGGCGAACTGCGCGGCGTCGTTGGCATCCGCGATGGAGCCGGGGCGCAGGCCGTCGCCGAGCGAGAACGACACGTCATAGCGGCGCATGATGTCGCAGATCTCGTCGAACCGCTCGTAGAGGAAGCTCTCGCGGTGATGGGCGAGGCACCACTTGGCCATGATCGAGCCGCCGCGCGAGACGATGCCGGTGACGCGCTTCGCGGTCAGCGGCACGTAGGGCAGACGCACGCCGGCATGGATGGTGAAATAGTCGACGCCCTGCTCGCACTGCTCGATCAGCGTGTCGCGGTAGAGCTCCCAGGTCAGCTTCACGGGGTCGCCGCCGACCTTCTCCAGCGCCTGGTAGATCGGCACCGTGCCGATCGGCACCGGCGAGTTGCGGATGATCCATTCGCGGGTGTTGTGGATGTTGCGGCCGGTGGACAGGTCCATGACCGTGTCGGCGCCCCAGCGGATCGCCCAGACCAGCTTGTCCACCTCCTCCTCGATAGAGGAGGAGACGGCGGAATTGCCGATATTGGCGTTGATCTTCACGAGGAAGTTGCGGCCGATGATCATCGGCTCAAGTTCGGCGTGGTTGATGTTGGCGGGGATGATGGCCCGGCCGCGGGCGATCTCGTCGCGGACGAATTCCGGGGTGATGAAGGCGGGAACCGCGGCGCCGAAGCTCTCGCCGTCCGCCAGCTTCGCCTCGGCCTGATCCAGCATGGCCTTGCGGCCGAGATTCTCGCGCTCCGCGACGTAGATCATCTCCTTGGTGACGATGCCGGCCCGCGCGAATTCGTACTGGGTGATCGGCGCGTCGCCGACGCCGCGCAGCGGCTGGTTGGCGACCGGGAAGGCGCGGGCGAGGTGGCGCCCCGCATTGCCGTTGTCCTCCGGCCTGATCTCGCGGCCCTCATAGGCCTCGACGCCGCCGCGCTCGGTGACCCAGACCTGCCGGACGCGCGCGAGGCCCTTCTCCACGTCGATGACGACGTTCGGATCGGTATAGGGGCCGGACGTATCGTAGACCGGCAGCGGCGGCTCGCCCGAGCCCTCCGTCAGGACGATCTCGCGCAGCGGCACGCGCAGGTCAGGCGCGCTCTGAGGGATCGCGAAGACCTTGCGGGAGGCCGGCAGCGCGCCGGTGGTGACGGCGGCCTTGATGTCCTTGACCGGGGCGTTCATGGGGGAATCCTCGCGTGAGGTCGGAACGAAAAGGGTGAAAAATCAGGGTGTCGGCGTCTGCGGCCAGTAGCCGGCGATCGTCAGGATCGCGCCGATGATCAGCCAGACGGCGGCGGCGACCTGCATCATGCCGGGGCGATCGATGAAGCGGCGGCCGACGGCCGCGACGCGGTCCGGGAAGATGATGCGGAGCGCCCCGCCGATCAGCATGGCAAGGCCGAGCAGGGTGATCAGCGTCCGCCAGTCGGGCGCGATCACCCGGTGCGCCAACAGGATCGCGACGCCTGCGGTCATGGTGATGAGGCCGGAGAGATAGACGAGCGCGGTGCTGTCAAGAAATTCGCGGGCGAGCGCCCGGTAGGCGGCCGGATTGACGACGAGACCGATGCCCACCGCCAGCATGACGGGGCCGATAAGCCTGGCCAGATAGACCGAAGTCAGCATTGCGTCCCATCCCTCCGCCGGCATGACCCGGATCAGGTTCAAGGGTCGCTGCGGGGTTCCATCAGGAACGTTGCAGCCTCTCAGCCCCTTCGTCGGGGCCCCCCTTGGACGAGGTCCAATCTGGACCTTTGGCCGGCGAAGCGCAAGGCTTCTCCGCCGGGCCGAACGAGCGATGGCATCATTCTCCCGCCGGCTCGTGGGCCAACCAGTCGCGCACCCGCGTCTCGGGATCATCGGCATTGGCGATGTCGGAGACGACCGCGATGGAATCCGCGCCCGCCGCATAGACTGCCGGCGCGCGCTCCAGCGTGATGCCGCCGATTGCGACGAGCGGAATGGCGCCGATGCGCTTCTTCCATTCGCCGATGCGGTCGAGGCCCTGCGGGCCGAAACGCATCGGCTTGATGGTGGTCGGATAGATCGGGCCGAGCGCGATGTAGTCGGGCTTGTGGGAGAGCGCGACCTCAAGCTCCCCGTGGTCGTGGGTCGAGAGCCCGAGGGTCAGGCCCGCGCGGCGGATGGCCGCCACGTCGGCGGTGGCGAGGTCCTCCTGGCCGAGATGGAGATGGGCGGCGCCGGCCTCGATAGCCGCCTGCCAGTAATCGTTGATCACCAGCTTCGTCGGCGTGCCGGCGACCGATTCCACGGCTTCGCGCACCAGCGCGGCCGCCTGCGCGTGTTCCAGGTCCTTCACCCGGAGCTGGATCGTGCCGACACCGAGATTGGACAGTTCGATCAGCGAACGGATGCTGTCGACGACGGGATAGAAGCGGTCAGGATATGGCATGCCAGAACGGTGTCCCGATTACAGGGGTGGACGGCGAGGCAAAATCACGCGGACCCATCAGGCCGGCGAGGCGGGCGGCTCGTCCGGCCTCCACGGCGAGATGGAAGGCTCTCGCCATGGCGACCGGATCGTCCGCCTTCGCGATCGCCGTATTAAGAAGCACGGCATCGTAGCCGAGTTCCATCGCCTCCGCAGCGTGCGACGGCGCGCCGAGCCCGGCATCGACCACCAGCGTCACGTCGGGCAGGCGTTCGCGCAGCAGTTTCAGCCCGTCGCGGTCGGTGATGCCGCGAGCGCTGCCGATGGGCGCGGCCCAGGGCATGACGACGCGGCAGCCGGCATCGACCAGCCGCAGAGCCACGGACAGGTCCTCCGTGCAGTAGGGGAAGACCTCGAAGCCGTCGCGGATCAGGATGCGGGCCGCTTCCACCAGCCCGACCACGTCCGGCTGCAGCGTCTCGTCGTCGCCGATCACCTCCAGCTTGATCCAGGGCGTGCCGAACAGTTCGCGGGCGAGCCCGGCCGTCGTGACGGCCTCGCGCACGCTGCGGCAGCCCGCAGTGTTGGGCAGGATGTTGACGCCGAGCTCGCGGATCAGCGACCAGAAGGAGGCGCCCGCCTTGCCGCCAGCGCTCTCGCGGCGGACCGAGACGGTGACGATGCCGGCGCCGGACGCGCGGATCGCGTCCTGCATCACTGCCGGCGACGGATAGAGCGCGGTGCCGATCAGCAGGCGCGAAGCAAAGCGCCTGCCGTAGAAATCGACCGTGCCCGCCGTTGCGGCATCGTTCCCGGCCACCTCAACCTCCCTGCCGCGGCGAGATGATCTCGACGGCATCGCCCTCGCTGAGCGGCGTCGCCGACCAGCGCGCCCGCGGCACGACCTCATGGTTGACGGCAATGGCGACGTGGTCGCCCTCGTAGTCGAGCTCCGCGAGAAGCGCCCTCAGGTCCGGCGCCCGCGCCTCGATTGTCTCGCCGTTGACGATCAGGACCATCGCATAACCTCCTCGTCGATGCGGCCGTGCATCACATGCCCGACCGTCAGTTCCGCCAGCGCGGGGGCCAGCAGGTAGCCGTGCCGGTGCAGCCCGTTCACGGCGATGCGGTCGTTGCCCACCGTGACGCGCGGGCCGTTGTCGGGAAAGGCGGGGCGCAAGCCGGCCCCGAGCTCGAGAATCCGCGCCTCGGCGAAGGCCGGATGGAGCGCATAGGCAGCAGACATCAGTTCCAGCGCCGAGCGCAGGCTGACGCCCTCATCCTCGCTCTCGATGGAGGTCGCGCCGATCAGGAAGCGGCTGTCCGGACGCGGCACGACATAGAGCGGCCAGCGCGGATGGATGAGGCGGACGGGGCGCGTGAGCGTGACCTCCGGGGCCTCGACCAGAACCGTCTCGCCCTTGACGGCGCGCAGCTCGCCAGCGCCGTCGCCACGGGCGGCAAGGCCCCGGCAGTCGATGACGAGGCCGCTGCATTGCGAGGGATCGGCGGCCTCGCCGAGGCGGATGGCGACGCCATCGGCGGCAAGGCGCGCGTGCAGGGCGGGGAGGACGCGGCGCGGCTCGACATGACCCTCGCCGGGGAAGAACAGGGCCTCGCGGAACCGACCCGCGAGCGCCGGCTCCAGCGCGGCAAGGCCGTCCGCGTCACAGCGTTCATGGCCCTCGGCCAGCCGGGCGAAGCGGTCGAAATCGGCGCGGTCGCGCGGATGGGCGACCACCAGCGAACCGTCGAAGCGGGTTTCGGGAAAGGCCTCGCGCCAAAGATCGAGCGAGCGGCGGCCGAGGCGGGATATCGTCGCGTCCGCGCCCTCACGCTCGCAGCCCGGCGCCAGCATGCCGCCGGCCCAGCGGCTGGCGCCCTCGCCGAGCGGCGAACCGGCCCGCTCGTGCAGGGTGACGCGGAAGCCCGCCTGCGAGAAGGCCAGGGCCTGCCAGAGGCCGGCAATACCGCCGCCTATGACGTCGATGGATCGCTCGCGCGGTTCGGCCTGCATGTCCCATCCCTCCGCCGGCATGATCCGGATCAGGTTCAAGGGTCGCTGCGGTTCCAACGGATATGGACGCGCAGCCTCTCAGCCCCCTCGCGGGGCTCCCCTCGGGTATCCCTTCAGTGTGGTGTCCGGAACATGGAAGTCAAGGCGGGAACGTTTCTTCACCGCGCCGGCCAAATCGGCTAAGACCCGGCCACGTCGCGCGCGAGACGCGACCAGCGGAGCCGCTCATGTCGCCGAATGCCCCTCTCGATGCGCAGGATATCGGCCGCGTCCTCAACGAGGCGCTGCCCTACATGCAGAAATACGACGAGGAGATCGTCGTGGTGAAATATGGCGGCCATGCCATGGGCGACGAGAGCGGCGCGCGCTCCTTCGCCCGCGACATCGTGATGCTGGAACAGTCCGGCATCAATCCGGTGGTCGTCCACGGCGGCGGGCCCCAGATCGGCCAGATGCTGGCCAAGCTCGGCATCAAGAGCGAGTTCGTCGACGGCCTCAGGATCACCGACAAGCAGACGGTGGAGATCGTCGAGATGATCCTCGCCGGCTCGATCAACAAGCAGATCGTCGGCTTCATCAACGCCGCCGGCGGCAAGGCGATCGGCCTGTGCGGCAAGGACGGCGACATGGTCAAGGCGGCCAAGGTCACCCGCACCACCCGCGATCCGGATTCGAACATCGAGAAGGCGGTCGATCTCGGCTATGTCGGCGAGCCCGACAAGGTCGATACCAAGGTGCTCGACACCGTGCTCGGCAAGGACCTCGTGCCGGTGCTGGCGCCGGTCGCGACCTCGGTGGAGGGCGACACCTACAACGTCAACGCGGACACGTTCGCGGGCGCCATCGCCGGGGCGCTGAAGGCGAAGCGCCTGCTGCTGCTCACCGACGTTCCCGGCGTGCTCGACAAGAACAAGAACCTGATCAAGTCGCTGTCGGTGGAGGACTGCCGCCGGCTGATCGCCGACGGCACGGCCACCGGCGGCATGATCCCGAAGATCGAGACCTGCATCTACGCCATCGAGCGCGGCGTCGAGGGCGTCGTGATCCTCGACGGCAAGACCCCCCACGCGGTCCTGGTGGAGCTTCTCACCGATGGCGGTGCCGGCACGCTCATCCACGCCTAGCGTGACCTCGCCCTCACCTCTCTCCGGCGGGGAGAGGTCGACCGAAGGTCGTGAGAGGGGGAGAGTACCCACCGGAAAGGGCCTATCCCCCTCTCCCGGCGCCGGCGCGCCGACCTCCCCCCGCTGGGGGGAGGTGAAGCGCTTCTTCCTGCGGGCGCTAGCGTCCGTCGCCGGCCTTATCGCCTTCGCCGCGCCCGCCTCCGCCGAAACCCGCCTGTGCAACCGCACCAGCGTCGTGACCGAGGCCGCCATCGGCCTCATCGTGGAGGAAGCCGCAGCGACCCGCGGCTGGTTCCGCCTCGATCCCGGCCAGTGCCGGGCGATCCTCCAGAGTGCGGACATGCCGGGCAGGCTCTACCTGCACTCGCGCCCGCTGGGCGGGCCGGCGGGAGCCGATCTCGGCCAGCCCGCGCAACTGTCGCTCTGCGTCGGCGAGGCCGATTTCCTGATCGCGGGCGCGCGCGCCTGCAACCAGCCGAATGCGCGGCTTGCCGCCTTCGCCGAGGTGCGGCCGACGGTCGCCGAGGGCATCGCCGTGCTGTTCCTGTCGGAGGAAGCCGATTACGACCTGCCGCAGGCGCGGCGCGCCGGCATCCAGCGCCTGCTGACGCGCATGGGCTACGATCCCGGCCCCATCGACGGGCTCGACGGGCCGAAGACCGAGGCCGCGCTTCGCGCCTTCATCGCCGACCGCAACCTCGCGCCCGACGCCAACGCACAGGCCGATTTCTTCGATCGGATGCTGGCCGCCCTGCGCGAGGGCGAGGGTCCCGGATTTGCCTGGTGCAACGACACCGGACGGCGGGTCATGGCGGCGCTCGGCACCGATCAGGACGGGCGGATCGTCACGCGCGGCTGGTTCCGCATCGAGGCGGGCGCCTGCCTGAAACCCCCGCTGGAAGGCACGCCGGCCCGGGTCTATTCTTTCGCGGAGGCGGTGGATGGCGAGGGCCAGCCCGCCCTGAAGGACGGCCGCCCGCTGACCTTCGGCGGCGACGTGCCGGGCTGCGTCAGGCCCTCCGAGTTCGAGATTGCCGGCGCGGAGGATTGCGCCGCCCATGGCGCGACGCAGACGCAGTTCCTCGCCGTCACCTTCGACGGCCGCCGCCGCGCCTCCGTGCGCTTCCGGGAGTGACGATGACCAACCCTCAAGAGGCCCGCACGGCCTTCGCCCATGTCGAGGCCTGGATCTTCGACCTCGACAACACGCTCTACCCCGCGCACCTGTCGCTGTGGGAGCAGATCGACGCGCGCATCAAGGGCTATGTGGCGAAGCTGCTGAACGTCTCGACCGACGAGGCCTTCCGGCTCCAGAAGGACTATTACAAGCGCTATGGCACATCGCTGCGCGGGCTGATGATCGAGCACGGCATGAGCCCGGACGATTTCCTGTCCTATGTCCACGACATCGACCATTCGCCGCTGCAGGCCAATCCGGAACTCGGAGCCGCGATCGCGGCGCTGCCCGGCCGCAAGTTCGTGTTCACGTCCGGCACTCACAGCCACGTTCAGGCGGTGACGCGAAGGCTCGGCATCGAGAACCATTTCGACGGCGTGTTCGACATCGTCGATGCCGGCCTGCTGCCGAAGCCGCATCAGGTCACCTACGAGAAGTTCCTCGCCGACCACGGCGTCGATGCGGCCCGCGCGGCCATGTTCGAGGACCTGTCGCGCAATCTGGAAGCCCCGCACGCGCTCGGCATGAAGACGGTGCTGGTGGTGCCGGAGCGCACGCGCGAGGTGTTCCGCGAGGCCTGGGAGTTCGAGGGGCGCGACGACGACCACGTCGATTTCGTCACCGACGACCTCACCGCCTTCCTCGTGACGCTGCGCCTCTGAAGGAACCGCCGAAAGCCCGGCTCAGCCTTTCGCGCCGCTTTCCTTGGCGAGCCCGTCCCAGAAGGCCTTGGCCTTGGCGAAGAAGCCGGCCGTTTCAGGCTGGGTCGCGCCGGAGCTCTCCTTGTCGAACTCGGCGAGCAGTTCCTTCTGCCGCTTGGTCAGCGCGCGCGGCGTCTCGACATCAACCTGCACGTAGAGGTCGCCCACGGATTTCGACCGCAGCACCGGCATGCCCTTGGCCGACAGGCGGAAGCGCTTGCCGGACTGCGTGCCCTCCGGAACCTTCACCTGCGCCCGGCCGCCGTCGATGGTCGGCACCTCGAAGGAACCGCCGAGCGCCGCCGTGACCATGGAGACCGGCGCGCGGCAGTAGAGGTCCTGCCCGTCGCGCTGGAAGAAGGAATGCGGCTGGATCGACAGGAAGATGTAGAGATCGCCCGGCGGGCCGCCGCGGAACCCGGCCTCGCCCTCGTTGGCGAGGCGGATGCGCGTGCCGTCCTCGACGCCGGCGGGAATGTTCACCGAGAGCACGCGCTCCTTGGTGATGCGGCCCGCGCCCGAGCAATTGCCGCAGGGGTCCTCGATCACCTGGCCGCGGCCCTGGCAGGTCGGGCAGGTCCGCTCGATGGAGAAGAAGCCCTGAGAGGCGCGCACGCGGCCGTGGCCGCCGCAGGTGCCGCAGGTCTTGGGCTTGGAGCCGGGCTTGGCGCCGGTCCCAGAGCAGACCTCGCAGGAGACGGTGGTGGGGATGCGAAGCTGGGCGGCCTTGCCGTGGAAGGCTTCCTCCAGCGTGATGTCCATGTTGTAGCGCAGGTCCGCGCCGCGCTCGCGCCCGCCCGGTCCCCGCCGGCGGCCGCCCATGCCGAACAGCTCCTCGAAGATGTCGGACATGGAGGAGGAGAAGTCGCCGCCGAAGCCGGGATGGCCGCCGCCGCCGTTCTCGAAGGCCTGATGGCCGAAACGGTCGTAGGCCGCGCGCTTCTGGCCGTCCGAGAGCACCTGGTAGGCCTCGTTCAGCTCCTTGAACTCGGCCTCGGCCTTGGCGTCACCGGGATTGCGGTCGGGGTGGCACTGCATCGCCTTCTTGCGGAAGGCGGATTTCAGCGCGCCGTCATCGGCTTCGCGGCCGACCCCCAGAGTTTCGTAGTAATCGCGCTTGGACATCGCCCCGCTCTGGAGCAGATTCCGACCCTCCGGGGTCGTTCATCTGCCCCATCTCTTTGTCTTACCGCATTTTCTTCAAGCGAACCGGCATCCACTTCGCTCGAAAATGCTTCTGCCCCTGTTCAAGCGAATGCCCCCGGATGTGATCCGGGGGCTCGATGGCAAACCTGAGCGGTCTTACGCGCTCTTCTTCTTGTCGTCCTTGACTTCCGTGAAGTCGGCATCGACGACATCGTCCTTCTTGGGCGCGTCGCCGCCTTCAGCGCCGGCCGCGTCCTGCTGGGCCGCATACATGGCCTCGCCGAGCTTCATCGAAGCCTGCGCCAGCGTGTTGGTCTTCTCCTTCAGGGCCTCGACATCCTCGGCCTTGACGGCTTCCTTGACCGCGGCAAGCGCGTCCTCGATGGCCTTGCGGTCATCTTCGGCAACCTTGGAGCCATGCTCGGCCAGCGCCTTCTCGGTCGAGTGAACGAGGCCGTCGGCCTGGTTCTTCGCCTCGGCGAGCTCGCGGCGCCCCTTGTCCTCGGCCGCATGGGCCTCGGCGTCCTTCACCATCTTCTCGATGTCGGAGTCGGACAGGCCGCCGGACGCCTGGATGCGGATCTGCTGTTCCTTGCCGGTGCCCTTGTCCTTGGCCTGCACGTTGACGATGCCGTTGGCGTCGATGTCGAAGGTCACCTCGATCTGCGGGATGCCGCGCGGAGCGGGGGGAATGCCCATCAGGTCGAACTGGCCGAGCATCTTGTTGTCGGCCGCCATCTCGCGCTCGCCCTGGAAGACCCGGATCGTCACCGCGTTCTGATTGTCGTCGGCGGTGGAGAAGACCTGGCTCTTCTTGGTCGGGATCGTGGTGTTGCGGTCGATCAGGCGCGTGAAGACACCGCCCAGCGTCTCGATGCCCAGCGACAGCGGGGTCACGTCGAGCAGCAGCACGTCCTTCACGTCGCCCTGCAGAACGCCGGCCTGGATGGCCGCGCCGATGGCGACGACCTCATCCGGGTTGACGCCCTTGTGGGGCTCCTTGCCGAAGAACTGCTTCACGACGTCCTGCACCTTCGGCATGCGGGTCATGCCGCCGACGAGAACGACCTCGTCGATCTGGCCCGCCGAGATGCCGGCGTCCTTGAGCGCCTTCCTGCAGGGCTCCATGGTGCGCTGGATCAGGTCGTCGACCAGCGCCTCGAACTTGGCGCGGGTGAGCTTGAGCTGGAGATGCTTGGGGCCCGAGGCGTCGGCCGTGATGAAGGGCAGGTTGATCTCGGTCTGCGTCGAGGAGGACAGCTCGATCTTGGCCTTCTCGGCCGCTTCCTTCAGGCGCTGGAGAGCCAGCTTGTCCTTGCGCAGGTCGATGCCCTGCTCCTTCTGGAACTCGGCCGCCAGATAGTCGACGAGGCGCATGTCGAAGTCCTCGCCGCCGAGGAACGTGTCCCCGTTGGTAGACTTCACCTCGAAGACGCCGTCGCCGATCTCGAGGATCGACACGTCGAACGTGCCGCCGCCGAGGTCATAGACCGCGATGGTGCCGGCCGACTTCTTGTCGAGGCCGTAGGCAAGCGCCGCCGCCGTCGGCTCGTTGATGATGCGCAGCACTTCGAGGCCGGCGATCTTGCCGGCGTCCTTGGTGGCCTGGCGCTGGGCGTCGTTGAAATAGGCGGGAACGGTGATGACCGCCTGATCGACGCTCTGGCCGAGATAGGCTTCCGCCGTCTCCTTCATCTTCATCAGGGTGAAGGCGGAGATCTGCGAGGGCGAGTAGCTCTTGCCCTCGACCTCGACCCAGGCGTCGCCGTTGCCGGCGCGCGAAATCTTGTAGGGGACGAGCTTCTGATCCTTGGCGACCGTCGGGTCGTCGTAGCGGCGGCCGATGAGGCGCTTCACCGCGAAGATGGTGCGCTCGGGGTTCGTCACCGCCTGGCGCTTGGCCGGCTGGCCAACGAGACGTTCCTCGTCGGTAAAGGCGACGATGGACGGCGTCGTGTTGGCGCCTTCCGAATTGATGATGACTTTCGGCGTGCTGCCTTCCATGACAGCCACGCAGGAATTGGTCGTGCCGAGGTCGATACCGATGACCTTGCCCATGGTCTTCTCCTTTTCAAGCGGATCGGCCGGGCCCGAAGCACCCGCGGGGCTCACGATCCCGGAGGAAAGACGATTTTCCCTCAAGGCCGCTCGCGCCGACCCCTCCTAGCATCTCGGGGGTTGGGTTCGGCGGAACAGCCCGAAAATTCGGTGTTCCGCCGGTTGGGCCGGATATAGGGGGGGCGATTTGTCGCCGCAAGCGTCCTCGTCACATGGCCGTGAAGTAAATCCGGGCCGGACGGCATTGCGCGGGCCGCGGGCGGGCCTGTCCTGCCACCGGTCCCATGCCGCCCGCGCCGCGGGTGCGGCCCCGGCGCAACATCGGGCAGGGCATGCACGGCAAACGGGCAGGCGGGGATGACCCGGCCCGCGGGCCGGGCTATGTGTCGTCTCTTGTCTTCTGTCCGGGATCACCGATGCTGCCTGCCTTCGCCCTGGTCGCCACCCTCGCCTTCGCCGCCGGCGGAGCGAATGGCGCGCGCGCGCAGCTCCAGCTTCCCGGCGCCGTCGCACCGACGCCGCAGGGTTCGACGACGCCGTCTTCCCGGCCGGCCGCGCCGCGGGCTCCGGGCGCCGAGCAGCCGGGCGGCGCGATACCGCGCAGCGTCGCCGCCTCCGGCCTCCGCCGCTGGGAGGATGTGCTGCCGGGCCGCACGCTGCGCTTCCTCGGCCAGCAGGGCTCGATGGTCATCACCCGCGCGGGCACGGGCTACACGATCACCGCCACCGGCGTCGGCCGGCGCGGCAACGACATCCGTAACATCTGCACCCCGGACCTGAACGGCGGCCAGACGGTGACGCTCAAGCCCATCGGGCGGCCGCAGGGCATGGCGCGGTTCGAGGCCGCCTTCCCCGGCTGCACGATGACGATCGACGTCCTGTCCGAGGTCGCCTTCGTCTCCGCGCCGGAAGGCGCCTGCCGCTTCGCCGACGAATGCGTGGTCGATCCGACCGGCATCTGGGGCCCGGGCGACCGCGAGATCCCGGCCGACCGCGAGGTCGAGCGCGCGCGCGGCGTTGCCGAGCGGCGGCTGAACGATGCCCGCCGCATCCTCCAGCAGCGGCTGCGCACGACGCCCGAGGGCCGCACCTTCCTGCAGGAACAGGCGGGCTTTCCGGCCAACCGCGAACGCGTCTGCCGCAACTACGGCACGTCGGATGTGGGCCCCGGCTATTGCCAGCTCAAATATACCGAGGCGCGCGGCGAAACGCTGGCTTCGCGCCTCGGCGTCTCCACCGATGCGCCGCCGCCGGCCGCGCGCCGTCCCGCACCCCGCCCGGCTCCCGCCCCCGTGGCGGGCCCGCTGCCTCTCAGATGACACCGCTGCCCGTCGTTCCGGGCTGCACCTGGTATCCCGGTTATCTCGACGCGAGCGCGCAGCAGGCCATGGTCGCGACGCTGCGTGCCCTCATCGTTGAAGCGCCGCTGTTCCAGCCGGTCATGCCGCGGACGGGGAAGCCGTTCTCGGTCAGGATGACCAATCTCGGCAGCCTCGGCTGGGTCTCGGACATCAAGGGCTATCGCTATCAGCCGCTGCATCCCGCGACCGGCCGGCCGTGGCCGCCCATCCCGGCCGAGATCATGGCGATCTGGAGCCACGTTTCCGGCTATCCGCATCCGCCGGAGGCCTGCCTCGTCAACTGGTATGCGCCGGCTGCGAAGATGGGCCTGCACCAGGACCGCGACGAGGAGAATTTCGACGCGCCGGTGGTTTCGATCTCGCTCGGCGACACCGGCATCTTCCGGATCGGCGGAACGACACGCGGCGGGAGGACGCAGTCGATCAAGCTCGCCTCGGGCGACGTGCTGGCCTTCGGTGGCGAGGCGCGCCTTGCCTATCACGGCGTCGACCGGCTGGTGCCGGGGTCGAGCGCCCTTTTGAAGGACGGCGGCCGGATCAACCTCACGCTTCGGCGCGTGACGAAGCCGGCTGCTTAACAGCGCGATTGAAGAGCGTTCTGCTTTCCGCGCCATGCCCGGCCTTGTGCCGGGCATCCACGAATTCTTTCTGCCGTCGTGTTCAAGTCGTGGATGGCCGGCATAGCCGGGGCAAAGCCCCGGCGTTCGAGCTTAAGAACGGCGGCCAAGGGCCGCCTATTGCCCGGCCATGACGACAAGGATGCGCTAAAGCCCCATCCGAACGGCATCACGCCGTCGGCGGGGCCGTCGCCGTCATCATGAAGCCGAGCACGGCACCCGAGGAATCCTCGACCACCGCGATGCGGCCGACATTGGGGATGTCGAGCGGCTCCTGCAGGACGTTGCCGCCGCCCGAGCGGACCGCGGCGAGCCGCGACTCGAGGTCCTCGACCTGCACATAGGAGAGCCAGCCGGGCTGCGATTCCTTGTCCTCCGGGTCCATCGGCATGAGGCCCGCGGTCGGGGTGCCGTCCGGGGCCTTGGCGATCCAGTACTCGCCGTCCGGCATGGGGAAGAGCTCGAAGGTCCAGCCGAGCGCCTGGCCGTAAAAGGTCTTGGCGCGGTTGATGTCATCGGTCATCAACTCGTTCCAGTTGAACTTGCCGCTCATGCGGTCCTCCCTCAGATGCGCGCGGCGGGAGCCTTCCCCACCGTCACCGGCATTGCAGCATGGTCTGATTGCAGGCGGGCGACAATGAGGCGCGCCGAGGGCTCTCCGCCCTACTTGATGAGCCGCGACAGCACCCGCGCGGTGTAGTCGACCATCGGCACGATGCGCGCATAGTTCAGCCGCGTCGGGCCGATGACGCCGAGGACGCCGACAATGCCGCTCTGGCCGTCGCGATAGGGGGCGACGATCATCGAGGAGCCGGAGAGCGAGAACAGCTTGTTCTCGGAGCCGATGAAGATGCGCACGCCCTCGGCGGTTTCAGCCCGTCCCAGCAGGTCGACCAGTTCGCGCTTCGATTCGAAATCGTCGAACAGGAGGCGGATGCGCTCCAGGTCCTCCATCGCCTTCAGGTCGTCGAGCAGGTTCGCCTGCCCGCGCACGATCAGGCGGCGCTCGTCCGGCTCGCCGCCCGACCAGGAAGCAAGCCCCGCCTCGACCAGCCTCTGGGTCAGGCCGTCCAGCTCGGCCTTGGCCGCGCTCAGCGCCTTCTGAAGCTCGGTGCGGGCCTCCGCCAGCGTGCGGCCGCGGATATGGGCGTTGAGGAAGTTCGAGGCCTCCACCAGCGCCGAGGGCGGCATGCCCGGCGGGATCGGCACGATGCGGTTCTCGACCTGCCCGTCCTCCGAGACGAGCACGACGAGCGCGCGCTCCGGCTCGATGCGGACGAATTCGATATGTTTCAGCCTGACGTTCGACTTCGACGTCAGCACCACGCCCGCGCCGCGCGACAAGCCGGACAGGAGCTGCGAGGCATCGGCCAGCACGGTTTCCATGGATTGCTGGCGCGCGGAGGCAGCGACCTGCGCCTCGATGGCGTTGCGCTCGGACTCGGCAAGGTCGCCGAACTGCATCAGCGCATCGACGAAGAAGCGCAGGCCCGTCTCGGTCGGCAGGCGGCCGGCGGAGGTGTGCGGCGCATAGATCAGGCCGGCTTCCTCCAGGTCCTGCATGACGTTGCGGACCGAGGCCGGCGACAATTGCATCGGGATGATGCGCGAGAGATTGCGCGAGCCGACCGGCTCGCCGGTGGCAAGGTAGCTTTCGACGATCTGGCGGAAAATCTCGCGCGAGCGCTCGTCCAGTTTGGCGAGAGCGGAGACGTTCGGCGGCGGACGCGGCACTTCGGCGGACAAGGGGTGACCTCCATCGCCGAATTTGGTTCGCTTGGGCCGTTTGATCAAGCGCTCATCCTTGCCGTGGACGCTCGTGCGCCCTATGACCCGGCGACCTCAACGGATGCCGGACACCCGAATGCGACCCTCCAAACGCGCGCCCGACGCACTGCGCCCCGTCTCTCTGGAACGTGCGGTCGCCCGCTACGCCGAAGGCTCGTGCTTCGTGAAATTCGGCAATACCCACGTGCTCTGCACGGCCTCGCTCGAGGAAAAGCCGCCGCCGTGGCTGCGCGGGCAGGGCCGGGGCTGGGTGACGGCCGAATATTCCATGCTGCCGCGCGCGACGCTGGAACGTACCCGCCGCGAATCGACCTCCGGCAAGCCCTCCGGTCGCACGCAGGAAATCCAGCGGCTGATCGGCCGCTCGCTGCGCACGGTCGTCGATCTCCAGCTTCTGGGCGAGCGGCAGATCACCATCGACTGCGACGTGATCCAGGCCGATGGCGGCACCCGCACGGCCTCCATCACCGGCGCCTGGGTCGCGCTGCACGACTGCATCGCCTGGATGACGGCGCGCTCGATGCTGAAGGCCAACCCGATCCGCGACCATCTGGCGGCGGTCTCCTGCGGCATCTACGAGGGGACGCCGGTGCTCGACCTCGACTATGCCGAGGATTCGGAGGCCGATACCGACGCCAATTTCGTCATCACCGGCAAGGGCGGCATCGTCGAGATTCAGGGCACGGCCGAAAAGACGCCGTTCTCCGACGAGGAACTGCTGCGGCTGCTGGCGCTGGCCAAGGACGGCTGCGCCAAGCTCGTCGACCTCCAGAGGACGGCGGTGGCATGAACCGCCTGACCGCCGGCCTGAGGCTCGTCGTCGCGACCCACAACAAGGGCAAGCTCGCCGAGTTCCGCGACCTTCTCGGCCCCCATGGCATCGACCTCGTCTCGGCCGGCGAACTCGGCCTGCCCGAACCCGCGGAGACCGGCACGCTCTATGCCGAGAACGCGGCGATCAAGGCGCGGGCAGCGACCCTCGCCACCGGCCTGCCGGCGGTTTCCGACGATTCCGGTCTTGCCATCGATGCGCTGGACGGCGCGCCGGGCCTGTTCACGGCCGACTGGGCCGGCAACCCCAGAGACTTCGCCGCCGCCATGGCGCGGGTCGATCGCGAATTGTCGCTGCGCGGCGTCGCCACCACCGGCGCGAAGGCGCATTTCGTCTCGGCCCTCTGCCTGACATGGCCCGACGGCACCGAGCAGATTTTCGAGGGCCGGGTGTTCGGCACGCTGGTCTGGCCGCCGCGCGGCGAGAAGGGCTTCGGCTACGACCCGATGTTCCTGCCCGATGGCCACGCCGTGACCTTCGGCGAGATGGGCCCCGAGACCAAACACGGCCTGCCGCCCAAGGGCGAGGGCCTGTCGCACCGGGCGCGCGCCTTCATGAAACTCGCGCAATCGGTGCTTGGTGACGGAGCCGGCAAAGCCTAGATACAGCCGATGACGACCGACCTTCCCGGCACCGGGCAAAAGGACGATCCCGGCTTCGGGGTCTATGTCCACTGGCCGTTCTGCGCCTCGAAATGCCCCTATTGCGACTTCAACAGCCATGTGCGGCATGCAGCGCCCGACCAGCAGCGCTTCGTCGCGGGCTTCGCGCGGGAACTCGCGACCAATGCCCGCCGCACGCCGGGGCGCACGGTGTCCTCGATCTTCCTCGGCGGCGGCACGCCCTCGCTGATGGAGCCGGCGACCGTCGGGGCCGTGCTGGACGAGATTGCCCGGCTCTGGACCGTCGCGGCCGATTGCGAGGTGACGCTGGAAGCGAACCCGACCAGCGTCGAGGCCGAGCGCTTCAAGGGTTTTCGCGCGGCGGGGGTCAACCGTGTCTCGCTCGGCGTGCAGGCGCTTGATGACGCCGACCTGAAGAGCCTCGGCCGCATGCATTCGGTGGACGAGGCGCTGCGCGCGGTCGATGTCGCGCGGCGGCATTTCGACCGCTATTCCTTCGACCTGATCTATGCCCGCCCCGGCCAGAGCGCGTCGGCGTGGGAGGCGGAGCTCCGGCGCGCCATTGCGGAAGCGGCCGAACACCTGTCGCTCTACCAGCTCACCATCGAGGCCGGCACGGTGTTCGAGGCGCTGCACAAGGCCGGCAAGCTCGCCATGCCCGACCCGGAAACGGGCCGCGTGCTCTACGACCTGACGCAGGACATCTGCGCGGCCGAGGGGTTGCCGGCCTATGAAATCTCGAACCACGCGCGGCCGGGCGCAGAATGCCGGCACAACCTGATCTACTGGCGTTCCGGCGACTTCGTCGGCGCAGGCCCCGGCGCGCATGGCCGCCTGACGCTTGGCAACGGCCGTGTCGCGACCTCGACCGAGCGGCACCCGGAAACCTGGCTCGATCTGGTGGAGCGGCAGGGATCGGGCGTGATCGCCGAGGAACACCTCGTCCAGATCGAAAATGCCGACGAATTCCTGGTGATGGGCCTCCGGCTCGCCGAGGGCATCGACCTCGCGCGCTACGAGGCGCTGTCGGGCCAGCCGCTCGATCCCGAGCGCATCGATTTCCTCGAAGGCGAGGGACTGGTGCAGCGTCTGCCCGGCGAGAGGCTGAAGGTGACCGCGCTCGGCTTTCCCGTGCTCGACGCGGTCGTAGCGGACCTCGCAAGGCTCGATTAGCGACAGGCCCGCCCGCCACCCATGTCGAGGTGGAAATGGTCGCGGTGCAGCGCGTTGAAGAAGGGCGAGAGCGTCACGTCGAACCACCGGCAGGCTGCGTCGCGCGCATCGCGCAGGAAGGCCGCGCGGGCCGCATCCTCCGACGACCAGTCGCCGATCAGCGTCAGCCGCCGGCCGTCCGCCAGCACGAATCCACCGATATCGATGGCGTCGGCGGTCGCGTGACGGCTGCGCCGGCCGGCCGGCGCGTGATTGATGTTGCGGCAGGAATAGGTGCCCATGTGCTCGATCCGCGCCACCTCGCTGCCGAGATGCTCGCGCGCGGCCTTCGCGAGGCCGTGGCGCTCGTAGAGGGCAAGCGCCAGAACCGCGCGGCAGGACAGCACGACGGGCGAGGAGAGCGTCGCGCGGGAGAGGCGCGCGATCCGGCCGGCATTGGTGAAGCCGCAGCCTTCCCCGGTCACCTGATCCGGCACCAGATCGAAGCGCAGGCCCGCCCGCTCCAGCGCCGCGCGGCAAAGGCCGGGATCGGCGCGGGTGCGCGCCAGCTTGAAGCCGGTGAGGAAACCCGGCTCGTCGCGGATGTCGAGCGGCGCGAACGGGTTCGCCTCGGGCGGAATCGCCAAGCGGCCCGCGGCGGCGAGCAGCATCAGGCCGAGCACAAGAAGCAGGAGGCCGCCGAGCACGGCGCGGGCGAGGCGGAGGGCCATGGTGCAGCCTAACCGGTGCATCGGCGCGATGTTCCTGCCGCCGCCGCGACCGAGCGTCGCTGTCCGGTGGCCTTTTGGCCCGCCGCCGCCTAGGTTGCGCCCATGCTGCAACGGCTGCGCCTGCCGACCCTGACCGACGCGACATGGCATCCGAGCCTGCGCCTCGAGACCCTGATCCGCCTGCGCTGGTTCGCGGTGGTCGGGCAGACCACGGCTATCGTCACGGTCTACTGGGCGCTGAATTCCGAGCTGCCGCTGGACCTCTGCCTGCTGACCGTCGCGGCGTCTGCCTGGGTCAATATCGCGCTGCGCCTGCGCTACCCGCCCCACCACCGCCTGTCTTCCTTCCAGGCCGGCGCATCGCTGTCCTGGGACATCGTCCAGCTCGCCGTGCTGCTCTATCTCACCGGCGGACTGGAAAACCCCTTCTCGTTCCTGCTGCTGGCGCCGGTGCTGATCGCGGCGACCTCGCAGCCGCCGCGCGTCACGCTGTGGGTCGGCGTCCTCGCGGTCGTCTCGGCAACCGTTGTCGCCTACACGCACCTGCCGCTGCCGTGGGAATGGCACGACGACCTGCGCCTGCCGCCGCTCTACCTCGTCGGCGTCTATGCGGCGCTGCTCATCTGCATCTCGTTCATCGGCATCTATGCCTGGCAGGTCGCCGAGGAACAGCGCCAGTTCGCCGACGCGCTGACCGCCACCGAGCTGGTTCTCGCCCGCGAACAGCACCTCTCGCAGCTCGACGGCCTTGCCGCCGCCGCGGCCCACGAGCTCGGCACGCCGCTCGCCACCATCGCCCTCGTCACCAAAGAACTTGCCGGCGAACTGCCGAAGGACGGCCCGATCGGCGAGGACATGGCGCTCTTGCGCGAGCAGGTGCAGCGCTGCCGCGACATCCTCGCCAAGCTGAAGAGCCTGTCGTCGGGTGATGCGCCCTTCGACACGATGTCGCTCGCCCAGCTGATCGAAGAGGTGGCGCAGCCGCATCGCTTCTTCGACGTGACCATCACCGTCGAACTGCCGGAGAAGAGCGAGGACGAGCCGGTGATCGGGCGCAATCCGGGCCTGCTCTACGGCCTCGGCAACATCGTCGAGAACGCGGTCGATTTCGCGCGGACCGCCGTGACCATCGCCGCGCGCTGGGACGACGAGACCGTGCAGGTCTCGGTCATGGACGACGGGCCGGGCTTCCCGCCCGAGATCATCGACCGGATCGGCGAGCCCTATTTCACGCGCCGCGGCAAGGGCCGCGACCGCCGCTCGCGCGACGCCTCGGAGCCGGGCGAGGAGCAATCCGGCCTCGGCCTCGGCGTATTCATCGCCAAGACGCTGCTCCAGCGCTCCGGCGCGCGCATCGCCTACCGCAACCGGCCGGGCCCCGAAACCGGCGCTCTGGTCGAGGTTTCATGGCCCCGTTCGGCCTTCGGGACCAGCGGCTCCAGGCCCGCCGCGCCAGCCGAAACCACGCCCCACGCCTGGCCCCCGACTTGAGGGATCGGCCTTCGACCCCTACATATCACCGGCATAAACGATGCGGAATTGCCCGAATGCGGGCGCAGCGAGGAGAACCCGATGCCGGAGATCGACACCGTCCAGGCCGCCCCCAGCATGGCGCTTCCGGCGGATCGGTCGCTGCTGGTGGTCGATGACGACAAGCCGTTCCTGCAGCGCCTCTGCCGGGCCATGGAGGCGCGCGGCTTTGCCGTCACCTCGGCCGAGAGCGTCGCCGAGGGACTGGCGGCCGTGGCGGCCAAGCCGCCGGCCTTCGCCGTGGTCGACATGCGCCTCGCCGACGGCAACGGCCTCGACGTGATTTCGGCGCTCAAGAGCGCCCGACCCGACGCGCGCGGCGTGATCCTGACCGGCTACGGCAATATCGCGACCGCTGTGACCGCGGTGAAGCTCGGCGCGGTCGACTATCTCGCCAAGCCCGCCGATGCCGACGAGGTTTTCGCCGCGCTGATGGCCACGGCGAGCAAGGCGGCGGACCTGCCCGAGAACCCGATGTCGGCCGACCGCGTGCGCTGGGAGCACATCCAGCGCGTCTACGAGCTATGCAGCCGGAACGTCTCCGAAACCGCCCGCCGCCTCGGCATGCACCGCCGCACGCTGCAGCGGATTCTCGCCAAGCGCGCGCCGCGTTGAGGCGTCAGAGGTCGCTGAGACCGAGCGCCTGCGGGTCGCAGAGGAGCGTCATGCGGCCGGCCGCGGCACGGGCGAAGCGCAGCATCATCACCTTGCGCGTCGGCGCGGGCAGTGCCTGAATTGGCCCTTCGCGCAGGATCTCGGCCCCATGGGCGTCGGCGAGGATCAGGCCGGCATCCTCGGGGAGGATAGCGACCGGGAAATCCGGCGCGACGGCGAAGAACACCCGGTCGGCATGGGCGCGGTAGTCGCTCCATTTGCGGTCGGCCCGGAAATCCTCGACCGAGGATTTGATCTCGACGATCCAGAGCGCACCGGTGCGCGACAGGGCCGTGAGGTCGGCACGCCGCCCGGAGGGCAGGCACAGCTCCGGGATAACGGCGAGGTCCATGGCGGCGAACAGCCGCGTCACGCCGCGCGCGACGGCGAGCGCCCGCTCGGACTGGCGTCCGTCGACGGGCGGCACGAGGGAGGGAGCGGAAGAGACGATCATCGGCACAGTCTCGCCCATTCGGGACGGGAATGAAACGGGAACGTTCGCTCTCGCTTCCCTTGCTGCCATTTTCGTGTATAAGCCGCGCCTTCGGCCGCCCGAGGGCTGCCGGACCATGCGCCCTTGTGAAGGCGCCTGGCCATCCGACCGCGCTGGACGACATCCCGGCCCGGCCGCAAGACCCCTCCGTTCAGAAGGAACAGCCCGATGTCGGTTTCCGACGCCCGCAAGGCCGAGCTCATCAAGGAATATGCGACCAAGGCCGGCGACACCGGTTCGCCCGAGGTCCAGGTCGCGATCCTCACCGAGCGCATCACCAACCTGACCGAGCATTTCAAGAGCCACACGAAGGACAACCATTCCCGTCGTGGCCTTCTGAAGATGGTCTCCGCGCGCCGTTCCCTGCTCGACTACGTCAAGCGCAAGGACGAGGCCCGCTACAAGACGCTGATCGAGCGTCTCGGCATCCGCCGCTGATCTCAAGGACCGGCCCCGCACGCGCGGGGCCGTTTCGCATCCGGGCATCCCGCGCGGGGCCGACAAGCGGCCGCCGCGGCGGGCTTTGCCCCATAGACGGGCTGTCCCGATCCCGGGCGCCCCAACCGAAGGGCCGCGGCCAAAGACCGCAAGGCCCGGCTTGAACAAGGCCAGACCGCTGGACCATCAGATCGCCATGGCAGGATCGCAAGGGGCCGGGGACGCGGACGCGTCCTGACGCCGCCCCCTGCGAGCCTCTCGCCCTATTGCCCATGGCCATCCGCCGTCCGTACGTCCGAGAAAGGAAAAAGAAATGTTCGATATCCATCGCGAGGAGATCACCTGGGGTGGTCGCAAGCTCGTCCTCGAAACCGGCAAGGTCGCCCGCCAGGCCCATGGCGCCGTGCTCGCCACCTATGGCGAGACCACCGTGCTCGCCACCGTCGTCTCCAATTACGAGCCGAAGGCCGGCATCGACTTCTTCCCGCTGACCGTGAACTACCAGGAGAAGTATTTCGCGGCCGGCCGCATCCCCGGCGGCTACTTCAAGCGCGAGGGACAGCCGACCGAGCGCGAGACGCTCATCTCCCGCCTGATCGACCGCCCGATCCGTCCGCTCTTCGTCGACGGCTACAAGAACGAGACGCAGGTCATCATCACCACGCTCTCCCATGACATGGAGAACGATCCCGACATCCTCGCCATGGTCGCCGCCTCGGCCGCGCTGACCCTGTCCGGCGTGCCCTTCATGGGCCCGGTCGGCGGCGCGCGCGTCGGCTATATCGACGGCGAATACGTGCTGAACCCCTATGTCGACGACATGAAGGATTCGAAGCTGGATCTCGTCGTCGCCGGCACCGCCGACGCCGTGCTGATGGTCGAGTCGGAAGCCTCGGAACTGTCCGAGGAGGTCATGCTCGGCGCCGTCATGTTCGGCCACAAATACTTCCAGCCGGTGATCAACGCGATTATCAAGCTGGCCGACAAGGCCGCCAAGGAACCGCGCGACTTCACCCCGCCGGACCACTCGGCGCTGGAGAAGCAGATCCTGGCCCTGGTCGAGACGGACCTGCGCGCCGCCTACTCGATCCGCGAGAAGACCGCCCGCTACGCCGCCGTCGGCGAGGTCAAGAAGAAGGCCATCGAGGCTTTCGCGGGCGATGTCGCCGAGGGCAAGCACGACAAGCTGATCGTCGCCGGCGTGTTCAAGGAGCTGGAGGCCAAGGTCGTCCGCTGGAACATCCTCGACACCGGCAGCCGCATCGACGGCCGCGACGTGAAGACGGTCCGCCCGATCGTCTCCGACGTCGGCGTCCTGCCGCGCACCCATGGCTCGGCGCTGTTCACCCGCGGCGAGACGCAGGCCATCGTCGTGACGACGCTCGGCACCGCCGAGGACGAGCAGTTCATCGACTCGCTGACCGGCACCTACAAGGAGAACTTCCTCCTTCACTACAACTTCCCGCCCTTCTCGGTGGGCGAGGCCGGCCGCATGGGCCGTCCGGGCCGCCGCGAAGTCGGCCACGGCAAGCTCGCCTGGCGCGCCGTCCACCCGATGCTGCCGGAGAAGCACGAGTTCCCCTACACGATCCGCGTCGTGTCGGAGATCACCGAGTCGAACGGCTCCTCGTCGATGGCCACCGTCTGCGGCGCCTCGCTGGCCCTGATGGATGCCGGCGTGCCGATCAAGCGGCCGGTCGCGGGCATCGCCATGGGCCTCATCCTCGAGGGTGAGCGCTATGCGGTGCTCTCCGACATCCTCGGCGACGAGGACCATCTCGGCGACATGGACTTCAAGGTGGCCGGCACG
>VFQP010002125.1_pt1 | contig 23175 bp, 21 predicted proteins | sample 3512351 | NCBI WGS metagenome assembly VFQP01 (sample SAMN10412372, study PRJNA504923) | tailings metagenome | isolation source: Relicate 1 Philex TSF1 revegetated site | place: Philippines: Tuba, Benguet | collected 2017-08-29
GCCCCGATGTCGCCAACTGGCCCGCCATCGAAATGCCTACCAGAGAAATCCCTACCGCCAAAAGCATCGCAGGCGAACAAATAGCACAACCAGAAGAAACGAACCACCAACCAAACCCCATCACCACCAAAGAATCCCTCATCACTTGGTGGAACGAGCGCCTAAGCCCCGCGGCGAAACAAGTCCTTCTCTACGGCGACAATAACGGCGAAGGCCGCCAAGCCTTCTTCCGCATCTGCCGCATCTCGGAAGATCAATTTTGCAGTTGGATCAAAGAAGCCGTCACCGAAGGCAGCATCAATCTACCCCAGCGGCGCTACCAGCCAGCGGCTTAACCCCAAAATCCGAGGCGCCCAGCAGTCCAAGCGCCGCAGCTCTTTCAAAATCGAATACCCACCCGGCCCATGGCGCGCAATCGTGCCCGCCGGGAAGCATACTCGCCTAACCCAACAGTTTCGCCAGCTTGCTTCCCGGCACCACGATGGTTTCGTTGCGCTCCGGTCCGTTCGAGACGCAGCCAACCTCAATGCCCGTGCGCTCCTCAAGAAAGCGCAAGTAATCCATTGCGCCCTTCGGCATCGCATCCAGCGAAGTCACGCCCTTCGTCGCGCCCTTCCAACCCGGCAGCTTTTCGTAGATCGGCTCAATGTGGCTGACTTCTTCATTCGTGCCCGGCATCTCGGTCACCTCTACGCCATCCACCTTGTAGCCAACGCATACCGGAATCTCTTCCAGCCCATCCAGCACATCGAGCTTCGTAATAATCAAGCTGTCAAAGCCATTAATGACGGCCGTATAGCGCAACAGCGGCACATCGAACCAACCGCAACGCCGGGGCCTGCCCGTCACCGATCCAAACTCGTTACCGGCCTTGCGAATCGCGTCGCCCACTTCCCCTTCAATCTCACTCGGGAAAGGCCCCGCGCCCACGCGCGTGATGTAAGCCTTCGAAACGCCAATGATGCCGTCGATCTTCGTCGGCGGCACACCGGCTCCCGTGCAAGCGCCACCGGCGCTCGCATTCGAACTCGTTACAAAGGGATAGGTGCCATGGTCGATGTCCAGCATGGTCCCCTGGGCGCCTTCAAACAACACCCGCTTCCCTTCGCGCATACGGTTATTCAAATAGCTCGCCGTATCGCAAACCAGCGGCCGCAGCTTTTCGGTGAAGCCCTTGTACTGCTCCAGAATCTTCGGGAAGTCGATCGTCTCCTGCACGCCAAACGCCGTCGCCAGCGTAGTCTTGTCCTCACACAAATCGGCATAGAGCTTGTCGAAGCCTTGCTTCGAAACCAGGTCCGCCATGCGAATGCCGCGCCGCCCGATCTTGTCTTCATAGCAAGGCCCAATGCCGCGCGATGTCGTGCCGATCGCCACGCGATCTTTCCGCGCCTCGCTCACTTTCTCGACCATGCGATGGAAGGGGAAGATCACATGCGCGCGATTGGAAATCAGGAGTTGCTTGTAGACGTCCACGCCCGCGCTTTCCAGCGCCGCGATCTCTTCCATCAGCGCGCTCGGGTCCACCACCACGCCATTGCCGATCACCGCCTTCACCCCAGGCCGCAGAATGCCGCTCGGAATCAGCTTCAGTACGAACTTTTTCTCGCCAATGTAGACCGTGTGTCCCGCGTTGTGTCCGCCTTGGTACCGCGTCACGATATCGAATCGATCGCTAAACAGATCGACGATTTTTCCCTTGCCTTCATCGCCCCACTGAGCGCCCAACACAATCAGATTTGCCATGTACGAATGTCCAAACTCATTAGTGTATCGCGTACACTGAAGGTTTACCCCCGTTCCATGAAGTTACATGAGCTCTTTGTTGCGCTTGGGGAGGATTCCTTCCGCGGCCAACTCCGTGGGATTTCCCTCGGCACCCTCCGCACCTACAAGTTTTACGACCGTTTGAAGCTCCGGCTGCATCTCGCCAAGCTCAACACCGAGTCCCTGCGCAACGCCGCCCCCAAAGCCTTTGCCCGCCTTAAGGAGGGCGAAGACGATCTCGCCCTTGAGATCTCCCAATGCATCCTCATTTCCAACATGAAGATGATCGTGGACGTTCTCGACTTCCTGAAGGTCCCCCACCAGGACGGCTTCTTCGCCGAAGACCAGAAGCCCGCCGACCACTTGAGCGGTGATTGGCAGGAACGCGCCTACGCCGAGTTCAAGGACAAGTATCCGCGCGACGTTTTGGTCCTCTACCTGAACTATCTCGCCCACGAGATGAACCCCGATCTCACCATCTTCCAGCCCGCAGCCTAATATGATCGAGACCATCGGCGCGCTCAGCAACGAGACCCTTGCGCGCATCCAAGCCGCCCACACACTCGAAGCTCTCGAAGAAATCCGCGTCGACGTCCTCGGCCGCAAAGGCCGCCTTGCCGAGTTCGGCAAGCAGATGGGCAAGCTCAGCGCGGAAGAGAAGGTCGCCGCCGGCAAGGCATTGAACGCCGCCAAGTCCTCGCTCGAAACAGCCTTCGACCAGAAGAAGACGCTCTTCGAGAAAGCCGCCCAAGCCGAAAAGCTCGCCGCCGAATGGCTGGACCTCACGCTTCCCGCGCCCGGCCTGCTGCCCAGTACACTGCCCGGCGCGCTGCATCCGCTCACGCAGATCCAGAACGAGATCGAAGACCTCTTCTACTCGATGGGCTTCGCCATCCTCGACGGCCCTGAAGTCGAAACCGAATTTCATAACTTCGACGCCTTGAACATCCCGCCGGACCATCCGGCGCGCGACATGCAAGACACCTTCTGGCTCGAAGGTGGCCACCTGCTCCGCACGCATACCTCGCCCGTCCAGGTCCGCGGCATGCAGCGCTTGGGTCCGCCCCTGCGCATGATCGCCCCTGGCCGCGTCTTCCGCAACGAAGAAGTCGACCCCTCGCACGAACACACCTTCTACCAACTCGAAGGCATGATGGTCGACAAAGACGTCTCCGTCGCGAACCTCCTCTACTTCATGAAGACGCTGCTCAAAGGCATCTTCCATCGCGAAGTCACCGTTCGCCTCCGCCCCGGCTTCTTCCCCTTCGTCGAACCCGGCTTCGAACTCGACATCGAGTGCATGGTCTGCGGCGGCACGGGCTGCCCGGTCTGCAAGCACTCCGGCTGGGTCGAACTCCTGCCCTGCGGTCTCGTGCACCCGAACGTTCTCCGCGCCGGCGGCATCGACCCCGAACAGTGGTCCGGCTTCGCCTTTGGCCTCGGCCTCACGCGCCTCGTCATGATGCGCTATCTGATCGATGACATTCGATGGCTGCAAAGCGGCGACCTTCGCTTCCTGAATCAGTTTGCAGGAGCAAATCAGTAATGAAGTTCTCCTACCAGTGGCTTAGCGAATACGTCGATCTCGGAATTGACGCCAAAGAAGTCTCTCGCCTTATCACGCTCCACACTGCCGAAAGCGAAGGCGTCGAAGTACACGGCGAACTCTTGAAGGGCGCCTGCCCCGCCAAGGTCCTCAGCGCCGAAGCGATCCCGAACGCGAAGAACCAGAAGGCAGTCGTTGAGACTGCGCTCTACGGCCAGAAGACCCTAGTGTGTGGCGCGCCGAACTGCCGTGCCGGCCTCGAGACCATCTACGTCCCGCTTGGCGTCAAGCGTGTCAGCGGCATTGACTCGGACGGCATGCTCGCCAGCACCGCCGAACTCGGCATCAACTCGGACGACGACGGCATTATCGAACTGAACGGCAACTGGCAAACCCTCGAACCCGATCACGTCGTCGAGATCGACAACAAGAGCCTCACCCACCGCCCCGACCTCTGGGGCCACTACGGCATGGCTCGCGAAGCCGCCGCGATTCTCAACAAGCCGCTCCGCGACCCGGTGAATCCGGCCCTCGTTCCCAGCGGCAAGCCCGGCATAGAAGTCGTCATTGAAGACTTCGACCTCTGCCCGCGCTACTCCGCGCAAGTCTTCGAGAACGTCAGCGTCGCTCCCAGCCCTTATTGGATGGAGTACCGCTTGCGCTCGGTCGGTCTCGGCACAAAGAACAACATCGTAGACGTCACCAACTATCTGCTCGCCGAACTGCCACAACCGACACACGCCTTCGACGCCGACAAGCTTGTCGGCAAAATCATCGTCCGCCGTGCGAAGGCTGGTGAAAAGCTCCTCGCTCTGAACGACCTCGAGTACACCTTAACGACCGATGACCTCGTCATCGCCGACGAGTCCGGAGCCATCGCGCTCGCGGGCGTCATCGGCGGCAAGCTCTCCGCCATCGGTCCGGACACCAAGCGCATCGTTCTCGAAAGCGCGAACTTCCACGCCGCCACAATCCGCAAGACCAGCTCGCGCTTGAAGGTTCGCACCGATGCTTCGATGCGCTTCGAGAAGGCCCAAGACCCCGAGAACACCATCCGCGGCATCGCCCGCGGCATTGAGCTTCTCGCGAAAGTCTGCCCCGGCATTCGGCCCGTTGGTGGCGTCGCCGATACGCGTGCCGCCGCCAAACCGCTGACAGTGATCTCGCTCAAGCTCGAATGGCTCATGCGCAAGCTCGGCCGCGAAGTGCCGAAGCCCGAAGTCATCGGCATCCTCGAACGCCTTGCCTTCAAAGTCGATGATCAGGGCGATCTGCTCTCGGTCACCGTGCCCACTTGGCGCGCCACCAAAGACATCTCGATCCCCGACGATCTGGTGGAAGAGATCGGCCGCATGGTCGGCTACGCATCGATCCCGCCCACTGCGCCGTTGATGCCTGTCGCGCCGCCGCCGGTCAACGTCGAGCGCCGCTATCACAACCGCTTGCGAACGATCGCGACACAGCAAGGCTTCACCGAGGTCTATAACTACTCCTTCGTGAGCGAAGCCCAAGCCGCCAAGCTCGAGATCCCCGTCGAGGCCCACATCAAGGTCTTGAACCCCATCGCTTCGGACCAGAGCCTGATGCGCACCACGCTGCTGCATGGCGTCCTCAAGAACTTCGAAGACAACGCCAAGCACTTCGCCAGCTTCCGCTTCTTCGAGATTGGTAAAGAGATCCACAAGCAAGCCACCGGCTTGCCTCAGGAAGTCTCTCACCTCGCCGCCGGCGTCTACGGCGAAAACGGCCTCGTTGAACTCACTCGCTTGGCCGAATGTCTCTGCGGAAGGGTTCGCATCGAGCCCGACGCTCAAGTCCGTCCCTTCGAGCATCCGCTCCGCGCCGCCAAAGTGCTAGCCGGCGATACGCTCATCGGCCGCCTCTTTGAATTCCACCCAGATTGGGTCGATGGCCGCGCCGCTGTCCTCGACTTGAACCTCGACGCCACCAGCCAGTTGCAGCGTCCCATCAAGTACCAACCGATCCGCCGCTTCCCGGCGAGCGAGTTCGACTTAAGCGTTGTCGTTCCGGCCCGCACCTATGCGAGAAAGGTCGAAGACGTCCTGAACGCCGCCAAGACCACCCACACCGAGTCGATCCACTTCACCACGGATTTTGCTCTGCCCGATGGCGGCCGCAGCCTGACCTTCCGCATCGTCGTCGCCGCCAAGGATCGCACCTTGACCCAGGACGAGATCAACAAGGAACGCGAAAGCTTCGTTCAAGCCCTCGCTACTGCGGGCTTCTCTCTGCGCTAAGCGCATCCTCGAGCGTCGGGAAAACCTCGAAGAGGCTATAAAAACCGACCATCTCAAAGACGGATCGAACGTGCTCGGTCAGCCCGGCAAAGCTGAGCTTGCCCCCTTGCGCGCCAATCGCCTTGCCTGACGCTATGAAGATCCCCAAGCCAATGCTGCCTACGTAGCGTAGTTCGGAGCATTCGACGATGACCTTCTGACTCCCTGCCGTGAGCATGTCTTTGAACCGCTGCTCCAGCGTGGGAGCGTCCATCGAGTCGAGACGGCCTTTGAGTCGCATCACCTGCAACCCCGATAGATTTTCCAACGCGATCTCAATGGCCATTTGGCCATCGTATCGGAAGAGCTACTTGCTCCAGGTCTTATTTAGCTCCGGTTCTTTGGCCAGCTCTATCGCCACCGGGTTGATCATCGGCGTGATAATCATGTACCACCAGTTCCAATCCGGTTCGGTATCGAGGGCCAGCAGCTTCTTGGCGATCGCGGCGGAGTTCGCCGCCAGATATTGTTCGATGCGGGCTTTAATAAAGGCGACTTCGGCCCTAGTCGGTTTGCGCTTGAAGATATAAAGTCCAACGCGCGCCGCTAAGCCCCGTGCGACTTTGTCGGCTACACCCTTGCCAATTCCGGCGGTTCCCCCGGCGATAATCGTTTCGAGAAAGGCCTTCTTTACATCTTCAGCGGAGACCGTTTCACCGTCATCGATACCCTTCAGGGCCAAGGTCGTTCCTTGCTGCGCGCCCTCACCGGCGGTAGCCACCGCCATGGTTCCCAGTACCCCTAACTCAAGCGGTGCGGCGACGACCAGCGCGGCCAAAGCGGCGGATACCTTGATGCCAGCTTCGGCGCGCTTGGCGCCTTTCTCCAACTGGTCCATCCACCAGTTCAGGAAATCGTAGCCCCACTTCACCTTCGCCGCCGCCGAGCTGATTTTGGGCCAAGCTTTGTCAAGCTTGCCGGCGGCAAGATGCTTGCGGGCTTCCGCCAGCAGGTTCGGAACTTTGTCCATGATCTCCTTGCGGACGATCAACGGATGTTTCGCATTCAGGCCCGCGCCCATCCGCGTCCAGTGCGAAAAGAGCGCATTGCCCATCGTGGTGGAGATGTCGTACTGGTCTTGCAAGCGGGCAATAATTGAGGCGTACTGCCGTTCTACTTCCTCGATGCCTTCCTTGGCGCGGCGTTTGGCGGCATCCCAATCCTTCTGTGCCGCCGCCGCTTTCTTCTCCTCTTCAAGCGTGCCCTTAATCTGGATGTCCTTGAAGAGGACTATGCTCTTGCCCGTGACCTTGTGATACTGATTCGCCCAATATTGCTGTGCCTGCCAGAGGCGCTGCAACTCCTTTTGGAGCATAAGTTGCTCCACCATCGGTGGTTGCTTTGCGAGTTTGGCCGCGACCTTGTCGATCGCGTCGTAATTCACATTTATTTGTTGTTCAATTTGCGCGCCACTTGCCATATTGCATGCCTTCCAACTGACAAGCGCAGGCAAGTGGCCAAATTTGCACTACTGCTTTGCGCTACTGACCAGCGGAACTTACGGCTGGCGCGGGGTTGGCCACGGGACGCGGCTTCGGCAAGGGCTTGCGAGGCAACAAGGCGTCGCGATTGGCCGAATGGTAGGCGAAAGTCGCGAGAATGGCCGCCATCTGCATCAGGTCGCCCTTCGGTACGCGGTCCATGCTGTCCATGTTGGAGTGGTGGGTGCGGGCCATGTAATCCAGCGGATCCTGGATGAACTGGAAGCCGGGGACGCCCACGGCGTCGAAGGCCTGGTGGTCCGTGCCGCCTGTGTTGCGGTTGCTGACGGTCGTCGCGCCCATGTCTTTGAACGGAGCGAGCCAAGCGCCGACAATGGGCTTCACCATGTCGTTGCCTTGCGTGTAAATGCCGCGGATCTTGCCGCTGCCGTTGTCGATGTTGAAGTAAGCGGTAATCCTGCCGTGCTCCGGCTTCAACTTCATGTCGGCGGGGTCGGCGAGATGGTCCTTCACGTAGGCGCGGGAGCCAATCAGGCCTTGCTCTTCGGCGCTCCAGAGGCCGAGGCGGACACTGCGTTGCAGCGGCAGATTCAGAGCCTTCAGGATGCGAGCGGCTTCCATCATCACCGCAACACCCGTGGCGTTGTCGGTCGCTCCCGTTGAGCCCTGCCAGCTATCCAAGTGGCCGCCGAGCAGGACGTACTCATCCTTCTTGGTGGAGCCCGGAAGCTCCGCGATGACGTTATACGCCTTGGTGGTCTCGTCGTGGAATTGCGCCTTGATGTCGAACTCCATCTTGACGGCGACCTTCTTTTCGAGCAGCCGGATCACGCGGTTGTAGTTCTCGGCGGCGATAGCGACCGTGGGCGGAGGCACGGGCTTGTCTTTCTGGTACGGACCCGCCGAAGCGCCGAAAACGGCGCCGCCATCGCCGGCATAACTGGTCTTCACGACGACCAGCACGCCTTCGTCGGTCAGGAACTTATAGAGTTTGTCGCGGAAGGACATCATTTGCTCGCGCGACATCGAAGGGCCGCCCGCAGCGGGGCGTCCGGGACCGCCTGCGCCGGGGTCTGGAGCCTCTTCCATCTTGGCCAAGTCCTCGGCGCTGTAGCGGCGGCCATAGGGCTTCTCGGGCAACTCCAAGGTGCGTGGAGCATCGGTCAGAACAATTTTGCCCTTCAACTTGCCTTTCCACTTCTCAAGATCCTGCGGCGTGCGCAGAATGGCGTGAATGGCTTCGCCCTGCACGGGGCCGTTGGTTCCGGGCGTCCAGGCCAGCGGGAAGCCAATCAACTCCGAGTAAGCGGGCTCAATCATGTGACCGGCGAACTTCGAGTGGCTCCAGCCGCGACCGAACTCGAATTCCTCGAACTTGACGTCGGGGATGCCATGTTCCGTCAGACGCTTCTTGATGTACTCGGCGGACTTGCGATATCCCGGCGAATTCGTGATGCGGGGGCCATTTACGTCGCAGAGCCAGAACATGGTGTCCATGATTTGGGAGTTCTGGAAGGCTTCGTTCTTGATGCGATGCACGACGTCGATGTCGGCGGATTCCGCAGCCCAAGAGGGAAGGGAAAAAGGAACTAAGCTGGCAACAGGGAGCGCTGAGAGAGATAAGAAATTGCGTCTGCGCATAGGGTTCAAGGTAGCAAGTCCGCCGATAGAATAGGAGTCGGACCTTTCTCAGTTGAAAATCACGATCTCCAAGGAGAATTACCTCAAAGCCATCGCCGAAGCGGAGAGCGAAGGCGAAGCAGTCATCGCCGCGACTTTAGCGCGCTGGCTCAAGGTCAGCGCCCCGGCCGTAACGATGGCCTTGAAGCGCCTGAAGCGGGACAAGTTGATTGACGTCAGCGGCGAGGGTCACATTACCTTGACCGCCAGCGGGAGAGAAATCGCCCAGGTATTGATTCGCAGGCATCACCTCATTGAGCGGATGCTGACCGAGGTCTTCGGCATGGACTGGTACCGCGTACACGAAGAAGCCGAGCAACTGGAACACGCCGTGAGCGGCGAGTTCGAGAAGAAGCTGATCGAGAAGCTGGGCGACGGCGATGCTTGCCCGCATGGGAATCGTCTGGGACTCGATTCGCCGCAGGAACGGCGGCGGAGCGGCTGGCTGCCCTTGAGCGAGTTGCCACCGGGCAAGGACGCGCAAGTCCAAAGCGCCTATGAGCGGGATCGGGAACTGCTGGAGTACTTAGACCGCCTCGGGATCCGGCCTGGGGCGCCGTTGAAGATGCTGACGCACAACGTCGACGATACTTACACACTGGAGATTTCGGGAGCGCCCGTGCCGTTGGGTCAGAATGCCGCGGCAAAGGTTTGGGTGAAAACCTAGCTTGGCTTCGCGTTCAGGCTGGAAGCCATGGCGCGCAGACCGCTGGTAACGCGTTCGGTGTCGTCTTGCGAGGTGAGCATCTTGACAAAGATGGGAACCAGGTTCGGGTCGCGCCAGCCGGCTTTGGCCTCGACTTCTAGTTGACGGCAGGCCTCTTCTACCGAAAGCGCTTTCTTGTAGGAACGCTCGCTGGTCAGCGCGTCATAGACGTCGGCGATCTGGAGAATCCGGGCCAGCAATGGGATTTCCTCGCGTCTCAGTCCGTCGGGGTAGCCCGTGCCGTCCCAACGTTCATGGTGGTAGCGAACGATGGGCAGGACAGGGGCCAGGCTTTTCATGGGGCGGCAGATCTCTTCCCCTCGGATGACGTGGCCTCGCATGATTTCCCACTCTTCGCTACTCAGTTCACCGCGCTTGTTTAGGATTGAATCCGGGATGCCAATTTTGCCGATGTCGTGCAAATAGCCGCCACGGTGCAGGGCCAAGAGTTCGTTGCGGCCGAGGCCGAGGCGAATGCCGAGTTCGACGCTGAAGTAAGAAAGACGCCGGCAGTGGTCGCTGGTGCATTTGTCGCGCTCTTCCACGGCTTGGGCCATGGTGAAAAGGATGCTCTCGACCTCATCGAGCGAGTCGAGGGCGGCCTTGTGCCGCAGCATCGATTGAACCCGCGCGCGCAGGATGCTTGGGTGGGCGGGTTGTTGCAGATATTCGTCCGCGCCGCTCTTGAAGCCTTCCACTTCGTGTTCCGTGCCCTGAACGCTGGTGAGCATCAGGACAGGCAAGAGATGGGTGTTCCGGTTGCTCTTCAACTGGCGGCAGAACTCGAAGCCGTTTTGTTCCGGTAGGAACATGTCGCAGATGATGAGGTCGATGCGCTGGCGTTCGATGATCTGGTAAGCCTCGCTGGGGTTCCGGGCGTCGATAAATTTCGCGCCAATGGCGTGTAAGGTGGAGCGGAGAATTTTGCGGTTGAGGTCGACTCCGTCGACCAGGAGGATGGCCGGTGGCTCGTCGGGAACCGTGAAGAGCTCGACGTGCTGCCCGATGGCCGCTAGAGGTGCTGTGCTGAGTAAACTGGCCAAATCCGCCGTCCTGCTGTATGAATCGGTCAATCGGCCCTAAGTCATTAGGGGGCCGTGAGGGAAAAGTACTAGGATGAAGGTGGTATGCGTCCTTTACTCGCTCTTTTGACCTTTTCATCTCTTGTTTTTGCCCAGCCCTTGACGAAAGGAGAACGGGATCGCGCCATGAGCGAGTTGCATGCGTCGCGCAAGCAACTGATCGACGCGGTGGCGGGGTTGACCGCCAAGCAACTGGATTTTCGGGCTTCGGCCGACGCGTGGTCGATTGCGGAGATCACCGAGCATCTGGCCATGACCGAGGACTTGCTCTTCAGCACCCACAAGCAAGTGGCAGCAGGCCCGGCGGACCCGGCGAAGTCGGCTAAGCAGAAGGATGAAGAACTGCTGAAGGCGATTCGCTCCAGAGTGGAAAAGTTCAAGGCGCCGCCAATGTTGCATCCAAAAAAGAACTTCCCGAACACGGCCGCGGCTTTGGCGGCATTCAAGGAGCGTCGCGACCGCACGATTGTGTTCGTGGAGACGACCGACGGCGATAACCTGCGGCACAAGATTATGCCGGATTACGGCATGGACGCCTACCAGATATTCCTCATGATGGCCGCCCACACGCAGAGGCACGTGGAACAGATCAATGAAGTGAAGGCCGCGGCGGGATATCCGAAGTCGTAGCGCCAAACCAGGCTCATAATCGGCATGGCGCTTGCATGGACGCAGTTCTCCCAACGGTTTGGGGATTTCCATACTGCAAACACTTTGGGGCGCTTAAGCCGCTGGATGCCTTGATTCGCGTTTTCCAGGGTGAATCGGATAGCCTGATGATAGGCTAGCCGAGTCGAGAAATAGCCTGGACTGTCCTTGATCCGCTCTGCTCAAGTTCTTTTTTTAGAAGAACATAGAAGATGTTGTCCAGTTGGGTGGCCAAGCTGTCATTGAGCCCGAAAGCATTTGACTTAGCTAGATAGCTTAGCTAACATTTAATGCATGGAAGTCAATATCCATGAAGCGAAGAGTCAGTTGTCACGGCTAATTGAAAAGGCGCTGTCTGGCGAAGAAGTTGTGATTGCAAAAGCTGGCAATCCTTTAGTGCGATTGGTTCGCATTGACCATGGGAAGCCAATCCTGGGCGCAGCATCCGGACGATTTGAATTGCCGGAAGGATGGGATGCGCCCCTTAAAGACGAAGAGGTGGAAGAGCTCTTCGGGCGATGATATTACTTCTGGACACCCACGCGTTCCTTTACGCAATTGGAGATGTTGATCGCCTATCACTCAAGGTGCGGCGGCAGCTAGAAGACCCTGCAGCGAAGCGGATGGTCAGTGTGGTTTCTCTTTGGGAAATCGCTGCCAAGGTTCAGATCGGAAAGCTGCAGTTACCAGTCGATCCTGAATTCTACAAGGAACAATTGCATCTTTTGCATTGCGGTCTACTTAACGTCGAGCCACGTCACATTTTCGAGCTCATGCGATTGCCGCTATTGCACCGTGATCCATTCGACCGCATGCTTATCGCACAAGCGAAAACGGACTCGATGGCTTTGGTGACGCGCGATGAGGCATTGGGGGGATACGAGGTGGAACGGTTTTGGTGACGGAAGCGTTTAGCCGCGCAATTTAGCCATTGAAGGAGGCATATTCATTGCGCACGACAGAAGAGCGTTATGATGCCGCTGATTTCGGGAATGCATTGATCACAGAGACCGCGGGAATGAGTTTCTGGATTTTCGAGTTGTGGGCCATGAGTGGAAAGACGTGCGAGTTGTACTCCAGGCGCACGGACTGGTTGCCCAAGGGCACTGGCCGTTGCGGCTAGGCGGGGGCTAGAGTTTTGGTGTAGAGGCTCGCTCCGGCGAGGTCGCGGAGGGTGACTTTGAGGGCGGAAGTTTTGGCGTCGATTTCTACTTCGCCGAAGAATTGCATGCCAGAGGCGGGGGATAGGTTGGCTTGGCCTTTGGGTGGGTGCTTTTGGTAGACGACTTCGATGCCGAAGGTGTTGTCGAGTTGGCCGGGGCCGAAGGTGCCGGCGTTCAAGGGGCCGCTGACGAATTCCCAGAAGGGGTCGAAGTCGGTGAAGACAGCCTTGGAAGGTTGGTAGTGGTGGGCGGCGGTGTAGTGGACGTCGGCCGTTAGCCAGACGTGGTTGCGGATCTTTTCGCGTTTCAAGAAGCGCAATAAGTCGGCGATTTCCAATTCGCGGCCTAGGGCGGGGCCTTCGCCGTTGGCTACGGCTTCGTATCTGGGGCGGCCTTCGGCGTCCTTGCCGTCGCCGACGATCAAACCAATCGGCATGTCGGAGGCGATGATCTTCCAGGTGGCACGAGAAGCTTTCAACTCGCGTTTGAGCCAGGCGCGTTGTTCGGCGCCGAGGAATTCCGTTTCCGGGCCTTCGGCGGGCTGGCGGTTGTGGCTATTCGCGGCGCGGTAGCTGCGCATGTCGATCAGGAAGACATCGAGGAGCGGACCATAGGATAGCTTGCGGTAGATGCGCTCGGTTTCTTGTGGATGGGGGCGGATGGGGGCGTATTCGAGGAAGGCTTGGGTGGCTGCGGCGGAAAGCGGGCCGATGCCGCCCTTGACGTCTTTGCCTGGGGACCAGTTGTTGACGACTTCATGATCGTCCCATTGCCAGACTTGGGCGACTTGGGAATGGAAGCGGCGGACGTTTTCGTCGAGGAGATTGTATTGGTAGCAGCCGCGGAAGTCGTCGAGCGTGGCGGCGACTTTAGACTTGGCTTCGGTGACGATGTTTTTCCAGAGGGTGCCATCGGGGGACTTCCATTCGGCGGGGCAGACCGAGTCCGCATAGATGGTGTCGCCGGAGTGGAGGAAGAAGTCGGGCTGGCGCTCGAGCATCGTTTTGAAGATGGGGATGCCGCCGCGGTCGGGGTTGATGCCGTAGCCTTGGCCGACCATGTCGCCGGACCAGAGAAAGCGAATGTCGCGTTTTTGCGCGGGCGCGGTTCTGAAGTGGCCCGTTACAGGTTCGCTCAGGGAAGAGGTTTCCTGGAGGTCTTCTAGTGTGAGGCGGTAGTAGAGATCGGCGCCGACGGGCAGGCCTTCGACGACGCGGCGGGCCGTGAAGTCACGGGCGGCGAAGAGATGGGGACCACGGAACTTTTGGAGAATCTTGGTGAACTTCTCGTCGCTGGCTACTTCAATTAGGCAGCGGCTGGGCCGATCGCCGCGCACCCAGAGGAGTGCGCCGTCGCTTGAAGGATCACCGGCGCAGATACCATGCGTGATCTTGGGGCGGGACTGTTGGGCGCGAAGAAAAGCGGGTGCGGCGAGGATGCCGAGAGACTGGCGGCGGTTCACCATTATTTGACTTTACGCCAGAGCTCTTTCACTGCCGTTACAAGCTCTTCTTCGGACTTGGCGGCGAGCGGCGCGGGCTGCTCGTAGTAGATAAAGGAGTCCTTGCCTTCGTAGCCGCCTTCGGCGATTTCTTTGGCGTCGGGGATGTAGCACATGACGTCGTTGGAGTAGCCGAGGACCATGAGGTTGGGGTCATTCAACTCCTTGCGCAGGCGGAGGCAATACTGCACGACGACTTCACCGCCCAGCGCGACGATGCCCATGGGGCCGATCTTGACGACTTGCACGGGGTAGCTGAGGCTACTGGGGATGCGGCGTTCCTCGATCATCTTGAGCATGGACTGAGCGCGGCCAACGGCGTACTTGTTGGGGCTCTTGAGCTCTTCTTCGAAGTCGTTCTTGCCGAAAGGTTGGAAGCTGAGATTCGTCAAGTGGAAGCCAGTGCGGACACGGCCTTTGATGGCCTTGCCCTTAGGGGTGTCGATTACTTTCTCGACGGCGGCAGCAAGGGCCTTGCCGTGATTCTGCGTGTGCTCGAGGGCGCTGCGGGGATTGGGGTTTTGGTCGCCGGCGCAAGCGGTGGCGAAGAGGGCCACCGTGTTGGGGTGCTTCTTTTCGATTTCAGATTGGGCGAAGCCGGCGTAGTCGCCATGGAGGTTCAGGAACTCGCCGGTCATGGTGGTGTTGTGGCAGGAGTAGCTGAAGAGGACGGCGTCGAGGTTGCCCTTATCGTCGCGGACTTCGAGGGTGGGCACGGCATGGTCGGTGGGGCCGGCGGGGTTGGGGGCGAGCTTGATCGTTCCATCGGGAGCAGGGAGGCGGCGGAAGCTGGCGAATTTCGCTTCGCCCAAGGCATAGTGCAACTGAGCGGGCTTGAGTTTGCCGATGGCCTCACCGATGGTGGCGATGGACTTGGCGACGAGATCGCGGGTGAAGCTTTCGACTTTGGCGCGCTGTTCCGGGTTCATGGGGTACATGCCGCGGAGGTTCGGCCAGACGACGGGGCCGGAATGCGTGTGGGAACTATTGAGGATGAGTTGCGAACGTTCGAGGCCGTATTGCTTCAGGGCTCCGACGGCGATCTCTTCGGCGACGCTTTTGGGGAAGCCGATGATGTCACTAGTAAGAATGACGGCGCGGCCTTTGCGGTTGTCTTCGACAGCGAGAGCCTTGACATGCAGCGGCAAGAGGACGCCTTCGCTGGGCTTAGTACGAGCGGCGTAGCCAGCCATCCAAATGGGGCCTTGGGGCGTGATGTCGGTCTTAGCGGCGCCGGCTTTCCAATCGGCGGCGAATAGTGCTGAGGCGAGGAGGGGCAGTAGGAGTAGCTTCATTTCTTGACCTCAATGTTAATGGCGCCGAGGAGACGGCGGCCGGCTTCAATGCGAAGGATGTGCGGGCCTGCGGGAACGGCATCGGGAAGCCGGAAGTTGATTTCGTGGCGCGGGCTCATGGGATCGGTGCAGAGGATGGAGTAGTCGAGGGCGTCCCAGTCGTCGACCTTGGCACGTAGCGTTTCGGGTGCGAAAAGCTCTTCGATAAAGAGCTTGACGGTGCCGCTGACGATGTTCGTGCCGCTGAGGTAATCGTGGCCGTCGGTGACTTCGACCAGGCGCGGCACGGCGGGCGGTTCGGGAATGATGCGGAAGGTGCTGGAGGCGATGGGCTGGCCGTGGTGGAAGAGTTCCAAGGGGACGAAGCCGGTGGCGAGTCCCGCGGGGAGGACGGCGTTGAGCTGTTGGATGCCGTCGCTTTCGGGCATTCCTAAATAAGTGAGGCGAGTGGATTGGCCGGCAATGCGGAGATCGAGACTGAGGAGATCCGCGCTGGCGGGGAGCCCCTCGACCCAGGCCGAGAGAGCCGCATAGCGGCCACGAACGGGGGCGACGGGTTCACTGGATTCGCTGTTGGTGACGCGGCGAATTTTGACATTGGCCGCTTTGGCGGCGGCTTCCAGGCCCGGCTTACGGATGGTCACCCACATGTATTGGGTGGCCACGCCTTCGACGGCCAGCAGGCGCAGGTGGAAGGCGGCGGCGTAGGCGCGAATGTCTTCGGGACTGACGTTGCAGCCGTGCCAGGTAGTTTCCGTGTTGCGTTCCGCGGCGAGATTGCTGACTTGGAATCGCATGAGACCGCCGGGCTTGAGGACGCGGGCGGCTTCGGCGAGGTAAGACAGCACCACTGCCTTTTCGGGGATGTGCTGGAAGACGGCGTAGCTGTAGATGAAGTCGAAGCTTTCGTCGGCGAATTGCTTTAAGTCCGCGCCGCTACCGGCGTGGGCGTGCGCGTGGGGAATGTTTTTCAGCCGCTGGCGCGCGATGGTAATCATCTCGTCGGAGACATCGACGCCGTGCACTTCGCCGAAGCGTTGGGACATGGGCTTTAGGAGGCGACCGGGACCGCAACCAATTTCGAGGGCGCGGCGGGCGCTTGGCTTGTGGCCGGGTAGGCCGCGTTTCAGTTCGCGGTCGAAGCCGCGCAAGACATCGGCGGCGGTAGAGAGGAATTCGTCTTCGTCCTGCTCGTGGCGGCCGAAGGCGACGTAGTAGTGTGCGTCTTCCTTGGCGCGGCGGTTCCAGTCTTCGCGCATTTGCGCGTTTACGGTGTTTTCCGTTTCGTTCAACGCTTCTTGCCCCGGGATGCCGGGTCCGCATCGAGGCAAATGTTGCGCGCGGTTTTCTGCTCTTCCGCTTTGACGGCAGGCGAGTACTCGAGGCAGCGGTCCTTCATGCGGTGGCCCGTGATGAGATTGTCTTCCACCGTATTATTGCGCGCCGGGTCGGGCCTTTCCGCGCCTTTGCCGAAATAAATGCCGCTGCGGAGCATGCCGGGCTCGTCGGCGAGGAAAAAGCAGGGGCCGGTAGCCGAGTGGCTTTCCGTGCAGCCCGCGGTATTGAGCCAGCGCATGCGGTTGTGACGCACGATGTTGTCGCGGCCGATCAGGAAAACACCGCCGTACTTCATGCCTTCGATTTCGTTGTTTTCGATTACGATGGCTTCGCTGCGCATGTCGGGATTGGTGTTGTTGAGGACGATGCCGAAGTGGCCCTGGGGATAATCCTTGGCGGGTTTCTTGTTGATGCAACGGTTGCGGGAGACTTGGCCGTGGTGGAAGCCGTCGAGGTCCACGCATTTGCCGTTGACCTCGAGGATGGTGTTTTCACTGTAGATGCTCTTGTCGACGTTGCCGGCGGTGTCGATGCCTACGGGGATGCCGCCGTGTTCGACATCGACGAGGTCGACAGGGAAGCCGATGTTGGACATGGTGTTCAGGATTACCCGGATGTTGGTGGCGTGGCCGGCTTGGATGGCGTCGCGGCCGATTCCGTTAATGTCGTTGTCTTGAATGAGGCCATCGCGGTTGCGCGGGCTTTCGTAGCGGGAGTGCGTCCAGATGCCGTTGCCGCGAATGGCGCGCATCTTGACGAAGCGGACTTCAAAGTTAGAGACGCCCTCTTCGAGGAGGATGCCGCCGGTGGTGTTGTTGCGGCCTTTGTCGTCGCGGCTGCCGCTGTATTCTATACGCGATTGCTGGATGCGGACTTGTTGGCTGCGGGCGATGAGGATGGGGAAGTTGACGACATTGCGGATTTCGAGATCGCGCAGGATGACGCCGTCGGAGTTGTCGATGAGGATGCCGTTCAGAGGATAGAAGTCGACGAAGGCTTTGTCGTAAGGTGCGATGGGGAAGGGCTTTTCGAGGGCGGCGCGGTTGCCGTCCAGCTTCAGGCGTTCGATCGAGAGGTATTTGACGCCGCGGGCGACGATGAGGGCTTCACCTTCGAAGTTAGCTGCGGCTTTGAGTGTGCTGCCACCAGGGGCGCCGCGAAGGTGAACGCCGTCTTCGGCGGCCTCCAGGACCATCGGTTTCGATAGCTCGGTGACGCCCGGTTTGAGCTCAATGTCCTTCGCGAGAAGGGTGCAGCCGAGGAGAGCTACCGTTATTCTGAGAACAGCAATGTCCATACGACTAGAAAATGTGACGTCCGGCAGCCTCATTCAGTTTACAGCCAGCGCACCCGGCGGGGCTTTTATTGGATTGATTGGCCATGGCAACTCCGGCATCCCGGATTTGTTGGACCACGTATCCACCACTGCCGTTACATGCGCGAACCTGAGCGCGTTGCCGTTGCCGGCGCGATTTGCGTGGCTGCATCAGGCGGAGCAGGGAAGGCGGCAGGGGCAGGCAGTGCTGGCGGCATCGACGGATCCGGAATTGTTGCGCACATTAGCGGATGAGGTTTGGTGGTTAGAAGGTGGGCGGCTGATTCGGAAGGGCGATCCGCGCGAGGTCATTGACGGTTATACAAGGAGCGTGATCCAGGAGAGCCGATTGACTTTGCCTGCGGCCGGATTGCATCCGACGCTGAAGCGTGGGGACGGGCGGGCCAAGATTCTGTCGGTGTCTTGTTTGGACTCTATCGATCAGCCGACGGCGATGCTGCAATCCGGGCAAGGCGCGGCGATTCGCGTGGAGGTGGAGTTCGCGGCGCCTGTCGAGAATCCTGTCATCGGGATTATGATTCGGACGCGGATTGGCTTTGAGGTTTATGGGACGAATACGGAGTTGGAGAATTTGCGCGTGGGGCCGGTGACGGCTGGACAGCGGAGGACGGTGACGTTTCGCTTCGACTGCCAGCTTTGTCCGCAGAGTTACACGGTGACTGCGGCGTCGCACGATCCGGATGGCGTTTGGCATGAGTGGATGGAGGATGCGATTAGCTTTACGGTGGCCGATACGCGCTATACGGCGGGGGTGGCGAATTTGCGGGCGAAGGTGGAACTTTCGTAGAGGTGGCTCGTAAATAGAGGTATGTTCTGTACGAATTGCGGTGAAAGTCATAACGAGACTGCGAACTTCTGCGCGAAGTGCGGCAATCGGCTTCGTGCGGAGGGTTTTCAGCAGGCGAGTCAAGCCGCGAGTGGCTTTGCGGCCGCTCGGGCCGCGGAGCGGCGGCTTGTGCGGCCGATGGATGACAAGTGGCTCGCTGGTGTGTGTTCCGCGTTTGCGCGGTATTTGAATGTGGATCTGGCGCTGGTGCGCATCCTTTGGCTGAGCGCGGTGATTTTGTTTGGGACGGGGATTCTGGCTTATCTGATTTGCTGGCTGATCATTCCGCGGGAGCAACCGGGGGTTTTGGCTTCTCAGCAGGCGTAAACAGTGATCGGCCAATTCAACCCAGCACGCCATGACACTTGGGGATTCTGACCTTCGGCCAACTTTAGACAACTTGGCCTTTGAGTTTTATCATTTGCGACTTTATCGCCAACTGTTGCGTCGAGGAATTGAAAACCAAGCGTATCGCCAGGCCACTCTGTACGCACTGTTAGTGCATGCTCGAATAATCCGGGACTTCTTTTATGCTGCTCCCAAATTCGAGGATGTTGCCTTCGACCATTTCTCCTGCCACTTCAAAGAGGGCGTCGAGACCGAACGCGCACTTGACGCCAGTCATGCGAAGCAGATGAAAGACCAGCTCGATAAGCGATTGGCCCATCTCACATCGGCCCGTTGGAGAAACGGACCGCCGCCATCATTCGATCTTTATGAATTCGCTCTCGATGGCCTGGAAGCCGATATGCGGATGTTTGAAAATGCCCTCAGTCCAGAGCTGAAGCATGTTCTCGATGCTGCCATGGCTCAGCGTGATGAGCTGTACGCAAATTGGATCGAGGGCGACGGCAAACGCTGATTCGTGGCCTGCTGCAGATCTGCAGATTAGATGGATGTTGTTCAAAGCCTCAAGCCCCGAAACGCAAAGACAATTAAGTGCTAGCAATGCTAGCATTTGTCTGTGGCCACGCTGACGCTTCGGGATTTCGATGAGGGGTTGAAGGAAGTACTCCGTTTGTACGCGGCCAAGAATGGTCGGTCGTTATCGGAGGAGGTACAGGTGTTGCTGAACGAGGCATTGGAGCGGGAGCGGAAGGATCGACCGCAGACTGGGTTCGACTTGATGGTCGATATTCGGAGAAAGATTGCTCCGATTGGATTCATGGATCTAGAATTTCCCAAACGAGATCCGATGCCGGACGTCCGGAAGCGATTTCCGAAAGAGTTGTGGGATGGGGAGGAATAAGGGTATATGGCAACGTTGACGATTCGGAAGTTGGACGATGAGCTCAGGGAGAAGCTGCGAGTTTTGGCCGCCGAAAATGGACGTTCCATGGAGGAAGAGGCCCGCGCTAGCCTGCGTTCTTGGGTAGAGCAGAATAAGTCGAAGCGGAAGCCCTCCGAGACGGGTGGAGATTGGGCGCGGGCGTTCCGAAAGAAGTTGGCGAAGATTGGGTACATCGATTTCGAAGCGCCAAAACGGGAACGGCCAAAGGACGTCTCGGATCTGTTCTCGTGATCATTCTCGATACGAACGTAGTTTCCGAGTTGTGGAAACCGGATCCGGCTCCGACAGTAATCGAATGGATCGATCAACAGCCGAAGCGGGCCTTATTTTTGACATCCATTAGTGAGGCTGAGATTTTATTTGGTTTTCGATTGAGGGCACAAGGAAAGCGCCGGGCCCAACTGGAAGGTTTTTTTGAGAAGGAAGTGCTGGGGACGCTCTCGCAGGGGATTCTTGTGTTCGATTCGGCAGCGGCCAAAGCCTATGCCATGCTTTCCGCCGGAAGGCGCAGTATCGGTCGCCCGATGGCACAATCGGACGCGATGATCGCGGCGATTGCGGCGGTGCACGGCGCTGCTTTGGCGACGCGCAATACCAAAGACTTCACGAATTGCGGGATCGAAGTGGTAAATCCCTGGACGGACTGATCACTCGTAGCGCAGCGCCACCATCGGATCGACGCGCGTGGCGCGGCGGGCTGGTAAGTAGCAGGCGGCCAGGATGACCAGCGTTAGCAAGAGTGCCGTGGTGGCGAAGGTTATCGGGTCGAAGGCTTCCACTCCAAAGAGGAGTTGCTTGAGGAAGCTGGTGAGCGTCACCGCGCCGATGGCGCCAGCGGCCACGCCCACTAAGCCTAGCGTGAGACCTTGGCCCATCACCAGGCGGAGGACGTCGGCGGGACTCGCGCCGATGGCGAGGCGGATGCCGAATTCCTGGGTGCGTTGCGCGACAGTGTAGGCCATGACGCCGTAGATCCCTACGGCGGCCAAGCCCAGGGCGATCACGGAGAAGAGAGTTAAGAGTACGGTGAGGAAGCGCGGGCGCGTGGTGGCAGCGGCGATGACTTCGTCCATCTCGCGGACCTGGGCGATAGGGAGATTAGGGTCGAGGGCTTGGATTTCGCGGCGTATGGCGGGCATGAGAGCGCCGGGAGAGCCGGAGGCGGTCTTGACCTTTAAGAACATGCCCCGCAGACCGCCGTCCGTCTGTTCATAGGGCAAGTAGATCTCGGTACCCGTGGGCTTATCGATGCCGGCGTTCTTGACGTCGGCGGCCACACCGACGATGGTGCGCCAATTCTCCCCTTTTTGATTGCCTCCGATGCGACGGCCGATGGGGCTTTGGTTGCCGTAAAAGGCGCGGGCCATCGTTTGGTTGATGATCGTGGTCAGGGCGCCGCCGTTGCTGTCACGTTGGTCAAAAGCTCGGCCCTCGACAATGGGAATGCGCATGGCCTCGAAATAGTTGGGGGCGACGGTGTTGTAAAAGTCGACGTTCTCGTCGGGGCCGCCTTCTTTCTTCACATAGCCTTCGATGCGGGTGTCGTTGGCGTTGAGTTGCCGTTGGGGTTCCATGCCCGAAGAGAGCGTGGCGGCTTGGACGCCGGGGATGGCGCGAACGCGTTCGAGCATCCGGTTCCAAAGGGCACGCACATCGGCGTTCCCGGCATATTGCCCTTGGGGCAGGGCGAGGCGCATCGTGATGAGGCGCGAGGAGTCGAGGCCGATGTTGACTTGCTGGAGCTTCCAGAAGGTCCGGACCATCAGGCCCGCGCCGACCAGCAGAACCAGTGCGAGGGCGAGCTCCGAAACAACCATGGCGCGGCGCAGCCAATGGGCGCTGACCGTGGCCGTAGTGCGGCCCGTGGAACTCTTCAGAGCGGTCTGTGTGTCGCCCGCGAATTGCGCGAGGGGCGCGAGACCGAAGAGAATGCCAGTCAAAAGACTGGCGCCCAAGGTGAAGGCCAGAATGCGCCAGTCGATGCCGATTTCGTCCGCACGTGGAATACTGCCCTGATTGAAAGCAAGGATCAATTGCAGCGCGGCCCAGGCCACGCCGAGGCCCAGCACCGCGCCAAGACTCGCGAGCACCAGCCCTTCGGTGAGGCATTGGCGGGCGAGGTCCCAGAGGCTGGCGCCGATGGCTTTGCGTACGGCCATTTCATGGTGGCGGCTTTCCGCGCGAGCAAGAAGGAGGTTACCCACATTGACGCAAGCAATGAGCAGGACGAAGCCAACCGCGCCCATCATGACGAGCATGGCGGGACGGACTTGGCCGGTGATCTCGCCATGAAAGGGCATCGTGATGAGGGTGTGGAATTTGCTGGTGAAGTGGTGGAAGTTCGGCGTGGTGATTTTGTCCTGGTCGCTCAAGTAGCGGGTGATCTCTTCGCGGGCGCGTTCGATCGTGACGCCGGACTTGAGCTTGCCTAGGACGTTTTGGAAGTGGCCGGAGCGGCTGCCGGGATTGGCGGGGTCGATTTGTTGGGGGACCCAGACTTCGGGCGGATCGACTTCACCGGGAGGGAAATGGAAGCCGGGGGGCATGATGCCGACGACATTCGCGGTGAGGCCGTTGAGTTTGACAGTGCGATTCAAGACGCCGGTATCGGCGCCAAAGGCGCGCCGCCAGAGGCCATCGGAGATTAGGACCGCGAGGTTCACGCCAGGACGGTCATCCGAAGGTGCGAGGAGGCGGCCGGCCTGGGGTTGGATACCGAGCATGGGGAAGAGACCGCCGGTGACGGAGGATGCCGTGACTCGCACGGGTTCCTTGCCGCCGGAGAGATTCGCGCCGGTGATGGTGAAGGACTCGATGGCTTCCCAGGAACTGAGGTCGCGGCGGATTTCGAGCAACTCCGGGGTGGACATCCAGAATTTGCGAAAGCCGCCGGAGGAGCCGTAGGTGGGGAACTCGGTATAGATGCGCGCGAGGCGGTCGGGGTCCTTGTAAGGAAGGGGACGGAAAAGGACGGCGTCGACGACCGTGAAGATGGCGGTGTTCGCGCCGATGCCGAGGGCGAGGCAGAGCAAGGCGGCGAAGGAGAAGCCGGGGTTCAGCCAAAGGGTGCGAAGGGCGGCGCGGACTTGGGACATGTTACTTCACTGGTACGGATGAGCGGCGCATTTGTTTCCGCGCTTAGACTGAATTTATGCCGAGATTGTCGCTTTTCTTTCTTGCCGCTGGTTTTGCCTGGGCCCAACCGGAGGGGTTGTGGCAAGGCTATGAGGGCGAGTTGGGCGTGTTGCAGAAGCAGC
>VFQP010002126.1_pt1 | contig 23161 bp, 34 predicted proteins | sample 3512351 | NCBI WGS metagenome assembly VFQP01 (sample SAMN10412372, study PRJNA504923) | tailings metagenome | isolation source: Relicate 1 Philex TSF1 revegetated site | place: Philippines: Tuba, Benguet | collected 2017-08-29
GCTGAGTGAGCACACCAAGGCGCCAACCTTGCGGCCCAACGTTCGAGCTAAGCCGACCGGCGAAGGGAGGCGCCGACTGGCCGCGGAAGGACGATAACAAAGGATCCTGGAGCGGCCAGGCGGTGCCTGCCGTAGCGGGTCGGCGCCTTGAGCGAGGGGTTAGGGCGCATTCTCACGGTAGCGACTGAGAATTTCCGTGATTTCGTGTTCTACGGCGATGCGGTCTTTGAATCGCTGCTGAACTCGGGTGTTGAGGGTAGCAACGCGTGCCTGAAATTTTGTACCCTCAAGATACTCATCGTCGAACGTGCGAACGCCTGGAGCTAAGGATCGTGTGCGCTGATCGATCAAGAACTCCAGTTCGCGCTGACAGATCTGAATCTCGGCACCGATCGTCGTTGCTAGTGCGGCCAGGGCGTTGAGGCGGACCGTCTCCTTGGCATGGCGTGCTTGTTCGTTCTGCGCCTCGGCAGTGTCTTTAAGGGCGGCGCGAGTCTCCGACAGTTCCTGCTTCTGCAACTTGACCGCCTGCGTCAGCCAGTAGAAGGCAGCGTAGGCAATTATCGGATTCAGCACGCCGCCAAAGAAGTCGCCAAAGATTCCCCAATCTCCTGGGGCCGGGGACAGCGGGTAGTTGAGCTTGCCTACAAACCAAATTGTGTAGGTAAGCACAGCGACGGCAATGAGCGTCTGCACGATTCTGTGCGCGCGCAGGATGCCTCGGTCTAAGGTTGTGTGTTCGTCGCTCATCGCGAAGTGTGGCAGGTATTGATGCGCCCTAACGTTCGAGCTAAGCCGGCCGCGAAGGCGGACGCGCTTGGCCGAGCGGCGCAGGATAGACCAAGGCGCCGGGAGGCCAAGCGTGGCTGCCGTAGTGGGTCGGCGCCTTGAGCGAGGGGTTAGGCGTCACCACGCTCAGTAGAGCTGGAAGTTGACGGACCTCTTGCGCAACTGTGTCTCAACGAGCTGGCGCCACGGACCCCGGGGAGACCAGACTCTTGCTACGGCCTCGTAGGCGTGCGCCGGGTCCTCACTATCTTGAAGAACCCGATGCAGGAACACCATGCTCGACGCCCTCATGTTGACCTCGCAGTGCACCAGGACCTTGCGAGTCTTGAGGCGCGTCAGTGCTGCGGAGACCTCGAGGAAGTGGTCCTCGTTCGGTGCGTTGAAGGGGATGGGGATGTGGACGAACTCGATGCCTTGCCGAACCAACAATTCAGGCTCCTCCTTCACCGTTCCAGGTACCGTGAATGGAACTAAGAACACGACAGCCTCAAACCCGAGGGAGTGCAAACCGTTCAGCGTTCGAACCGGAGGTTGTCCAGAAGTCACCAGCTTGTCTGAGATGGCAACAACGTTCGGTGCGATCAGCACCTGATCGCGTGCCGCGGCCCTTCCAAGCGTGCCGGCCAGTGAGAGGGCAAGGAGTTTTCGACGGTCTGGGTGCACTTGTGGGACTGCTGTGACGCCTAACGTTCGAGCTAAGACCGACCGCGGAGGCGAGCAGCGTAAGCCTGGTTCGCGATGATGCCTGAGGGCCGCGGACCAGGCTTACGCTGCTTGCCGTAGCGGGTCGGCGCCTTGAGCGAGGGGTTAGGCCGGGCCCGCGAGCGGCGCCCTCAGCTTACACATGACGCACTGCGATTGCCGCTCATCGCGTCAGGACAAGGAGTCCCATCGCCACGAGCGAGATCCACTGCAGTGCCATGAAGAGAAAGATGCAGTACGGTCCGCGCTTGGCGACGGTATATCTCCACCGCGGAATCGGCTTTAGAAATGAGTAGACATCAACGTCATGGCTGCCAAAGCCTCTTTTCAGTAGGGCCTCCTTGAAGGTTTCGACGCCGCCGCACATGTGATATTCCATGATGGTTTCACCAGCGGCTTTAGTTATGTAGGCGGTGATTAGGGAAGTCAACAACGACACAAGAAAGACGGCGACTGCTATTGAGTTCGTCAGTTTCTGAGTCGTTTGAGTGTTTATCACTACAACGGCCGTAAAGACTGCAAGCGTCGCAGAGTTGGCGGTGATAGTTGATTGAATGCCTTGCGCCCAACTGGTCCACATCGCAAGGGCCTGCTTCTCAAGGTCGAATTCTTGATTGCTTGGCATTGATCCACCCTTCTTGGCGGAAGTGTACTGAACTAGTCAAGGTGCGTGTGTTTGGCCAGGCCTAACGTTCGAGCTAAGCCGACCATGGAGGCAGGACGCCTGGCCGGCAAAGCCGATGATAGACAGGCACGGCTTTGCCGGCCAGGTGGCCGGCCGTAGTGGGTCGGCGCTTGAGCGAGGGGTTAGGCATCAGTGCCGCGATGAACTAACGATCTCTGTTACGCGCACCTTGGTGTCCTCCTCTTCAATCCAGACTTGAGACAAAGAGGACGTCAGGGTGGCCTTCACAACGTAAGTTCTTCCTGGTTGCGGGGTAAAGTCGACCACCCCACTAACCTGCAGGAACTCCCCTCGGTTCTGAGCAGACCACTCGCTTACCGGGGAAGGCCAATAGTGAGTTGCCAGTAGCGTTGCCTTCATGGGCCGAGCTGGAACCTGTCGCTCAACAGGAACCACTTGGAGTAGGAAGTTGCGGGCTGCAGATAGTGCGCGACTCGCATCAATGGTTGTTCTGATCTCCTGCGCGTCGATCGCCTTAAGGACATAGAACTCTGTGCGTTGCCCGTGCGTTTCGCCGCCCCAGTCCATTACCAACGCTGTCGGACCTGAGTAGCTGGCGGGAATTGGCTCTGCAAAGTTAGCGCAGCCCGCTAGCGATTGGATTGCGAGCAGCACCAACATAACTGATCTTTTCACGGAAGGCTCCTGGGCGGCGTTTGTGTCTGGAAGGGAGAAAAGGCTCTGGACTCTGATGCCTAACGTTCGAGCTAAGCCGACCGGCGAAGGAAGACGCCGACTGGCCGCGGAAGGACGATAACAAAGGAGCCTGGAGCGGCCAGGCGGTGGCTGCCGTAGCGGGTCGGCGCCTTGAGCGAGGGGTTAGGCGTCACTGGAGCGCCGCGGACGAGCGACCTTGTATCCAAGTACCGCCAGTGCGGCAGAACTGACGAGCAGCGCAACAGCGAGAACGCCGGCGATGACAGGTTGCCTACATCTGAGTTGGCTTGCGAGCAAGGAGTATTCGCAGTTGCATGCAACGCAGGCAAGACTCGCCGATGCGACGAACCAAAGCGCGCAATAGCCTGCGCACACCAGAAGGAGCGCGCCGACGGCGTAGCAAAGACGCGACTTGATCTTCGTCGACAGCACCTACGTACCCTCTTGGTCTTCGGAGCGCACGCGGAATGCTCTTCTTGGAGCCGGCACGTCATACAGGATCTCCCGCTGCTGCTTCAGCCAAGTCAGCCGCTTGAAGTACGACTTTCGACCTTGCGACGTGCCACCATTCTCGGCGCCCCATGCGCAGCGCTGAATGTGGTCCTCGAGATCCGCTCGGCTGAGCTTGGTGACCTCTTCGGTCGTCTCGGGCATTCCGGATCTAGAGCGACGGGGCATCGGTAGTGGGCTGTGACGCCTAACGTTCGAGCTAAGCCGGCCGCGGAGGCAGCCACGCTTGGCCGAGCGGCGCAGGATAAGCTGAGGCGCTGGGAGGCCAAACGTGGCTGCCGTAGTGGGTCGGCGACTTGAGCGAGGGGTTGGGCCGCAACCAGCGGAAGGACGAAGCGAGCTCGAGGGAGCGAAGCTTGCGGGGTACTGATTCTGAGAAAGGCCCAAGCCCGCAGCGATGAGGCCAGCCAGGTCAAACGACGCTGGCAAGACAAACTGTCCAAAGCAGTGCAGCGAGTTGACTACGAGCACGGGAGCTGCGGAGATGGGAAAGCCTCTAGGGCAAGTACACGGGTTGTCTTCTCGGAGCGCTGCACGGCGAGGGCGTTGAGCTTCGGCGCCAGGGGCGCGACGCTCAACCAACAAGCTGAAAGGCGGGGAAGGCCAGGGCTGGTGGAGTCGCGACGCCGGTGCGGGGAAGCGGGTTCGCGCGTTTGGAGAACTCGCCAGCGGTGGAGAACGAGTTCGAGGCTGTTCAAGCTGCCGGCGCGTATGCGCCGCTGACCTTGCTGAGTGAGCACACCAAGGCGCCAACCTTGCGGCCCAACGTTCGAGCTAAGCCGGCCGCGAAGGCGGGCTGGCTTGGCCGTGCGGCGCATGATGACATGAGGCGCAGCGCGGCCAAGACAGACTGCCGTAGTGGGTCGGCGCCTTGAGCGAGGGATTAGGCAGCCGTGCGCGGTGCAGACGAGGGACTGGCCGGAACCGCAGAGAATTGGGTCGCATTGCTGGGGCGTGCCGGGTCGGCGTGACCAGAAGACGAGCCCGAACTGAGACGAGCTCACGCGGACGAGCCGACGGAGAGCGCACAAGAGGCCAGCTGGAACGTGGTACGGCGCTTCGATGCTAGAGCCAACGACGCAAGAAACCGAACTGCTGCGGCTGCCGGATTGATTGAGAAGCTGGCTCTCAGCTCTGAACCTTGGGCGTTGATCACTGCAGCGCCATAGAGCCGGTGGCAGCCAGTCTGGAACTTGACCCTCTCGGCCTCGACGCTGCCGAAGCGCGTAGCGGCGAAGCCGATTCAAGGCTGTTTGGCCCACGCCGAAGGCGCTGACCCTGCTGGCAGGACAGTGGCCTGAACTCGGATGCCTAACGTTCGAGCTAAGCCGACCGTGGAGGCAGACGCCGGCTGGCGACGGAAGGACGATAACTACTTTGGCCTGGAGTCGCCAGACGGTGGCTGCCGTAGCGGGTCGGCGACTTGAGCGAGGGGTTAGGCCTCGCCGCGCGGCGCTGCTCGCCCGGGTTAGGTGTGACCTCGTGCGAGTGCTGCTGGGCAACCCGCATCGCGCTCGCAACGCTGGGAGGCCAATGATTGGTTTTTGACTCCACCGGAGCGCGCGACGCCGGTAGCGGGGGCCGCCCGCGGCTGCCGCTGCAGCGGACGGGCAAATTGGCGGGGCGCTTGCGCCGCGCCCAAGATTTCAGCGAGACTTGGGCGAAGTGGCAGGACATCAAGCAACTTGGCTCAGGACTGACGCGACACGAGTGCATCGACGGCACTCTCAAGGCTCTGGACCTTCGGGTGCCTGTCAATCCAAAGATCTCGCCAGACTGGTTGCCCGTTGAGCACCTTGGAGGTCTCTTCCTCAACTATGTACCAGCCTTCCTTTCCATCCCATACAAGCCGGCGAGCAGGATTGAAGGACACGACCACCTGCCAAGAGCTAAACGCGTGCTCCTTGTAGTCCTGCTCTCGAATGAGCACTCCGCGTTCACGGAGCAGGGTTCCTGCGCGCTGAAACTCGGTCACGTTCATGTGCAAGGTATTTCGGCGGGCCCGATACCCGGGCATTGAAAACTGCGAGGCCTAACGTTCGAGCTAAGCCGACCGTGGAGGCAGGCGCCGGCTGGCCGCGGAAGGATGATGTTCACGGCGGCCTGGAGCGGCCAGACGGTGGCTGCCGTAGCGGGTCGGCGCCTTGAGCGAGGGGTTAGGCCGCATTCGCAGCGCGTGTGCGAAGGTTTGGCTCCAGGATGAATGGAGCGATTCGGATGCCTTCCCCGTGCACGCGCCCGGTAGCCGGGTCACGGGCGAACCGAGTGATCCACTCGTAGCCGAAGTCTGTGTTGCCTCGATTGAACCAATCTTGAGGGTGGATAGACAGGCTGCCCTTGGCTGGACTGGCGACCATCAGCGCAATGTCGCCTCGTTCCCAACTCGCCGCAGGCTCGGCGAATGACGAATGACATGGAATCAGAAGCTCATCGAGGTGGCGCAAAGAGTCGGGGAAGCGGATCCCAGCGCGCTGGGACTCTGTTGTCTCGAGCTCAACTTCGGCCTCGGGAGCTCCGTCAAGGAGCAGCGGCACATCCTGCTCCTTCATGGCACTGCAGAGCACTTCCAGGGTTCCGAGCAAGGGTCGTAGCGACGCAGGCTCGAGGACTCGGAGAACTACAGGCTTGGTGGGGCCCGAAGCGATGTGTTTTTGGTGCCAGACGAGTAGGCGGCCCGTTGGCAGGGGCACAACGTAGTTGTAGAAGTTGAGAATGGCTACCGTACCTCGCGGTCCAGAGAGAGCGGTCTTGCCGCTAGTCGACGTTCCATCGCCGGCGGCGTGCCACCTGAAGCCAGGCAAAACCTCAGTACCGTCTTTCAGGTACCAGGGGCTCGGTCCCGGGGTGTCTTGCGGAATCTTGAATGCCACGATCTCTCTAAATGCGGCCTAACGTTCGAGCTAACCGGACCGCGGAGGCGGACGCCGGCTGGCGGCGGAAGGACGATAGCCACTTTGGCCTGGAGCCGCCAGACGGTGGCCGCCGTAGCGGGTCCGGTGGTTGAGCGAGGGGTTAGGCCTCACGCGGCGGCGCTTGTTTGGGCGATGAAGAGCCGGATCCACATTCCCAGGACTGCCAGGAAGTTGATGGTGAAGACCACACCGCGCAGCCGCACATTTGTGGTGAGGACATGAACGGCGCTATGCGCGATGCGGCCACCGACAAAGAGCCATGCGAGCCAGAGTTGCACAGAGTCTGTGGAGCCGACGTGAAGCAGCCATAGGCACGCGGCGTAGAAGAAGAGTGGCCATTCAAATTGGTTGGAGAGATTGGCGCTGACACGGCGTTCGGCTTGGCTCCACGGGTTGGAGCCGTCGGTGGCCCTGCCAACGCCCCAAACTGAAGGTGCGCGAGCCACGGTTAGCAACACATACAAGAGCGTCGTCAGGGCCACGTGCGCGGCCATCGGATAGAGGAGCGAGCTCATGAAGGCGCGGCCTGACGTGTACGGCTGTATTGCAGGGGCATGGACATACCAGAGGCGATTGTTCGTGAGGCCTAACGTTGGAGCTAAGGCGACCGCGGAGGCAGACGCCGACTGGCCGCGGAAGGAGAATTTACACCGACGCCTGGAGCGGCCAGGCGGTGGCTGCCGTAGTGGGTCGCCGCCTTGAGCGATCTGTTAGGCCGCACTCAGCAGCGCTGACCAGGTGTTGGAAGCTGGGGACGCGTTCACGTGCGCGTGCACAGAGCAGTGGCGGCTTGCCGCCTCTGCGGAGAACGCCAGAGCGTAGCGTCTCGCGAAGCGAGTCGCGGGCCGAGCCACTGCGGCGACCGCCGCATTCACTTGGCTTGGCGTTGCCCGAACTCTTGAACGACTTCGATGACTCCGACGATGTTGTCATTCAGTTCTTCTAGGCGTTCAGCAGGAACCCACCACTCGGTGTGCGTGCCGCCGCCAACTTGCTGCACCCGAAACTGAGCCATGAAGCTTGACTTAACCTCAAAGCGAGTGACGCATCCATACCCGCTTGCAGGGACGTTCCAGTCTCGTGCAATCTGAACTGCGTAGTCTTCGTTCGTTACCGGGTAGAAGATCGGTTGATCTGGCAAACGAGGCGGCCACCTTCGGAAGCCCGACCGTTCTACGAGCACCAGTTCTTCGGGCCCGGTCGGGCGGAACATGACAACGGTGTCTTCGGCATTCATTGCTGAAGTATGCAGGCAGGGCTGCGTTGGCTGTTTGGGAGCGCAGGTGATGCCGCGACCGTGTTTCTGTGCGGCCTAACGTTCGAGCTAAGCCGCGACCGGAGGCGGACGCCGCTTGGCCGCGGAAGGACAATGTACAAGGGTGGCCTGGAGCGGCCAAGCGGTGGCTGCCGTAGGGCGTTGGCGCTTGAGCGAGGGGTTAGGCCTCACACGCCCCGCCACGGTAGCGCCTGACTCATTCCGAGCGACAACTTCTCGCGCGCCAGCGCAACTTGCTCGGCAACGATCCTGGCTGGATTGTGCGTAGCAGAGACGGCGTTCATGATGTGCCGTGAGCTTGCCTGAAGATCTTTGCACCAATCAACGTCGTGCTTGATTCCCAATAGGCCTTGCAAGTGGTTCGAAGCTCGATCCACCTGCCCGCATGCGAGCGCTGCCATCATTGCGTGGTGATGGTCCCACGGGTTCTGTGACTCGGCGGCGGTGGCCTCGAGGTAAACATAGACGGTGTCAACGCTCTTGAAACGCTCTGCGTTCTTGCGCGTCCCTTCCGCTGCCAAGGACGCGAGGTGATCTGCCGCGGGACCGAAGCTCTGTTCATCCTGGAACTGGATATAGCCGCCCAATCGTTCGCATACATTGAATGAGATGTGGTCTTGCGGGTGCCAGAGCCACATACAGGCGAGGTTTAGGTAGGAACCCTTGGACCAAGAACTTGGCTGAAACTCGACGACAGCGAGCCACCAACTGTTGTCCTTGATCCAAGTCCGAGAGCGCCCTTTCTGCTTCATTCCCAACGGCGCAAGGTGCGCTCTTGCCGCGCTGCGGAGAATTGCTTCATGAGGACCAGGGCTTGCCATCGTGAGGCCTAACGTTCGAGCTAAGCCGGCCGCGGAGGCGGACGCGCTTGGCCGAGCGGCCGATGATGACCCAAGGCGGCTGCGCGGCCAAGCGTGGCTGCCGTAGTGGGTCGGCGACTTGAGCGAGGGGTTAGGCGGCGCGGCGAACGAAGGCACGGCGGAGCCGGACAAGCGAGGCAGCCGAAGCTGAGCCTGCTGGCCTGAGCCAAAAGCCTGCGGCGCGCGGCGATGCCGCGAGAGCAGCGGTGAAGAACAGAAGAAGCCTGGAACCTGGGAGTCCGGCGCGGACAGAGTAAGGCCGAGCAGCGAACGTTTGCGACGACTCTGTGCCGGCGGGCGGCAGTCTCTGAGCCTGTCGACAGACAACAAGCCGGCGCAGAGGAGCTGCACGGCGGTGGCCCGACGAACAGACAGCGAGCGGTGCCTGCGCCGACGCCTAACGTTCGAGCTAAGCCGACCGTGGAGGCAGACGCCGGCTGGCGACGGAAGGATGATATTCACCGCAGCCTGGAGTCGCTAGACGGTGGCAGCCGTAGCGGGTCGGCGCCTTGAGCGAGGGGTTAGGCCTCAGCCAGCGGCGGCGGGATCGCGCTTACAGGAATCAGGTTGTTCTTGGCCAGGACGGCAACAGCATGGCGGAGGTTGGCAATGAGTGAACGGCAGTCAGTAACAGGCTCGGAGCGCCGAACGTGAAACCAACCGATGAGTTCGGGGCTGCCTTCGCGAGGCCGATGATCCAGTTCCTGACCGTGCTCTGCAATGAACAGTACTGCGTGTCTGCCCTCCAGCGATCCGATCGCAGCAACAAGCGTGTACCCGACAAGGTACTCTGGAAGAACCACGCAACTCCAGCCCTCTGCTAAGACGCCAGAGACCTCGGGACAGTCCTCAAACTCACCGACCGTCATCCTAGGTCCATCAACGATCCTTTGAGCCCAGTCAGGCAAGGGTGCGACTGGGTCTGGATCTGGTGGGCCAGGGGAGTAGAGGACCCAGCCCGTTGTGTTCGGAGGTGATTGCTGCACTTTCTGAGGCCTAACGTTCGAGCTAAGCCGACCGGCGAAGGAGGACGCCGACTGGCCGCGGAAAGACGATAGCAAACTGGCTTGGAGCGGCCAGGCGGTGGCCGCCGTAGCGGGTCGGCGCCTTGAGCGAGGGGTTAGGGCGCATTCTTGGCGCCGGTTATAGAGCTCGACGTCGAATTGCATCAACGATCGAGTCTGTATTCCAGCCAACCATTTCGTGTGCGGCGAACTGGACTGACTGAGGGATGCGCTCTTGTCCCCAGGGTATGACGCCAATGATTGGCTTGTTATACGACTGCGCGAAGCCAATTTCCTTGTCCATCCAGAATCTGTGTGCAGCGTACATGCCTGCGATGACGAGAACACACTGGACGGGGCGAATCTGAGCATCGAGCAGCCCTTCCAGTCTCGCTTGGGCGATGATGCCGCCTGGTTCAACGACCGGGTCGTGCTCAGGAACGGAGTAGTTCCGGTACTTGAAGTAGGTTGCCGCGTCAAGGAGATTCTTGAGGCGGTAGTACTCATCAGCATAGCGCCAAGCGTGGCTAATGAAGATGTCGTAGTTGCGCAGGTTTGGCATACATGCCTCCATGTTCGCCAGATTCAGGTGCTGGCTTCGCACTTGGCTTTGCGGCGGTGCACATCTCAATGACGCCAGATACGCGCGAGTGCAGATGCATTCTGCCAGGGTGCCGGCCCGTACAAGACCAGCGGTAGGGTGAATGCGCCCTAACGTTCGAGCTAACCCCGACCGACCCGGTAGGCGCTGTAAGCCCGGTTGGCGACGATGCTACCTTGGCGCCGACCGGGCTTACAGCGCCTGCCGGGGCGGGTCGGGGTGTTGAGCGAGGGGTTAGGCCGCACTGTTGCCCTGCGCATCACTTGAAGTCGCAAGTGTCTGAAGCACGTGCTTGGCCTCAAGGTTGTCTGGATCGATATGGAGAATCTTTTCGAATATCTCCTTTGCGCCAGTTGGAAGATCTTTGGCGAGATACAAGTGGCCGAGTTCAGTGAGCGCGGGCAATTGCTCTCCTGGCTTCATGGCACGTTCGGAAAGGGTCAGTATCTCAAGATTCGTTGTGGCACCAGGGTTTCCGGCATCGAGTTCGAGCACCTTCTCGTACAACGGGTGGGCCGACTCAAATCGATCTTCGTTCAAGTAGAGATTCGCCAGCGCTAGAAGCGACGGTATGTGATTCGGGTCGTTGGCTACTGCCGCTTTAAGGTGTCTCTCTGCCTCGGCGTGCATACCAAGACGATGGCTTACATAGCCCAATGCATAGAGAGAGTGTTGGTGACCGGGGCGAATCGCCTGAATCGTTGTGTACCCATTTAGTGCAGCTGCGTATTGCGAGCTTCTGGTTTGGCTATCCGCCTGCCACTCACTCAATGGCAGTCGGATGTCGTCTACCAGCTGAACTGCCTTGCCTATGGCCTCAGTGTCGCGAATCTCGGCGGGTCGATGTAGATTGCTGAAGTAGACAGAGGCGATATCATGAACCCTGTCCATGACTGGCGACCAGTGCGCAGGCCAGTCTGCAATGATCCTTGGCTCTGGCCTCCGACCATCGGGCCACGCTAGGTTCAAGAGATCCTCGCTGGCCAAGACTTCTAATGCGAATCTTCGAAGTGCAAACAGATGTTGGTGGGGTACTGGTGTTGCTCCTCTTTGGGATGAGTCCGTCGGAATCGACGTCCACATCCTGAAGATTGCCTCGTAGCCAGGGTGTAGTTGTGAGTCCGAGTGGGCTCCGCCATCCTTCTCGGCAGCCCAAAGAGCCAGCTGACGACGGGTTACGTGAATGCGGTCGACAACAAAGATGACTTGAGACCACCACGCGTCAACTTCCAACAGATGTACGTCGCCCTCGAGGTACTCGGCCCACGGACGCATGTTGCCCGGCAGATGGAGGTATCCGTCATACGCGACAACTCCAGGACCCAGAGTACGCGGCTTGACAGTCGTTCGCAGGGTAAGTTGTGGCCTTCCGAGGAGCTTGTAGACAGAGCCCTGGCTTGGCGGGTCGCGCGGCCGATCATGAAACAGAACGCGTAAGCAGGTTGCGATCCGAACTGCCTCATCAAGGTATCCGAGGTCCACCAGTCTTGCCGACCTATGCAGGTATCCCAGCTGCCGTTGCAACTGTGCGCGCATTCGGTCGTGCGTAGTCATGTGCGTGTGCTTGTGCGGCCTAACGTTCGAGCTAAGCCGGCCGCGAAGGCGGGCGCGCTTGGCCGAGCGGCGCAGGATAAGCCAAGGCGCCGGGAGGCCAAGCGTGACTGCCGTAGTGGGTCGGCGCCTTGAGCGAGGGGTTAGGCCTCACTGGGCGTGCAGGTGCCGATGGCCCAATACTTTGAGTTCAGGTCGGTCAAACCGCCTCGGATCGACTCTTCCTGTCCTGGCTTGACGATGGAGACGCCGACGGGGCCGCCAGTCGTTTGCAGTTCCTGAAACGTGACGCCGACGTACCTTGGGCGAACTGCGAGAAGCCGGACTTGAGCCGGGCCATCTTGGATTGGTTCAAGGAGCCGGAGTACCAAGCAGGCATGGCCTCCTTCGCCGAACAGGCCAACTTCCTCGGCCATTGCCGGTCCGAACCTTGGGCCGTATGCGCCATCGTCACCGCCAGCCACGGAGTAGTTCTTCATCTTCGTGAGTTACCGCTGGTTCAGTTTGAGCTAGTGGTGTCTATCGATCTTCGCGTGACTGCGGCGATGCGAGCCGGTGCTTGGCTGTGAGGCCTAACGTTCGAGCTAAGCCGGCCGCGAAGGCGGGCGCGCTTGGTCGAGCGGCGCAGGATAAGCCAAGGCGCCGCGAGGCCAAGCGCGGCTGCCGTAGTGGGTCGGCGACTTGAGCGAGGGGTTAGGCAGCACTCGACACGCCTCGGCATGCGGGCTGTTTGATACCGAGGACTTCACAGCGCTACCTTCCCGCGCCCGGCCTTGACCTCGCTGCGCTGGGCTTTGCCAGCGAGACGCCGTTGCTTGGAGCCGAATGTTGGCTTGGTGGCCTTGCGGAGCCGGGGAACGTGCTCGGCTTGAGCAACAAGCTCTTGAAGACGAGCCAAGGCCTCGGCCTTGTTCTGTTCTTGGCTTCGCGAACCCTGAGCCTTGATGACGACTACTCCGTCAGAACTGACTCGGCTGTCGTTCAGAGCGAGCAGGCGGTCCTTGACGGAAGAAGGGAGGGCTGAAGCGACGACGTTGAACCGAAGCTGAACTGCAGTAGAGGCCTTGTTGACGTGTTGCCCACCCGGCCCCTGCGCACGTATGGCACTGAACTCGACTTCGGAGTCCAAGACGGTGTAGGGCATGAGGGTGAGTTGTGCTGCCTAACGTTCGAGCTAAGCCGGCCGCGAAGGCGGACGTGCTTGGCCGAGCGGCGCAGGATAGGCCATGGCGCTGCGAGGCCAAGCGCGGCTGCCGTAGTGGGTCGGCGCCTTGAGCGAGTGGTTAGGCCTCAGCGCTAGAAGGCGGACTGCGCCTCGTGCGCCTAACGGCGACGGTGGCGCCTGCCAACAAGCCAAACCAACTCGCCCAGGATGCCGGCATAAGCCATGGATCCTGAAAGTAGATGGCTCGAACGAGGCTCATGAACTGCGAGGCCGATGCAAGCTGATGCTCGCCAGTGTCTGGGCTGGGGAGATAGATCATGTAGCGGAGCCAGCAGAGCAGAGCGCCTGCCACGAAAACATAGCTCAGTGCACGATCAAACTTGAGCAGTCTGATCGTACCGAAGGCAAGCACGAAGGCTAAGACAAGCTGCGGAATCGCAAAATTGCCTAGGCTCCAAAGTCCTGAGGCTACTTCAAGGTTCTGCCGACCGAAGAACTCAAAGTAGCCCTGTGGTGTCGCCCGCGCGGCGGCTACTCCCGCAGTGATGACCAACACCTCTTGGACGATATACCCAAGAAGCAAAGCGAGAAGCGCGCGTATGGCGGTAGACATGGCTGTTCTCTAGGAAGGTCTGCCTAAGTCCCGATTCTGCGCCCACGCACTTAGAAGGAGTTCCGCTGCGGAGGCGCTCAATCGGAGGGTCCTCTGAGGCCTAACGTTCGAGCTAAGCCGACCGTGGAGGCGGGCGCCGGCTGGCGACGGAAGGATGATATTCACAGCGACCTGGAGTCGCCAGACGGCGGCTGCCGTAGCGGGTCGGCGCCTTGAGCGAGGGGTTAGGCAGCACCGCGCGCCGCTTCGAACGACTGGCGGGTCTGGATCATGTAGACGGCCAGACCGTCCGGAGTGCTGATGACCTTGTGCTGGACAAAGCCCGCCTTCTCATAGCAGCGAATTGCCCGAAGATTCCTGGGCGTGGGATCAGTTTGCACCTTTGTCACCGCTTGATCGGCGAACAGAAGTTCGACCAAACCCCGCACAAGCCTGGTTCCCAAGCCCTTGCCCAACTGCTCAGGGTTGGCGAGCAACTGGTCGATTCCTCGAACTCCTGGGTCAGTCTCGTCTTCCCACCACCCATCGCCACTGCCCATGGCGATGTACGACTGGGCATAGCCGATTGGCTCGTGGCCGAGCATCGCGATGTAGGGTGTAATCGCCTCTTCAGCCAGGACTCGCGGCAGGTAGTGCTGTCGGACCTCTTCGAGAGTTGGGCGTGTTTCGTCGCCACCCCACCACTCAGCGATGTGAGGGCGGTTGAGCCACTCGTGAAGCATCGGGAGATCGCGCTCTGTCATCGGTCGCAGCGTGACTTGAGCGTCGGTGGTGCGCATAGGGCGTTGTTACTGTGCTGCCTAACGTTCGAGCTAAGGCGACCGTGGAGGCAGGTGCCGGCTGGCCGCGCAAGGACGATAGCAAACCTGGCCTGGAGCGGCCAGACGGTAGCTGCCGTAGCGGGTCGCCGCCTTGAGCGAGGGGTTAGGCCGCACCTGGCGGTGCCAGGAGGGCATGCACTACGTCACGCTGGTGGTGCGTTGCGCACATGCGTCCCCCAGGAATCAGGGTGGCTGGACCATCAAGTGCGGGGTGCACTGGCTTGAGCGACCTGGGAATACTGAGCCATGAACTGCACCGGCGCGTACTCATGTTGTTTCAGGCTCGGACTGGCGCCACGCCTATGAAGGTTGCCCTCGTTTCACTCCGGTCGGTTGAGTCTGTGCCAACGCACGAACTGCGATTCACCTCTCTTCACCATCCGGGGCGTGGCGTCGTTGTCCCGTGTGACGAGTCGGGCAGAGTTGACCTTGATGCGCTTTCTGATCGGCTCCGCGCCGCATATCTTGGGGCGAGAGCCATGGTCGGCAGGGACTACCTCTACCCGACGGTGCAGCGAACTTCTTGATCGGCGTTGCTGGGCCAGGGCGGGCGTTTGGTGCGGCCTAACGTTTGAGCTAAGCCGGACCGCGAAGGCGAGGCGGCTTGGCCGAGCGGCCGATGATGACCTATGGCGGCAGGGAGGCCAAGCTGGCTTGCCGTAGTGGGTCGGCACTTGAGCGAAGGGTTAGGCGGCGCGGTGAACGAAGGCAGGGCGGAGCCGAACAACCGAGGCAGCCGAAGCTGAGCCTGCTGGCCTGAGCCAAAAGCCTGCGGCGCGCGGCGATGCCGCGAGAGCAGCGGTGAAGAACAGAAGAAGCCTGGAACCTGGGAGTCCGGCGCGGACAGAGTAAGGCCGAGCAGCGAACGTTTGCGACGACTCTGTGCCGGCGGGCGGCAGTCTCTGAGCCTGTCGACAGACAACAAGCCGGCGCAGAGGAGCTGCACGGCGGTGGCCCGACGAACAGACAGCGAGCGGTGCCTGCGCCGACGCCTAACGTTCGAGCTAACGCCGACCACGGAGGCAGGCGCTGTAAGCCGGGACGGCGACGATGGTACCGCTGGCGCCGGCCCGGCTTACAGCGCCTGCCGTAGTGGGTCGGCGGTTGAGCGAGGGGTTAGGCGTCTCTAGAGTTTGAACAGTCGTCTGCATGCTTCGATGGCCGCGGCGGCGATGGCAACTGCGACTGCGCTAGACGTTGCGGCGTAGACGACGACATCAGCTGTGAGGTTGATGCCGAGCGCGGTTGCCAAGTACGTTCGGCGGAACGGAATGACGAGGTACAGAAGCTCCTTGTTCAATCGGAATCGGGTTCTCGTCAGATCAATGGTCTCGTTGTCGAAGCAGTAGATCTCTGATACTGGGCGAATGAAGAGGTACTGCAGATAGAACTTGAAGTAGAGCACTTCAACGAGTTGAGAGCGGACCCGATTGGTGAAAAGGCCACTTGGTATGTGTAGGTTCAGCTGTGCGGGTTTGCCCCACTTCTTCTCTGGGTCAGGATCCTCGGGACAGCCGCTCACCGATGCAGTGGTGACTAGGCTCTCGAGAAGTTCCTGTCCAAAGAGAACTTCTAGGATGCAGAGCTTCACCCACTTCAGGCGCGACACGACAGGAGTCACTCGTTCTGGATCGCGGAAGTAGACGATCCTCCAGTAGTTCTGGACGATTGGGCGCTGGGTGTCGATGACCTTGAGGTCGCGCTTGGGAGGCAATTGAGACGCCTAACGTTCGAGCTAAGCCGACCGCGAAGGCGGACGCGCTTGGCCGCGGAGGGCATGATGCCGCCGGCGCCTGGAGCGGCCAAGCGCGGCTGCCGCAGTGGGTCGGCGCTTGAGCGAGGGGTTAGGCTTCACCGCGGCCATACAGTAGTACCCAGCATAGCTGCCGGTTCGATGAGTACTACCGCCTTGAGCGCCAGAAGGCGAGCACTCTTCGTCTTCCCTCCGCTCAAGTAGCGCCGCAAGGACTCAACAGGCTCTTCTGGATCAGCGTCGGGGATGGAGCGACCGATTAGGTCAACCTTCCGTCCGACGTAGCCTGTCGTGCCAAGTGAAACTCCGAAACGAGGATCTCCGAAGTCAACTTCCGCTCGCCGTCGAGGTGGGAACATTCGCGCAGGGTTCTCGGTGTAGAAGCTCCAGACGTCAAGGTCTTTGATGCCATTCTTCCCGTCCAGGAAGTGCAGCGCGGCACCTTGGCAGAGAGCAACTGCGAAGAGCCGGCTTTCATAGAGGCTGCCCGTCGCCGGGTTTCGGGCGAAGAAAGACTCTCGATCGACTAACGCGAGCTCACCAAGGCGGCGCAGATCGGATTCTGTGAGAGGGAGTAGGGAACGCGTCACTGTGAAGCCTAACGTTCGAGCTAAGGCGACCGTGGAGGCAGACGCCGACTGGCCGCGCAAGGATGATATTCACAACGGCCTGGAGCGGCCAGGCGGTGGCTGCCGTAGCGGGTCGCCGGCCTTGAGCGAGGGGTTAGGCGTCTCTGTACAGCTGGTGCTCATGTGCGTATTTCTCACAGCGCTCGTCGAGTTGCTCCTCGTTCTTCCAGAAGGCCTTGTCGAGGTCTTCAAGCTCGGGAGGAGATTGGTCCTTCTCTCGCAGGAAGCTTCTGCGCTCAGCTGTGTCCATCGGAACTGGCTCGTCACCGAAAAGCAGTTCCTTCGCTCGTCGCAACAGGGCTGCGGTTCTCAGTGCTTCGAGTTCGAGTAGCCCGGCGAGCGCAGCGCCATACATTGAGCCAGAGTGATTGAAGAAGTATTGCTCGTGGCCACCGTTGTAGATCTCTCCGATCAAGCAGCCGATTGCGTAGTAGGTCTTCTCGGCTGCTGTCAGCCTTGTGAAGCCTTCAGCAGATTCATGCACCCTTGACGACAGACTACGCCAATACCTTCGTTCGGCGCTTTGCTCATACTGTTTCTCCTCTTCGCGCCGGCGCTTCCCAGCTTCGATGCGCTCTCGATAGCCGCCCTTACACGGCATGCACAGACCATCGTTCTTCGCAGCGGTGTCCGAGTGGATCGACTCTCCGCATTTCTGGCAGGGGACGCGGGACATGTTGAGTGAGATGCCTAACGTTCGAGCTAAGCCGGCCGCGGAGGCGGGCGCGCTTGGCCGAGCGGCGCATGATGCACCAAGGCGCCGCGCGGCCAAGCGCGGCTGCCGTAGTGGGTCGGCGACTTGAGCGAGGGGTTGGGCCGCAACCAGCGGAAGGGCGAAGCGGGCTCGTAGGAGCGAAGCTTGCTGGGCACTGATACGGAGAGCGGCTCAAGCCCGCAGCGGCGAGACCGGACGAGTCGAGCGGCGCTGGCGAGACGAACTGCCCGAAGCAGCGCGGAGAGCTGGCTACAAGCGCTGGAACTGCGGAGATGGGCAAACCGCCAGGGCAGGTACACGGGTTGCTTTCTCGGAGCGCTGCACGGCGAGGGCGTTGAGCTTCGGCGCCAGGGGCGCGACGCTCAACCAACAAGCTGAAAGGCGGGGAAGGCCAGGGCTGGTGGAGTCGCGACGCCGGTGCGGGGAAGCGGGTTCGCGCGTTTGGAGAACTCGCCAGCGGTGGAGAACGAGTTCGAGGCTGTTCAAGCTGCCGGCGCGTATGCGCCGCTGACCTTGCCGAGAGAGCACGCCAAGGCGCCAACCTTGCGGCCCAACGTTCGAGCTAAGACGCGACCGGAGGCGGACGCCGCTTGGCCGCGAAAGGACAATTTACAGCGCTGGCCCGGAGCGGCCAAGTGGTGGCTGCCGTAGGGCGTCGGCGCTTGAGCGAGGGGTTAGGCCCCACCGCACCTATGCTCGGATTGCTTTGCAGGAGAAGCAACCTCGCCGAGCGTTGTGCAGGTGTACGTAGGCAACGTCGCTGCGCTCGAAGAGCGTGCTGATCTCGGCCGCCGCTTCGGAGCCTTCACGGACAGAGGCGGCGACGATCATGTGCGCCTCGTCGTAGGCGCGGAACGAGATGAGGCGGTTGCTGACATAGCTTGGGACGACACCGGGTTGAAGGCGGCGCCGAGTGGCTCCTCGGCGGACAAAGATCGGCCCAGACGCTCGGTACGGTGAGTCGGCAGGCTGGTGCAGGTAGGGCAAGAGCAACAACTCATCCCCGGGCTTGGCATCCTCGAGGCTGACTCGACACGGAAATCCTGGCTGCTCATCTGCGAAACGTCGCTGGGCAGAGTGAGCAAGGAGTTCATCGTCAGAGAGTTCGAACAGCGGCTCGAACGGCGTTGGATCGATTCCGATAAGTTGAAAGTTGGTGTTCATCAGGGCTCCGAATTGGTGCCTAGATGCTGCCGGCCGTCTGGCGGAAAACTCGCCGGATTCGGACCTGGAATTGACCTACCGGGCGGCAAGACGAAGCGGCCGATCGTGGGGCCTAACGTTCGAGCTAAGTCGACCGCGGAGGAGGGCGCTTGGCCGGCGCGAACGGATGATTGCACGGGCCGGCAGCGCCGGCCAAGCGGCCGCCGTAGTGGGTCGGCGCCTTGAGCGAGGGGTTAGGCCTCGCTCACCAGCGCTCGCTCAACAGCCTTCCGCACATACCAGGGCTTGAGGATCGAAAAGGCACTGGCTCGGCATGCATCAGCGTCCATTGCTTGACCTGCGCCGAGCAGGATGCTGGTGATCGTTCGTAGATCGAGAGCGAAGTTCCAAGTGTATGCCCGGTAGCGCGGCGATCTCGATCGAGGCCGTTCGGGAATGCGAGCAACGTCGTTGTTCAGTCGCTCCGCGAGCTTTGCGACTCTTTCAATCGGATCTGCAAGGTACTTGGCAGCGAGGCTGAACTTCCTTGCCTCAACGAGCGCTTCAAGGGCTAGGTCGCTGCACTCGCGTGCGAAGTCCGGGGTCTCGCGATCGATCGACTCAAACAACTGCGCAGTCTCGGAGCCCGAGCCGAGGTACTGGTTTACTGCCTCTACGTCGTGGAAGAGCTCGCGATCGAGTTCGCCTGCGACGAGGCGACGCGTCTTGTCGTCGCGGACCTCAAGCAACGCTGTGCGGGCCGGCGCGTAGACATCGGCAAGCTCCTTCCAATGGGCCAGCGCAAAGGAAAGGCGAACGCCATAGAGTGATGCCTCTTCCGCCAGCGCGTGGTGGTGGAACCAGACGTACTCGGACAGCGCCTCGGCGTATTTGCCGTCGAGCGTTCCGAGACGGGCTGCGTGGAGACGCTCCTGTGCTTTCATTGCGAGGCCTAACGTTCGAGCTAAGCCGACAGCGGAGGCGGACGCCGGCTAGCCGCGGAAGGACGATACCAACTTGCGCCTGGAGCGGCTAGACGGTGGCTGCCGTAGCGGGTCGGCGCCTTGAGCGAGGGGTTAGGCGTCTCTCGCGTGCGCCGTGAGAAAGGCTTTCGCCTCGTGAACAAGGCGTTCTTGCAGTTTACGGTATCTCCCGCCAGGAGATGGCAGCGCAAGCATTCGCTTCACTGAGAACCGAGCCGGGCTGAGCGTGGGCTTTCTGCCATTGAAGTAGAGCTCCCAAAGCACTTCATGGAAGCGACCAAGGAAGGTAAGGAGTTTCTGCAGTTCCCTTATGTTTGTCTTTGCGAAGAGTTCGCCAGCCTCTACCTGCGTCGCCACGCCTCGATGGGCAAAGACCTTGTGGCGAATCGGCCGGTATATTGCCTCGTAGATCTTGCGACGATCCGCTAGGTGGCGCTTCAGCGAACGGAAATCGTCACTCTTTGGTTCATACGCACTTTCGAGGTATTCCGGCAACCATTCGTCAGCGTTCGGACTGTTCTTTCGTTTGCGCTCCGCGAGCGACGTCTTGGAGAAGATCTCCAGGTTCGAGTGACCAAATGCCAGCAGGCGAGTGACACTGTGGTTTCTCGGGTCGGGGTCGAAGATTCGTCCGAGTGCCACAAGTGCCGCGGCCTGTAGCGCTCCCAGATTGGTGTTCCAGAACAGCGACGCTTCATTCAAGAGGCGGAACACCTTCTTGTCGGTTGCAGCTACGGCGTGGACAGCTTCCCAGGCATAGAAGAACTGGATGGCACTCTCCGCCTCACGGCGAAACAGTTCCAGTTGGATTTCAAACTCTGCGGAGGCGGAGGGCATGAACTGAGACGCCTAACGTTCGAGCTAAGCCGACTGCGGAGGCGGACGCCGGCTAGCCGCGGAAGGACGATAACCAACTTGGCCTGGAGCGGCTAGACGGTGGCTGCCGTAGCGGGTCGGCGCCTTGAGCGAGGGGTTAGGCCGCACTCGGGCCACGGAAGACAAGGTCTCCGTCGTCATAGCTCACGAGGCGCGAAGGGCGCTCCGAAGCAGCGAGCCGGTAACCGCACCGGACTAGAAGAGACTGGCAACGGTGATTGGCCGGCACGGTAGTGGCCCAAAGCGCATGGCAATCGGGCCGCGACAGAAGAAGCCGATGCAGCCAGCGAAGACCTTCCGTCGCGTAGCCTTTGCCCCAATGCTCCGGGCCGAACAGGAACGCCACCTCGGCGATGCCATCATGAACTGTGGCTTCGAGGCGGCCGACCAGGGCATTGCTCCCGGTGAGTCGAACAACGTAGTTGATCCACTCGTCGCCGGCGCGATGCGGCGGTGGCCCTGCTAGGACGCGCTTGATTCCGTCTCGGAGGTCGTCCAAGCTAGGTGGGGTGCCGCCAATGTGCTCATAGACCTGCTCATTGAGCAAGACCGCTCCGAGTTCCCGCGCGTGTTCAACCGAAAGAGGTTCGAAGATGAGATGGCGTACCACGGTTGTGTAGGTTGTGCGGCCTAACGTTCGAGCTAAGCCGGCCGCGAAGGCGGACGCGCTTGGCCGAGCGGCGCAGGATAAGCCAAGGCGCCGGGAGGCCAAGCGCGGCTGCCGTAGTGGGTCGGCGACTTGAGCGAGGGGTTAGGCAGCACTCGACGTGCCTCGGCATGCGGGCTGTTTGATACCGAGGGTCTCACAGCGCCACCTTGCTGCGCCCGGCCTTGACCTCGCTGCGCTGGGCTTTGCCAGTGAGACGCCGTTGCTTGGAGCCGAATGTTGGCTTGGTGGCCCTTCGGAGCCGGGGAACGTGCTCGGCTTGCGCAACCAGCTCTTGAAGACGAGCCAAGGCCTCGGCCTTGTTCTGCTCTTGGCTTCGCGAACCCTGAGCCTTGATGACGACTACTCCGTCAGAACTGACTCGGCTGTCGCTCAGAGCGAGCTGGCGGTCCTTGACGGAAGAAGGAAGGGCCGAAGCGACGACGTTGAACCGAAGCTGAACTGCGGTCGATGCCTTGTTGACGTGTTGCCCATCAGGCCCCTGCGCACGTATGGCACTGAACTCGACTTCGGAGTCCGAGACGGTGTAGGGCATGAGGGTGGGTTGTGCTGCCTAACGTTCGAGCTAAGCCGACCGGCGAAGGAAGACGCCGACTGGCCGCGGAAGGACGATAACAAAGGCGCCTGGAGCGGCCAGGCGGTGGCTGCCGTAGTGGGTCGGCGCCTTGAGCGAGGGGTTAGGCGTCATTCTCTGCGGAAGTAGCTGTCGAGTGTTCCGGTGAGTACCACTGTGATCTCGTTGAAGCACGCCACGACTTCCTGCCAACTGTCATCGGGATACTTCTGGTCTTCGCGTCCAATGTGCAGTTGAAAGCTGCCCGGTCCATCGTGGTCCACTAACTGAAGCGTGTCGTAGAACTGACGCTCCGAGAAGTGCACATAGCCAGACGTGGACTTGTAGACCGAGCTGGCCCAGGGAAAGTCTTGGGAGAACCTCTCAACCAAGTAGCCGTCTCGAAGGGCTTGACCCTCGCGCGACTTGAAATGATCGAGTCGTTTCCCTCCCAGCACAGCCATCGCGACAGACTCGGGATCGTCGACATACGTGTAGGCGCGAAGCCTACTCACAGAATCTAGGTGCATGCGAAGAATGGCGCGTGCACACACCATATTGCGAGATCCAACCATTTCGTCCAGCCCGCTCGCCAGGCTCATGGTCCGTTTGAGCGCGCCGATCATGACAAAGTCGAGGACGTAAATGGCTTGCCCATGCAAACGCAGCCACTCGGCGCTGAGGCGTGGCAACTCTCCGATCCAAACTCGGAGCGAAGCGATATCGGTGGCGATGCTCAATGACGCCTAACGTTCGAGCTAAGCCGACCGCGGAGGCGGGACAGCTTGGGCGTGCGGCGCATGATAGACAAGGGCGCTGCGCGCCCAAGCTGGCCTGCCGTAGCGGGTCGGCGCCTTGAGCGAGGGGTTAGGCCTCGCTCGCCGCGGCCTGCGCGTGGAAGCGAACACCCAATGCTCTGGCAACCTTGAGGACCGTGGCAAAACTCGGGTTGCCTTCCGTGCTGAGCGCCCGGTACAGACTTTCTCGGCTAAGACCAGCGTCCTTGGCGACTTGAGACATTCCCTTGGCTCGGGCAATGTCTCCGAGCGCTCGGGCGATCCCTGCGGCGTCGTCAGGTGCCTCTTCAAGCCAGGCGTCCAGATACGCGGCCATCTCCTCCGGCGTGCGAAGGTGTTCCGCGACGTCGTACGGCGTGGTCTTCGTCTTTGCCGTCTTCTTCACTGCTGTCTTGGCCATGGCGCTACTCCGTGAAGTTCCGATTGAGGGAAAGAGCCTTGGCGATGTCCTTCTCCTGCGTGGACTTGTCGCCACCGACGAGAAGGAGTAGCAACCGCGTACCACGCTGCGAGTAGTAGACCCGGTAGCCGGGGCCAACATCAACCTTGAGTTCGGACACGCCTTCAGTCAGATTGCGATGCGAGCCCGGGTTCCCGTGAACCAGTCGATCAACTCTCATCAGGATGCGGGCTCTGCCCACTACATCCCGAAGCTCGTCGATCCAGTCTTGATACTCATCGGTCTTCTCGACACGCATGAGCGGATTGTAGCTTGGGGGCTACATGTGCGCAACGAGCCAGCGCAGAAGGTGTTGCTGCGAGGCCTAACGTTCGAGCTAAGCCGGCCGCGGAGGCGGACGCCGGCTAGCCGCGGAAGGACGATAACCACTTTGGCCTGGAGCGGCTAGACGGTGGCTGCCGTAGTGGGTCGGCGCCTTGAGCGAGGGGTTAGGCCTCAC
>VFQP010002127.1_pt1 | contig 23135 bp, 48 predicted proteins | sample 3512351 | NCBI WGS metagenome assembly VFQP01 (sample SAMN10412372, study PRJNA504923) | tailings metagenome | isolation source: Relicate 1 Philex TSF1 revegetated site | place: Philippines: Tuba, Benguet | collected 2017-08-29
CCTGCGCCTCGGCCAGCTCTTTGTCATGCCAGCCAGGCTCAAAAAATGATGTCACGGGTGCCACATAGTATACAAAGGGTGCCAGGTAGGATTCCAAGCGTGCACGCAGCTCATCTGTAAACTGAGGGGTGGCGATGTATGTGTCGCATAGGCAATGAATGCACCGCCATCATAACCTTGGGTGCACTCCACATCACACACCTGGTGAGATACATACGCAAGCACGCGAAAGTCAACATTTTGCTCACGCAGGCTGTGGAGCATGGTGTTTTCAAACAGGGTGAGCATTGCGCTGCAGTCCTCTGGATGAAATTCCTTACCCTCGCTGGGCAAGCACACCCTCAGGATCAGAATGTGATCAATGTGGGCCATGTGGGTTCGTGAGTGGGCTGTGGGGAAAAAGAGGCAACTAAACGTTGCAAGAAGGAGGATCCTCTTGTTCATAGTCTATTGCAATATCGCGCGTGACGAGTAGGCTAGTTTGACTAATCACCGATACTGATGGAGGTTGTATGGAGGTTGTATGTGTTTTCGGGGTGTGCAATACACGTCAGAGCGTGAAATATTTATATAAAATAAAGGCAAACGTGATTACAATAAGGACATCATATTGAGGTTGAACGTCAAGGTTGACCGGTAGATAATCCGCAGGGCCCCGCACACGACCTTGAGGGGAGGGCAACGTTCATAAACCTTGTTCACATTGGCCACTCTCGGTGCAAAATAGGGGAAACAAGTATGTGGGAATTCAAAAGTCAGACAAAGGGTCAAGACACCAACGCCACGGCATCCATCGTATGGTGTGGTGGTATGTACGTCCTGCATGCTGGTGGTAAAAACAAGGGCACACTGTCTCACCAACACACAACCTTCACACCTCCTTATTGCACACTGCACAGACACACAGCTAGAAAGCAAAACTAACACACAGACTGCATTGGTTCAGCATCTGGTTGTGTTCACGGTGTCCACAGTGTGGATGTCTCGCCCTGCTGCTCGCAGGGAAGAGCAGCAAAGAAGCAAGAGTTGCACAGAACAACACGGTTCTTGAACGATCACCAACAACAAACACTTATAACCTTATATTAAAGTTCGCTTCCTCTGTCATGCATGCAATCGGCAATCTGCAGCACATTGCTGTTTGTCAATGCAAACCCTTGGTGCAGTTCGTCAGCCATCTCAGAGCACAACACTGCATCCTTGCCAATTTCCATAAAGTTGTGTGTGTGGCTCAATGAATGGCGCACATAAATGTAGCCACGTTCCAGGGGCACCGTTTTGAACACCGCCACTACCAAAGCAGGGTCGGTAGTGTTGATGCCCGCCGACTCCAACAGTGGGGGAATGAAATGCTCTCGTGTGTGCTTAAAGTCCTGTTGTGGTGGGTGTGCGCCAGAGCGAGAATACGTACTCACCGTAAACAGTGCACCGAACCACATACCAATATGGAGAATGTCTTGTCTGCAGTGGTCATTAATGACTGTCCAATAGCTAAAAAGGGAAAGTCCATGGGACTCAGGTGACACTGGAGTGTGGCAGGGTCTTCAGGGTTGGGTGTAAACACCATGCGATAGCCTCGTAGTTGGTTGATCACCAAGACACCATTAACCCTGTTGTTGTTGTTGTTGGGTGGTTCGGGCGTGTGTGTTTCGTGTTGGGTATGTATGTGCACCCACTACACGCACCGTGGGTATGTATGCAACGCCTGTATGCTTGCAAGATAGTCACGGTGCATAAAGTCATCGATGTCTACACGTGTGGTTATTCGTGTGTGCATGGGTGATTGGGTGGCATTCTGTGTGTATGGGATTGTGTTGATTGGAGCATGGAACCACAGCCCATCACACCAATCACGCCTGCGGTACCTGCATAGAGAAGCTATACTGCTCCTGCGCCTCGGCCAGCTCTTTGTCATGCCAGCCAGGCTCAAAAAATGATGTCACAGGCGCCACGTAGTAGACAAAGGGTGCCTGGTAGGATTCCAAGCGTGCACGCAACTCTGATGGTATCTGTATGGCGAGGGTTGTGATTACAAGCTTGCACACAACGGGCACACCCCACCCCACCACACACCTGGTGTGGCACATACGCAAGCACACAAAAATCAACATTTTGCCCACGCAGGCTGATGAGCATGGTGTTTTCAAACAAGGTGAGCATTGCGCTGCACGCCTCTGCATTAAAGTCTTTGCCCACTCTGGGCAAGCACACCCGTAGGATCAGAATGTGATCAATGTGGGCATGGGGTTGGGAGCAGGTGGTTATCGAGAGTAGGAGGAGTAATGATAACAAGCGATACATTGCGGGCTTTTGGATCGGAAGCTGGGGTAGTTGATTGAAGTTGGTAACTCGGAACAATGCACAAGTTGCGGATCGATTGCAGCGTCGCAACCTGTATACTATTGTGCAGTGTTTCACGTCTGTCTTTTGTGTTGTTTAAGTTTGAAGGTGTTGAGGCGACATTGAGAGCGTTGATGACGTCAATAAAAGCGCGCTGACAAAACGAACGCGTGACTTTTTTACGATGTTTTTTTTTTTTCACAGGTCTTGCACAGACCAAACATGTAGCCTTTTTTTGGCCAACCCAATCACATGCGGCACTCACACCAGCTGCTCCATGTCCTGCACCACCTTGGACAGGGCCTCCACATCTTGCAAACCATAGTGCTCGCGCAGCTCGTCAGCTGTATGTGTGTGAAATGTACATGGTACAGGAACAACAGCAGGCTGTCCATCACAACACACCTGCTTGTGTACACGGAAATGCGCGGGTGGAGGACGTATTCATATAGACCATGCTGTTGCTGAGCATATGGCGCACATAAACAAACCTGTGGGTTGAACGTGGGGGTGCAACATCAGCAACAGGTGAAAGAGAAGCGCCAACACATACCCTCGGTCCACAGGAATATGCACAAATGCTGCCACTGTCGCCTCAGTGCTGTTGATGCCCACTGCTGTTGGCTGTGTGTAACATGTATGGATGGCTACAAACAAGAGCAGGGACGCAACACTTTATCCCCCAAATCCTACCAATCCTACCAAATGGTGGACCATGGACGACAGCATGTGCTCAAAATCCAACAGGGACAACTGGGAATCTGCGCCTGTAATCAACGACTGCCCAATCCCCAAAAATGGTGCATTCATGGGGGTGAGGAAGCACGTTGGCAAGGACATGTCTTCCTGCTGCACAAATGTCATGCGGTAGCCGCGCAACTGATTGACCACCAAAGCACCGTGGGCTCCTGTGTTGGGGGAGCTGACAAGTGGGCGCTGACAAGACAGGCGCACAAGTGCCAGAAGAACGTCATACGTTTCATGTCGTGAAGGGACTGCACCAGGGGCAGAAACTTTATGTGCAGCATATCATCCACATCAAGCCTGGTAGTGATTCTCGTGTCAAGGGGTTTCACGGTGTGCCCCTCGACAAACGCTTGGTACAGGTGCTTGGCCTCCTGCAATGCATCACTCGGTGTGCCTGGCTCAAAAAATGCACTGATGCGTGCAAAATAGAATGACGGAAATGGTGACAGGAGCACGTCCAACTTGTTGAGTAGGTGCGGTGGCATCTGTATGGGTGTGCGGGTGTGTGGGTGGGGGAGTGCGCAAACAATCTGCAGCCCACCAGATTGTTGGGCCATCCAACAATACAGCACCACACCTCATTTGGTATGAATACTAGTAGCCGTATGGTGTTTGGCATTGGCTCCTGCCTGAGCAAAGACTGCAGCATTGTGTGCTCAAACAAGCTCAGCGTTGCTTCGCAGGCTTGGACATTGATTGGTTGCTTGCGATGTGGCAAGCAAATTCGTAGTATAATGATGTGATCTATTGTTGATGAACACAGTCTTACTGCGTGGAGCAGGAGTGCTATGAAGAAAATGAGTGTACAATGATCGCGATTGTACGATGCCGTCGCCATTTTGGACGCTAGGAATGCATGGTTTGTGGCGATGTGTGGCGGTATTATGTAAGTCCTCTTTACGAGTTGTTCTCGATTTAATTTCGATAATGGTGTTTCCCTCAACCTCGAGGTGGGCTGGGACCCCTCTCGCAGGGTTCAATACCTCCCACCACTTGCATTTGTTTACAAATAGGGTAACACATGAAAGGCGTCAAATATGGTACAATCAATGAAAGCTTGCAGATTTAGTGTGCAGTCTGAGGCTGCCCTTGCAAGATCGGCAACCCGGCGCACATCGCTCCTCGTCAGCGCAAACCCCTGGTACAGCTTGTCTGCCACTTCTGAGCACAACACTGCATCCACTTCCATCATCTGGATTGTACTCTCCAGGAAAGCAGAAACTCATGATGACACGCAGTGGTTGTGATTCCGGGGCCAGGGTTTGACTACTGGACAACAGGGACAAAGCATTGTAAACAACACAAAGCGCTACAGGGATAGATATGATTGGTGGCCAGTACAATCTGCTGCTCTCAGAGGCATGTTACAATATTGTTGGGGTGCAAAAGGTTTGAACAAGCGAGAGACTCTGAGTCGTTTTGACTGTTATTCTGACTGTCTCGTCTCTGGGTCTCTTTGACTATTATTCCACTCTGATTTTGATATCTCCCATTATTCGACATTACTCCACAAAACCATAGATATCATCATGTCACCCATCAACGACATTACCGTGGTTATTATATTATTCACAGCAGCAGTTGTGCGAGGGAACAGGGCATGCAGCCATGCTGACCGTTCATCAGCAGCAAAAACTGCGCTACAATACCACGCCAATGTTGTAATTCCATGTTGGAGGTCATTACAGGTACGCTCACGCACGAATTTTATCAAAGAGAGATGCTCCGAGATGGGAACACATGCCTTGGTCCCCACAGACAACAGGCTCATCACCACCACATTTCAACGAATCCACGCTGAAGACAATGATGAAGCCGGGGCAAAAAGCCCAGTGCTTGGCCCTCTTGCACGCCCCTGCTGGTCAAAATGAGCTCCTCTTGCACACCACCCTCTTTGGGCAACCTTTGTGTGAGCGCAGCATGGTCCGCGTGCATGCCACACGCATCGTCTTGCAGAGCTTGTTGAGTCGTGTGGACTCACACACACCCCTGTGGTTTTGGTATGTTGGGGATGTACGAGTGGGGGGTATCCACTGGGGCTCTACCAGACAATGGCAACCGCCACAACACAGGATTGATTTCACTGACAGTACGGTCATGACCGAGGATATGCGTGAGTACTTGCACTATCCTATACTCACTTTTGGTATGCATTGCTAATGTACCCATCAACACAATGTTCCCTTTACCCCACCCCTCAAAAAATAGGCAAAAGTCATGATGACCACTGCTCAATGCCAATACCACAATTGTATCACCTGTTTGCAATGATTGGCAGCAACGACACGCTACTTGAGCAATTTGAACAGCTGGCTTCAGTGTATGTGGGGGACGATCCATGCATGCCTCCTGCAAACACACCAACATCCATCCCTCCATTACAGACATGAAGTGGGCTTTGTCAAAAAGATTACAGCCGTGTTGCAAGAGGAGTACCCCACACTGCCATGGGAGGAGAAAACATCCAAGGCGGTGTATCGTGGCAGCTGCTACCCGACTGCCAACCCAGACGCATACGACCCCAGCACCTATTTGTTTCTGCGGGGTGCCGTATGTGATGCTGCCACACGCGACCCCACGCAAGCAGACATGTTTGATGTTGGTATGTGGATTGGGAGGATGATTAATTGCTCTTCAAAATGGTATGCATGCACACCAACAATGCACAACATAGGGACGCCCATCGACCCTGCGTACGTAACCGACAGTAATTATGGATACTGTGGCATGCAGGGTAAGCCTGATAATTTTTTCCAAAGCCTGTGCCAGCATTGCACATCATGCAACAGCTCAAAACCATTGGATAGGGCAGCCATGGTCGATTTCAAATACCACATAAACGTCGACGGCTATGGGCCAACCTTTGATGCAATATTCGTACGTGGAGGTTTGATGTTGTATGTGCACACAAGCACCTGGTTGAATGACTTGGACACCAACACAGTGGAAGCTGCGGACCGGTAGCGTCGTCATGTATGTGGTGCGTGACGCACAGCATGATGAGGTGGACTACTTTTTCGACACGTGGTACACAGGGTATGTGTTTCAGCCTTGAAAATCATATGATCATGTCTCAAGTACACGTTGATATCTGGTCATCACACAGGCTACTGCAGCCCTGGCAGCACTTTGTCCCAGTGACCCCGATGACGCTGGGTGAAGCTGTCAAGGACTGCCTTGCAAATGATGCAGATTGCAAAAGAATTGGTGAGCACGGCAAGCAGCTCGTGTCGTGTGAGCTTGCGTTGCCGGTGCAGCACATGTATTTGGAACGAGTGTTGCGACTTCTCAAGGAGGTTCAGGTGGAAGAGGGTGTTTTGGTGCGGAGCAATTGATTGTTGTTCATTTTTATTTCTGTGTCATGTACATTGGCACAGTGTTTTTATGTTGCTGACTTCAACTGGTACTGGGCCCTGCTTTCCAAGGCAACAGGCACTATGTGAAGACGCATTTATACGTGCGTTTGTAACCAACCATGTAAGAGCTCAAAAGGTCAGCTGCGTGTGAAAGCACAAGGAAAGGGACCCTTGGGGGCGGTGCAACAACCGACGTTAATGGTAATGACACAGCGACTGTGTCGCTCGTCGTGGTCCTGACGTGCGTAATTCTGCTATCATAATAACATCAACGCTACTCATCGTATGTTCAACTGCGTATTACTGTAATGGCCCCTTTAACTGCGTTGTAAATACGGCAACCCCATGCCGGTAGCGCAGATCCCGTTGCATACTTTTACCGCATGAAACAGCACATAATTCGATCTGTATATACCTTATTCGTCATAGCGGTATGTTTAAGCAAATTTTGTTGGTCAGTTGAGACCAATGACACCACCACATGCAGCACCAATCGGATGCGCACTGCAGCAGAAACCTCATTTACCACGTTTGCCAAGGAAGTGCTTCCCTGCTGGCAAAGACTCCTGGTGTGTATATACAACTTGGTGCGCAGCATTCCCTTTTTACATACGCATACCACCCCACCAGGCCCTGCGCTCCTTTGGCCACGAGTCCGGCATCAACTCTGATGGACTCAAGGCCCTCATCCCACCAGGCACAAAACCGCAGTGCTTTAGCGAACTTATCATACAAAAGGGTGTCTTGTCCATTGGCCGATTGCTGTCCAACCATGAGGTGTGCGAGGCAACAGTGTGGCGGGTTCACGTCATACGCTTGGCGCTGCAGCACTTGTGGGGTGGCAGCGACGTGCTTCGCCCATCCGACGTCCCCGTACGCTTTTGGTATGCGGTGCAAGCATGAGTACATACAACCATAGTATTACACATCCGTCTCCTTTGGCAGGTTTGACTACACGGCGGGCTCTGTGTTGACCAAGGAGTTGTACGAGTACCTGCGCTTTCCAGTGCTCACGCCCGGTCGCAGCCCCAATGATGCGTGCAGCTTTCCTGTGCCCCATGTCTACTTTTTTTATGCAATTGTGGGCAGCAATGAAACCCTGCTAGCAGAACTTCGCCGCATTGCACCAGAGTATGCTGGTGGTGTGTTGCACACGCACACAACCATGTTGTGCACCGACCATGTTGTACAATACACAACCATTACAATCAACAACTCAGGCGTGAAGCTGTGCATGCCGAGGAAATGGCAGTGGTGCTTCGCAAGCATTATGTTGCCCGTGCATGGCAGGACAAGATACCCAAGGCGGTGTATCGAGGTAGCTGCTATCCAACAGCCAACCCTGATGCAAATGATCCAGACAAGTACTTGTTCATTCGCGGGGGGTTGTGTGAGACTGTGAGCAAGAAAGGGCTCAACGGCAAGCTCTTTGATGTTGGTATGTTTTTGTGGGGGGGTGAGGCATGTATTTGGAGCCACTGTAGCTGTCCACATCTGCATTTGGTATCATCCACAGGCACAATCATTGATCCTGATTATGTGCAGGACGAATTGTCGCCCTACTGCACTGGTGCATTTTACAGCAAGTTGTGCGCTGCATGCGCTCCGTGCAATTCCACTATACAGCCCATGACCCGTGATGAATTGGCCCAGTACAAGTACCAGGTAGTACTGTGTGATGGATGGTGCATGGGGGAGATGAAAGATCCATGGCTTTCAATGATATTGTTCAAACATGTACAGGTGTCCGTGGAAGGATATGGGCCCACTGCAGATGCAATATACGTATGTCAACTATTGGTGTAACATGACAACACCCCCACATCCACTGTGTATACCACCGCTCCCATCTATCCATACACAGTGGAAACTCAAGAGCCATAGCGTGGTGATGCACATTGTGCGCGATATGAAACAGTTTAAGCCATACTATACTACCTGGTTTTCAGGGTATGATTGGCTGCGTGCACACCACTACAGGTGATACACCACACTTATATGGCACCTGCTTTTCCACAGATTGATCAAACCCTATGTACACTACATGCCAGTGACGCTGGAATTCCTTCCCACTGCGGTGGAACACTGCATCAAGCACGACCGTGAGTGCCACAAGATTGCCGAGCGAGGACTTTCCTTGAGCTTGTGTGAGCTCTCCATAGACGCACAAGTGCTGTACATGGCACATGTGCTGCAGCTGGTGCAAGAGTTGCAGCTTAGCATGCATGAATCTTCTGTGCTGGGCGTGACAGAGCGCTGGTAGTGTACATGCTCCATGTCTAATTGGTTGATGAGGGTCATCCTCGGAACGAATTCTTTCTGTTGATTGCTTTTTGTATTGGTGCATGAAGGGGACCCCTGCAGCCCTGTAACATACCATGATCTAGTGTCTAACCAATAGAAATTGCAACAGAAAAACATATTGAAACGTGTCCTTCATGAAACAAGTATTAATGAAACAGTATGCTACTTAGTATGTCCCAGCTGATCACCAGTCCATGCACATTGGTCGTCGCACAGCACATTCAGAATCACATCATTTATTTCTTGATAGAAAAAGGCAGCTGGATGTGATGAATCTATGTACAATAGCTCGCTGTACCTGCCCTCTTCCGCAGCGGGGCGTCCCATAGTGTAGACGTCAAGTATCTGTGTTTGCAACGGTCATGTGTTTCTATGGTTGCTTGCACACCCACAACATTTCCAACCATACCGGCACGCCAACTTCCTGCGCCGCAAGCACTTGCGCTTTGTGAAGCTGCATGCGCAGCGGGGTCAGGGTGACCCCTGCTGTAGTGGTCCTCCATATCAGCTTGACACCATGCATTGCTGCCTGTGTGATGACACAAGTGCGCAAATGCCTTGCCATATGCTGTACTCCTCACAGCAACGTACCATAGCAGTGGCATTGCCCAGCAATATACGATACTCGTCCAGCGCACATGGCTCATGTTCCTTCCATGCCCAGAGGCCTGCATTGAGTATCGCCACATCAGGAAGCGGTTGTTCCTGGAGTAGCGCGGCCAGGGCGCGCAAGGGTGCTTCATACCAGGACGGGTGCTTCATAGCCTGTGTTGAGTGTCATAGACTGTATTGCACACCTGTCTGTACAGCACACCACATTCAACCAGCATGCCTGTTGGTAGCCCAGTTTCAGTGTTGCGGAGGGCAGGCTGGTGGTGTTGGCACACGCACGCCCATCTGGCAACCCCTGCTGGGTTATGCACAAGCGCCGAAACTCACGAAAGCTGCTGGTGTCATTCTGGTTCTGACCATCATGGCGCGAGCAGTCGCATGACTCATGCACCGATGCACCTGGTGCTGCTTCCTGTGTGAATTGGGAACAGCTTGTGTGCATGCATCTTCATTCCCACAACATGCCCGCCCCACATACATCCATAATTTGTTGTGAGGTCTCGTGCATGAAAGCATTCCACTGTTTTTTCTTCCAAGTTCGCATGTCATTCATGTGGGGCTTTTGTAGGCCATGGTACCGCGGCAGGTGCTGCATGTGCGCCAAAAAGTAGGCAAAGCTCAGGTACTGATACCTGAGTTGGGAGGGGCTCGAGTGTTGGCAGCGCTCCACAATGGATAGACAGCCCTTCAAAACCCTCCATACCGTGTGACAGAATCCCCAATAAAGGCAACAAACTTGCCATCTAAGCACTGGCGTGCTGCCCCTGCAGATAACCGCCGAACCCAGCACGAATGTGGCTCATATGCAACATGTGTACCGTCAACATGCATAAAATATCCTTCAGTGGAATTTGCACCCAAAAGCTGGTGCATGGTGCATGCGTGTGCGGCCGAGGAAAGGTTGGATAGTTGTTGCACCAGTGACGAAAGCCGAGGGGGCGTGGTTTCATAAGGGTAGTGATGGGCAGAGTTCTTGCCTGCCTGCAACTGCTCACATGTACTACAATGGACGCTGGATATGCGCACGATGAGCACGATGAGGAGTACGATGTTGTGCAGCATAGTCGACCAATCGATCGGGGGGATGACCACCGTGTTCACGATGGAATACGCATGTTTACGAGATAATTTGAGCCTTTTTCAGACCAGGTTTATACGTTGAGTTCACATAAAAAAATGATATAGAGCAAAGTCACAAATTGGGGCCCGCGCACGTTACCGGTCAGTAGCCTCACCAGCAATTTCTTCATCCTGCTCTGCTTCACTTTCTGCCTTGCCCTTGACAAAGTCAGCAAATGCTTCTGGATGCCTCATCATGCATGCTTGCATTTGCTGGTATGGCTCAAAGCACACTGTCCCCTGTTGCACCGATTGTGTGCCGACTGTGCAACCGATGCAGTGCTTGGATACAACCTCAACATACCTTGTCCTCCGACTTGGTTTTGACAAAGCAGGTGAATGCTTGTACAAAGGACGAGCCACAGGGGCCATCACGCAAGCCTGCTACGCACGGACACGCAAGGGCCCGTGCTACCTCACCATCGAGGTCCTGGGGTATATTGACGTGGTTGTTATGGGTGGTTTGCATATGGACATGCATGCAACAACTACCTCCAGATTGGTGGTTGAAGGGGGCTGCTCTGATGTTGATTGCTTCTGTTGTGTGGCCAGCATGCATACCCCTTGACTATATCACTCGTAACTGTAGCTGTCAGTACTGGGCGGCAATCATGGGGATTTTGAGAAGGGTGAAACTCCACATTGTCAAACCTCGATCCCCATGGTACAGATGTTTGTTCCAGCGCTAATGTTTGACTCTATGTTTGTTTTACACGTTGAATAATATATTGACACCAATTATAACTCAACAGCGCAAAAATTGCCATAATCATGTACAAAAACATCATCATCGAGCACCCGCCCATGCACACTGCTGGTCACACAGCACATTAAGCAGCACATCATTGAGTTCCTGTAATGGTGCAAAAGCTGTGCAAAAGCTGTGCTACATACAGCGTACTACAACCACCAGCCTCATACCTGATAGGCAAAACTCCAATAGTGAAGTGACTTGTCAAAGTACAGGCTTTGCGCAAACCCGTCACGGATTGCATTGTTGCCAAAACTGTGAACATCGTATACTGGTAGATTCAACTCGGCTGCAGCTTGTGATGCAGCAGCATGCAGCACTTTGGAATGCTTGGTCATGGTATCATAGGTGGTGGTTGACTTCCATATCAGCTTGACACCATGCTCTGCTGCCTGTGTGATGACGCACGTGTGCACATATGTCCCCATATTCATGCTGTATTCATGACAGCAACATACCATGGCACTGGCATTGCCCAGCAGTATACGATATTGTTGGAGCGCCAATGTTGCCCCGTGCTCTTCAACGTACTGGCCATGCGGCGCCCAGAGGCCTGCATTGAGTACCACGACATCAGGGCGTGGATGTTCCTGGAGTAGTGTGGACAGTGCTTCCAGGGGTGCTTCATACCAAGTCGGGTGACCCATAGCCTGTGTTTGGTTGATGTCAGTGTCATGGACCTGCACACTTGTCTGTATGGCACACCACATTCAACCGCCATGCCTGTTGGTAGCCAAGTTTCAATGTTGCGGAGGGTAGGCTGGTGGTGTTGGCACACGCTCGCCCATCTGGCAACCCCTGCTGGGTTATGCACAAGCGCCGAAACTCGCGAAACCCCTTGCCGTTTACTGTTTCAGAACTCTCCACACGCCAGCAGTCGCATGACTCGTGCACCGATGCACCTGGGGCTGCTTCCTGTGTGGATTGGATGTGGAAACGGTTTGTGCGCATGCATCTTCATTCCCACCACATGCCCGCCCCACATACATCCATGATCTGTTGGGAGCCCTCGAGCATGAATTGGTTCCAACCCTGTTTCCAATCTCGCACATCATTCAAATGGGGCTTTTCTAGGCCATGGTACCGTGGCAGGTGCCGCATGTGCGCCAAAAAGTAGGCAAAGCTCAGGTACTGATACCTGAGTTCGGGGGGCGCACATGCTCAAGTGTTCACAGTGCTCCACAGTGGATAGCCAGCCCCTCAAAAACCCCCATACCGTGTGACAGAATCCCCAATAAAGGCAACAAACTTGCCCTCTAGGCACTGGCGAGCTGCCCCTGCAGACAGACGTCGCAGTCGGCACGAGGCGGGCTCGTACACAACGTCCGAGTCTGCAACACGGTACCAGCGTCCCTCCAGGTTTTCCAACCCCAACAGCTGCTGCGCATCACACAGCTGTTTGTCTTCGATATGGAGGATATCCGCGAGGGGCTGATCGAGCAGTGGCTGCAGGACGGTTTTCCTTGCGGATTGATCGACGCCATAGTCGTAATGTAACGTCCTCCATTCCTCGTTTTCTGAGGCCGTCCATTGCTCGCAGGGCTGTGCAAGTGCTACCGAGACTATCGAGGCAACTAGGAGCGTGCGAAGGCCGATAGCGAGTTTACGAGGTAGCATCTCGCCAGTCTTGGGTTGGGAATGGCGCTGGTTACCAGCGGTTGATGCGCCAAATAACGTTTTTGTGTGCGAAACAAAAGAAAACGAAAAAGGAGAGGCGTACATGAATTTACATGGGCATGGTCAACACACATGGTTGACACCGAAAAGGATCACAGTGTTGACGCACACGACCATGCACAGAAACCACAACATGATGCCCTGCCGCCGCACCATCCGCACCAACGCATCATATTGGAGTGCTTCTGGGGTGCTTTTCACGCCCCCCGTGTGGTCTAGGCGTGTTTTTACCAAACTGTACACATCTGCACGCACCATGCTGGGCATGCGGTTGATCAAGCTGCGCAACGATGACTCCACCTGGGCCAACCCAGGGTATGTATTGTGCCCTATCAACATGTGTAAGCTATGCAAACCAGTATGCCTACCTTTTGTTCACTGCCGTTGTTGCGCGATGTTGGTGGAGCCTCTCTTTGCTTCACAAGCTCCTCGGTGATTGCTTTAATTTGCACCGCATTGGCCTCCTTCATCCCCGACATGACCTGTGCCACAATCTGTCGCTTGAACATGGTATCCTGTTGTGTTAGACACGTGGGGGTGATATGAAATCTGTCAACACATTCGCCGCCCCACAGTCAACACAATATCCCACCTTGACAAATGACACCCATGCAGATTGCTTCCATGCAAATTTGTTGGCGGTGCCTGCTGTTGGGCATACATCCCATCGAGCACACACCACAAAATAGTCCCCATACGGTACAGCCGGTATGCTCAGCTCCGTCAGCAACACAACATGATGCTGAGTGTACAGTGACAACCGCTGGCTTTGATTGCATTCAAGTAGATTGGAGCCAAATGCATTCTGTTTTGAGGCGGTTGTGAATGGTTTCAGGTGTATACAACCAGCGTCACCAGCATATACCTTTTTCTGCAGTGTCCAGTTCATCTGCCTTGCCAGCACCAGTGGATTATCATCCACTGGCTGCCATACTGACAACTGCACATTGAGGCTCTTGTTGGATTCCTGTAGTGTTGGTGGGGGCACTGCGTATATTAATGGTATGCTATGACATCAATACTCATGTCTGACCTGAAAGCGTCGCATGAAATCCCCAAACAAAATGTGCTTGACATAGTCTTGCACACTACCGTGTCCTTGTCCTTGTGCCACCACGGTGGCATCCTTGTGCGGCGGGGGCACTTGCGCGTCTGGGCATGCTGCAAGATCTGCCATGCTTTGTAGCCACTGTGCGAGAGTGCCTTGTTGAGGATGTAATGTTCTGGTTCAAACTCAGCATCCACCACACCTGCTGCTTCCATAGTGGTACTGTACTTTCCTCCACATATTCCTCCAAGCCAGTAGCCGTCCGGAGAAGTTCATCCTCGTCATCCGGCACTGGTGGGATTTACAGATGGATTTGTGATGAGGGACGTGTCCAAACACACCATGTTTGTGCATACCACTGGAAGGGCTATCGATGCTTGCGCTTTCTGGGAGCATGCTGCCCATGCCCACCATGCCCACCACTGTGTTGTTATGGTAGTAACGTTTGCAACAGGGGCATACATAATGATGTGCGTGCACAACTGATACCTACTCTTGCGTATTTTTTTCTCACGCCACGTCTGCTGCATTTGCACGTTCTCCTTGTAATATTGACATGCTTCAGGACTGTGTGCCGTATATATATTTGCTAGTAGATGGAGCACCATACACAAACTGGCAGTACACCAACATACTTGGCAGCTTCCCATAAATCCAGGAGGCTCCTGAAAACACCCTCACGATCTTGCATGTTGGCGAGCACCATATACTTGGCATCATCGTACTTTATTTCCAGGGCATTGTTTTGGGACAAGTGCTGTCGCCTTCGTATGGCTTGTACACGCTGTTTTCAGCGTGCACAACACACAAGGTGACATACACACATGTACACACACAGTACAACAACAACATACCTGTAACGGCACCAGCTTTCGAAAGTCAGTACCAAAGGAGCACGTGTAGAAAGACAAGTAGCGCTTGAAGATGTACAGACGGCCAGCAAAGTAGACAGAATTGATTTTGCATGATGCATAGGCCTCATGAAGAAGTGGTTCATTTGCTGGGATGGAAAACAGACATCGCGCTGCACGTTCCTGCTCGACTTGGTCTACACTGGGTGTGGTCGTGGGCCAGTCGTCATCCAAAGTGTCGAGGGTTGATACATCTTGTTCATTGGATGTGTCAAACGCTGTTGTTGGGGTTCGTGGGGAGTTTTCTGCAGTCATCTTGAATATTGAGTATTGGGGTATTGGGGTTGTTGGTTGAATAGGGTTGCAATTGATTAACCAGTGATCTCTCCTGAACTGATTAACCAGTGATCTCTCAGCCTCAACTGATCAATGCTGCGTTATTGCACGACACCACATTGTGTTTGTGCGCAATAATATTGTGCACCACGTGGTTTGTGATATATACATAACATAAGGTCTGCTCGAGTAGACGATCGTGCAAGGGTACACGATAATGGTTACAAATATAATAAAATACCCACACATATCAGCACATATCGCAGAGTACATCCTCGTATGAAGCATCAGCTCTTGATGGATCAACAGTGCTGTATCAGCAGTGCACGCCACCAACAGATGTATTAGTGATCCGCGTACGTACAAAACCCATCCAGCATTCTCATGGCAACAGCTGTTCGTGAAAGTGGCTGCATCTTGTTTTCTTGCAGCCATGGCGAAACCCACAGCACCAAAGCTAACTTGAAGCTGCTCCTTCGACGTTTGAAAACCCAATACAAACCTGAGAAATTGGACGTTGCGGAGATCAACTTCGAAAACATTGCACATGCCCAGGTGCGCTGGGAATCAATGTGCCCAATGATGGTGCGGGACACCACTATGGACCTCCCCGGTCCCACTCACAGTTGCTGGTGTTTGGGTGCCCATCCAAAGATATCAGTACAGGGGAGGCTGCAGCATTGCAAGCCTTTGTGCAGCAAGGAGGGTCGCTGTTGTTCCTCTTTGGCGAGCGTGCGTGGGGGCGCGGGTTGGTTGTTACTCGATATATATTCATGCACCCCACATGCACAGATCGTCGTGGCATGCACCCCAACATATGTGCGTTGCTGTCCCAGCACGGCGTGGTTGCTAACAACGACTGTGTCATTACGCCCATCGTCAAAACCTTTACCCACCCCAAGGAGGTGGTCATACACAACCCCATGCTTAGCATCGATGCAACCAACGCATTGCACCAACAGATTGGTGCAGCACAAGGGGGGGGCGGGGCGTATAGTAGCACAGTATGTTGTGCATTGTTGATGAGTTCAGCCCACAATATGCAAGCTCTCATGGGTTGGAGCACCATATCTCCAGTGCCATACTTGTTCTGCCCTGATGCAGTCACACAACAACACACTATGCCCTCTACACAGGCTGACAAGGAAAATGTGCAACCCCTCCATGTTGTGTATCCACGTGGGTGCACCTTATCTGTGACAGCCCCAGCACATGCATTGCTGTCTACAGGGACCAAGGCACACCCACTGCAACAACCCATCGGTATGCATTCAATCATCTGTATGACATCTGAAACAACCTTGATGTGTGGGTATGCATCACCATGCCTAGAACAGAAAAGAAAAGGGACCACATAAAATACCATAGGTGCAGTATGGTGGGATACACAAAACTCAGCATCACCTGGCAAGGTGGCAGTATTGGGAAGCGCAGACATGCTGGGTGATGCATACTTGGGACATGAGCACAATGCAGTGCTGGCGGATGTACTGTTTCAATGGCTTGTGGTATGACATGTGCTTATATATCTGTCTGCATTGCCACATCAATGCACACATGCAACCACCCACATAACATTGTGCCACACAGTCTTCAGGCAGCATGTGGGCTGCACGCAACTTTGTGGAGCTTGATGTACGAACAATAGGTGGTGCCTCCAACATTGCAGCCGTGGTGGACATGCCCAAAGTTGCCCTCCAGGTAGGTCACTGGCATCCCATGGGGTGGATTCAGACATTTGGTGGAGAGCAACAGGGATAAATAGTGGTAGTCCTGTTGGGGGATAACCAGCTGTTATCAATGTCCACAAAGAGCGCTTTGTACACACACACAAGCCACCGATTCCACAACACCGTACCCAGGAGTTGGAGCCCCTGCCAGAGGATTGGAGAGCCCTGTACGAGGGAACCCTGTTCAACATTGACCTCCGCCATGTACCACGCACCGTCAAGCTCTACCAGCAGCTCAGTGTGAAGAAACAGGTGATGCACATACAACATGATGATATGCAAACATCAACCTCCACACCCACACACGCCCTCACCCTAGGCATTGACGCTCATCCCACCACACTTTGAGACGCCACTCCCACCGCTGCAGCCTGCGGTATTCCCACCCATTTTCCGTGAGTTGCCGCCCATTCCCCTGGAACTATTCGACCTGGACGAAGCACTGGCCCCTCCCCAAGTCCACCTCAACCGCCTCGCAAACCAGTACTTGGACGACAGCGACCCAGAGGTTTTTGTTCGAGGTGCAGGGACGCTGGTTGGGCTGGATCCGAGCGGCAGCAAGCCTGCCAAGGAGGTGGTCATGGATGTGCTGCGCGCAATGGTGCAACTGCGGAATGCAGCCATGTAAGGTTGCGGTTTTTGTGTGAAAAAATCACTGGATGGTGGAACTGTTTTCAACGCAGAGAAAAATAATTATCGTTGTTGCCCAGATTCTTTTAGTACAACGTATCAAAAGCAGTGGGTGCTGTGCGATTTCACATGTACATGGATTGCACAGCAGCACACTGCAACCCATGTTGTTGACCACATCGTGACCTGAATCCTTTATTTATTCGTATACACAAATGCGCAACACAGCTTTAGGTGCCAGCAAAAGCACTTGCTCTCCTGCAAAGAGATCAGTACATGCCGCAGCTACCAGTGGTGATGGCCTCACCCCTGCAGAACGCCGTGTGCTTCAACAAGCAGCCAATAATGAAATGCTGGCTGCTGCAGTTGACAAGCAACAGCAAGCATTGCATGCATATACACAGAAAGCCAACCGACAGAAGCAGTCGAGGTGGGCCTTGGCCATGACAACTCGTTGACAACGCACATACACAGTCCAACACACACCACTCCCTGCACCTACCAGAAAAGCACAACGCAAGAGGCAAACAACATCCAGCACATTTATCGACCAACCAACCACCATTGCCGGACCTGCATCGTTGTACCGGGGTGGCAGCCTGCATGGGCTGGCTAATGCACCGACCTCCCCATCTGCTGGGAAAGAACCACCATCCTTGTACCCCCAAGGTCCCATGGGGGCTGATTTTGCAGTGAAAAAGGGACAAGGTAGGAGCAGGGCACGGGCAGCAAGCAATGTGAGCATGCCAGCACCGTTGACTCGGGATGCCTCTCGAAATGCTGGTGATGCAATTGACCTGGCAATAAATACTCAGTATGTTGGTTGAGGGTGTGTGGACTATGGACCACAATGGTGATCTTTCTTTGTTTTTTTTTGCACACACACACACACATCCAGAATCGATACGTATTTACATCTGGTATATGTGCTATATGTGCATACACACACTTGCACGACGCACGTACACACACAAATGCATGTGCAACACACATACAGGAGGGCTCGCGCAATCCCTCGTGCTGCATTTTTGGATGCTGCCAAGCGTGCCACCCTCAGTGAAGCAGAACAAGCTGCACTGATCTACCGGGGGCATGAACAGGCCATGCTGCAGCTGTATGAGCGCCTTTCGTCTGCAGTGCGGGTAGGACCATGTATTGTGTTGCAATGCGGAACATGTATTGTGTTGCAATGCATTGTAAGCTGATGTTTGTTGGCATTTTGAAAGCATGCCTTGTTATTTGCATGATTTCTTTGGATAAAGCATCAGGACTGATTTACTCACATGTACATTAATCTTAATACATTGTGCTTCTCACATACACAACATATACCTCAGCATACCAGACCATCCTACTCAACAGGCAGAAGCCGCAGCACAGCGAGCATCCATGATGGAAATGTATGCATCATCAGCAACAGGTAAACTAAAAAAAGCGGGTGTGCTGTTACTAGACATGGTGGCAGTGCCACATGGACGCCTGTACAATGCAACTGTGTGGCGGTTATCCATGCCACGTACAGCAAAAGGAAACAGGAGCCTTCCTTACCACAAGTATGTGGGCAATGTGTGTGTACATGTACAGTATGTACATACGCGAGTCATCAATACATATTTGCACAACCCCATATGTCATCACAGGTTTGCTCGTGGAGATGCAGTGTTGTTGAGCACACAGCAGGATGCACCAGTGCCCACCACAAGCACAGCAGCTTCCACAACAGTGGCCCGTCTGGAAGGGCTGGATGACCTGGAAAGCATGTCGGATGAAGAGGATAGCGTGCTGATGATGTCTGGGTACCGGTATGTGGTTTCCTGGACAACAGGAGTACCGTTATTGCCATACGATGGCCCCCAATGCTTGGCAAAACTCCCACAATCAGGTCTGTGCAGGGCACAATAAGTCAAGTGACGCCCGACTATATCGATGTTGCCCTGGCCACTGCAGCATCCCAGGTTTTGGCACAGCTGCCGCCCAACAGCCCCCTCCGTGTTGATCGTGTGTTGCGTGAAGTGACCACTGCACGCCAACTGCGTGCCATCAAAATATTGCGTGATGGGTATCAAGGCCAAACGAGTGCAGCACAGCACGTTGTTCGTGGGGTGCTCTACTGCTTGCCCAGCACACGCGAGCTGGCCACAACCCCACCACCATGGACACGGTATGTTGCGCATGTTGCAGGGTACAAAAAACAATCAAAACACATTGACAAAACATATTGACAAAAACGGGTCAAAACAGCGACGCCGAGTGGATGGCGCGTGCCAACGCAGCCCTGGAAAAGCAAACACTCAACAAAAGCCAGCGAGTGGCCATTCGGCAAGCCCTGTCGAGTGCCTTCACCTTGTGGCAGGGCCCTCCAGGGACTGGTAAAACGAAAACACTGCTGGCACTTATGCAGGTCGTATGTGCAGCTGGTTTGCCAGACGGGCAACCATTGCTGGCCACGGCAGACACCAATGCGGCAGTGGACAACCTCGTGGAAGGCCTGGTTGGGTGTGGCATTCGAGTGGTGCGTGTGGGGCAGCCTGCCAAAGTGCGACCTTCCTTGGTCGAGTATGCCCTGGAGGCGCGCGCAGCGTTGACCATAGACGGAAGCAAGGTGGGGCATTGTGTGTATCAGCACACCTCTCAATGGTTTTCAGACCCTCATCACCCACACAAGCACAGGGGACAGCACTGCTTCGAGATGCAGATGCTGCTGAAGCTCGTGCAGCCAACACCACAGACGAGGGGCAGCGTACACGCGCCATGACCAAGGCCAAACAGATGCGTGAGCAGGCACGCCGTCTGTCTGACAAAGCAGCAGTGTCTGTTATAAAAGGGGCGCAGGTGGTCGTGGCTACATGTGCTGGGTCAGCAGAACGACGCCTGCAGGACATAACGTTTCCAATGGTGCTGGTGGATGAGGCTGGGCAGGCAACAGAGCCATCCACCCTGGTGCCCATCACACGGGGGGCCTCCTGTGTGGTGTTGGCGGGGGATCACAAGCAGCTGCCACCCACTGTGGTGAGTCAGCAAGCCATTGAACAACATTTGGATATCACTTTGTTTGAGCGTGTGCAAGCTGCAGGTGTGTGCTCAGGATGATTGAAAATTATTTCTGGTGTCTTTCTTCCTGATTCTTCTTTACACTTCCACCCTACGACCCAGGTGTGCAACCGTTGTTGCTTGATATTCAGTATCGCAGCCACCCTGCCATTGCTGTATTCTCTTCCCACACCTTTTACGACGCCAAGGTGCGCTCCATGGTGGACCCTGCCCTGCGTCCACCACCCAGCGGCATTGACTGGCCCTGCCCTGAGTTCCCATTGCTCTTTGTTGATGTGCAAGGCAAGGAAACACGCCCCCGGGGGTTGGGATCGCTGCTGCAATTGGGGGAACAAGCGGGTGGCAGTGGTGGAAGTAGCTATGCAAACGTAGAGGAAGCACGTGTGGCACTCGGGTATGCTCCAGTGTTGTTGCACTGCACAGAAAGCAGTGTACACATATCCCTTTTTTTCATATCACACAGGTATGTACGCACAGCAGTGGCGCATGGCGACCTGGAAAGTGCTGCAGTGCTCACACCCTACAGCGCCCAGCTTCGACTTCTGGAAGAAGGGTGGGGCAAGGAGAACCAGCCAAATTCTCCCGCAGAGGTGACACTATCCAGCATCGATGGGTATCAAGGGCGAGAAGCAGACTTGGTGGTGTTATCCATGGTGCGCTGCAATGACAAGAAGCAGCTGGGGTTTGTGGCAGACCAGCGGCGCCTCAACGTGGCGTTGACAAGAGCAAAAAGGGGGTTGGTGGTGGTGGGCAATGCAGCCACACTGTCTGCGGACCCAACGTGGGCTCGTTTCATTGAATGGTTGACCAAGAAAGGAGTATGTCGATGATGATGTCTTAGCTGATAGTGGGGCTCTGAGGGGTTGTGTGCCGATAACCGGCGATTCAACACATTGTAAACGCTCTTCCCTTATCGAAACACATGCTCAATTCTTCTCCAATTCTTCTCCAGGCTGTGCGTGAGTGTGTAGCGTATCAGAAACTACATCAACGAGCACTGTCGCCCTTTCTCTGGCTGCAATTGAATGCCTGCATGCACAGCTGACTGTCCTCTGGCTCAGACACTACCTCGTGCAACCATCAACTGCATGAATTAGCCCCTACAATACATCACAGCGCACTCCGCAGGTTCTTTATGCTTGATTTTTGATGTCGCCTTGTGCGTTGCCTCCAATCGTATTGGTTGATTGCCGCGTCTCCTTGACTTGTTTGAGCTTCAACTCGCCGCATCGTCATGCATTCGCAATGCCTTACAACAACCATGCACAGGAGCCAAACGCCATCACGGAAAACGTGGGGGGTGTCGATCAAGGCGAGATTTGTCGCAGCAACCTTTGTTTGTCATTTGGGGGTACATGGACTGTCCAGGAGGGTCAGCACATACTATGCCAGCGTATCAACCAGTCGCTGCAAGAAATTAGGGCTGCTACAGTACTTGGGCCCAATCGTAGTAATCACCCGGCACCATAGCTACTTGCTGACCCTGTGGTAAGCCAAGCCACCATGCTTCCACAGCGACATGGACGCCGTTCAAAAGCGGTACGCATCCCACCTTGTGTGCATCCCACCTCGTATGTGCCGCACCTTGTGGAACCCCACCCACGCCAAATAGGGGCGAGTACCAGACGAAATCTCGCTCGAGGAGCTCCAAACCCACTATCACTTGTCCATTGAAGTAGCAGCAGTCAAGCTCAAAGTGGGTTTGACCACACTTAAAAAGCTCTGCCGCAAGTTTCACATAAAGCGATGGCCATATCGCAAGGTGCAGCAGACACAACGCCTGGCCGCCCTCAACTGGGTATGATGTTGTGATCAATTGTTTTTTCCACTTGATGATCTTCCACCTTTGTTTTCACCACCTACAGTCGGCGCGTGCACACAATAGCACAGTGCAGTATTCACATGCAGACCACATGCAATTCCTGGAGCTGCTGATCGATTTGGATGTGGCCCCTGAGAGTGATCTCTGGGCAAGCTTTCACAAGGACGAGGCAGACATTGTTCGAGAGACACTGCGGGTAGTTTTTGTGTTGTGGGCACATGGTGTGCAGTACACGTGGTGACACACATTAATTGCAAACCACCACCAGGAAACTGACTGGGTACAAGTCAAGCAAATGCTGGCAAAAGAAAGCACTGCTGTTAGGAACTCGGGAGGGAGCCCACCCACACCAAAGGTGTGGGGATGATGTTGTTTTGTGGGTTGGTGATTGTGCAGCATGCTGTTACTGCCACACACATCTGCTCCGACAACCACAGGTGGCATGTGGTGGGGACCTGCCACTTGGGGCTTTTGTGCGAGACGAAGCTGCAGCAGCACAGCGCCCAGGACTCACACCAGCTGGGTCATCAAGCGCATACCCTGGCACACCACGTCGTGGCCCATCCATGATGCCGTCATGGCCAGCGGATGCTGCGCGCCAGGAGTATCCAATGGACCCACAAACATGGTGCAGGGCTTCATTGTCACAGGTGTGTGTGTGTGTGTGTGTGTGTGTGTGTGTGTGTGTGTGTGTGTGTGTGTGTGCGTGTGTGTGCGTGTGCGCGCGTGTGCGTGTGTGTGTGTGTGTGTGTGTGCGCGTG
>VFQP010002128.1_pt1 | contig 23134 bp, 19 predicted proteins | sample 3512351 | NCBI WGS metagenome assembly VFQP01 (sample SAMN10412372, study PRJNA504923) | tailings metagenome | isolation source: Relicate 1 Philex TSF1 revegetated site | place: Philippines: Tuba, Benguet | collected 2017-08-29
ATTACTCATAAAAACGGAATTGAAGTGAACTTCACTTCTATTCTCATGAGCGTTTAAAGTCTTGCGACTTGAACTCTTTCGAGTCCGTTGGCAATCGCCTTCAAACGCCCACGCTTATCGGCTGTATGTTTTTAATGATCCCGCAGCACGAACAGCCCTCAAGCCATCCCCACCACGCTCAGCCCGCTGCGATCAGCGGAGCCTTAGATTATGACACAGTTTTTGGCTGCTCGTCAAAAAAGTTGTGTTGTTCACTGCTTTTTTGCACCAGCCAGACTGGCCAACTTCGCCACCTGCCTGGGCCAATCCAAAAGGACTGCTTAGTGAGCAGCGAAGCCTTGCAGTATACGACAGTTTTGGCACATCGGTCAAAGCTCTCGCAAAAAATTGCCGACCCCTTCGTCATGTCGCCATACACATGGGGCACCTCCCCCTCGCCGTGCGCTCCACAGGGATAATCTTGCGTCTTTGGTCTCAGGCACAGCATGGCACTCATCACACTTCAGGACGCGCAGCTGGCTTATGGCCACGTGGCCTTGCTCGATCACACCGATTTCTCGCTGGAGGCGCAGGAGCGCGTGGGCCTCATCGGGCGCAACGGCACGGGAAAATCGTCGCTGCTTCGCATCCTGTCGTCATTGGAAAAGCCCGATGACGGCACCTTGCAGATACAGACGGGACTGCGCGTGGCTTATGTGGCGCAAGAGCCCTTGCTGAATGTCGATGCCACCGTGTTCGAAGCCGCGAGTGTCGGCTTGGCCGATGCCCGATCGGCGCGCGACCTGTACCTCAGCGGCGCCGATGGCCTCGATCTGGATGCCTTGCAGAACCGCATTGAAGCGCTGGATGCGTGGAACTGGGAGCAACGTGTGGAGGAAACCCTGCACCGGCTGCACCTGGATGGCGATGTGAGGGTCGGCGATCTGTCGGGCGGCAACAAGAAGCGGGTGGCGCTGGCGCAGGCGCTGGTGAGTCGGCCGGACGTGCTGCTGCTGGACGAGCCCACCAACCACCTGGATCTGGACAGCATCACCTGGCTGGAAGACCTTCTCCTGGAATACAAGGGCAGCGTGGTGACCATCAGCCACGATCGTGCCTTCCTGGACCGGATTGCCACGCGCATGGTGGAACTGGACCGCGGTCGCTTGCTGAGCTACCCGGGCAATTTTTCGAAGTACCAGGTGCTCAAGGAAGAGCAGATGGCGCAGGAAGCGGTGATCAGCGCACGCGCCGACAAACTGCTGGCGCAGGAAGAGGTGTGGATCCGCAAGGGTGTGGAGGCGCGCCGCACGCGGGCGCAGGGACGCATCACGCGCCTGGAACGCCTGCGGGAGCAGCGTGCCCAGCGGCGCGATGCGCTGGGCAGCGTGAAGCTGGAGGTGGCGAGCGGCACCGCCAGCGGCAAGATCGTTGCCGAGCTCGAACGCGTGAACAAGGCGTTTCCCACCACCGGTGGCGGCCTGCGCACCGTGGTGCGGGACTTCTCGGCCACCATCCTACGTGGGGACAAGATTGGCCTGATCGGCCCCAATGGCGCCGGCAAGACCACGCTGCTCAAGATCATCCTGGGTGAACTGCTGCCCGACAGCGGCACGGTCAGGCAGGGCAGCAAGCTCAGCGTGGCGTATTTCGACCAGATGCGCGAGCAACTCGACCTGGACGCCACGCTGGAGGATTTCATCAGCCCGGGCAGCGAGTGGATCGAGATCGGCGCCAAGCGCACCCACGTCAAGAGCTACCTGGCCGACTTCCTGTTTTCGCCGGCGCGCGCCAACGCACCGGTGCGCACGCTCTCCGGCGGGGAGCGCAACCGCCTGCTGCTGGCGCGGCTGTTCGCCCGTCCGGCCAACGTGCTGGTGCTGGACGAACCGACCAACGACCTGGACATCGACACACTCGAGCTTCTCGAAGACCTGCTGCAGCAGTACGAAGGCACGGTGTTCCTGGTCAGCCACGACCGGCGTTTTCTCGACAACGTGGTCACGAGCACCCTGGTGTTCGAGGGCGACGGCCGCTGGCGCGAGTACGTGGGTGACGTGCAGGACTGGCTGACCCAGTCGGCGCGCGCCGCCCAGTTGCAACTGGATCGGGACGCTGCATCGGCCGCTGCGGCGCCCCGGCCCGCCGCCGTGGCCAGCGAGCCGCCCCGACAGGCGGCCCCTGCAGCGGGTCCGAAGAAGAAACTCAGTTACAAGGAGCAGCGCGAATTCGACGCCCTGCCCGAGCGGATTTCCGCACTGGAGGCGGAGCAGGCGGTCATCGACAAGGACCTGGACGGCGGTCAACTTTTTCACAAGGACCCGGTCCGGGCGGCTCAACTTGGCCAGCGGCATGCCGAAATCGAGGAAGAGTGGCTTCAGGCCCTTGAGCGACTGGAGGCTCTCGGCGGCGTCTGAGACCCGGCACAACGCCACCGCGACACCTCACAATACTGCCCATGACGCCCGATCGTCTCGCCTTCGACCTGCAACGCACGCTGAACGAGCTCCAGCAGGAGCGCGAGCGCACGCAAAAGTTGCTGGGCGAACTGGAGCACCAGAACCGTGAACTCGATCGCTTGCGCAACGCGGCGCACCGCGAGGCCAACAGCCGCCTGCTCGCCGAAGAAGCGCTGGACGAAACCCGCGACCGGTTGCAATTGGCGGTGGACGCGGCCGGCCTGGCCTTGTGGGACTGGCAACTGCCGGCCACCCAGGTCTTTCTGACGGCGCGCTGGAGCCAGTTGTTGGGCGAAGCCGTCGCCGATGGCTACTGGGAAGTGGCCGACCTGCGGGCGCGGCTGCACCCGGAAGACCTGGAACCCTTGCGGGCGCAGATGATGGCCTTGCTCGAAGGGCGCACGCAGCGGGGCGTGGTCCAGCACCGGGTGCGCACCACCGATGGCTGGCGCTGGGTGGAAGCGCACGGCATGGTGGCCGAACACGACAGCAAGGGAAAGCCGTTGAGGCTCATGGGCACGCTGTCCGACATCGGCGAGCGCAAGCGCATCGAACAGGACAGCGAGCGGGCGCGTGAACTCGCCGAGCAGGCCAACCGGGCCAAGAGCGAATTCCTGGCCAACATCAGCCACGAGGTGCGCACGCCGTTGAACGCGCTCATGGGCCTCACGCGCATGCTGATGGACTCGCCGCTGAACAGCGAACAGTCGGGCTGGCTGACGCTCATGGACAATTCGGCACACGCCCTGCTGCAGCTGCTCAACGACATCCTCGATCTCTCTCGCATCGAGGCCGGCAAGCTTGAGATCGAGCACACGCGCTTCGACCTGCGCCGGTCCATCGAAGAAGCCTGCGCGCCCTATGCCGACCAGGCGAAAGCCAAACCGATCGACTTCGTGCTCGATCTGCCCGCCGATCTGCCGCAATGGGTGCTGGGCGACACGGGCCGCTTGCGCCAGGTGCTCGGCAACCTGCTGTCCAACGCCATCAAGTTCACGCCCAAGGGCGGGCTGATCGAGGTCCGTGCGAGCCTGCCGGCGTCCACCGCCGACGAAGCACCGCAATGGCGGCTTCAGGTGCGCGACACCGGCGTCGGCATTTCACGCAAGCACCAGGACAACATCTTCAGCGCCTTCACCCAGGCCGACGCATCCACCGCGCGCCGCTACGGTGGCAGCGGCCTGGGTCTGGCCATCTGCGCCAGCCTCGCGCGCCTCATGGGCGGCCACATCACACTCGAAAGCGATCTGGGCAAGGGCAGCACCTTCACGCTCACGCTACCGCTGCGTGAAGCCCGCGCCCTGGAGCCCAGCCCGCTGAGCGCATCGGCGGAGTTGCAAGGTGTGGCGCAGGCCGGGTCACGCTATGTGGGCCTGGTGGTGCTGCTGGCGGAAGACCATCCTGTCAACGAATTGATGATGCGCCAGCTGCTGTTGCGCATGGGCTGCACCGTGCGCGTGGCGCGTGGTGGCGTGCATGCCGTGGCGCAATGGGAGCAGGGCGGCATCGACCTGATCCTCATGGATGTGCAGATGCCTGGCATGAGCGGCATGCAGGCCACGCAGGAGATTCGCGACATCGAGACGCGCCGCAAGCTGCGTCGCACGCCCATCGTGGCCGTGACCGCCAATGCCATGGCGGGGGATCGCGAGGCCTGCCTGGCTTCGGGCATGGACGGCTACACCACCAAGCCGGTGAGCCCGCAGGCGCTGATCCGGGAGATGGACCGCGTGCTGGAGCTCGAGGAAGCCTCGGCAGAGACCGCACCCGTCCCGCTGGAGCCGACACCTCCCCTCGCTGAACCCGAGCCCCCGACCGAAGCGGTGCGCGGTGCCAGCCACCTGGAGGCGCTGGACGTCGAGAAGCTGCTGCGCCGACTCGACGGCGACGAAGACACCCTGCGACAACTCGCGCAAGTCATGCGGTCCGACCTGGCCTCGCGCCAGATCGAATTGCAGCGCGCCCTGGAGAACCGCGACACCAGCGCGGCGGTGGCACACGCCCATGGACTCAAGGGGTCCCTGGGCAGCATGACGGCCGAGCGCGGCGCGCGCCTGGCCAAGGGCCTGGAACTGGCGGCGCGATCGGGCGACTGGCATCTCTTTGCGCGCGCGCTGCCGCTGCTTCAGGTGGAGGCGCGCCAGATTGACATGGCACTGGCCGAGCTCCTCCGTCCCGAGAACCGCGACCTCTTCGACACGCGGTTCTGAACCGACGCCTCAGGTGCTGGCCTTCAGCCGCGTGAAGACGCGCCAGAACGCCGCGTCCTGCGTGGTGGCGAAGTTGATCCGCATCAGCGTGCTGGCCGCGCGGGCCGCGTGGAACAAAGCCCCTGGTGCGATCAGGTAACCCTCGTCCAGCATGCGCTGCGCCAGCGCATCGGTGTCCACCCCGGTATCCACCCACCCGAACAGACCCACCGGCTCGGCGGCAAACCGGCAGCCCGCCGCCAGCGCCAGCTTGACGCTGCGGGCGCGGGCGGCGTCAAGCCGGGTGCGGATGCGTTCGGCGTGCCGGCGCAACTGACCTTGCTCGATGCACAGGGCCAGGGCTTTTTCCAGCAGGGCAGGCGTGGTCAACGTGGTGAGCAGCTTGGTGTCAAGCAAGGGCTCCACCAGATGCGGCGGCGCGGCCATGTAGCCAATGCGCCAGTTGGGCGCCAGGATCTTCGCAAAACCGCTCACATAGATGGTGCGCTGCAGGCCATCGAGCGCGGTCAGGCGCGTGGCGTGCTCGGGCGCAATGTGGCTGTAGGTGTCGTCCTCGACGATGTGGAAACTGTGCTGATTCGCCAGCTGCAGCAGGCGGTGCGCACTGCCGGGCGAGAGGCAGTAGCCGGTGGGGTTGTGGAACACGCTGACGCTCACGTACAGCTTGGGCTGGTGGGCCTCGCAGTAGCGCGCCATGACGTCGAGGTCCGGGCCCTCGGGTCCGCGCGGCACCGGCAGGATGCGCATGCCCAGCGCGGCAAGACGGGCAAACTCCACCGCCCAACCCGGCTCCTCCACCATCACGGGGTCCCCCGCGCGCAGCAGGGTGCGGCTCACGATGTCGAGCGCATGCGTGGCACCCACGGTGGTGATGATGTGATCGGCGCTGGTCTGGATGTTGAGCGTGGCCAGCTTCTGCGCCAGCAGGCGGCGCAGGCTGGCGTCGCCCAGCGGTTCGCCGTACTGCAGGGAAAAGTCCTGCAGCGCACGTGTGCCCGTGACCTTGCGCACCGCCGCCGGCATGAAGGTGGATTCCATCCATTCGGGCGGGAACACGCCCATGCCCGGCTGCGGCTTGTGGCTGATCTTGTGGAACATGCCACGGATCAGCGCCGTGGCATTCACCGGCGAAGTGCTGTGGCGCGTCGCCACGCTCTGCGCGGCACCCGCACCCAGGGCCATGGCCGCGCGCGGACTTTCCGCCGACGCGCCGTGGGCACGGGCAGGTGGCGTTTCGCGCACGAAGAAGCCGCGGTTCTTGCGCGCCTCGACCAGGCCCAGCGCCAGCAACTGGTCGTAGGCCGCCACCACCGTGGACGGGCTCACGCCGTGCTGCTGCGCGCACTGGCGCACCGATGGCAGGCGGGCCCCGGGCACCAGCAGGCGGTTGCGCACGCGCTCGGCAAAACGCGCCGCGAGCTGTTCGGTCAGGGATTGTGCGGAGGTCTTCGTCAACATGGTGAGGCACCCTTGGGGGCTGGTCCTGTACTGACACGCCAACCAATACAGAACGGCAACTGCGCTGCTTAACTGTACTGGTCGTGTACTGACATCAAAGATTACATTGAATTCCGCGTCCCAACAACCCACCCCTTCTCCACAATGCCCATGAGCGCGACCGAGCTCACCGCCCTGCTGCTGTTCTGCACCGCCATGAGCTTCTCGCCCGGGCCGAACACCACGCTGTCGACTGCACTCGCGGCCAACCTGGGCCTGCGCGGCGCGCTGAAGTTCTGCATTGCCGTTCCCACCGGCTGGACGTTGCTCATGCTGGCTTGCGGGCTGGGCCTGGGTGCGCTGGTGCAGGGCGTGCCGGCGTTGCGCTGGGGCGTGAAGCTGCTGGGCGTGGCCTACATGCTGTGGCTGGCCTGGAAGCTCGCTGGAGCGACGCGCATGACCGAGGTCGACGCCTCCCGGTTGAACGTCACCTTCCTTCAAGGCGTGGGCTTGCAGTTCCTCAACATCAAGGCCTGGATGCTGGGCCTGGCACTGACCGCCGGCTGGGTGGTGAACGCCGCCGGGCAGCCCGCCCCCAACCCCGGCGAACGCCTCGCGCTCATCTGCGTGGTGATGGTGTTCTTCGCCTTCACCAGCAACCTCACCTACGCGGTGATGGGCTCGATGCTGCGCCAGTGGCTTGCGCACGGCCAGCGGTTGATGTGGTTCAACCGCGTGCTGGCCGCCGTGCTCGTGGCCACCGCCTTGTGGATGCTGACCGTATGAACGCCAGCACCAACAGGGGTCTGCTGCTTGGCCTGCTGGGCGTGACCATCTTCGCGCTCACGCTGCCCATGACGCGCCTGGCCGTGGGCACAGTGGACGCACCGCAGATGTCGGGCGTGTTCATCGCGCTGGGCCGGGCGGTGGTGGCTGGCGTGTTGTCGATCGGGTTCCTGCTGGCCACGCGCGCGCCCTGGCCAGCGCGTGAGGACCTGCCACCCTTGCTGCTCACGGCCGCCGGCGTCGTGTTCGGCTTCCCGTTGTTCACCTCGGTGGCCATGCGCTATGTGGAAGCGGTACACGCCGCCGTCATCGTGGGCGTGCTGCCGCTGGCCACCGCCGCCGTGGGTGCGCTGCTGCACCGGCAACGGCCGTCGATGGGCTTCTGGTGGTGTGCGGCGTTGGGCAGCGCGCTGGTGGTGGGCTTTGCGGTCCTGCGCTCGGGCCAGGGCGGCCTGTCGCTGCACCCGGCCGACGCCCTGCTGCTGGCCGCGATGATCTGCGCGGCTGTGGGCTACGGCTACGGTGCGAAACTCTCGCAGCACATGCGCGCCGAACACGTGATCTGCTGGGCACTCGTCCTTTCCCTGCCGATCACCCTGCCCGTCACGCTGCTCACCTGGCCCGGCCATGCGCTGAACGCGTCGGCCTGGTGGGGCTTTGCCTACACCGCGGTGTTCTCGATGTGGCTGGGCTTCTTTGCCTGGTACCGGGGCCTGGCGCTGGGCGGCACCGTGCGGGTGAGCCAGGTGCAACTGGTGCAACCCTTCCTGGGCATGCTCTTCGCGGTGCCGCTGCTGGGCGAGCGGCTCGATCTCGTGACGCTATGTTTTGCATTGGCGGTGATTGCCACGGTGTTCGTGGGCAAGCGCATGCCGGTGCGCGCCACCGTGCCAGACTGATGGCTTTGCCGATTTGACGAACGGAGAAAACCTTGAAACCCAACGACCTGAAAAATCCGAGCCGCTGGACCCTGGCACGCCGCGCCGAGCGCATGAACCCTTCGGTGATCCGCGAGATCCTGAAGGTGACCGAACGGCCCGGCATCATCAGCTTTGCCGGTGGCCTGCCCTCGCCCGCCACCTTCCCGGTGGAAGCCATGCGCGAAGCCTGCGATCGCGTGCTGCGCGATGACGGCCGCGCCGCGCTGCAATACGCCGCCAGCGAAGGCTACGGTCCGCTGCGCGAATGGGTCGCGGCCAGCCTGCCCTGGTCGGTGGATCCGGCGCAGGTGCTCATCACCACCGGTTCGCAACAAGGCCTGGACCTGATCGCCAAGGTGCTCATCGACGCCGGCAGCCGCGTGCTGGTGGAAACGCCCACCTACCTGGGCGCGCTGCAGGCCTTCACGCCGATGGAGCCGGTGATCGAAGGCGTGGCCAGCGATGCCGAAGGCGTGGACGTGGACGCGCTCGAAAAGCAGATCGGCAACGACGCCGCGAATCCGCCGCGCTTCCTCTACGTGCTGCCCAACTTCCAGAACCCCACCGGCCGCAGCATGGGCCTGCAGCGGCGCCAGGCGCTGGTGAACGTGGCGGCGCGCGCCGGGCTGCCGCTGGTGGAAGACAACCCCTATGGCGACCTCTGGTTCGACAACCCGCCGCCCACGCCCCTGACCGCGTTGAACCCTGAAGACAGCATCTACCTGGGCTCGTTCTCCAAGATCCTGGCGCCGGGCCTGCGGCTGGGCTTCATGGTGGCCCCACCCAGCGTGCATCCCAAGCTGCTGCAGGCCAAGCAGGCGGCCGACCTGCACAGCCCCAGCTTCAACCAGCGCATGGTGGCCGAGGTGCTCAAGGACGGCTTCCTGGAGCGCCACGTGCCCACCATCCGCGCGCTCTACAAGCGCCAGTGCGAGGTGATGCTCGAATGCCTGGAGCGTGAGATGGCTGGCATGGACGTGCGCTGGAACAAGCCCGATGGCGGCATGTTCCTCTGGGTGCGCCTGCCCGAGGGCGTCAACGCCGTCGAGCTGCTGCCCAAAGCAGTGGACCGCGGCGTGGCCTTCGTGCCGGGCAGCGCGTTCTACGCCGACCACGCCGATGCGCGCACGATGCGCCTGAGCTTCGTCACCGCCACCGCCGAGCAGATCCGCACCGGCATCGCGGCCCTGGCCCGCACCATCCGCGAACAACGACAGGGCTGAACATGCTGCACCTGTGGGGCCGCCTGAGCTCGATCAACGTTCGCAAGGTCGTGCTCTGCGCCCAGGTGCTCGGGCTCGATCTGCCACGCAGCGACGCCGGCATGGCCTACGGCGTGGTCGACACGCCCGCGTACCGCGCGCTCAACCCCAATGGCCTGGTGCCGCTGCTGGAGGATGGTGACTTCACGCTCTGGGAATCGAACGCCATCGTGCGCTACCTTTGCGCAAAGCAAGACCGGCTCTACCCATCGGACCTGAAAGCGCGTTTCGACGCCGAGCGCTGGATGGACTGGCAGCAGACCACGCTGAACCGCGCCAGCGGGCCGGCCTTCGTGCAGTGGATCCGCACGCCCGCCGAACGCCGCGATGCCCAGGTGATCGCGCAATCGGTCGCCGCCACCGAACCGCTGTTCGACCTGCTCGACCGGCACCTCGCGCAACACGCCTTCATGGTCGGCGACGCACTCACCATGGCCGACATCCCGATCGCCTGCGAGGTCCACCGTTGGTGGGGCCTGCCGCAACCGCGCCCGGCGTGGCCGCACCTCGAACGCTGGTACGCGCACTGGCTCGGCCTGCCCGCCAGCCGCGGCGTGCTCGACCTTCCCCTGTCCTGACCGGAGAACCCCATGCGCCAACGCCCCTTCAAACAAGTGGACGTGTTCACCGACACACCCTACTTCGGCAACCCGCTCGGCGTGGTGCTGGACGGTGGCGACCTGAGCACCGAGGCGATGCAGCGCTTCACCGACTGGACTAACCTCTCGGAGTGCACCTTCCTGCTGCCACCCACCGACGAAGGGCGTGCCGGCGGTGCGGACTACCGCGTTCGCATCTTCTGCCCAGGCCGCGAACTGCCCTTCGCCGGCCATCCCACGCTCGGCAGCTGCCATGCCTGGCTGGAAGCCGGGGGTCAACCGCGCGCCGACCACGTGGTGCAGGAATGCGGCGTGGGCCTGGTGCGCATCCGGCGCGACGGACAACGGCTGGCTTTTTCGGCGCCCCCGTTGCGGCGCAGCGGACCGCTCGACGAAGCCGACGTGGCATTGATCGCACGCGGCCTGGGCCTGGCGCGCAGCGACGTGCTCGCCCACGCCTGGTGCGAGAACGGACCGCCCTGGCGCGCGGTGATGCTGCGCTCGGCGGAGCAGGTGCTGTCAGTGCGGGTCGATGCCACCTTGCTGGGCGAGATGGAAGTCGGGCTGGTGGCGCCGCAGCCCCCCGGTACGGACACCCACTTCGAGGTGCGCGCGTTCTTCCGCGGCCACCAGGGCCTGGCCGAAGACCCGGTCACCGGCAGCCTCAATGCCGCGCTGGCCCAATGGCTGATCGGTGCCGGCCTGGCACCCGACCGGTACGTGGCCGCGCAGGGCACCGCCATGGGCCGCGCCGGGCGCGTGCACATCGAGCGCGAAGGCAGCGAGACCATCTGGGTGGGCGGCGGCTCGGTCACCTGCATCGACGGGCAGGTGGCGCTGTGAAGCCGGTCTCGCTCCGGGCGGCCGATGCACCGCTGCGCACCAAGCCATCGAACTACCCCGAGCCCTTTGCCTCGCGCATGGCGGGTCGCCAGAAGCGACCGCTGGGCGACCTGTTCGGCCTGGCCCACTTCGGCGTCAACCTCACGCAGCTCGCACCCGGTGCGGTGTCGTCGCTGCGCCATTCGCATTCGCTGCAGGACGAGTTCATCTACGTGCTGCAGGGCCACCCCACACTGCACACGGACGAAGGTCGCCGCCTTCTGGCGCCGGGCGACTGCGCGGGCTTCAGGGCCGGCAGCGGCAACGGCCACCGGCTGATCAACGAAACCTCACAGGACGTGGTCTACCTGGAGGTGGGTGATCGCACGCGCGGCGACATCGCGCTGTATCCGGACGACGACATCGAGGCCGAGCACGACGGTCAGCGCTGGCGCTTCCACCACAAGGACGGCCGGCCGTATGAGTGATCAGCTTCCCACCCTGGCCGACATCGAAGCCGCCGCGGAGGTCGTGTACCGCGAGTTCGCGGCCACGCCGCAATACCGCTGGGCCACACTGAGCCGGCGCCTGGGCACCGACTGCTGGGTCAAGCACGAGAACCACACCCCCGTGGGCGCGTTCAAGATCCGCGGCGGCCTGACCTACTTCGACCAGTTGCGCCAGCGCGGCGAGATGCCGAAAGAGGTGATGAGCGCCACGCGCGGCAACCATGGGCAGAGCGTCGCCTGGGCGGCGCGCTCGCATGGCGTGGGCTGCACCATCGTCGTGCCGCGCGGCAATTCGGTGGAGAAGAACGCCGCCATGCGCGCCCTCGGTGCGACGCTGATCGAACACGGCGACGACTTCCAGTCCAGCCGCGAACACGCCATCCAGCTGGCCTCCGAACGCGGCGCGCACATGGTGCCCAGCTTCCACGCCGACCTGCTGCGCGGCGTCAGCACCTATTGGTGGGAGTTCCTGCGCGCCGTGCCCGCGATGGACGTGGTGTACGTGCCCATCGGCCAGGGCTCGGGAGCGTGCTCGGCCATTGCGGCCAAGCTGGCGCTGGACCATCGCGTGCGCGTGGTCGGCGTGGTGAGCGCGCACGCCACCACCTACGCCGATTCGCTCGCCGCAGGCCGCGTGGTGGAAGCGCCCGTCGGCACCGTGCTGGCCGACGGCATGGCCTGCCGGGTGGCCGACGCCGCCGCGCTCGACGTGCTGGCACCGCACCTGGAGCGCATCGTGCAGGTGAGCGACGACGAAGTGGCCCACGCCATGCGCATGCTGTTTGCGGACACGCACAACGTGGCCGAAGGCGCGGGTGCGGCGAGCTTTGCGGCCGCGTGGCGCGAGCGGGAGAGCCTCAAGGGTCAGGTGGTAGGCACCACGATGTGCGGCGGGAACGTCGACAGCGACGTACTGGCCGCGGTGCTGACCGGTCATCGCTGAACCAGTCTTGCCACGATCTCGCAGAACGCTTCCACCGCATCGGTCTTGAACACCACCTCGCGCACGCCCGCGGCACGCGCTTCGGCCTGCAGTTCATCGGTGATGTAGCCCGAGGCCACGGCCACCGGCAGCGAGGGGTTGAGCGCCAGCACGGCGCGTGCCACGTCCAGGCCCGACATGCCGGGCATGTTGTAGTCGGTGAGCAGCAGGTGGTAGCCGGCGGGATCGGCGCGCACCGCTTCGATGGCCTGGCGCTGTTCGGTGAAGGCGGTGACGCGGTAACCCCGGCGCTCCAGCAGGCGACGCACCAGGAACACCAGGGTGTCGTCGTCGTCCAGGTACAGGATGTGCGGTGCCGGATCCGGCGATGCGTCGGCCATGGAAAAAGTCTCCGTAGTAGCGGGTGCGCCCTGCTCGTGCGAGATGCCGACCATTGTGACGGCATCGGCGGCCTTTGTCGCTTCGGCCATTGCACACTTGTGCAGGCTGGCTTCGGTGGCGCTCGGGAAGTACAAGGTGAACGTCGTGCCCTTGCCGGGTTGGCTGTGCACCTCGATGCCGCCCCCGTGCATCTGCACGATGCCCAGCACCACGGGCAGGCCCAGGCCGGTGCCCTTGCCCACCGCCTTGGTGGTGAAGAAGGGCTCGAAGATGCGGCTGCTCACCGCTTCGCTCATGCCGCAGCCGGTATCACTCACGCGCACGCGCACCGCATCCACGCCCGACACATCGCAGGCTTTGGCCACGTCCAGTGGCAGGCGGGCGTCGCCGCGCCGGATGCGGTCGACCACGAACTCCACCCGGCCGGGCTGGCCTTGCAGCGCATGCACGGCGTTGGTGCCGAGGTTGATCAGCACCTGACCCAACTGGGTGGAGTCGCCCAGCAGGACGGGGGTGTCCCGGTGGCATTCGTGCAGCAGTTGCACCTGCGAGGGCATGGCCGCGCGCAGCAGGGCGCACGATTCGTCCACGATGTCGCCCATGTGGATGCGCGTGCGCTCGGCGGGCTGCTGCCGGCTGAACGCCAGGATCTGGCGCACCAGCTCGCGCCCCCGCCGTGCCGCGGTGCTGATCTCGTGCAGGCTCTCGCGCGCCAGCGCCTCGGGCGTGAGGTCCTGGCGCGCCAGGTCGGCGTTGCCCAGGATGGCGGCCAGGATGTTGTTGAAATCGTGCGCCACGCCGCCGGCCAGCGTGCCCAGCGCTTCCATCTTCTGCGACTGGGCCAGCTGGTTCTGCAAGCGCTTCTGCTGCGTCTGCACTTCGCGCAGCGAGGTGATGTCGATGAAGGTGAGCACCACGTGGCGCAAGGCGCCCTGCGAGGTGTTTTCCGGGTACGCGTTGCACAGCGCCCAGCGCACCTCCTCGGCATCGCCCACCGGTACGCCGATGATCACGCTGCGCACCGGCTGGCCGGTGGCCAGCACGCGCTCGAAGGGCATTTCGTGCCGTCGCATGACCTGGCCGTCGTCGCGCAGCATGTTCCACTTGACGGGATTGAACGCCGGTACCTCGGCTTCGGGCCCGCCATCGTTCCAGCCCAGGAAGCCCCGGGCAGCGCTGTTGATGTTCACCAGGGTGTGATCGGGCAGAAACACCATCACACCGGCGCTGAGGTTGTCGATGAGCGCGCGCGAATCGGCTTCCCGGGCCTGGAGGCCCTGGCGGGCGCGGTCGGCTTCCTCGCGCAGCCGGTGCGACAGCAACGCGCCATACAGCACCACGCGAAGCAGCCGCGCCAGGATGAAGAAGAACAGCGCCACGGGCGCCGCCGTCTCCAGCGCCATGCCGCCCAGCGGAACGGCCACCGCGAACACCAGCAGCACGGTGACTTCTGCCACGGTCAGCAGCTTGAGCGCCTGCAGTTCGGGCACCTGCCGCTGCGGATCGGCCCGATGCATGTCGCGCACGGACAGCAGGATGACCGCCACCGTGCTGGTGATGAAGATCAGCTGGCGGGCCGGCGGCAGATCCCACTGCACCAGGAACACGAGTTGGGCGACCAGCACGGCGAAAGAGGCCGCGACCACCGGCAGCAGCGGGCGGGACAGGCCCAGGTAGCTGCGCAGGCCCATCCACGCCAGCAAGGGACCGATGGTCAACGCGGCATTGGCCACGCCCATGGTGAAGAGTTCGGGCGCGAATCCCCGCAAGGACAGGCCGATCGAGCTGACGATCGCGACCAGCGCCGACACCGCCCACCATCCGGGACCGCCGATCGTGGGATAGCGCCGCATCTGGCCCCAGAAGGCCAGCGCGATGAGCACGTCGATGCCGACCCGCAGGGCCAGCAGGGTCGGCATGTCAAACAACATGGGAAGCTAGGGCGAACATGAGCGGTCATTGAAGCACGTCGACGCGAAGCAGAAGCTCCGAATAGGGCCTCAAAACGACCGCAAGTCCGCGCGCACGAGACCGGTTCGCCAGACGCATCGGCGACTCCGGCCGCCCGCGCAGTCGCTGCCGGGACAAATTGCCCCGTCGCGCAGCCACAGAATGCCGGCCATGGGAACGCTCTACCTTGTGCGCCACGGCCAGGCCTCGTTCGGTGCCGACGACTACGACCAGCTCAGCGAGCTCGGACACCGACAGAGCGTGCAACTCGGCCGGCACTGGGCCGAACGCGGAATCGCCTTCGACGCCGTCATCACCGGCACGCTGCGCCGCCACCAGCAGACCTGGGCCGGCATCGCCGAAGGCGCTGGCCTGGGCCTGCAACCGCTGGCGTGGCCCGGGCTCAACGAGTACGACAGCGAGGCCGTGATCCGCGCCATCCACCCGCATCCGCTGGAGCGCACGCGCTCGGCCGAAGAAGCGCCCGAGCTGTACCGCCACCACTTCAGGCTGCTGCGCGACGGCCTCGCGCAGTGGATGGCCGGCACGGTGAGCCCCCGCGGCATGCCCAGCTACACCGAGTTCGTGAACGGCATCACCGGTGCGCTCGACCACGTGCGCGCGAACCACCACGGCCAGAACGTGCTGCTGGTTTCCAGCGGCGGGCCGATTTCCACGGCGGTGGGTCGCGTGCTCGGCCTGAGCCCGGAGGCCACGATCGAGCTGAACCTGCGCATCCGCAACAGCGCGGTGACCGAGTTCCAGTTCAACCCGAAGCGGCACACGCTGCTGACCTACAACACGCTTCCCCATCTGAACTCGAAAGAGTTCGAGGGGTGGATCACCTACGCTTGAGGCCCATAGGCCGTGCGGTCGCTGAGGATGTCCGCAGGCAACTGGTCGATCTCGGACAACATGCGCGCGAGCGAACGCCCAGCGGCTTCCACCACGGCGCGGCCCTTGTCGGCGGTGGCGGCGCGCGCGTTGCCCACGGCGCCGTTGGCGTTGTAGTCCTGCATCTGCCAGCCGAGCTTGGCGGTCTTGCCGTTGCCCAGGATGGGGAAGTCCGGTGCGCGCTCCTGCGAGCTCGATCGGAAGTATTCGGCCTGCGCCATGCGCACCCGCCCGGGCGTGAGCGCCAGCATCAGCGAGGTCTCGATCTCGCCCGCGTGGATGCCGAAGCGGTGCTCCTCGCTGCTGAAGAGGCTGGCCAGATCCTGGCCCTGTTCGTCAAGCAGCGGCAGGTTGAACCAGCTCAGGCTGTAGACCAGCAGCCCCAGGCGCGCGCGCAGGTCGCGCGCCACGAGATCGAGTGCGCCCACCTGCCCGCCGTGGCCGTTGAACAGCACCAGCTTCTTCACGCCGCTGGCCGCCACGCATTCACCAAGCTCGGTCCAGATGCGCATGAGCGTGTCGGCCTTGAGCGTGAGCGTGCCGGGAAAGCGCGTGTGCTCGGGACTGAAGCCCAATCCCTGCGTGGGCAGGAACAGCACCGGCAAGGGGGACGGGATGTGCGGCAGCGCGGCCTGCACCACGCCATTGACGATGTCCGTGTCCACCGACAGCGGCAGGTGCGGCCCGTGCTGCTCGGTGGCCGCCACCGGCAGCACGGCGATGGCTCGCGCGGTGTCCAGCGAAGCGAAATCGGCGGTGGTGAGATCGGACCAGAAGCGGGAGGCGGTGGGCATGTGCGCATCTTAAGGCCGGGCCGTAAGATGCCGCCATGACACAGGACCTCTTTCGACAGGATGCCTACCTGCCCCGCTGCGACGCCCTCGTGACCCGCATCGACGAGCGCGGCATCGTGCTGGACCGCACGGTGTTCTACCCCCTCGGTGGCGGCCAGGCCGGTGACGCCGGCACGCTGACGCTGGCCGGGGGCGGGGTCATCGCCATCGCGGACACGCGCAAGGACAAGGACCTGGAAGGCCGGGCCACGGCGGACATCGTGCACGTGCCCGCCCCGGGGCAGGAGGCGCTGTTGGCCCAGCTGCGCGTCGGCAGCCCGGTCACGGCCGGCATCGACTGGGATCGGCGCCACCGCCTCATGCGCTTTCACACCGCCACGCACCTGCTCTGCCACCTCGTGCCGGTGCCCGTCAACGGCTGCTCCATCACGCCGGACTACGCGCGCCTGGACCTGCACATGACCGACCCGCTGGACAAGGACCAACTGACCCAGGGCCTGGCGCGGCTGGTGGACGAGGCGCACGCGCTGGTGGTGGGCACCATCACCGACGACGAACTCGATGCGAATCCTTCGCTGGTGAAGAGCATGAGCGTGGCGCCGCCGCGCGGCAGCGGCACCGTGCGCACCATCCGCATCGGCAACGACACGACGCTGATCGACCTGCAACCCTGCGGCGGCACGCATGTGGCGAACACGGCCGAAATCGGCCGCGTGGTCGTCACGAAGATCGAGAAGAAGTCCGCCACGACGCGGCGGGTGGTGCTGGGCTTCCAGGAGTAGGACTCGAAGCAACGATCCGCCGCCGGGCCGCCCCAAGGCGGATCAGCCCCCTCGGGGGGCAGCGACCCGCGCAGCGGTGGAGCGTGGGGGCTATCGGTAGATCCAGTTGCGCGACCACGGTAGCCCCGCCGCGTTCTCCCCGGAGGGTCTGCACAGCACCTGGTAGATGGACACCTCGTCGTGCTCGAAGGCCCAGGCGCAACCGGCCAGATAGATGCGCCAGATGCGCCATCGCTTCTCGTCCAGCAGGGGCTTGATCTGCGCCGTGCGCGCTTCGAAAGCGTCGCTCCAGAGCTGCGTGGTCCGCATGTAGTGGCGCCGCAGGTTCTCGACGTCGAACGCCTCCAGCCCGCCTTCCTGCAGCGTGCGCAGCACCGTGCTCAGGTGCGGCAACTCACCTTGCGGGAACACGTAGCGGTCGATGAAGCTGCCGCCGCCGTGCCGGGTCTCGCCATCGAAGGGGTCGGTGCTGGTGATGCCGTGGTTCATGGCCCAGCCGTCGGGCTTGAGCAGCTTGCGGATGTGGGCGAAGTACGCCGTGAGGTGGTTCAGCCCGACGTGCTCGAACATGCCCACGCTGGTGATGCGATCGAACGGTCCGTCCTTCACGTCGCGGTAGTCCTGCAGGCGGATGTCGATGCGGTCCTCGAGGCCGGCGGCGCGCACGCGCTCCCGGGCGAGCTCGTGCTGGTTCTTCGACAGGGTCACCCCCACACACTGGGCGCCGTACTTCTGCGCCGCGCGCAGCACCAGCGCGCCCCAGCCGCAGCCAATGTCGAGCAGGCGCTGGCCGGGCTGCAGGCGGATCTTGGTCAGGATGTGGTCGATCTTCTTCACCTGCGCCTCGGCCAGGGTCTCGTCGCCGGTCTCGAAGTAGCCGCAGGAATAGACCATCTGCTCGTCGAGCCACTGTGCGTAGAACGCGTTCGACACGTCGTAGTGGTACTGGATCGCCTCAGCGTCGCTCTCGCGTGTGTGGCTGAAGCGTCGCCGCAGCCGACCGAGCAGGCCGCCCTCGGGCTGCGCGGTCTCGGCCATGCGGTGCGCGATGGCCAGGATGTCCGCCAAGGAGCCCTCGACGTCGATCAGGCCTTCCACATAAGCCTGCCCCAGGGTGTCGAGCCCGGGGTCGATCAGCAGCGGCAGCGCCGAGGCGTCGCGCACGCGGATCTCCACGCTGGGTTGCTGGAATTCCCCCAGCTCGATGGACGAGGTGCCGCGCTCGCCCCAACTCAGGCGAACCGGCAGGTTCACCCGCGACTTCATTCTTTGCGCCCAAGGCAGCAGAGCGCGCTCAACGATCGATCCCATGCATCAACCTCCAAGCAGTCGTCCAATTCCCCCACCCGGTTTGTACCGAAATGGGAAAACCTTGGGAAGTCGGTGCACTCTGACAAAACAACAGCGTTGACTTATATTCCTGGGATTCTCGCGCCCGCGCCCTCTGCACAGGAACTTGGGCGCGTGCCGGCCGTCCTACCCCGGCACCCTTCACCCCGTTCCGCCCCCACATGCCCGCGCCCCTGCTGTTTTCCGCCACCCGCGCCCTCCTGCTGGCCGCGCTGCTCCCGCTTTCGGCGCTCGCGCAGGGCGTGCTGGGCGACAAGCCCGCTACCACGGTGGTCCAGAGCGAGCAGGCGCGCGCCGAAATCCTGGCGCATGCACCCGATGGGGCCGGGCCCGGCCAGCCGGTCTGGGTGGGCCTTCAACTCACGCACGCGCCCGAGTGGCACACCTACTGGAAGAACTCGGGCGACTCCGGCCTGCCCACCGAGCTGCAGTGGACGCTGCCGCCCGGCGTGAGCGCCGGCCCCATCGCCTGGCCCACGCCGCGCAAGTTTCCCCTCGGCAACCTGGCCAACTACGGCTACGACGGCACCGTGGTGCTGCCAGTGCCATTGACCGTCTCGCCCGATTTCAAGGGCGAGCAGATCGACGTCAAGCTCTACGCCGCCTGGCTGGTCTGCCGCAAAGAGTGCATTCCGGAAGAAGGCCGCTTCGCGCTCAGCATCCCGGTGCGCGGCTCGACCGGTGGCCACGGCGCCGCGTTCGACGCCAGCTTCAAGGCCGCGCCGAAAGACCAGCCCGCCGCCGACAGCCGTGTCGAGCCCGCGCCGACCTCGCTGCGGGTCTCGCTCGCCGGGCTGCCCGCCGCCTGGCGCGGCCAGAAGCTGGAGTTTTTCCCCGAGACCGCCGGCCTGATCGAACCCGGGGCCGCGTGGAAGCAGGCCTGGGAAGGCGAGCGCTGGACGGCCGACGTGCCGCTCTCGCCGCACCGCAGCGAAAGCCCGGCCCGGCTCGCGCTGGTGGTGGCCCAGGCCGATGCGCCGGGACAAGGCCCCGGCACGGCCGGTGCGCGGCTCGATGTGCCGGTGCAGGGCGCGTGGCCCAGCGCCGCGGCACCGGCCACCGCCGCGGTGCCCGATGCACTGCAGGCCGCGCTGGACGCCAATGCCGCGCGCGTGAACGCCTCGACCACGGCGGGCAGCGCGACCTCGCTCACCCTCGGCGCGGCACTGCTCGGCGCGCTGCTGGGTGGCCTGATCCTCAACCTCATGCCCTGCGTGTTCCCCGTGCTGGCCATCAAGGTGATGGCGTTCGCCCGGCATGCCGACGACCGCCGGGCGCACCGCGCCAACGGCCTGGCCTACACCGCGGGCGTGGTGCTGTCTTTCACCGCGCTCGGCGCCCTGCTGCTGGCGCTGCGGGCGGCGGGTGAACAACTGGGCTGGGGCTTCCAGCTGCAGAGCCCGGCCGTGGTGGCCGGGCTGGCCGCGCTGTTCACCCTCATCGGCCTGAACCTGGCCGGCCTGTTCGAGTTCGGCCACGTGCTGCCCAGCCGCATCGCCAGCCTGCAGGCGAAGAACCCCACGGTGGACGCCTTCCTCACCGGCGTGCTCGCCACCGCCATCGCCTCGCCCTGCACCGCGCCGTTCATGGGCGCCTCGCTGGGCCTGGCCATCGGCCTGCCACCCGGGCAGGCGCTGGCCGTGTTCGCGGCGCTCGGCCTGGGCATGGCGCTGCCCTACCTGTTCGCCAGCTGGGTGCCGGCGGTGGCCCGCGCGCTGCCGCGCCCGGGCGCGTGGATGAACACCTTCCGCCACCTCATGGCCTTCCCCATGTTCGCCACCGTGGTCTGGCTGCTGTGGGTGCTGGGGCAACAGAGCGGCATCGACGGCGCGGCCGCGCTGCTCATGCTGCTGGTGGTGCTGGCGCTGCTGATGTGGGCGCTGGGCCTGCGCGGCCGGGGCCGTGCCGTGATCGCCGGCCTGTCGCTCATCGGCCTGGCCTGGCTGGGCTGGACCATCGGCCCGAACGTGACGCGCCTGCAGGACAGCACGCCCGGCCAGGCCGTGGCCACCGCCGTGGAAGGCGTGAGCTGGCAGCCCTGGAGCCCGCAGGCGCAGGCAGAGCTGGTGGCGCAGGGGCGCCCGGTGTTCGTCGATTTCACCGCCGCCTGGTGCGTGACCTGCCAGTACAACAAGCGCACCACGCTGGCCGACAGCGCGCTGCTGAACGAGATGGCGGGCCGCAACGTGGCGCTGCTGCGCGCCGACTGGACGCGCCGTGACCCCGCCGTCACCGCCGCGCTGGCCGGCCTGGGCCGCAACGGCGTGCCGGTGTATGCGATCTACAAGAACGGCCAGCCCACGCAGGTGCTGACCGAAGTGCTGAGTGTCGAGGAGGTCCGCGCGGCGCTGGCCCGGCTGTAGACAAGCCGGCGCTGTTGTTCTTCAATCGTCCTTTTCCCGGAGGTTCCACCATGCAACGCCGTCCCCTGCTCGCCATGGCCGTTTTCTCGCCGTTCGGCACCATGCTCGTCACGCCCGCGTTCGCCGCGCCCGGCGTCGGACAGGCCGCGCCGGACTTCACCCTCAGCGACACCGCCGGCAAGCCGGTCAGGCTCTCGGACTTCAAGGGCAAGACCGTGGTGCTGGAATGGAACAACCCCGGCTGCCCCTTCGTGCGCAAGCACTACCAGGGCAACATGCAGGCGCTGCAGAAGGAAGCCACCGCGCAGGGCGTGGTGTGGCTGGCGATCAACTCCACGCGCGACGACAGCGCCGACTACCAGTCGCCCCAGCAGCTCGGCCGCTGGATGACCGAGCAGAAGGCCAGCCCCACCGCCACGCTGATGGACGAGGACGGCAAGGTGGGCGAGGCCTACGCGGCGCGCGTCACGCCGCACATGTACATCGTCAACGCCCAGGGCACGCTGGTGTACGCCGGCGGCATCGACAGCATCCCCTCCGCCCGGGTCGACGACATCCAGAAGGCCACCAACTACGTGCGCCAGGGCCTGGGCGAGCTGCGCGGCGGCAAGCCGGTGAGCGTGGCCACCAGCCGGGCGTACGGTTGCAGCATCAAGTACAAGAACGGCGCCGCCTGACGCCGGGGCGCGGTACCGCGCTTCAGGCCGGCGTGGCGATCTCGTCGTAACCCCGGCCGACGAACTGCACCAGGCAGAACCCGTGGCCGAAGGGGTCGGCCATCAGCGCCAGCTTGCCCCAGTTGCTCGATCGAACCGGCTGCTCCTGCTTCGCGCCGGCCGCGAGCGCGCGCTGCACGGCAGCGTCGATGTCTTCCACCACGAAGTCCAGGTGCACCGGCGTCCAGTGCCGGGTGTAGCTGCGCAGCTGATTTGAATCGCACGAAGCGTGGCTGCCGGCCTCCTTGGTCAGCAGGTAGATCGGCGCCGACCCACCCAGGAGTTCGACGCCGCCACCGTCACCGAACCGGCGGCTCACCGTCAAGCCGAAAGCCTGCACGTAGAAACGGGTCGCGTGCTCGAGATCGTCGACATCGATGTTCACCATCAAGTCCATGAGGGCTGCCTCCTTCGGCACACAGGATAATCCCACGGGTATCTCTCCACCAGCTCCACACCTTCATGCCCTTCGCCCCCCTGCAGAACGACACCTTTTTGCGCGCCTGCCTGCGCCAGTCCACCGATCACACCCCGGTGTGGCTGATGCGCCAGGCCGGGCGCTACCTGCCGGAGTACCGGGACACGCGCGCGAAGGCGGGCAGCTTCATGGGGCTGGCGACGAACGTGGACTACGCGACCGAGGTGACGCTGCAGCCGCTGGAGCGCTACGCGCTGGACGCGGCCATCCTGTTTTCGGACATCCTCACCGTGCCCGACGCCATGGGCCTGGGCCTGTCGTTTGCGCTGGGTGAGGGCCCGAAATTCGCGAAGACCGTGCGCACCGAGGCCGACGTGGCCGCGCTGGCGGTGCCCGACATGGCGAAGCTGCGCTACGTGTTCGACGCCGTCACCTCCATCCGCAAGGCGCTGAACGGCCGCGTGCCGCTGATCGGTTTCTCGGGCAGCCCCTGGACCCTGGCCTGCTACATGGTGGAAGGCGGGGGGTCGGACGACTACCGTGCGGTGAAGTCGCTCATGTACAGCCGCCCGGACCTGATGCACCGCATCCTGGCCATCAACGCCGACGCCGTGGCGGTCTACCTGAATGCGCAGATCGAGGCCGGCGCGCAGGCGGTGATGGTGTTCGACAGCTGGGGCGGCGTGCTGGCCGATGGCAAGTTCCAGGACTTCAGCCTGGCCTACACACGGCGCGTGCTGGCGCAACTGCACCAGACCCACGACGGCGTGCAGATTCCGCGCATCGTCTTCACCAAGGGCGGCGGCCTGTGGCTGGACGACATGAAGGGACTGGACTGCGAGGCCCTGGGCCTGGACTGGACCGTCAACCTGGGCCACGCGCGTGCGAAGGTCGGCGAAGGCCTGCAGGGCAAGGCGTTGCAGGGCAACATCGACCCCAACGTGCTGTTCGCCCCGCCCGAGCGCATCGACGCCGAGGTGGCCGCCGTGCTGGAGAGCTTCGGCAAGCCCCACCAGGGAACGGGCGTGGGCGCCACGCACATCTTCAACCTGGGCCACGGCATCAGCCAGCACACGCCGCCGGAACACGTGTCGGTGCTCGTGGATGCGGTGCATTCTCATTCACGGCGGCTGCGCCAGGGCGCCTGACACAGGCCCGCAGGGGTGTCATGAGGCGGTCAAAAAGACCGCCTCCGACCGGCCATAACACAAATAATGCCGAAAAAGTCACTTGACACGCCTTACTTATGCACAAAATTCGTGCTGCGGTGCGCCATCCGGCCGCGCCGCCCCAGGCGCAGGACAAATCCTACAAGTGCCTCGTAAGTTGTTGATTCATATCAGTTTTAATTTCTGCTTTTTTTGCGGGCAATTTAAGCAAACCCTTGATTTGCAAGGGTTCTGACGCCGCCCAGGCAAACTATCAACAAAGTTATCCACAAAAAGTCTGGATATGTTTCGATGCACTGTCAAATCAACAACTTAGCGCGCGTTCCGCCAGTCCAGCTGAGGAATGGGCGCTAAGCATGGCTTTCTGGCCCAGCGTCGTCGTGGCCACCCC
>VFQP010002129.1_pt1 | contig 23130 bp, 16 predicted proteins | sample 3512351 | NCBI WGS metagenome assembly VFQP01 (sample SAMN10412372, study PRJNA504923) | tailings metagenome | isolation source: Relicate 1 Philex TSF1 revegetated site | place: Philippines: Tuba, Benguet | collected 2017-08-29
CCCAGGTCACCAACCCGCCGATCGACCCGATCCGCGAGGAACTGGTGATGAGCCTCGTGTCCTTCATCGGGCCGCGGCCGAACATCCTCGATCTGGTCGGCACGTCGCGCCGCAAGCGGCTCGAAGTGCGCCAGCCGATCCTCACCAACGGCGACCTGGAGAAGATCCGGTCCATCGGCCACACCGAGGACTCGTTCGACACCAAGACCATCGACATCACCTATGCCGCGACCGAAGGCGGTGCGGGCATGTCTGGCGCCATCGAGCGGCTCTGCGAGCGCGCCGAGGCGGCGGTCGCGGGACGCTACAACATCATCATCCTGTCCGACCGCCAGGTCGGGCCGGACCGCATCGCCATCCCCGCGCTGCTGGCCACGGCCGCCGTCCACCATCACCTGATCCGCAAGGGACTGCGGACGTCGGTCGGCCTCGTGGTCGAGTCCGGCGATCCGCGCGAGGTGCATCATTTCTGCTGCCTCGCCGGCTATGGCGCCGAGGCGATCAACCCGTATCTGGCCTTTGATACGCTGATCGACATGCGGCGGCGCGGCGAGATCCCGGAAGAGGTCGACGAGTACGAGGTCGTCTCGCGCTACATCAAGTCGATCGGCAAGGGCATCCTGAAGGTCATGTCCAAGATGGGCATCTCGACCTACCAGTCCTATTGCGGCGCGCAGATCTTCGACGCAGTCGGCCTGAAGTCGGACTTCGTCCAGCGTTACTTCACCGGCACCGCGACCACGATCGAGGGCGTCGGCCTGGACGAGGTGTCGGCCGAGACGGTGATGCGCCACACGGACGCCTTCGGCGACGATCCGGTGCTGCGCAACACGCTCGACGTCGGCGGCGAATACATGTTCCGCATGCGCGGCGAAGCGCACATCTGGTCGCCCGACGCGGTCGCCACGCTGCAGCACGCGGTGCGCAAGGAATCCTGGTCGACCTTCCAGGAATATTCCGCGCAGATCGACAGCGCGACGGCGCGGGCCCAGACCATCCGCGGCCTGTTCGAGATCAAGCTCGCCGAGGCGGCGGGACGCCAGCCCGTGCCGCTGGAGGAAGTCGAGCCCGCGGCCGACATCGTCAAGCGCTTCTCGACCGGCGCCATGTCGTTCGGCTCGATCTCCCGCGAGGCGCACACGACGCTGGCGCGCGCCATGAACGCGATCGGCGGCAAGTCGAACACGGGCGAGGGCGGCGAGGAGCCGGATCGTTACCTGCCGCTGCCCGGCGGTGGGGCAAACCCCGAGCGTTCGGCCATCAAGCAGGTGGCCTCGGGCCGCTTCGGCGTCACGACGGAATACCTCGTCAACTCGGACATGATGCAGATCAAGGTCGCGCAGGGCGCCAAGCCCGGCGAAGGCGGCCAGTTGCCCGGCCACAAGGTCGACGCGACCATTGCCAAGACGCGTCACTCGACGCCGGGCGTCGGCCTGATTTCGCCGCCGCCGCATCACGACATCTATTCGATCGAGGATCTGGCCCAGCTGATCTTCGACCTGAAGAACGTCAACCCGGCGGCCGACGTGTCGGTGAAGCTGGTGTCGGAAGTGGGCGTCGGCACGGTCGCGGCGGGCGTCGCCAAGGCGCGCGCCGACCATATCACCATTTCGGGCTATGACGGCGGCACCGGCGCGTCGCCGCTGACCTCGCTGAAGCATGCCGGGAGCCCGTGGGAGATCGGCCTTGCCGAGACGCACCAGACGCTGGTGCTGAACGGCCTGCGCTCGCGCATCGCGCTGCAGGTCGACGGCGGCCTGAGGACCGGTCGCGACGTCATCGTCGGCGCGCTTCTCGGCGCCGACGAGTTCGGCTTCTCGACCGCGCCGCTGATCGCGGCCGGCTGCATCATGATGCGCAAGTGCCACCTGAACACCTGCCCCGTCGGGGTCGCGACGCAGGACCCCGTGCTGCGCAAGCGCTTCAAGGGTACGCCCGAGCACGTCATCAACTTCTTCTTCTACGTGGCGGAGGAAGTCAGGCTTCTGCTCGCCTCGATGGGCGTCCGCAGGCTCGACGAGATCGTCGGCGCGTCGGAACTGCTCGAGAAGCGGGCGATGATCGACCACTGGAAGGCGAGGGGCCTCGACTTCACGCGCATCTTCCACAAGCCGGAAGCGGCGAAGGAAGAGACCTACTGGACGCGCCGCCAGCAGCATCCGATCGACGACGTTCTCGACCGCAAGCTGATCGAGCTGGCGAAGCCGGCGCTGGAGACGCGGCAGCCGGTCAAGATCGAGCTGCCGATCCGCAACGTCGACCGGTCGGCCGGTGCGATGCTGTCGGGCGAAGTGGTCAAGCGCTTCAAGCACAAGGGCCTGCGCGAGGACACGATCTCCGTGAAGCTGACCGGCACGGCCGGCCAGTCGTTCGCGGCGTTCCTGGCGCGCGGCATCTCGATCGAGCTGATCGGCGACGGCAACGACTATGTCGGCAAGGGCCTTTCAGGCGGCCGCATCGTCATCCGGCCGCCGGAAGACACGCGCATCGTCGCCGAGGAATCCATCATCGTCGGCAACACGGTTCTCTACGGCGCGACCGAGGGCGAGGCCTATTTCCGGGGTGTCGCGGGCGAGCGTTTCGCCGTGCGCAATTCCGGCGCTGCGGCGGTCGTCGAAGGCGTCGGCGACCACGGCTGCGAGTACATGACCGGCGGCGTGGTGGTGGTGATCGGCAAGACGGGACGCAACTTCGCGGCCGGCATGTCGGGCGGCGTCGCCTATGTGCTGGACGAGGAGGGCGACTTCGCCATGCGCTGCAACATGGCGATGGTCGAGCTCGAGCCAGTGCCGGAAGAAGACGACATGCTGGAGAAGCTGCACCACCACGGCGGCGACATCGCCCACAAGGGGCGGGTCGACGTGTCCGGCGACATGACGCGGCATGACGAGGAACGTCTGGTCCAGCTCATCTCCAACCACGCCCACTACACGGGCTCGGCGCGCGCGCGCGCCATCCTCGACGACTGGGCGACCTACCGGCCGAAATTCCGGAAAGTCATGCCGGTCGAGTACCGCCGCGCGCTGGAAGAGATGGAGCGCTCGCGCATGAGCGTGGCGGCGGAGTAGTCCGCCGCTCGACTCCGCTGTCGATATCCGCCAATGACGTTCACCGACGTCAGCATCTGCATGTCATGAGCCGCCTCGCGGCCACGTCCTGGAAGTTGGAACCGAGCATGGGCAAGGTAACGGGATTTCTCGAGATCGACCGGCAGGTGCAGAAGTACCAGCCGGCCTCCGACCGAATCCGGCATTTCCGCGAGTTCACGCTGCCGATGTCGGACAAGGAGGTCGAGAAGCAGGCTGCGCGCTGCATGGATTGTGGCGTGCCGTACTGCCACGGCCCGACCGGCTGCCCGATCCACAACCAGATCCCTGACTGGAACGACCTCGTCTACAATGGCGACTGGGAAGGCGCGATCCGCAACCTGCACTCGACGAACAACTTCCCGGAGTGGACGGGCCGTATCTGCCCGGCGCCGTGCGAGGAAGCCTGCACGCTGAACCTCGAGGACATCCCCGTCGCCATCAAGACGGTCGAGCAGGCCATCGCCGACAAGGCTTACGAGGGCGGTTTCATCAGGCCGCAGCCGCCGGAAAGGAAGACGGGCAGGAAGGTCGCGATCATCGGTTCGGGGCCCGCTGGCCTCGCCGCCGCGCAGCAGCTTGGCCGCGTCGGCCATGACGTGCATGTCTACGAGCGCGAGTCGAAGCCGGGCGGCCTGCTGCGTTTCGGCATTCCCGACTTCAAGATGGAAAAGCACACGATCGACCGGCGCGTCGAGCAGATGCGCGGCGAGGGCGTGACTTTCCATTGCGGCGTCAATGTCGGCGTCGACGTGAAGGTCGAGGCGCTGCTCGCCGATCACGACGCCGTTCTCTATTGCGGGGGCTCCGAGACGCCGCGGCCGGCCGGAATTCCCGGCGCCGACTTTGTGGGCGTCCACGACGCGATGCCCTATCTCGTCCAGCAGAACAAGCGGGTCGGGGGCGAGGACATCCAGTCGCGCGCCTGGGCCGCCGAGCCGATCCTTGCGGGCGGCAAGCATGTGGTCGTCGTCGGTGGCGGTGACACGGCATCCGACTGCGTCGGTACCGCGTTCCGGCAGGGCGCGGTGCGGGTCACCCAGCTCGACATCCGGCCGCAGCCTCCGGAGAAGGAAGACAAGCTGGCCGTCTGGCCCTATTGGGCAACCAAGATGCGCACGTCATCCAGTCAGGCCGAGGGCGCGGAGCGCGAGTTTCAGGTCGCAACCCTCGAATTCATCGGCGAGGATGGTGTGCTGGTCGGCGTCAAGTGCTGCGAGGTCGACGAGAAGCGGCGCCCCGTGGCCGGCACCGAGTTTGTCATCCGCGCGGACCTCGCCTTCGTGGCGATCGGTTTCGCCGGCCCGATCGAAGGCGGCGTGATGGGCGAACTCGACGGCCGGCTGAAGACGGTCACCGATCCGCGCAAGTCCATCAATGTCGCCGCCAACGACCGCGACTACCGGACCAGCGTCGATGGCCTGTTCGCCGCAGGCGACATCCGGCGCGGGCAGTCGCTTGTCGTCTGGGCAATCCGCGAGGGCCGTCAGGCCGCCCGCGCCATCGACGAGTCGCTGATGGGTACCTCGGTCCTGCCGAGGTAGGTCCGCATCATCTGAATATCGGCTGGTATTAGCGGACGATCGCCGTCGTGCTGTCCGGCGCCACCGGTTCCGGCGGCGCCTGGCCCGAGAAGTCGTCGGCCCGGCCCGGCGCGGCCTTTGGCGCGATGCCTTCGATAGAGAGCTTCTCGCCCGGCGTCCTGGCGCTGGCCTTCTGGCCGACCGAGAGCCCGCCCAGGAGTTCCATGCCGCCATCCAGTTCCGGATCCATCAGGGACACCGGCACGGTTCGGTCGATGGTCAGCGGGTCGACGGGCGTCACGCCTGCGCCGAGGAATTGCGGCGTCGTCCGTGCGCCGGCACCCGCGGCGGTGCCCAAGAGCTTGGCGAGCGGCTTCTCGGTATAGAAGGCGACCTTGCGCTTGCCGGCCTTGGTCAGGTTGATGCCGTCGCCAGCACGAAGCCTGACGGGCTGGCCGTTGATGTCCGGCCCGGTCTGAACATAGACGCCGGCCTCGTCGACGAAGCCGTCCCAGATGTCGACGAACTCGCCGCCGGTTGCCAGGGCGGCCGCGCGGTAGACGTCGTTCAGCGCCAGCATGTCGGAGGTCATCTTCTTCGACTTGAAGGCCGGCATGCCCACCCAAAGCAACGGCACGCGGCCGGTGCGCACGGCATTGCCGAACACCTCGGACCGGACCGTGTATTCCTTGATCCACGGGTCGGTCATCGGCTGCTCGCGGGTTTCGCCGATGGTCATCTGCTGCCGGTCGTTCGATCCGAGCATGACGATGACGGCCGCGGGCTTCTCGGTCTCGATAAGCGCCTGAACTTCGGTCGGCCAGTCGTGGAAGTCCGGCCGCACGAAGCCGGAAGAACCGTTGCTGCGTTCGACGACCCGCACGTCCGGGTTCTGCGCATAGACCTCGACCAGTCCTTCGGCGAGGCCGGCTGCCATGAAGTCGCCGACCACGAGAACCACCTTGGCGGTTGGCGCCTTCTCGATCGCCACGACCTCCGGTTCGGCCGGCTTCGCCTTGCGCACGCCCTTGGAGCGGGCCTTCGAGTTGGCGCCGGGCGCCGCCTTGCGATTGTCGGAACGGTCACCACCGAACAGGAACTGGAACAGGTTGCGCGGCTTCTCGCGCTCCTGGGCGAACGCGCCGACCGGCGCGAGCAGACCGGTCGCGACCAATGCGAAGGCCGCCAGCAGAAGCACCGCAAGCCTGGAGGACGCTTTCAAAGAACCGGTCATACCCACACTCAATGCGTCGCCCAGACTTGTTGCGTCATTCAGCGGCGTCTCAGGATCGACAGCACTTCCATGCTGGGGTGGCCGTCCTGGGTCAATCCCGCCTTCGCCTGGAAAGCCTTGATGGCCGCCCTCGACCCTTCGCCGATCTTACCGTCGAACTTGCCATCGTAGTAGCCGTAGGTCGACAGCCGCTGCTGGAGTTCCTGCCGCTCCTCGAAATTCAGCTTCGTGAAGGGCCGGTTCCAGTCCTGCTTCAGGCCGCCATAACCGGCGATCTCGTCTGCAAGAAGGCCGACGGCCATCGCGTACTTGTCGGCATTGTTGTAGCGCTTCAGCACGAAGAAGTTCTTCGTCATGAGGAAGGCGGGTCCGGCGCGGCCGTCCGGCACCTTCAGTTCCGCCTTGTCGGCGCCGTTCCGGAATGGCTTGCCGCTGGCACGCGTCACACCTAGATCCTGCCAGCGGGCGAGCGTCAGCGATCCGCCGGGCATCTTGCCCCCCGGCAGCGCCACCTCGTAGCCCCAGGTCTTGCCGCTCTGCCAGCCGTTCTTGCGCAACAGGTTGGCGGCGGTCGCCAGCGCATCCGGCACCGAATTCCAGATGTCGCGCTTGCCGTTGCCGTCCATGTCGACCGCATAGGCCTGGTAGCTGGTCGGGATGAACTGCGTGTGGCCCATCGCACCCGCCCACGAGCCGGTCAGGTGGCCGACATCGATGTCGCCGCGCTGCAGGATCTTGAGCGCCGCGACCAACTGGGTCCGGGCGAATTTGGCGCGTTTCTTGTCGGCATAGCCGAGCGTCGCCAGCGACCGCACCACGCTGCGCATCACCTTCTCGTTCTTGAGGATCTCGCCATAGTTCGATTCCATCGACCAGATGGCGAGCAGGATGTGGCGGTCGACGCCGTAGGTCGCCTCGATCCTGTCCAGCCACGGCTTCCACTTGCGCGCCATCTCGCGGCCGATGGTGATCGACTGGTCGTGGACGCGGTTGTCGAAATAGTCCCAGACCGGCGCGGTGAACTCGGGCTGGAAGCGCGCCTTCTCCAGCACCTCCGGATCGGGGGCGTCGACGCCTGCGAACGCGCGGTCGAACGTCGCTGACGACACGCCGGCCTCGGCGGCCGACGATTTGAATGAAGCGACCCACTTGCGGAAGCCGGCATCGGCCGATGCGGGCGTGGAGAGGGCCAGCGGAAGGGCAATGGCTGCCATCGCAACGGCAAGCCGGCGCAGTGTGCTCTTCGCGGTCATCGATGTCCTCCTGACTTTCGGTCGAAAGCCCATCCTTGGTCGAGGCCGGTTAGCATTCAGTTTACCATAGGCACCCGTGAAAGCCGAAACTGCGCACGCATCTTCACATGACGGTGAACTAGGGCCGCGCGGCTTCAGTATTCGTCAATTCCGGCGTGAAAATGTCTGGGCGGGGCTGTGCGGCGTGTCCGCCTGGAGTTACGGGGTATCATGCGCAAGGTTCGCAAAGCGGTTTTTCCGGTCGCCGGCCTCGGCACGCGGTTCCTGCCGGCCACCAAGGCCATTCCGAAGGAAATGCTGACCGTCGTCGACAAGCCGGTCATCCAGTACGTCGTCGACGAGGCCCGCGAGGCCGGGATCGAACACTTCATCTTCGTGACCGGCCGCAACAAGGCTGTCATCGAAGACCACTTCGACATCCAGTTCGAGCTCAATCACACGCTCGCCCAGCGCGGCAAGGACGACCAGCTCGCCCGGCTCCAGCGCTTGCAGCCCCTGGCGGGCCAGACGAGCTTCACGCGCCAGCAGGAGCCGCTCGGGCTCGGACACGCCGTGTGGTGCGCGCGCGAACTCGTCGGCAACGAGCCGTTTGCGCTGCTGCTGCCCGACATGATCATGCAGTCGGAACACGGTTGCCTCGCCGGCATGGTCGATCTCTACGGGAAGACCGGCAACAACATCATCGCCGTTCAGGAATGCGACCCCGCCGACGCCCACAAATACGGCATCGTCGGCCGCGGCGCCGAGGCCCATTCGGGCTTCGAGATCGACGGGATGGTCGAGAAGCCGAAGCCCGGCACGGCGCCGTCCAACTTCTACATCAACGGCCGTTACATCCTGCAGCCCGAGATATTCGACATCCTGGCCGCGCAGGAGCGCGGGGCCGGCAACGAAATCCAGCTGACCGACGCGATGCTGAAGCTCGGCCGCGCGCAGCCATTCTACGGCTATCACTACGAGGGCCGGACCTTCGACTGCGGCTCGCCGGAGGGTTTCGTCGAGGCCAACGTCGCCTTCGCGCTGTGGCGTCCCGACATGCACGGCCAACTCGCCGAGACGATCACGCGCCTGGTCGAGGAGACGAAGCCGCTGGAGCGCCGCAAGCGCAAGCGCTGACTCCGGTCGACCCAGGTCGACCCGGTCGGCCCAGGCCGACCCGGTCAGCGCTGCAGGCGGATACCGAGAAATACGCTCGTCGTCTTGGAATCGCGGCCGGGCAGGTTGCTTGTCAGCGCTTCGTGCCGGGCGCGGCCGGTGATGCCGAGATAGCGGTTCATCCACCAGGTCAGTCCGGCTTCGCCGAACAGGATGGTGTCACGCCCATTGCTGCCGGCATAGTTGCGCAGCGACGCGCCCACCGCGACGTTGCCGGTCAGGTTGGCGCGCATCTGCCGCTCAACGTTCAGGCGTCCCGTATAGAGGATCGAACCCGTCTCGCCCGGCGTGGTCGTGCCTTCGACGAAGGTCTGGCCCGTGAGGCCCACCGTCGTACCGCGCAACGGCGACCAGCGCAGGTCGGCGTCGACGGTCGCACCCGAGATCGACGCAAGGCGCCGGTCGTCCGGACGTTCCTGCACCCAGCCGGCGCTGATCTCGCCCCCGACCTTCTCGCCGAGGTCCAGTTCCACGCCGGCGCGCGCCGCGATGCGGTTGGCCGAGCGGTTGTAGCCGGATGAATCCCGGTCGAGTTCGTAGAAGCGGCGCCCGGCCTCAAGCTCGACGAACGGGACGAGCGCAGGCGAAATCTCGTAGCCGCCGCGCAGCGCCACGGTGGCGAGCGTCGAGTTGCGGTCGGCCTGCGACAGCGTTCCGCCGGTGGACAGGTCGGCATTGCCGAAGATCTCGCGGTTCAGCGCACCTGTCACGCCGAATCGCAGCTTGCCGACGTCCTTTTCCAGCCCCAGGCTGCCGCCGATCACATGCCGGATAGGCCGGGAGACGGTGCCGACGATGGTTACCGGCGACGAGGCCGATTCGGGCGCGCGCGAATAGTCGAGTGCGGCAAGGACCCGGAAGGATTCGCTGATTTCGACCTCGGCGTCGCCGGAGAGGCCTGCGGAGAAATCCCTGATCTCCGCGCCTGAGATCGACTTGCGGAACGTGCCGTAGCCTTCGAGCGACGCGCGATGCCTCGGCCAGTCGGAGGTGGCGATGAAGCGCAGCGTGGTCTCGGAATAGGTCGATGCCTTGCCGTTCGGGCTCGAATCCGCGTTCGAGGTCCAGCCGATGCCGGTTTCCAGCGTCGGTCGGAACAGGAACGTGCCGATGCGGATGCCGGGCGCTTCGTAGGGGTTCTCGTCGACATCGGACGGCTGCAGGCCTTCTATCGGCTCGGCCCGCTCGGCGCCGGGATCGATCCGCAGGTCGACCTCGCTGTCGACGCGCGGCGTGCGGACCGTGCCGGTCGGCAGGTCGGGGTCGGGCACCGCCTCAGGATCGATGACCGCCGTGGTGCGTCGCGGCTCGGCCGCTTCTGCCCCCGTCTCATTGGCCGTGGCAGACCGGCGCGCCGCCGAAGGCTGCCGCTGGCGTGCCGTCGTGGGGCGATACACCGGAGCGGGCTCCAGCGCTTCGCCGGTCGGGTCGGTTCCATCGGTCGCGCCCGCCATCGAGCGCTGGCTGGCCGGCAGGTTCATCTCGTCGGGCAGGGCGCCTTCGCTGACGGGCTGGTAGCGCTGGCGGCGCGGCGCACCCTCGACGACGACATTTTCCGTGGCGACGGGCTGTTCGAGAGCGGTCTGCTCGCCTTCCAGCAAGCCACGCGTCAGCCTTGCTTCCGATGCGGAGCCTCGGAGGCCGTTTTCCTGCGTGTATGCGGGAACCGACAGCGGCAGCAGGGCGGCGCCCGCCAGAAGCGCGGATGCCAGCCGCGCGGCGCGTCTCGACTGTGGCGTGGCGCCCGACATCTCCACCTGACCGGTTCGGCGCGCCTGGGCGGCGCAATTCTTGCCGAACCGTAAAAGGGGATGGTTAACGGAGTGTTAGTAACCCCGGTCTGCTGTTTACGCTTCCTCCACGGTCAGCTCGAGATCGCTCGCAGTTGCCGAGACGACCCGGACCTTCGTGCCGGCGGGCAGGTTTGGCCCTGCGACGCGCCACATCGTGTCGCCGATCTTGACCCGGCCGCGCCCGTCGATAATCGATTCGGTCAGCGTCGCTTCGCGGCCGACGAGCTGCTCGCCGCGGCGGTTGAGCAGCGGCTCGTCGCTTCCGTCGCCGCCGTCGCGGATCAGCCTGCGGCCGACCAGCACCGTGACAATGGACAGGGCCAGGAACAGCAGGACCTGGAGATGCCAGGTCCAGAACGAGAGTTCCCAGAGGCCGAGCGAGACGGCGCCTGTCACCAGCGCCGCGATGCCGATCCAAAGCAGGAAGAAGCCCGGCACGACGATCTCGAGTGCGAGCAGCGCGAAGCCCAGGACCATCCAGTTCCACGGCCCGAGCTCACGGAAGATGGTTTCCAGCATCGTCGTCGCCTCAGTTGCCGGAGCCGACCGTAGGCGTGCGTGCCGGCGGCCTGGTCGAGCCGGTCGGAGCCTCGCCGCCGAACACCTCCTTGGCGATCGCCCCGATGCCGCCGAGCGAACCGATCAGCGCGGATGCCTCCATCGGGAAAAGCACGACCTTGTTGTTGTGCGACGAGCCGATCTTGGCCAGCGCCTCGGTGTATTTCTGGGCCACGAAGTAGTTGATCGCCTGGACGTCGCCCTTGGCGATGGCCTCGGAAACGACCTGAGTGGCGCGCGCCTCGGCTTCGGCGGCGCGCTCGCGGGCCTCGGCGTCGCGGAAGGCAGCTTCCTTGCGGCCCTCGGCCTCCAGCACCTGCGCCTGTTTCTTGCCTTCGGCCTCGAGGATCTGGGCGCGCTTGTCGCGCTCCGCCTTCATCTGGCGGCCCATCGATTCGACCAGGTCCTTCGGGGGGTTGATGTCCTTGATCTCGACGCGCGTCACCTTGATGCCCCAGACATGCGCGGCCTCGTCGACGATCTTCAGCAGACGGTCGTTGATGGCGTCGCGGTTGGACAGGAGTTCGTCCAGGTCCATCGAGCCCATGACCGAACGGATGTTGGTCATCGTCAGGTTCAGGATGGCGTTTTGCAGGCCCGACACCTGGTAAGCGGCCTGCGGCGCGTTAAGCACCTGGTAGAAGGCGACGCCGTCGACCGCGACCGTGGCGTTGTCGCGGGTGATGACTTCCTGCGTCGGCACGTCGAGCACCTGCTCCATCATGTTCATCTTGGCGCCGATGCGGTCGATGAAGGGGACGATTAGGTTGAGGCCCGGCGTCAGCGTCTTGGTGTACTTGCCGAACCGTTCGACGGTGTAGTTGTAGCCTTGGGGAATGGTCTTGATGCCCGTGAAGAGCACCAGGAGGACCAGGATCACCAGGACGGGGATGATGATGTCGAGACCGCTGAACGCCATTCCGCTCTCCCTCGAATAGAGCCATGCCGCACCGTCTGCGTCGTGCCGAGCGGTCCGTACGGGGGAGACTTATGCGTGAATTGTGGCGGAGACAATCGCGCTTTGTGGAAGCGCATGTCAGCCGAACGAGTACAGGTCGCTGTCGCTGTCGCGGTGGCCGGCGATCGCCGCAGGGATGATCTCGGAGGCAATCTGCGAATAGGTAATGCCGTTGCCGCCATAACCCATGACCGCGAACATTCCGGGACGGCGCGGCAGGGCGCCGATATAGGGCAGGCCGGTCGACGTCGTTCCGAAGGCGCCGGCCCAGGCGTAGTCCGGGGTCGTGTCGACGTCGGGGAAGAGCCTCGCCAGCTTTTCCGCGATGCGTCGCGCCTTGGTATCGATCAGTGCGTCGCGCGCTTCTTCGTCCTGGAAGTCCTCGTCCTCGCCGCCGCAGACGATCCGACCGTCATGCGTGGCCCGGGCATAGAGATACGGGTCGGAGGCTTCCCAGATCATCGCAGCCTGCGGCCAGACCGACCGGGGCTGGGGTTTCGTGGCGATCGCCCATGTCGAGATCACCCGGTGCGGCGCAGCCGGCACCATGGTCGCGAGCTCGTAGCCGGTCGCCAGAACGACGGCGCGTGCCCGGATCGTCGGTCCTTTCGCCGTGGTGACCGTCAAGCCGTCCCGTCCGGTCTCGAACCCTATCGCCTCGACCGGTGCATGGAAGCGGGCGCCGCGCGTCGCGGCTGTCCGGAACAGGCCGGCGGTCAGCTTGATGGGGTCGAGCGCGAGATTGTCGTGGCTGAGCAATGCGCCCTTGCGATCGATGCCAAAATGTTCCTTCAGCGCCGCCGGCGGCAGGTAGGTCGAGCGGATGCCGGCGTCGGCCCGCGCTTCGCCTTCGGTTCTGAGTTCGCCCGGACCGAGCAAATTGCCGGCGAGGTAGAGGGAAGGGCGGGGAACCATGCGGCAGTCGATGCCGAGCTCCTGGATTCGCGCCTTCAGGTTGAAAAGCGCCAGACGAGAGCGCCGCCACGCGCGCTCTGCCTTGGCCTTGCCGATGCTCGCGGAGAGCAAGGTCAGCGGCTTGTCGATCTCGAACTGGACGAGCGCGGTGGTGGCTGGCGTCGAACCAAGCAGCGGTCCGCGCCGGTCGATGGCGATGACGTCCAGACCCTTTGCCGAAAGCGCCTCGGTCATCATCGCGCCGCTGATGCCCATGCCGACGACGACCACATCGGCGCTCGTGTCGCGGCGCAGCGGCTTCGTATGCACTTTGGGCGCGCGCCAGGCGCGCCACACGGGCGTTCCGGTCCTGAGATCGAGCTTGCGCGTCAAGGATGGTCCCCTCGCTTGAGCGCGCCTCAACGGCAGCCGTTCGCGTTGGTTCCCGGCCGGACGCTCAGAGCCAGCCGGCCAGTTCCCGGCGGGTGATCTCCCCGATCACCTTCATGCCTTCGTCGCTGTCGTTCAGGCAGGGGATGTGGGCGAAGCGCTCGCCCCCGGCATGCAGGAAGATCTCGCGGTTCTCGCCGTCGATCTCCTCCAGTGTCTCGATGCAATCCGCCGAAAAGCCCGGATTGACGATGGCGATGCGCTTGACGCCTTCCTTGGCCAGCGCCTCGACAGTCTTGTCAGTGTAAGGTTGCAGCCATTCCTGCGCGCCGAAGCGCGACTGGAAGGTCGTGCGCAGCCGCTTCTCGTCCCAGCCGAGCCGTTCTCTCAGCAGTCGCGTCGTCTTGAGGCAGTGGCAGTGATACGGGTCGCCCTTCTCGAAATAGGGCTTCGGGATGCCGTGATAGGACGCGAGCACGACCTCGGGCTCGAAATCGAGCGTCGCCAGGAAGCCGGTCATCGAGGCCGCGAGCGCGTCGATGTAGACCGGCTCGTCGTAGTAGGCCGGCACGCTGCGCACCGCTGGCTGGTCGCGCAGCCTCATCAGGTGGCGGTAGAGCTGGTCGTTGGCGGTCGCCGTCGTTGTCGCGGAATATTGCGGATAGAGCGGGAAGTAGACGATGCGGCCGCAGCCCTTCTGGCGCAGGCGGTCGACGGCTTCCGCCACCGACGGCGTGCCGTAGCGCATGCCCCATTCGACCTCGATGCGCGGGTCGTCGGCGAACGCCGTTGCAAGGCGTTCCGCCTGCCCGCGCGTGATCGTGCGCAGCGGCGACTCGTCCTTCTCGACGTTCCATATCTTGCGGTAGTTGGCGCCTGACTTCTGCGGCCGCGTGTTCAGCACGATGCCGTAGAGGATCGGGTACCAGACGAGCCGCGGCAGTTCGATGATGCGCGGATCGGAGAGAAATTCCCGGAGATAGCGCCGCACGGAACGGTAGTCAGTGCCGTCCGGCGTACCAAGGTTGGTCAGAAGTACGCCGGCCTTGCCGCCGATCACGCGAGGGTGCGGCGAGGGGATTGGTCCGACTGCATCCCTGGAAGCGCGGGCGACGATTGGCTGGTTCATGGCTGTCTCCTGGCGCGTACAAGCCCGATCGGCGTCGCCTGATCAATGCAGCGTGTGGCCGCAGGAGGCAAAAAAGCCCGCCCGGCAGACCGGGCGGGCTTTCAGTCTCGGAATCGGCCGGTCAGCTTGCCGGCGGAATGATCAGCTCTGCGCCGATCGGCAGCGCCTTCGCCTTGTACTGCGGGTTGGCGTCGGCGATCAGCTTCCACTTCTGGCCGTCATTGTAATACTTCTTGGCCAGGTTCCAGAAGTTGTCGCCGGCCACGACCACGTGCTTCTGCTCGGTCGGTTTGGTCGGTTCCGGCGTCGGCTCGGTCGGCGCCGGTTCGGTGATGGTCGGCGGCGTGTTGGCGATGTCGCCCGAGCCTTCCGGCGGTGGAGGCGTTACCACCTCCGGCTCCGGTGTCGGCTCGGCCGGAGCAGGCTCCGGCTCGGCCGGCGGTGCCGCAGCGATCTCGGTGATGCGGCCGTCGAGCTTCGGCGTGAAGGGCCGCTTGGCAGTCAGGTAGTCGGCGACCACCTGTTCCAGGCTCGGCCCGAAGTCGTAGGCGTTCTGCGCCTTGTCGGCGAACAGCTTGTAGCCGTCGCCGCCGCCGCGCACGAAGTTGTTCGTGGCGATCGTGTAGAGCTTGGCGTCGTCCAGCGGCGCCCAGTTGTCGCCGTCCTTGACCTCGACCGATTTCAGGCGGCCGCCATTGGGCGCCACGCTCTTGTCGAACGCGTATTTCAGGCCGGCGACCTGCGGGAACTTGCCCTTGCCTTCCTCGATCTCGGAGAGGCCGGCTTCGAGCGATGCCCTCAGGTCGGCGCCCGTAAGCTGGAAGGTGGCGAGCGTGTTCTGGAACGGCAGGACGGTCAGCACCTCGCCCATGGTGATGGTGCCGGCGTCGATTGATGCGCGGATGCCGCCGCCGTTCTGGATGGCGATGGTGACGCCCTGGTCCTTCGTGCGGTCGATCATCGCGTCGGCGATCAGGTTGCCCATCGCGCATTCGCGCGCGCGGCAGTTGTCGCGCGAGCCGTCGATCGCCTCGGTGGTCTCGGAGACCTCCTTCAGCTTCAGTTCCTCGATCGGCGCGCCGAGTTCCTTGATGCGGGCAAGCACCGTCTCGTCCGGCTTGATCGTCGCGTCGAGGATCAGCGGGTCGCCCTTGGCCTCCTTGACGACGCCGTTGTCGTCGAAGACCACCTTGAACTCGCCGAGATACTTCGAATAGGACGCGGCCTGCGTGACCGGCACCTTGTACCCGTCGGGGTTGTCGATCATCGTCGGGTAGGGGCCGGCCGCCTTGGCGTCGCTGTTGTGCAGCAGCGTGTGCGAATGGCCGCCGACCACCACGTCGACGCCCGGGATCTTGGCGATCAGGTCCATGTCGCGCGGATAGCCGACATGGGTCAGCGCTATGATCTTGTTGACGCCCTGCGCGGTGAGCTTGGCCACCTCGTCCTTGATGCCGGCAATGTCATTGGCGATCATGATGTCAGGGCCGGGGGAAGCGACCTCGGGCGTGTCGTTGGTGACGGCGCCGATGATGCCGATCTTCTGGCCGCCGACTTCCAGCACGATCGACGGCTTGATGCGGTCGCCGACCTTCGACTTGTGGCTCGCCAGCACGTTGGCGGATAGGACCGGGAACTGGACCTTCTCGAGGAAGGGCACCAGGGCCTCCTCGCCGTCGTCGAACTCGTGGTTGCCGACGGTCATCGCGTCGAACTTCATGAGGTTCAGGAACTCGGCCTCGGCCGCGCCCTTGTAGGTCGCGTAGAAGAGGGAACCCTGGAAGTTGTCGCCGCCGTTCAGGAGCAGGACGTTCTGGCCGTCCAGCGCCTTGCGCCGGTCACCGATCGCCGTGACGAGGCGCGCGGCGCCGCCGAAGCATTCGCCCTTGCCTTCTTCCTCGGCGGAGCAGGTCGACTCGAACTTGTTGTTCGACTCGATACGGCTGTGCCAGTCGTTGATGTGAAGGATGTTCAGCGTGTAGTCGGCAAACGAAACGCCGCTGGACAGCGCGAGGATCGACGCGGCCCCTGCGACGGTCGCAGTTAGCTTCCTCATATCTTGTCTCCCTGTTGATCGCCGGGTGAAGCCTAGACCGTTTCATGGCGAGATGGAAACAGCTCTGTTTCCCCGCTGGCGAGGCGATCCGCCAGGAGGACGGCGAAGGTCGATGTGGTGCATCGGCCAAGTCCGTCCGACGCCGCGGGCGTCCGTCCAGCGGGAAACCCTCCGGGCCGGGTGAATTCGGGCCAAATCCTTCGGTCTCCGGCTCGGCCGATGCACCACATCGACCTTCGCCGAAGCCCTCGGCCTTGTCCCGAATTGCCTCCGGCAGAGCGATTCCATCTCGCCATGCAACGGTCTAGCACCGCCATACGACAGCAGGACCACACGCCCGATGACGCTCATGTTTCCATCCGCCTGCCATGGATGCAAGCGGCTTCACCTGCGCCAGCGACAGGGATTTGCCGGCGAAAAGCAGGTACGCAAGGATGATGCTGAAGGGCGGGTCGATACCCGCTCTCGGCGTCAGACGGCCGCGCGGCGGGTCAGCACGAACTGCTGGCCGGCGGAAGACGTGCAATTGAGCTGCTGGACGGTGACCATGGCGCAGGCGACCGCTGTCGTGGTCTGGCGGATCAGCGACACCACGGTGATCTCGACCGACCGCTGGTCGGTATAGCGGTAGCTGCCCTCGGCGAGCTTGTTGCCCGTGTCGGTCGCGACGGTCTCGAAGACGCCCCCGGCGAACCGCGAGATCGCGACGCCGTCGGCGCTCAGCCACTCGCCTTCGACGCCGGTCGGGTTGGCGACGATCGGAGGCTGTCCGCCGCCACCGCCGCCACCGGAGACGCAGCCGGCCAGAACGGCGAGCGACGCCGCGGCGAAAGCGGAAACGATGCTGCGGGACAGGGTCATGACGGGCTCCCCCTTGCGGTCAGAAGCCCGTTCCTAATCCTGAATTCCCGGCGAAAGCAAGGCTAGGGGCGGGACCGCCAGCTGCTTAGCGCACAAGAATGTTGCGGAACTGCCAGGGATCGTCCCTGTCCAGGTCTTCCTCGAACAGGCCCGGCCGGCCGTCCAGCGGGGTCCAGTCGGTGTAGTAGCCGTTGACCGGGCCGAGGTAGGGCAGCTGGACTTCCAGGCAGCGGCGGAAATCCATCTCGTCGGCCTCGACGATGCCGGCGTCGGGGTTCTCCAAGGCCCAGACCATGCCCGCCAGCACCGCCGACGTCACCTGCATGCCGGTGGCGTTCTGGTAGGGCGCCAGCTTGCGGGCCTCCTCCAGCGACAGCTGCGAGCCGTACCAGTAGGCGTTCCTCTCGTGGCCGTAGAGCAGCACGCCGAGTTCGTCCGCGCCGTCGACGAGTTCATGCTCGTCGAGCACGTGATGGACCGGCTGGGCGCGGCCGGCGCGGCCGAACATCTCGTGCAGCGACAGGATGGCGTCGTTGCAGGGATGATAGGCGTAGTGACAGGTCGGCCGGTAGCTGGCCTTGCCCTTCTTGGACCTGACGGTGAAGTAGTCGGCGATCGAGATCGCCTCGTTGTGGGTCACGAGGAAGCCGTACTGCGGCCCCGGCGTCGGGCACCAGGTGCGCACGCGGGTGTTGGCACCCGGCTGCTCCAGGTAGATCGCCGCCTTGGAGCCCTTCTTCTGCTTCTTGGCGTTCTTCGGCATCCAGTTCTCGTGCGTGCCCCAGCCGAGTTCGGCCGGTTGCAGGCCTTCCGAGATGAAGCCCTCGACCGACCATGTGTTCCAGAACACGTCCAGCGGCTTGGGATTCCTGGTCCGCTGCGTGTCCCGCTCGGCGATGTGGATGCCCTTGACGCCGGCCTTCTTCATCAGCTTCGCCCAGGCGTCGCGGTCGTTCTGCGCCGGCACCTCGAAGTCGAGCTTCAGGTCGGTGGCGAGGTTGACCAGCGCCTGCTTCACGAACCAGGAGACCATGCCGGGGTTGGCGCCACAGCAGGAGACCGCCGTCGAACCGCCGGGGTTCCGGGTCTTTTCCTCGATCACCGTCTCGCGCAGCGCGTAGTTGGTGCGGCTGGCATTGTCGGCCTTGTCGTCGAAATAGAAGCCGAGCCACGGCTCCACGACGGTGTCGACGTAGAGCGTGCCGAGCTTGCGGCAGAGCTTCAGGATCTCGAGCGACGACGTGTCGACCGAAAGGTTGACGCAGAAGCCCTGTCCGCCGCCCTCTGTCAGCAGCGGAGTCAGGAGCTTCTTGTAGTTCTTCTTGGTGACCGCTTCCTGGATGTAGCGGATGCCGCGCTCGTCGAGGAGCTTGCGGTCGGTGTCACGCGGGTCGATGACCACCATGCGCGACTTGTCGAACTTGAAGTGGCGCTCGATGAGAGGAAGCGTTCCGCGGCCGATGGAGCCGAAGCCGATCATCACGATCGGGCCGGTGATCTCGCCGTGCACGGGCCAGTTCCTGTTATCCATTCCGCCGTCTCCGTCTCGTTTCAGCCGCGCGGTCTGAACCATAAACGTCTGTCACAATAAAGCAAAAACCACGATCAGCGTTTACGCCGCCGGTCCCGGCTCTCCCTGGCATCTGACACGATGGCGTCACCCCGTCGCCGCACTATCGCCCCGAAGATGGGCGAATCCGGCACAGATGCTCGTCACCCGAGCACAGGAAGGGACGACTTCCGGGTCGGGATACGGAAAGTGCGCCGTCGCTGCGGCTGAAGGCCGAGGGCGACGCGTCCGCGCGGGCGGCCGAGCGCCAAGGTTTCGGGGACAAGGGAACATTAACCTTAACGCTTCATCTTCGAGCCCGGGTCGACGCGGGCATTCAGCTTGCGGGCGACCGGTGGTAAGCATCGCCGTGCAGGCGGCGCTTTGTGTCAACGTTCGTTGGGTTCGCGTTGGTGAGTAAGCATTCCCGCAAGCGCGCCGCGCCAGGCGCCCGTCGTCGTCCCTTCTGGCGCAATCCCTGGATCGTCGGCTATTCGCTCGCCCTCGTCGTCACGGGTGCGATCGGCATCGCTTCCGCGCCGGACCGGGCACCCGCCGCATCGCTGGCGCAATCGGCCAGGTCCAAGGCAGCGGTGCTGCTCGGCGATGCCGGCAACGCCTCGCACGATGCATTCCATCCTTCCGAGGCCGCGGTGACGCAGGCTTCGCTCGCCACCGGCGGTCGCTGGTACGAGCACCTCGCACTGCAAGCCCAGGCCGAGGCGGAAGAACGCGTCGTCGTCGACAAGCAGGCGCGTGTCGCACAGCCTTCCGTCAAGAAGCCTCGCCGCGAGGGCAGGGTCGCCAGGGCCGTCCCGGCCGAGCCGCTCGTCGAACCCGCCGCCGCTCGATTCTCCGGCCCGTCCGCGGCGATCGACACCGTTTCGCTGACCATGCTCGCCTATGCCGACCCCTCGCCGGTGGCAGGCGGCAGCGTCCGCGACGCCATCGCCGCGATGGCGGCCGGCGAAGCCCTGCCGCTGGCGCCGGGTCATGCGGCGACGGTCGAGGAACTTCCGTCCGTCGAACTTGCTGCGCTGCCCGACAGCGTGCCTCTGCCTTCGTGGCGACCAAAGGCGCCCGTCGTCGCGGCGGCGAAACCGGAGAAGCCCGCAGTTGAGGTTCCGGCGCCGGCGCCCGTGCTCGCCGAACGCAAGCCAGCGGCAGCCGAAGGGCCGAAGCTCGCCTATGCCCGCCCGGACGATCCCGCAGAGAGCGGCGGCATCGGCAAGGCCTTCAAGGGCCTGTTCGGCGGACGCCCCAGTGCCGGCAACGGCGTCGCCGTTTATGACATCAGCGCGGCGACCGTCTACATGCCGGACGGCTCGACGCTCGAAGCGCATTCGGGGATCGGACGCATGGCCGACAACCCGAAATACGTCCATGTGAAGATGAACGGCCCGACGCCGCCGCATACCTACAATCTGCGGATGCGCGAGAAGCGCTTCCACGGCGTCGAGGCAATCCGCATGCTGCCGGTCGACGGCAGGAACAAGCATGGCCGCGACGGCTTCCTGACGCACAGCTACCTGCTGCGCGGTGGGCGCGCCGAGTCGCATGGCTGCGTGGCCTTCAAGAACTATCCGAAGTTCCTCGCCGCCTTCAAAGCCGGCAAGGTCAGGCAGCTGATCGTGGTCGCTGGCGATGGCCGGCAGGTGGCCCGCAAGGCCCAGTCGGGCGGCGACGTCTAGCCTCTTGCCATGTCGCCCAGTGCCGCGACCAGCCGGTCGCGGTCGGCGGTGAGGCCCTTGTAGTCGAGCTGCGCCTCTTCCATCGCCATCAGCTGCGCGGCGAAGTTCGATGCGATGGTCCGCCGCTCCGGCAGGCTTTCGATCAGCGTCAGCGGATCGACATAGATGCGGACCGTGAACAGGATATCGCCGGACACCGGCAGCTTGCGCAGCGTCTGCCGCTCGACCCGGATGAACACCTGCGCCGCGATATGGGCCTCGGTGAACTTCGACGGGCGATTGGTCGCCCGGTCGATCCGCTGGGCATTCGAGAGCGGGTAGTATAGCGCGCGGCCGGCCTGCAGCGACCAGTTCATGCGCTCGACCGGCCTGCCGACCTGCAGCTTGTCGAACATGCGGTGGATCAGGTCGGCGTTACGCGTGCCCCGCCCGAAACCGGGCACAGGCCCGTGGATTTCCTCCAGCACATGGCCGAACTTTTCCTGGAGGGACCAGGAGGACGGAAAACACAGCGATCCGGCCGTCAGGCGCCACCCGTCCTCGCCGCGCCGCATCATCAGCAGATCTTCGGGCACCATCAGCGAAGCGCGCTGCAGCGGCGGCATGGCGGCCGGTTCCGCGGCCGCGTCCGACACCGCCTTTTCGACTTCGTTGCGGATTTCCGGCGGCAGTGACGGAAGCTGCGCCACGACATGGGCATTGACCAGGTCCAGCACTTCCTGCTGAGCCGCGCGCGTGTCGGTCTCCTCGACGAATACCTTGTCGAAGATGCCGGCGTAGAGCCGCCGCTTCTCGTCAAGGTAGGCGGGCAGATCCTCGTCGAACTCGATCCATGTCGCCGGGTCGAGCTGCTTCAGGCCGATGGTAAACGGCGTCGAAGAACCGTCGTAGGGCGTGTGAACGGGCGAGTTCATGAGGCGGTCTAGCCGACGAGCCGGGCGCGTATCAATCCACGCAGCGAGTTGCCGACGAAAAGGCTCTTGGCTTCGGCAAGATGGGAAGGAAGAAGCACCCGCTCGTGGGCCTTGCCGGTTTCTAGGAGTTCCGACCGCAGTACCCCGTCGAGCAGGCCGCAGTCGAGCGGGGGCGTGGCAAGGTGCCCGTCGCCGAGATCGGCGAAGACGCTGGTGATGGTGCCTTCGCATACCTCGCCGCGCTCGTTGAGCAGCAGCATCTCGGCGGCGTCGCTCGCCTGCCGTTCCGCGCGGGCCGCGTCGTAGGCGTGTCGCAGCGTCGTCTTGTGGCGGAGCAGCGGGTCGCGCGAATCGAGCCGGGTCGAAGCGATCGCCACGGTCCAGACGGCGTCCGGCGACAGGGGGGCGAAAGGTTGCGTGGAGACGGACACTTCTCCGTCCGCGGTGACGGTCAGGCGGACCCGCAGCGCCTCGTCGCCCGCAAATGCGAGAGCACGTTCGACCATATCCCGTCGAAATTGAAATCCGAGCGCCTTCGCCGACCCTTCCAGCCGCGCGAGATGGCGGCCATGGCGCAGGATGCCCGCGCCGGGCTCCCGGCGCATGGTCTCGATCAATTGAAAGGCAGCGGCGCCCCGGTCGCGAAGCGGGCCTTGAGCAGGCATTCCTCATACTCCGAGCGGGCGTCGGAATCGAAGACGACGCCGCCGCCGACATTGAACACCGCTTCGCCGTCGGGAAACAGCGTGATGGTGCGGATCGCGACGTTGAAGCGCATGCGTCCGCCGGGCTCGATCCAGCCGATAGCGCCGCAGTAGACATCCCTCGGCGCCGGCTCGAGCGCGCGCAGGATCTCCATGGCCCGGATCTTCGGCGCGCCGGTGATCGAGCCGCAGGGGAATAGCGCAGCGAACACGTCGCGGATGGTTAGATCCGGCAGCAACCTCGCCCGGATGCGGCTCACCATCGTGTGGAGCGTCGGATAGGTCTCGACCCGGAACAGTTCCGGCACGTCGAGCGTGCCGACCTCGCTGATCAGCGAGATATCGTTGCGCAGGAGATCGACGATCATCCTGTTCTCGGCCTGGTTCTTGGGGTCGTTGCGCAGGAAGCGCTTCAGGCGCTCGTCGGCCGATCTGGTCTTGCCGCGGGGCGCGGTGCCCTTCATCGGATGTGTCTCGATCCAGCTGTCGGCGTCGATGTCGAAGAACAACTCGGGCGAGCGCGACAGGATCGTCGGGCCGCCTAGCGACACCAGCGCGCCGTACTTCACCGGCTGGCGCGCGGCGAGGGCCGAGAAGGCGGTGAGCGCGTCCCCCGACCAGCCAGCGCGGACGGGCATGGTGAGGTTCGCCTGGTAGCAGTCCCCGGCCCGCAGGTGATCGTGCACTCGCTCGAAGCGGGGCTCGTAGTCGGCAAACGCCCAGTCGGGCCTCGCGTCGAAGATCGGGCCGTTGGTCGGCTTCGGCGCGTCCATGGCGATGACGCGGTCGGAAGGTCCGTCGAACACGCCGAGGCAGAACAGCGGGACGCGCCGGCCTTCGGGCAGGATCGGCTTCAGCTTCGGCTCCAGCAGGTAGCCGGCCTCGTATGCGAAGTAACCGGCGAGCCACTTGCCTGCCGCCCGCAATTCCTCGGCGCGGGACCAGCCCGCCTCGAATTCTGACGGCGTCGTCGGCGCGACGATTTCCGACGGCCGTTCAAACAGCACGTCCCGGCCGACGACGTCGTCGCGGAACAGGGCGAAGGGTGCGTGAAGCATCACTGGATATTCATGGCGGGAACGTGCGGTCGCGCGTCCCCTCGCGACAGCGGCTGGCCTATTCGAGCGCCTCCAGCTCGTCGATCATGCCGCCGATGACGCCGAGGCCGATCTGCCAGAAGGCGGGGTCGGAGGCATCCAGCCCGAACGGTGCCAGCAGTTCCGAATGGTGCTTCGTCCCGCCGGCGCGCAGCATGTCGAAATAGCGTTGCTGGAAGCCGCGTTCGGAGTTCTGGTAGACGGCGTAGAGCGAGTTCACGAGGCAGTCGCCGAACGCGTAGGCGTAGACGTAGAACGGCGAGTGGATGAAGTGCGGGATGTAGG